>Ga0208375_1000076_pt1 | contig 153936 bp, 159 predicted proteins | sample RifOxyD1_FD_184038 | JGI IMG/M metagenome (GOLD analysis project Ga0208375, IMG submission 184038) | Soil microbial communities from Rifle, Colorado - Rifle Oxygen_injection D1 (SPAdes) | ecosystem: Environmental > Terrestrial > Deep subsurface > Rock core/Sediment | place: Rifle, Colorado... | reverse complement strand
GAGAGCAGGGCGACCATCAGGAAAAAGTTCAATCAAATCAACTCAGGCTGTTTAAATTTTAACAGGATACCCCGCAGCTTGCTGCGGCTGGGTAATTCATTGCTTCAAACAAAATCGTCTTGGAGCTGGCTAAATTGGAGATCGAGGAGAATCCTCAAATAGCCAGCCTCATTTGGAAGGCGAGACGCTATGTTCTCATGTGCATGGCTTCCGGAGTCGGTGTTCGAAAAATGGCTCGGGATGAATGGGGAATGGTCCTGATCTCCGGAAAAACGAAGTAGGCAGCCGGGAATTCAAAATTCAACCGTCCAGTCGCTAGAAAGTAGCCGGGCGGTTTTTTAAAATATAGATCAATCGTTGCAAAAGTTGCCCTTTCCCAATATTCAATGTTGGGAGAATACTTTTGAAAGGGGACAAATCCGCGGGTTGTTTTGTTCCAAAAATAAAAAAAGCGACCTAACATCGGAATTCTCCGGAAGGTCGGTATTTTTTGTTCTACGGTTTATAGGCGTTGAAAGCGGGCTATTTCTTGCCCAAAAAGTTCAACAGAACAATTACTCCCACAACGATGGCGGCGCCTTTGCCGACCTTTCCCAAGGTAGTGCTTTCCTTGCGGACAGTTTTTTCCTCGAGCGTGTGGGTCTCGACGATTTTTTTGCTCATCGCCATTTCCTCCTCCGGATATACTGGCATACAGGCGGGCAATTGTCAAGTTCCGCCTGTCCTTTACTAACATCCAACTTTAGGAATTCTCGAAAAACATCCTGCCGATAACGTGCCGCGGGGTTGTTTTTTTTGAAAAAAATTGACAGCAAGTCTTCAGTATGCTAAAAAGCATGGAAACAAAATACAGCTAATCCTGAATTAGGAGGAGAGACCATTGGAGCGACAACCAAGCAGGATGTATAGGTGGTTTGTTTATCCGGAGCCTGGAAATATATTCACCAACAACCTCATTGCGGGAGAGCTGGTACAAAATCCGGAAAATATCTGCCCGGAGGAGCCCTGCGAAGACGGCGAGAAGAGAGATTTGTTCGAGATAAATCTTCAACTTCTCCGCAAATTGCGCAACGCCCGCAAAGAATTTTCCCGCTTACGTTTTGAAATTTATAGCAAGCGGGGAGGCGGCAAAGCCCGCAAAGTCAATTTCTTGTATGACGGTAGACGGTTAAATAGCCGCCGCCGGAAAAATTGCAAGAAAAATTAATACCGGTTTCGAAACGGTACCGCTTCCCAACATTTCGCTGAAGAAAAGGGGGCCAGGACATGCCGGAAAATCCGATTTGCCACAGATGTAATGAAAAAACGGAGGCATTGCCTCAGCTAAGGCCGGATGCCGAGTCTAAGCGCTGGTACGGATGCAAGAATTGCGACGGGGTATATGAATATCGCGCGAATCCTGCAACGGGTCAGTTATCGGCCGATTGCGAATTGCTGCTGGTTGGCATAGAGGATTATCTCCGCCAGCAAAAGCACCACTGGGAAAGATATTTTAAATAAAAATACTATCGCTTTCAAATGTCCAGTACATGGGAAGCATTCCAGAGCCCCTTCGCTCAAGCGCAAAGGGGCTTTTTAAAAGGGTTTCGTCTTGAAGTTTATCCCCCCAACATTCAATGTTGGTATGAATGTTGGTATGAATTTGTGCCGTATTCGCTTCTTTTTTTGTTGGAATTTATAACTCCCATAGGAACTCCTTGAGTCCGGCTCCAGAAATGCGCATATTTTTCGTTTTTGTGGTATAATTTTGTTTAAAGATAAAATAAGATAAAAAACTTATGGACGCGATTACAATCACAGGGGCGATCCTCGTGGTCTTGGGGATCGTCGGGAGCCTGATCCCGGCCGTTCCCGGTCCGGCTTTGAGTTTTGCCGGGATAGCTTTGCTGTTTTTTGAAAAAGGCGCCGGCGAGGTTCCGATTTTTCATCTTGTTATTTTCGGCGCGATTGTTCTTCTTCTCATAGTTGCTGATTATCTGGCGCCGATTTTGGGGGCTAAGCTGGCCGGATCAACAAAAAAGGGGACCTACGGTGCCATTGCCGGGGCTCTCATCGGAATAATCTTTTTTCCTCCGATGGGAATTTTTGTCGGGGCGTTCATCGGAGCGGTGGCGGGAGAATATCACAGCGGAAAAAAAGGAAGTGCGGCTCTCAAGGCGGGATTGGGCGTTGTTTTAGGAAGTCTCGCAGTGATTGCCGCTCAAGTGGCCTATTCGGTGTTTGCTGCAATATATTTTTTCGTGAAATTGAGCTAGGTTCCAATCTTTCCTAAAGTTCAACTTTAGGAATTCAAGAAAAACAGCCTTGCTGATAACGGGGTTGTTTTTGCGAAAAATGGACAAGCTAAAAATCTAATGTATAATATAAATACTGATGTTTTCCCCAAAAATATGAAGATTATAGAAAAAAAAATCACCATTAGCGAGCTCGATGAAATGGCCCAAAATATGTTTGGCAATCTTGTGAAAGCGGTAGTTGACGTGGAGCGGGAAATTTTAGCAGTTGATGCGGAACTGCATGCCGACCTTGAGGCAATGATGCTAGAAAAGGGATCAAAACAAAAAGATCTCTGGGGAATAAACATTTATCCGGAGCTCACGGGCGAGGATTTTGTGGAATTCGACTCTATGATAAACTTGCGCCCGTCGCAGGAAAATCGCAGCCGGGGAGTGGAAAATCCGGATTTGCGGAAAAAAATCATCGAAATCGTTAATAAGATTGTCGCAAAATGAATATGGAGCACAAAAAATTGGCATCCGGAAAATGGAGCCAGCTTTCTTTTGTTGACCAGATGGCAAACGTTGGCAGTGAGGTCGAACGGACCATCAGGTGGAAAGAAAAAAATAATCCGGATTATAGCCGAAAAGCTTTTGAACGAGCGCTCGAACTTTTGGATTTGTCTTTGGAGGACGAAAAAAACAGAAAACGCCTCAAAGAAATCACCCGGACGAGAGAGGCGCTGGCTGATTATTTTGCGTTCGAAAATATTTATCGGTCTTCCGATGAAGAGTGGAAAAAATACTTTTTAGCATTCAACTTTGCGGCGAGAGTCAGCCGTTAACCTTTCCTAAAGGTTTGCTTTAGGAATTCAAGAAAAACAGGCTCTCGCTCGCGAGCAGGGGGATTGTTTTTTTATACAAAAAAAATCTTCATTCTTCATTGCGCACACAACACGACATTCTCACATTCTCAAGAATGTGAGAATGTTTGTTTCGGTGAAACTTTTCGGCGGGTTGTTTTTTTGCGAAAAAATCAAAACAAATCTCCCAAAAAAATAATGTCACCATCTTATGCTATAGCGATTTATAGTGACATTTCAGTTAGATAAAAAAGAGGGCGGCAGTGCCGCCCGTATGGGTGAGAGAGCAATTTTGGCTAATTTTAGCATGGGCCGCCCTCGCTGCAGGGGATAGCAAAATCAACCCGATATTCAGCGCAAAGATCAACGAGGCGATACCAATAGCGTTCGTCGCGCTCGTCAATCCCTTCAATCTTAAGGATCTCGTTCACTAGATCCATTCCGCTGTATTTCTTTTCCGCCTTGGTGATTTTTTCCTTTGTTGTCAAACCTATGCCGAAAAATTTTAGTAGTTTCATCGCTTCCTCCTCCTATTTATAAGGCATGAAGTCTTTGTCTGGTTGCGTAACGAAAAATTTGTCAGCGATAAAGCCCCCAACAGCTATCGGAGCGAAACCGCTCAAGGCGTCTGAGGCAAGGCTGTCTCCGAGATGCCTGTCGAAAAAATTTTGGAATCTTGAATCCGGACGGCTGACACGGCTGTCTGCACAACCGGATAACGCGATTATCAGAATCAAAAAGAGCAGTGATTTTTTTATCATATCTCCTCCGCGATTTATTTCAGTGCTTCCTCCCGTCAATTGAAGATATTAAACTTATATCACCAAAATGCCAAATTGTCCATCGTTTCAAAATGGACAAGCTGAAAATCTGATATAACCTATTCCAACATTCAATGTTGGTCGGGGGGAGATTTTGAATGAGCTAGCGAATCGCATTCAGTCAGATATTTAGTGAATTAAGTCGGCCGTTTTCCTGGTGCCTTTTTTGTGATATAATAAGACCAATCAAAAATCAACCCATTCGATTTCGGGACTTTTCCCGAAGGCTTGGAGAAAAAAATATTCTTTTATGCAACTTTAGAAATCTTTAAATAGTTTAATCAAAATAAAAAATAATAAAATGAAAAATAATAAGAAGATAGATGACAGGTTGCTGAAAAATCTCTTGATAATTGTTATCATCCTTTCATTTGTTGTCGGAATCGTCTGTTTCTTCAAATCGAGGGTTTCCGTTGATCTTTCGAAAACTTCGGCCAGGTCTTCAGCGAATTCAACAGCCACTTCGGGGAGCGTCTGGACAGCCTTGAAGCAGAAGGGTTTGCAGGGTGATCATTTCACATTGAATGTTCACGGCAAGAAATCCAACTTCAACAAGTCGGATTGTACTGCCACGCCCGATCCTGTTACCGGCGAATATGGCAACAATGTCTTCATTCCGTCCAACAGCGATCAATCATCGGAAGCAAATCAAATCATTATGTCCAGTGGAAACGCCAAGGGCAAATTCGCGTCAACCAATCCGATTTTTGGAGTCAGAGACACCTGTACGGCTGCTTTTGACGGTGATGCGGCCGAAATGGTCATTCCGCCCAATGAAAAAGGATACTACGTAGTTGCTCGTGTCCTTGGAAAGCCGACCAACAATCCGCAATTACAGCTCCAGGGCGACCTCATGTGGGTGCAAGACGAAAACGGAAATGATCTTCTGGTGCTGGGATTGGTGACTGACAACGGGTTCCAGACTCCGACAACGACTTTGACGCGCACCAAAGGCAAAGTGAACGGAGTGGACATCAGCGGGCTTTTCGCCTGGAACGGAAGTGTCTGCTATTTCAATCCGCAAAATTATTGCTACGATTCCGCAAATCAATTCATCTGCACCAACACGAGTATGTGCTGTCAGGATACTGATCTGAACGGTGTATATGACAGCTGTGTGGCGCCGACTCTGGCGGCAGACGGGACACAAACCTGCGCGACCGGTTATCAATTGACCTCGCTGGCTTGCCGTGATTATGAGAACGAATGGGTGTTCAATATTGGCGACTTTGTCGGATATATGTGGGATACCTATACGGATGGGGATTTCAAGCTGGCCAACGTCCGATTCTATCCTATTAAATAGTCAAAACTCCATTCCAAAAAAAGCAGCTCTGACGTGAAGTCGGAGCTGTTTTTTGAGGGGCTTTTCTTGACTGAATGAGATTTGTGCCATATATTGTAGGTATTTCAAATACGAAAGGGGGCGAGCTATGCTGTTTTTTGATCTGCTTTTTTCCAAGAAAACTCCGCTGACGTCCTTTTATGTGTTCAGCGGCCTATTGGCGGTTTTGTTCGCAGTATTTTGTTTTTTTGACCGATAGCGAAGGGAGCGCTGGAATGATCCAAAAATTTTTGTGGGAAACCCATTCAGAGCATAGTTCTTTATTCAACAATATAGCGCTGAGTATTGTTGTTTTCGGCCGCAAGGTTGCTATTGCTCTTTGATAATTCAAACGATTCCGCCTATACTTTGGATAAAACCACATTTAGCAGGGAGCTGTCCGCGGCCGGGTACGAGATCACCAGGGGAGGGATGAAGAGTGCTGAAACTTGTTGACAGGTATGAATTCAGGCGGGTCAAGAACAGTACAGGCCTGTGGCACATTGTGCCGAAAAATGGCAATCCGGGCGAATTGCCGCTTTGCGCGAAATCCGGAACGTATTCTTTCAAGTCGGAAAATCTCCGCTTGAAAAAGGAGATATGCCCCACTTGTTTCAGGGAAGCGCGAAAAAACGGCATTCTTCTGGGTTTCCAGCCCAGGAAGAAATAATTCCTCGAATATTGACGAAATCAAAAAAGTGGATCATCCGCAACCCAGCCCCGGGGATAACTCCCTTGGGGCTTTTTCAATATTCTGAAAAATTATTTTTTTCCGGCTTCTTCTTTTTTTGGCTGAATAAACTTGATATATCCCAAGACAAGGGCGATCAAAAGCCCGATAGTCACAATGAGGAATCGGAATTTTGTGTCTTCGCTCATGAGGCCGCGGATGATGCTGTAGATCGTCGTGAAAACTCCGCCAAGGAGGATTCCGTCGGCAAGCATTTTTATTTTGGAAAGCAAGGTGAGGCTCGCGACCAAAATTATGATGGCGGCGATAATGGATATGACCGAAACATTCCGGCTGTAGGATTTGAAATTTTCCGAGAAATCTCTCGTTGCGCGCTCAAATTCTATGCGCGTGTTTTTCATCTCTTGTGTTTCTTCGCATCCCGGTTTGTCGACGCTAAGCTCTGCCGGATATTGCGGCTCTTTTGGCCCGAGATAAAAGGCGCTGATTCCGAGTCCTACAAAAAGGGCGATGAGAAGAGCCAGAAAAATTGTATAGACGAATTTGATTATCATAGTTTTGTTTTTATAAAAATTAAGCTGACTTCATTATACAATATAGGTATTGTTTGCCAAACAGAAAAGATATTCACGCCGATTGGTTGAAGTTTTGGATTTCTCGTGTTAATATATTTTTGCGCTAAGCTCCCATGCAGCTCCCCGAAGTATAAACGCTTCGCATATAACTACGGGGCAGGCACTCGGTCCCACACCTTTTTCGCCGACATAGCTCAGCCGGCACCCCGAAGTATAAATGCTTCGCATTTAACTACGGGGCAAGGAGCGACTCAATAAATGTGCCCATGTAGTTCAGTGGCAGAACATTTCCATGGTAAGGAAGAGACGGGAGTTCGATTCTCCCCTTGGGCTCAAGATTGATATCTGGTATTTCATATATGGCATTTTCTTTGAAATAATCCTAAAGTTTCTTTATACTGAATACAAGCTACTAAATACTAAATACAAACTATATGCATAAATCAAAATTCATTTGGGGAGGGATTGTTGTTTTGGCCCTTATTTTTGCCGGATTTTTGTGGTATCAAAGCTATGCCCGGAAGGGAAAAACAATCACCAATCCGGCGGCGACAGAGAACGGCGCTAACGAAGACGGAAGCTTTGACAATATGACCGATGACACCGAAGCGGCTGACCAGGCCGCAATGGCACAGGACGAAACCGACTACAATGCTCTTTGCGAAAACGGAGAATGGCTGAAAATCGCCGACCAGTCGGGGGAAGTGTCGTCCGCTGTTGGAAAGCTCCGGAAGGTATATCCGGATGACGTGCCGTCCGAGTTCAAAAATTATCTCTACTACATCGAAGGGACGGAAAATTTGGGCATCACCGGGAGCGACCTTTTCAAACTTGACTATTTTGAAGACCGGGAAGTGGAAGTTCAAGGAGTGAAAAACGCGGCTAAAAAAGAAATTTCCGTTTCGCAGGTGAAATGCACGGGAATTGAAACAGACAAGAGCGTTCTCGACCGGCGGAAAAGCCTCATGGATTGGCTCGTGAGGAATATCAATTCAGTCGCGCCTCAAAAGGCCAAATACCAAAGATGGACAGTAGACATTGTGGACTTTGTTGACGAATCGAACGCATATGTGGAATACTATGATACGGTCGAAGATGATGAAAATTCGGATGTGGAGGACGATACTTCCCGGCGGATGTTGGTTGAGATAGGACCGTCCGGCGCCGGATACAATGCGAAAGTTCTGGCCTATTGGGAGATGGGGGAGGACGATTTTGTTCTCAAGACCGGCAAGGACAAATTCGAGGACGCTGACACTATTGCTTCCTACCAATACGACCCGGAGGAAAAAATCTGGGAAAGGATAGACTGATAGTCAATGTAAAATGAAAACATCAAAATTCAAAATGACAATGACAATGTAAAGTGTAAAATTATTGAATATCAAAATCACTTTATCATTTGCCTATTTTGAATTTTCAATTGTTATTTTCCATTTTGATTTTTAAATTTTTGATTTTTTATGTCTCAAGACAATCTCGTGACGCTCAAGTGCGAAGTTTGCAGGAAAGTGAACTATCACACCTACCGCAACAAGAAGAAAATCAAGGAAAAACTGGCTCTCAAAAAGTTTTGTTCTACTTGCCGAAAGCACACGCCTCACAAAGAGAGGAAAATTTGATTTGTATCTTGTATTTGGTATATAGTATTTCGTATAGAGAAGATACGATTGTTTTTGTTTGAATTGTGAATAAGCGGGTGTCGGTTAATGGTAAACCACGGTCTCACCCGTCAGTCGCGACTGACGGGTGTCTCCAAAACCTTATGTTATGTTTTATGTTTATGTTTTAGAATTGCGAGAGGTTGGCGGAAAGAGATATTATATAGGGTGCACAAGTGATTTAAAGAGGAGACTAAGTGAACATCGGCGAGGAAATGCCCGTTCGACAAAAAACCGAAATCCGAAACTAGTTTATTATGAAGCTTATCATGATAAATATTTGGCTCTCAAAAGAGAAAAAGGTTTGAAAAACAGCGGATCGGTTTATATGAGTTTGTTTAAAAGGTTGGGTTTGAAATAATACGCGGGGTTAGTTAAGTGGTATAACTGCGGCCTCCAAATCCGCTATCGGGGGTTCGATTCCCTCACCCCGTGCATCATCCATCTTAGGTCGTCTCACCTGTCATTCGCGAATGACAGGTGCCTCCAATCCCGTCTATCGCGATTGACGGGACGATTCCCTCATCCCGTGCGAATATCAATAAATTCTTCTTGCTTTTTCTTTATACTTCCAGCATAATTATATCAATGAGAAAATTCATTCTTTATTTCCTTTTGGTATTCCTATTTGCCTCCGTGGTGACTTTTTCCTATGGGTTTTTGAACGGGGAAAAAATCCGCAGCTTTGCGACCGAGGTTTCTGCGATTCAGGCGAGACATAGTATCTCCCAGAAAATTGAAAAAATCGAAGCCAGTTTCCGGGATAGCGGCAAAAAGGACATATCCCAGATCCGGGAGGAATCCGTTCAATTTTCAGCCGAGCTTGATGGCATAATCAAAGAAGCGGAGGCGGCGGAAAAAGAAATCGGAAATCTTGGAGCTCCAGAGTCAGCGGCTGAAACAAAAAAACAGGCGCAGGAATACTATTCCAAGCTATCCCAGGAAGCCAGCGACCTCAAAGGCGTTATTGACTATATGAGCCAGATTATTGACGTGGCGGCGGTTTTCGGGGAAATGAAAGAAAATGCTTCGCTTGACGAGCTGAAAAATCTGATCGCCCAGGCCAAAGAAAAAGGGAGCGCAGTGGAAACGGATGTTTTGCCGCCGGGCCTTGAATCCAGCGCTCAAAACCTCAAAGATTCTATGAACGTTTTTTTGGTGAAAATGGAGGATATGGCGATGCTCAAGCTTGAAAACGCGGCGGAACTTGACGCGAGCTACAGCGATTTTTCCCAAAAGGAGGACGAATTTTTCTCCGGCGCGAAAAAATATATTGATGGAATGGAGGATCTGGGTATTGCAGAAAGCAGAATCAAAATCGATTTGGAAAGATTGAGCAATATAAAATTTAGCCTAAAATAGAGATTTTTTATAAATCCTAAATCCTAAACACTCAACCCTAAATAATATCTAAATCCCAAATCCAATCGATCAAAACATTTTAAATCTTGTTTTTTTGAAATTTGAATTTATTTAGATATTAGATATTAGGGTTTAGGATTTTCAAAGATTGTGCTTCAACGGAAAACCATAATTTGGACTATCTTGGCAGTCGCTTTTCTTGGCGGGATTGTTTATTTTTCTGTTCTCCGGAAGCCGAAAGTTGAATATATCACGGCCGAAGCGGCGCGCGGGGATCTCAAGGAAACTGTTTCCGTTTCCGGAACGCTCAAAGCCAACGACACTATCGCCCTCAATTTCGAAACGACAGGCCGGGTCAGCTCGGTTGACGTCAGGGTTGGCCAGAAAGTGGGGAAAGGCGATATTATTGGATATCTTGACAACGCAGGGCTCCAGCTGGCGGTTGACCAGGCCAGAGCCAATCTTGACAAGGCTCGGGCCGATGCCGGAATGAACTTCGACAGCATCCACAGCGCCAAAGTTGAAGTCGAGAACGCTGAAAAGTACCTGGATGACACGAAAAGCCTCAACAAGAAAAATATCGCTGCCGCCGAGCAAAAGGTCTCCGACACGAAAAATTATTACGACGATGCCCAGTCATACTACGACAAGGTGAAAGACGAAAACGGTTCTGACAGCTCAACGACTAAATCAGCCAAACTCACGCTCGACACGGCCGAATCCAATTGGGAACAGGCTAAAGACGCACTCGATGTGGCTGACCAAACGGCAGATCTTGCCGAAACTTCGGCCGAGAACAAACAGGACACGGCCAAAGCTGCCCGGGACGCGGCCGAGTCAAACTATTTGAAAGCCGGAAAAGACGCGAATGTGGCGGCTTTTGAAGCGGCCTACGAAACCGCCCTTGTGAATCTCGGGAAAGCGGCCCTGCGAGCGCCGGCGAACGGTATCATAAAAGAAGTGAATTATAAAATTGGGGAAGTCATTGGTGCGACATCAACAGGCTCGTTTGCCAAAATGATTTCGTACGACTTCATAATGGAGGCGAAGGTTCCCGAGTCGGATATTGCCAAGATGAAAGTTGGGAAAAAAGCCGAGCTCACTTTCGACGCTTTCGAAGCGGATGAAAAATTCAGCGCCACTCTTGTTTCAATTGATCCTTCAGCCACCGTTGTCCAGGATGTGGTTGACTATATCGTGAAATTTTCAATGGACAGCGATGATTCCCGATGGAAGGACGGGATGAGCGCCGATCTCGATATTGCCGTAGCCGAAAAAAATGACGTTCTTATGATTCCGGAGCGGGCCGTGAAAGACGCGAACGGCAAAAAGCAGGTCCAGGTTCTGGAAAACGGGAAACCGGCCGACCGGGAAGTGAAAACGGGAATGAAGGGAGATGGAGGGATGATTGAGGTAACAAGCGGATTAAGCGGGGGAGAACAAGTTATAACGTCAACGAAATAGAATTTTTCAGCATTGAAATCCTAAATCCGAAATCCTAATTTCTAAACAATATCAAAATTCGAATTACCAAAATCCAAAAAGATAGGGTTTTGAGTATTTGATTTTTAATATTTGGATTTGTTTAGGATTTAGAGCTTAGGATTTAGGATTTTTTGCAACTTTATGCGAAATTTAATTTCAGTCAAAAATCTTTGCAAAGAGTACAATAACGAAGGGGTGATCACAAAAGCTCTCTGTGGGGTCTCTTTTGACATCGCTGACGGTGAATTTGTGGCCATCATGGGCCCGAGCGGCAGTGGAAAATCAACGCTCATGCAGCTTTTGGGTTTTCTCGACCGGCCGACTGACGGTAAATATTTTTTTCAGGGAAAAGACACCCAGAATTTTTCGGACGACGATTTGGCGTATCTTCGCAACCAGAAAATCGGCTTTGTTTTCCAGTCGTTTAATCTTTTGCCAAGAACAACTGTTTTTGAAAATGTACAGCTGCCGCTTCTTTATGACGAGCGCAAAGAGTCAAGAAGCCTCATCGAAAAAAAAGTTCACGAGGCGCTTCGGGCAGTGAATCTTGAGCACCGGATCAACAATTTTTCCAACCAGCTCTCCGGCGGCGAGCAGCAGCGCGTTGCCATTGCCCGGGCCCTGGTCAACAACCCGGCGCTTATTTTGGCCGATGAGCCGACGGGAAACTTAGATTCCAAAAATGGTCTTCAGATCATGAAGATTCTGCAGAATCTCAACGACAGCGGCCATACAATCGTCATGGTTACGCACGAAACCTACACGTCCGAACACGCCAAAAGAATCATCCAGATGCTGGACGGGAAAGTAGAGAATGATTATTTGGTGAAAAAAAGAAGAATTGCGGACGGGGAAGCAGAATTACTAAAATAAAATCCTAAATCCGAAATTCCAAATTCTAAACAATATCAAAATCCAAATAACCAAAATCCAAAAACTTTTTGAAAATTTGAATTTTGAACTTTGAATTTGTTTAGGATTTAGTGCTTAGGATTTGAATTTATGAGACTAGCAGATCCTGTCAAAATTGCCCTAAGCAATCTGAAAGCGGCCAAGTTCCGCTCGTTTTTGACTATTCTCGGAATTGTGATTGGAATCGCCTCCGTGATTATCATTATGGCCATTGGAACGAGCGCCCAGGAGCTCATACTTGACCAGGTAAAAGGGATTGGCTCCAATCTCATTGGCGTTTTGCCGGGAGCTTCCGAAGAATCAGGGCCGCCGGCCAGCGCCATGGGAGTGGTCATCACCACCTTGAAGTATGATGATCTCAAGGCAATCTTGCAAAAAAACAACGTTCCCAATGTGACGGACGGCGCTGGATATATCAGCGGGAACAATACCGTGCAATATGAAGATATAGACAAGAACTATACCTTCCAGGGGACGACAGCCAGTTATATCAACGTTGAAAACGCTGAAATAGAAAATGGCCGCTTTTTCACAAAAGAAGAAGAGGCTAGTCTGTCCCGCTTTGCCGTTCTGGGTTCGAAGGTGACGGCGGATCTTTTCGAGGGGAGCGATCCGATCGGAAAAAAAATAAAAATCGGCGACCAGAACTTTGAAGTGATCGGCACTCTCAAGGAAAGAGGCTCGACGGCTTTTTCGAACCAGGACACAACAATTTTTATGCCTCTTTTCACGGCCCAAAAAATAATGCTGGGGGTTAATTATCTCAATTTCATCCGTCTCAAGGCTGACAGCGAGGCAAATATTGACCGTGCCAAGGCCGACGTCATCACGACGCTTCGAGAGCAGCACGACATAAAAAAAGCGGGCGACGATGATTTTTCCGTCCGGGACCAAAAGGCGGGTCTCGATGCCATCACGAAGGTGACCGGAGCGATCAAGTATTTTCTGACGGCTATCGCGGCAATTTCGCTCATGGTCGGCGGAGTGGGAATCATGAATACGATGCTCATCTCGGTCAACCAGCGGATCCAGGAAGTGGGGCTTCGGAAAGCCATTGGCGCGAAAAATTCGGTAATTATGCTCCAGTTTTTAATGGAGTCGGTCGTCGTCACACTTATTGGCGGAGCGATTGGAATTTTCGGTGGCGTGGCAGTTTCGGCCCTCGCTGCGCTTGTAATCCAAAAACTCGGCTACCACTGGCCCTTCGTCGTCACTTTTTCCTCGATTTTTTTAGCAGTCATCATTTCCGGTTTCATCGGAATATTTTTTGGAATATATCCGGCCCGCAAAGCCGCAGCCCTGCAGATTACGGAAGCGCTGCGTTACGAATAACTCGAAATCCTAAATCCGAAATCCTAATTTCTAAACAAAATCAAAATTCTAATTACCAAAATCCAAAATAACGGGATTTTGAACATTTGAAATTTGAAATTTGAATTTATTTAGGATTTAGTGCTTAGGATTTAGAATTTAAAGAAGGATGTCCAAAAACCACAAAAGACTAAAAAACATATGTCATTCCCTTCTTCATCTCACCATCCGTTCTCCTCACGAATGGACGGTGGTTTTTTTGCTGGCCCTTCGCAATTTGCGGGTGAACAAGCTTCGCACGGCGCTCACCGTTCTTGGGATCGTCATCGGGATCACGTCAGTCATCATTGTCATGGCCGGCGGCGCAGGACTCAAAAACTATGTCATGGGTCAGGTGGAAGTTTTTGGGACGGACTATATCCAGGTCGAAGTGAAGGTGCCTGGTGTTTCGGAAACTTCTTCAGAAAATATTTCCGGGCGGGGAACAGGTTTGGCTATCACCACCCTCAAAGTGAAAGATGCGGAAGCGGTGGCAAAAATTCCCAACGTGAAGCTCTGGAGCGCCGGGAATATCGATCAGGAACTGGTGAGTTATTCCAGTGTGAATAAGCGCGTCATCCTTTTCGGAGTGAATCCGAGCTATACCGAAATTGACCGCCAAATTGTGCTGGACGAGGGGTCATTTTTCACCGAAGGGGACGAGTCGGGGGTGGCCCAGGTGGCAGTGATCGGCTCGGGTGTCAAAAAAAGTTTTTTTGGGGAAGGAGAAGCGGTTGGGAAAAATATCAAAATAAAAAGTCAGAGTTATCGGGTCATCGGCGTGGTCCGTGAGCGGGGGGCAGCCGGCTTTTTCAATTTTGACGACGCGATTTATGTTCCTTTGGAAACGCTTAACAAAAAACTGATGGGAATCGACTATGTCCAGTTCATTACTTTCAAAGTAAAAGATACCGCGCGCATTGAGGAGACAGCCGTTGATATCCGCGATGTTATGCGCCAGGAGCACGATATCACTGACCCCAGCAAGGATGATTTTGTGGTCATGTCAGCGGCGGAAGGAAAGGCGATGATCGACAAAGTTTTTGGAACGATAAATTATCTTCTTCTCGCTCTCACCTCAATTTCCCTCATTGTCGGAGGAGTGGGGATTATGAATGTGATGTACGTGGCGGTCACCGAGCGGACCCGTGAAATTGGACTGCGCAAGGCGGTCGGAGCCTCGAGCGGGGGGATTCTGCGGCAGTTTCTTTTTGAAGCTATTATTGTCACTTTGCTGGGTGGCGCGGTAGGAATAGTTTTCGGTGTGGCGGCGACCTATCTTCTCAACAATTTTTTGGTCCGGCTGGGATTTCTTCTTCAGTTTTCCGTTCCGGTGGGCACAATTTTGGTGGCTGTCGGCTTTTCAGCCGCCATCGGGATTATTTTCGGTATATATCCGGCCTGGAAAGCGTCCCAGCTTTCTCCTATTGAGGCGCTGCGGAAATAGACTGCTATCCAAAGATCCGATCTTAGGATAATTATGCCCAATTAAGGTCTCGAGAAAATAAAAAACACCCATAAATTGGGAATTTTGCGCTTTCCTACAAAAAAACCGCCTCATCAAATTATATTTCTATAATTATCTTCAACATCCTTTCTGCTATACCTGCCAATCACTCCTTCCCCCTTAAGAGCAACCGACAGACACAAAAATTACATTTATAAACTCCTAGAGGCGGCCCATATAAATGGTTCAGCCATACATTTTTTTTGTTTTTAGCTTCTTCTGCCTATTTCTACGCAAAAGGAAGAATTTTCATTCAATTTGCGGATTATTTATAAAAAAAAACCTTACAAGTTGTAAGGAAGGGGTGGCTGGCGGCCGTTTTAATGGCTAGTTTTGATTCTAGAAAATTGATACTGAACGAACGCCAGCCCTGGAATATTATCCGGTTGAGATTTTTTGTCCGAGAATTTTCTCGGGTCTAAGAAAAGAACAGAAGCTTTTAGAATAAGGCGGAATCGCGGACAAGAGAGATTGGGTCGTCATTGAACTGGGAGGTTGGACTTCCAAAGCCCCAATGTCCGCGATCCGCAGGCATCACACCAGAGAAAGGGAGTCCTCTAGTAGTTTTGATTATGGCAGGATTTCGACGTTTGTCAAGAAAAATGGAGGGATCGCCACCACATCGGATCCAGCTTCGCTTGAAAGGCTTTTCTCATACGCCTATGAGAACTGGCTTTTTTATGCGGTCCCGATGAATACTGCCTGTAATAAATATTTTTATTTCAAAAGTTTATTTTTTAAATAAAAAAACAGCAGAACCGGATTTCTGCTGCGGAAAAACTTGAACTCCCAAAATGTTTAATAGGTTGCCTCGTTATCCGGCGAGGCGAGAAAAAAAGAACAAAATCACTTTTTGGGAAAGGGGCGGGGCGGCTCCGGGATGGGGGGAGATCCCAGCGGCCGCACCGCCTAACTGCACCTACAACCGCCGCGAGGGTGAGGGCCTGACCTTCCGCGGAAAGGTCAGGTCGACGGTAGTGGCCGGTATGGAACCGCCGGTGTTGGGGCGTTTTGGACCCACCGATCTCATGGGATCGGACGCTGACACCGCGCGCCAAGGCGATTTCCCGGGAAAGATCTTTTTCGGGGATTAGCCTCCGGCCCATTAGCCACCCTGCGGGATACTACGCTCAATCTCGTCAGCTCCCTCACGCGGGCCGCTGCCGAAGATTGCCTGCGCCTAGCCAGGATCCTCTGTCCTGTGGCACCGGGTGATGGTCATGGGGCACCTCCGTAGCCACCGCTTTTAGCGGCGGGCCGGTCAGGCGGCCGCAATGGCCGGGGTTAATAAACTCTCCTTTCACGATGTCAGGGCCAGCGGAAAGTCCGCAAGCCCGCGCCGGGGGCTCACCCGGGTCAGGTGGTGGCGGACCCCAGGGCGCCGATGCTGTAAAATAAATCCAGGCTGTGGCAGGTGCCGGTCCCGGGGGCGACAGTCATCATTTGTGCCACCCGGCTGGCCGCGGTGATTCTGGTGCCTTCATTCAAATTGCGGCTCTTGCCGCAGGTTCGGAAAAAAACGTTGGGCATGGCGAGTCTCCTTCTTCGGGTTGATTGTTAAACTTGCTCCTTTTCTCGCACATTGCTATTTTGTGCACCTAGCGTAGCAGAAGGAGAGGTATTTGTCAAGAATTGTTGAAAATAATAAAGCTTTAATAAGGCTTATAAAAGCCAATATTAGTCTAGAGTATCAAGTATCTTGTATTGCATCTGAAAATCTAACCATAAATTGACAATAAATATACATCTGCTAAATTAGAGAGTTATGATAAATCGCACAACATATAAAGCGTAACGTATAAAACATAAAGATGACTGGCGCAAAAAAATATTCCCTAAAATTCTGGCTCACGTTCTGGCTGATGGCAATTCTGGCTCTTTTTGGCTGGTATATTTTCCTTCAAATCCAAAACCGGAATATCGAGAATCTAAAACCGCTCGCGAATATTCTGCCTGTGAATTCGGAAAGAAAAAATGAGCTTCAGGTTCTGGCGGACATATATGATAAAATGGGCGGCTGGGACAGCGAGAAAACTTTTCTCATTCTCTTCCAAAATGATATGGAACTTCGCCCGGGAGGTGGCTTCATTGGCTCGTTCGGCATCGTGAAAACAAGAAATGGGAAAATTTCCGACCTCGAAGTCCACGATACTGCAAATTTTGATGTCCGGATTCCGGACGCGGAAACTCCGCCGGCTCCGATTGCCGAAGCCTTTCGTTTCAAGGGCTGGAAAATGCGTGACTCAAATTGGTCGCCTGATTTTCGGGTGAACGCGGAGAAAGCGGAATATTTCTATAAGCTTGGCCAAGGCGGAGAAAAATTTGACGGCGTGATTGCGGTGAACACCGATATCCTCAACTCCATCCTGGCCATCACCGGGCCGGTGAAAATCAACGACTATCCGGGGCAGTATAACGACCAAACCGCCATTCTCCAGCTCGAATATCAAGTTGAAAAAGGTTTTTTGGAACAGGGGATTGACAAAAAAGAACGGAAAAATATTCTGGCGGAGCTGGCGGAGGTGCTCATTGGAAAAGTCCACAGCTTCTCATTTTCCGAAAATCTGGAGCTCGGGAAAAAAATCGAAGACCATCTCAAGCGAAAAGACATCCAATTTTTTTTCAAAAATGAAGAGCTGCAAAAAGAGATAGACGCTTTGAACTGGGGCGGTCGGGTGAAAGATTTCGGCGGGGACTATCTAATGGTTGTGGACGCGAACATGAATTCGCTGAAAAGCGATATATGCTTGCGGAGATCCGCAGATTATACGGCGGATTTTCGCGAAGAGACGCCGGTGGCGGAATTGAAAATCACATATGAGCATACTTGCCGGACGAAAGACTGGATGACAGCTGATTATCGCGACTGGCTGCGGGCTTATGTCCCGAAAGATTCGTTTCTTTTGGAAGCATCCGGACAGGAAAGCAATGCCGTCTTTTCTGACGAACTGGGGAAAAAAGTTTTCGGGATGAAGGTTTTTGTCCCGATTGGAGAAACGAAAACGATTACTTTGAAATATAAATTGCCCGAGAATATATCGCGGGAAGATTATAAACTACTTGTTCAAAAACAATCCGGCTCGGGGAAATTACCCGTGAAAATAATTGTCAGAAAAAAAGACGGGAGCGAATTTTCCGCGGAAGAGGTTTTGACGGGGGACAGGGAATTTAGCTTATAAGATATCTTGCGCTAGTAAGTTAGTACACTGCGCCTTTTTTGCAAAAAGAAAAGGGGCTGCCCGGTTTCGGGCGGTCCCTTTTTAAGTGCGTTCTTCCCAGATGTATACCGGGGTTCCAATTGGTGTCCAGTAAAAGAGCCATTCGGCAACAGGAAAATCCACGCTTATGCATCCGTGTGATGCATAAGGATGGCCGGGAGCGGGCAATGATTCATCCCGGGACCAGGCATGGATGAAATAGCCTGGGCGGAATTGCATCGCATAGGGCATTTCAGCATTGTATCTACGGGAATAACCGTTTTTAGTTTTGCTGATAATCCTATGCTTTTCCTTTGGTGTCGGCTTGTAATAAATCCGGCTACCATCTTGCGATGTAGCTGGCCCATCATATCCCGAAATTATTCGGAAAGAACGAACCAGCTGGCCATTTTCGTAAGCCGCGCCCATTTGCTTGTCCAGCCAGAAATAAATTTCCTTATCTTCTGGTTGGGCGAAGCATAGGCGCGGGAAGGCCATTTTAAGCGAAAAAAGAGCTAGTGCGCCAATAAATGTGCGCCTTTTCATGATTTTTTCTCACCTCCTTTATTTTTTCTGCCCAATAGGCATCATGGCAATATATCATATAAAAGACCAATTTGTCAAGCCCTTACCGAGGCCCTTGACAATTCCAGCCAATGTGCTATCCTGTGTTGTTCTGAATATATTGCGCTCATTGCATCCCTCACCAGTTCTTGTTACTAAAAACACATGGTTTTTTGGGATCAAATAAGCCAATATTTAGCCGGAATTGGTGAGGGGTAAAGCACGTTAAAATCTGCATAAACAAGGTCATTAAGGAGGTGACCTATCATGAAGAAAATCGCATTGTTGGTCATGGCGGTCGCCTTTGTCATTTTTTCGGGCAAGGCGGCAATTGCCGGAGTCTTCGGCAACGATCTTTTGGAACTCACCGCGGATCAGGAACTGATTGTTCGGGCGGCTTTAGGCGAGCAAGTAGTGGTGAGGGTCAAGGTGGCGGAGAATATCCCGCTGCCTCAAGCTCAAATTCCCACTGCTGCTTCAGCTCCGGTTGTGGCACCGGTCGCGCAAGCGCCGGTGAATCATCAACCGCCGCCGATTGTCGCTCCATATCCGGTTCAGACAGTTGCGTCGCCGGTTATGCCTTCCGCACAAGTGGCAAGGCCGCCGGCAAATCCGCCAGCGGTTCAGCCCAGGCAACCCGAAACCAAAGTGGCTTCGGTGCCGCCAGCCAAACCAGTGGCTCCGGTCGCGCCAACTACTCCAGCTAAGCCCGTAAATCCCGTCAAACAAGAGCAGCGTGCGAAAATCGAGCCTGCTCCAAATTCTGGCAAGGAAGCCAGAAAGGTCTACGCTATGAGAGTGCCCGTTGAGAATATTCCTGCTGAAAAGCGGATAATCAACGGGAAACACTTTAAAGATGGCGAAACGGTCTGGGCGGTGGTTGAAGAAATCAACGGTGTTGCCGACCAGAAAAAAATCCGCATCATGAACGCGCCTCCTGAAGGCGCAGAAATTGTGCCCTTTAGGGGCTAGGAGGTTTGTTATGAGAAGGTTATTTTTCATTTTTCTCCTGTTTTCGGGAGCTTTGGCAATGGGTTGCGGACCAAAAATGGTCACGGATTTCCGGCAAATTGGCGCCACGCAGCACAATAACGTCTATGGTGCCATGGTCGCTTCTACGAATGAACGCGGCCCGGCCGGAATGTCGCTGTCCATCATAGCCGAACAAAAGTACCCGGGATACCAGCAGACTGTCATCAGCCCGGGCACTTCGGCCCAAGCGCCGTCTGCGCCTGCGCAACTGGCGAAGTGGGATCCGCCGAAAAACAGCCCAAGAGGAAAGAAGGCACTCATTTGTCCGCCTTCTCCTCCGCCTCCTCCGCCCAAACCGGTTCCGGCCCAGCCGACGGTCATTACCACCACAACCTCGCCGCAATTGCAGGTCGTTGGTGGTGCCGGCGGGACGGGTCCGAGTACCCTACAATCGTGGGGGGATGCACTTTTGAGCAATGCTCCAATGGCTCTAGGTATGTGGGGAGCGGCGAAAGTATTGAAACCGACTCGTATTAATGTCGGAGGCGGAAACGCATCATCCGGCGCCACTGGGGGAACGGGAATAGGCGGAGCAGGGGGTGCTGGCGGAGCGGGAGGTTCTGCCTCCAGCAGTTCCAGTTCCGCTTCCAGCGCGAGTGCTGCTGCTGCAGCTGCCGCTGGCAGTGGCGGTGATTGTCATTGATTTTAATCTGTTATCCCGGAACAACGGGAAGCAGCGGACCTTCCAGTCTTGAGGAGATTGGAAGGTTCTTTTTTTGCTTTCAAACAGTGTATATAGGATTAATATACTATATATAAGCCATTTTTAGACATTAGGCATGCATAGCTTATAAAAAGTATCACGGACTTGACAAAAAACGTATCTTTTGCTAGACTGGTATATTCCTGAAATAATCATTTATTTTGCATATTAATCATTAAGCCGATAAATATGAAGAAGCGAATTTCCATGAAAGTTCTGGCTGTAGCAATTGTGGCTCTTTTTGCGGTTATTGCCATCGCAATGAAAGCAAAAGCGCAAACAAGTTCAAGCTCCAGTTCTTCTGGCGCGAGCGCCAGTTCTGCGGCTAGTGCAAGCGCTAGTGTCGGCAAGATAAGCGCAAGCGCAGGAGCCAGCGGAAGCTCCAGCTCGAATTCCGGATCAAGCAATAGTGGAAGCACCAATTCTTCCAGCTCCAGCTCTGGTTCGAGCTCAAGCGCTGCTTCAAGCGCCAGCTCAAGCGCTGAAGCCGATGCCGATGACGATTGTGATGATTGTGATCACAACGACCACAAAGACAAGCACGATCACGACGGGAGCGACCGCAAGCATTATCATGACAAGCGCGAAAAAGTTGTCTATGTGACGACCAAGAGTCTTCCAGCGACTGGTTCCAGCGCTTCGGGCCTTGGCCTCATCACTCTTGTTTCGGGAATGAGCGCCTACGGTATCAAGAGATTCAGAAAATAATATACAAAATATTCTGTGAGATCTGGCTCCTGCCGTTTTTGGACGGCGGGAGCAGATCTCCCTAAGCTTTTGCGAATATCGTATATCCGCAAAAATTTGGAAATAAAAAGTGTGTTTAAAAAACCATGCGGTTGAAACAACACACTTTTTATTTACCCCGCGCCACAGAATACCTTGCGTCGCTGCTATGTATTTCGTTGGAATTTCGAAAACAAACAAATTAAGTTAATATTATTTATTCCGAACTGTAATCAACCCTGAGACTCTTGATTATGTCTGTGGTGCGGGGTTTAGACAAAGCCATGAAAAATATTTTTGAATCTATCCGAAAAAACTGGAGAAAAATCATCAGCGCCGCCCTAATATTTTTGGTTATTTTCGCGGTGCTCTTTTGGGCTGTCAATTTGGACTTTGGCTCAAAAACGCCAGCGAAGACATATTCGAGCGATTCATTCTCCGGAAAGCTAGGCGAAGATTTCCAAAAAAAAATCGGCGCGACTGATGTCTATCAGTTGGCCTATAATGAGTGGGCGGACTATTTCGAGTTGCCCGCGAATTTTGCGAAATACGATGATGATCCGGACGGCGACGGGCTTCCAAACTACCTTGAATACGTTCACGCGACCGACCCAACGAAAGCCGATACGGACAAAGACGGCTTCACTGATCGGCAGGAAATCACGAACGGCTATGATCCTGACGCGCCCGGCGATGCGAAGCCCAAGGTTGACATCGAAATCAAAAAAATGCAGATCCAGGTTCCGATGGTCTGGTCCGAGACCGAGGACGAGAATGCAATGCTTGAAGATCTCAAAAACGGAATTATTCATTTTCCCAAAACGACTGCTCCGGGACAAAGCGGAAATATGGTTGTTTCCGGCCATTCCAGCAACTATATCTGGGCAAAAGGAAGCTATAACTATATCTTCAAAGATCTTGATAATCTGGCCGTTGGCGACACAGTGGACGTAAAAACCGTCCAAAAAAATGGCCGGGCAATTGTCTATCATTACAAAATAAACGGTTTCAAAAAAATTGTTTCTCCTGATGATCCGGTGATTTTCGAAAATACCGCCGAACCGACGCTGACTCTTTCCACTTGCTGGCCGCTCGGAACGAACTTCCGCCGGTTAGTAATAAAGGCCGATTTAGTAAAATAAATTCCAGATAAACTTTTCCAAGACTAAGTCTTGGAAAAGTTTTTGTTTGGGTATTTGACACCAAAAAAGGCGCGTGCTAAATTGATAAATCCCTCACCAAATTTTCAAACTTCATTTTATAATTATCCTCTTTGATCCCGTATTTTATGGAATTTTGTGAGGGATAAATCCTTATTATATAATTTCTGAATAATATTATGGCCGAACTCAAAAAACTTATTTCCAATATTCTTCTGGCCGGCGCAGCAGTGGCCCTCGCCGCTTTTCTGGTTTCCCTGTTTTTGCCGAAGTATTGGCAGGTGAGCGGACGGATTGTTGTGTTTCCTTCTGGAAAGCCCATTTCGGCTTCGCAGAATTTATCTGAAGAAGTTGGAAACACAGCCTGGATCGTGAACAGCGACACTTTTCAAAAAAGGAATTTTGGCGATTTCAGCACGGCTTTTGTCGGTGCGGAAGTGGTCAGAAATTCTTCAATGGTGCTGGTGAAATTCCAAAGTGTCGAGGCTGATATTCAATTGGTTGAAGATCTTATTGTGAAGATTCCCTCCCAAGTTGATGAATATGCCCGTGATCTCTATGACGGGTCTCCTTTCAAATATAAAATGGCAAGCGACCCGGAAATTTCCATCCGTCCCGTCCGGCCGGGCATGATCAAATATTCGTCCTGGGGATTTGCGGTCGGCGCAGCATTGTTTTCCCTCTACTGGCTTTTTACCGGGTCTTTTGTCGCGGGAAAAAAGGCAATTGAGGATAAAGAAGAAATTTTTCCGGCTCCTTCGCTTGTTCCGTTCGAGCCTGCTCTATCGGAATCTGTTTCAGAACCGGAGCCTACCCGCGATTCGAAGCCGGAAATTGTTCCGGAACAGAAGATACAAGAGCAGAAAACTGTTTCCAAAACTAGCCATGCTCCGGCCAATCTACCGATTGCACATGTTTCACCGGCAGACGGGGATGTCTCAACCTCTTCTGACGAATATCACGAACCCAGCGACGAAGAAGTGAAGGACCGCTTGAATAAGTTGATGCGGGGGGAACTTTAGAAATCGAAAAGCTTTCAAATATTTTGTCGAGAAAGAATCTCGAAAATAAGGAGGAATGGATGAAAGATTTACTGAAAACCCTGGATGAAGTGTCGTTCTTTTCAATTATGGGCGGCAATATTTGGGAAATAGACTCGGATTATAAAGAAATTCTGATTGAAGCAATGCAGCTGCTCAAGTCGGATATTGAAGACTTGGCATCCAATGGTATTACTTCGTCAGAAGAAATCAACTTCTTTCTCAAAGGGCTTGTTTGTCGGTTTTATTCCGGGGTCTTTCATCTGATTGTGCAGAATAAATCCGTCGAAGAAATGTTGGATTCCGACGGCAATTTCAAGTGGGCGCCGGTAAAAAAAAGACTGGCAGCTGTAAAATCCGAGCTCCGTGTGCTTAAGGAATATATGGAAGCTCATGCCCGCAAAGATCCGGGTCTGCGCTTTTCTCTCGAGAATGGCGCTGAGAATCTGGACCAGGCGTTAAATTGCGTAAATCACGTCTTGGTCACGCATTCAAACATGGCGAAGATGTAACCCATTCGAGGTTTCGCCTCGAATAAAGGAGGGACCGTGGCAAGAGATAGTATCTTTTTGAAAGCCGATGGCAGCTTGGATAAACAGGGCGTGATGAATTTTTTGAATCTGGCAGCTGCCAATTTTACTCAGATGATCCCCGCAATGCTGGAAACCCAGGAGAAAATTCTGCGGAGCGGGGTTCGAGAAAACATTCAGCTGGGTTTGAATGCCATGAATCTTACTGGCATGATAGATATGGATATTGCCAAGTTGAAAGAGGCAGTCCATGCTCTCCCCAGTTAACCCATTCGAGGTCTTACCTTGAATGACTGCCAAAGGGGTTCCGGAGGAGTGGGCCCTTTTTTCTTTGCCAGATTTTGATTTTTTTGGCAGTTTGGGGTAGGATATTATCATGGAATTTCTGGAAACTTCACTTAAAGGTGCGTATATTGTGAAGCCCAAAGTCTTTCGGGACGAGCGGGGTTTTTTTCTTGAGTCATACAGTGAAAAAGTTTTCGCCGAAAACGGAATCGACGCGAAATTTGTACAGGACAACCATTCACTGTCGGTGAAAAAAGGCGTCCTGCGAGGGCTTCATTTTCAGCTTCCTCCGAAGGCGCAGGCAAAGTTGGTGCGGGTAACGCGGGGGAAAGTATATGATGTGATTGTGGATCTTCGCAAAAATTCTCCGACTTTCGGAAAATGGGAAAGCTTTGAGCTCTCCGGGGAAAATTTTCAAATGCTTTTCATCCCGCGTGGGTTTGCCCATGCCTATTGCACGCTGGAAGACAACACGGAATTTATGTATAAAGTCGACGGATTTTACGCGCCCGAATCCGACTCCGGAATCATTTGGAACGATCCGACGCTGAATATCAACTGGCCGATCAAAAACCCGACACTTTCGGAAAAAGATTCTAAGTTGCAATATTTCAAGGATTTTAATTCACCTTTTTAATCCAGTACAGTAATACAGTATACTGTACTGGAATTATATTATGAAACTATTAGTAACCGGCGGTGCAGGATTTATCGGCTCAAATTTCATCCGCTATATCCTCAAAAAATATCCTAATTACCAAGTCGTCAATCTCGACCTTTTGACCTATGCCGGGAATCTTGAGAATCTCAAAGACATTGAAAAAAATCCGAATTACCAATTTGTGAAAAGGGATATCGCCGACAAGGATTTGGTGAATGATCTTGTGAAAGACATTGACATCATTGTGAATTTTGCGGCTGAATCGCACGTGGATCGTTCCATTCTCGACAGCGCGGCGTTTATCCATACGAACGTTGTCGGGACGCATAATCTCCTGGAGGCGGCGAAAAATAATGGCGGAAAACGATTCCATCATGTTTCGACGGATGAAGTTTACGGCCACCTTGGACCGGATGACCCGGCGTTCAACGAAAAGACGCCGTTCGCGCCGCGCAGCCCGTATTCCGCTTCAAAAGCGGCGGCTGATCACCTCGTGATGGCGTATTTTTTCACGCATAATTTGCCAGTGACCATTTCCAATTGTTCAAATAACTACGGCCCATTCCAATTCCCGGAAAAACTGCATGGACTTTTCATCACAAATTTACTCGAAGGCAAAAAAGTTCCCGTCTATGGCGATGGAATGCAAGTGCGCGACTGGCTATTCGTCGAGGACCATTGCGAAGCGATTGACACAATCATCCACAAAGGAAAAATTGGCGAGACCTATTGCGTCGGCGGAAACACGGAAAAACCGAATATTGAAATCACCAAAAAGATTCTCGAACTTCTCGGGAAAGGAGAAGAGATGATAGAATACGTGAAGGACCGGCCCGGCCACGACCGCCGATACGCCATTGATTTTTCAAAAATCAAAGCGGAATTTGATTGGGAGCCGAAAACGAATTTTGACGAAGGAATGAAGCAAACAGTCGAGTGGTATAAAAATAACCAGGATTGGTGGAGAGAGATCAAGAGCGGGGAATATCTCAAATATTACGAGAAGCAGTATGCCCGGTAGTGAAACTTCGACTGAAAAATAGACATGCTGTCGATTCTATAAATATAAATGATAATCACTTCGATATATTAGTAATCAATTTCTGCAAAGTTTATCCAATATGTCGAAGTTCTACTACCGGGTATGGGAAATAGAAAAATTCTAGTTTCTTTGACAAGTTTGGCAGCAATATCTGATATGAATTTATCTGGCTGGCGATCGAAAATCGAAGAGATTAACAGTCTTGGCCTTACGGAAATTGCTCTTTTTCTCACAGGGCTGGGAAAGGAGGAAAGAAAAGATTTATACGATGTGCTGGAAAATACGCCGATCAGTAGCATTCCCCATGTTCACCTAAGAACAGATATGGCTCTTGATGAAATTGACTACTTGTCTGATAAATATAAGGTTGAAGCGTTTAATCTTCATTCATCTACAGAATTTCCTTTACAATATGACTACGGCAAGTATGCTTCTAAAATATTTCTTGAAAATTGCTATGTAGTTCCCGGCGAGAGTGAATTACAAAAATTTGGGGGCTTGTGCATCGATTTTTCACATTGGGAGGAAAAAAAACTTGAAAACGATCAAAATTACTGCGAAAAGATGGAAAGAGCAGTCGCAAATTACATGATAGGATGCGCACATGTTTCTGCTATTAAGGACAGGCCTATTCCAGTTGTTATTAATTCAAAAATAAAAGAGTTCAGTTCCCATGTCCTTGAGAGCATGCATGAACTTGATTATATAAAAAAATACAAGAAATATTTGCCGAATATAATCAGCATCGAGCTTGAAAATCCGATTCAAGAACAGCTAGAAGCCAAAAAATATCTGGAAAATATAATAAACACTGTGAGCTAAGCCCGACTTAGCTCACAATCAATCATTATGAAAAGAATTCTCATCATCGGTTCTCACGGAATGCTTGGACAGGATCTGGCCAAGGTTTTTGAAGCCGACCAGAGTTGGCATGTTTTTGCCTTTGACCGGGACAAGGTGGACGTCGCTTCCGAAGAAAGTTTGCTTAAAATCATCGATGAAGTTGATCCGCAAGCCGTGGTGAACGCGACCGGATACAACGCAGTTGACAAGTGCGAATCGGATGAAATAGAGTATGAGCTTGCCAAAAAAATCAACGGCTTCGGGCCGGGAATCCTTGCCAAAATAGGAAAAGAAAAAGGAATTCCCATCGTCCATTATTCAACCGACTATGTCTTTGACGGTGAAAAAGAAGAATACGACGAAAAAGCGAAACCGTCTCCTATTTCAAACTACGGCCGCTCAAAATTTCTTGGTGAAGAAGAAATTCAAAAAAACACTGACAAATTCTGGCTCGTCCGGACTTCAAAACTTTTCGGCCGGCCGGGAAAATCGGCTATGTCCAAGAGAAGTTTTTTTGACACGATGATAACCCTCGCCAAAGACAACCGAATTCTCAAAGTGGTAGACGAAGAGAAAAGCTGTTTTACCTACACCCCCGACCTTGCGCTCAAAACGAAAGAAATAATCGAAGAAGGAATTCCATTCGGAATATACCACGTCATCAACGAAGGCCCGTGCACCTGGTTTGAAGCGGCGGCGGAGCTTTTCAAAATCGCGAAAATGGATGTGGAGGTCGTTCCGGTGGCTTCGTCCGAATTTCCCCGTCCGGCGAAAAGGCCGAAAGCATCCGTGCTTCTCAACACAAAGCTGAAGCCGCTCCGGCATTATACGAAAGCGCTCAAAGAATATTTGGAAGAAAATTATGGAATGCTCACGGAAAAATAATTTCTCGAGTAGGCTACTCGCCGGCAAAGCCGGACGAGCTCACGCAATACTCTCGAAATTTATTTTTCCACTTGCTTATAATTTCGTATTTTATTAACTTAATAGTTTGTAAATTTATGAAAAAAATGAAGGGCATTATTCTTTCCGGAGGAACGGCTACGAGGCTTTTTCCCTTGACCCACACAACCTCAAAGCAGCTGCTTCCCGTTTATGACAAGCAGATGATTTTTTATCCCCTGAACACATTGGTGAGAGCCGGGATCAAAGATATTCTAATCATTGTTGCTCCGCGGGAAGCCGGACAGTACCTGAATCTTCTGGGGCCGATTTTTGACCGCCACGATGTCCGGCTCGAATTCAAAGTGCAAAGCGCGCCAAGGGGCCTTGCCGAGGCTTTTATCCTGGGCGAGAACTTTATCGATAACGACAATGTGACAATGATTCTCGGCGACAATATTTTTGAAGATGACCTCTCAAGTTCAATCAAAAATTTTCGCTTCGGCGGCGAAGTGTTCGCCAAAGCTGTTCCGGATCCGGAGCGGTTCGGGATTGTTGAATTCGACGCCAAGGGGAAAGCTATTTCGATTGAGGAAAAACCAAAAAAGCCGAAGAGCAATTATTGCGTGACCGGCGCATATATATATGACAATCGGGTGGTCAAAATCGCCAAAAATCTCAAGCCGTCCGCGCGCGGCGAGATCGAAATAACTTCAGTCAACCAAAAATATCTCGAAATGGGGGAGCTCAAGGTGAATATTCTCAAAGGAGACTGGCTCGACGCCGGAACTTTTGACGCTCTTCTCGAAGCGAGCCGGATTGTGAAAGAAAAAAATATATCCAAGAATTTTGACCCGAAAATTGAGAAAGCCATAGCGGAGTTCAACGAAGAGATGAAGGATTTCTCCAAAAAGATGCTTATTAAAAGCAAATAAGCTTTAATCAGGAGCTTAGCTCTTGGTTAAATTGAAAGCAGCTAAACTATAAAAAATTTGGGACATGCCAAACAGGCCAAAAATTCATATTGATTCTTTCGAGGAATACCGAATTTCCGTTTTGAGGCGCATTGAATGGATGCTCAACCGCCATTTCAGGGACGTGAAAAGAATCACTATGCGGGATATCAAAAAAGCGCAGCTCGAACTGAACGCATATGAAAACTTCAAACACCTCGTACCTGCCAAAGAAAAGCAGATTCTTGTTCTTGATGATGACAAAATCGGGACTTCGAGAGCCGAAAAAGCGATTCTTGAAGGAAAATTTTTTTGGGAACACGCGGCGGCGGGAGAGGCGACGCGGCTGGGGCTGGGGACGAAATACCTTCTCAATCTGAACCAATTTTCGCCAGAGGATATTGCAGGCCATATCCGCAACGAATCCCTGCAGGAGCTTGAAAAAGCGGGAGTGAAAGGCGCGAAACTCGCTAAAGAGAAAAAAAGGATAGCCGAAGAAATTTCCAAAACGAAAATTTTGGAAATGTCCGGAGGGGATCCGCGCAAACTTCTCAATGTTTCGCTTGGGAATCGGCATATGCTCCAGATGGCGTATGACGTTTGCCGCATCGCAAAGGAAAATAAAAAAAATCCGGCGCGTATTTTGGCGAAACAGACCGCCCTTGTCATTCTAAACGAACAGACGGCAGAAGAAATTATTGAAGAATTCCGGCGATTCAATTTTTTTGGCCTTGCTCCCCGAAAAGTTTTATTCATGGTCCAGCGCAGTTTCCACGGGATGTATATCAAACAAGGTTGCCTCTTTTACGACCAGACGACGGAAAAAAACAAACGCCTTCACAATCACGGGCAAATGGTGATGCAAAAAGGCCATGACAACGTCATTTTCCGGGTTGACCCGAAAAACATCGGCCGAAAGACATATCTTCGAAGCGAAGAATTTGAAAAAATACTTGCCGAACATGATGATCTGCTGTCCTACAATGTCGAGGACTTGGGATATCTTACTTGCTCGGTGGATCTTCCGAGTCTCGCGCTCGCGCTTGATCTTGGAAAAAAAGGATACAATATGGTGATGGAAATCGTCGCCCAAAATCCGCTGAAGCCCCAGAAAGGCGGTGCCTGTTTTTTCGACCGGAAACTCAAACGCCTCGTCATGGTGGAAACCAACCAGCTGAAAAAAATCAAAAACGAAGAGATCAAACACCTCAACAAAAATTTCAACCATTATCCGAACCCGGTCCAGGTCTGGCGGGCGATAAAGAAGCGGGGACTGCCAATTTCTTTTGAAGTGAAAGGAGGATTCAACCAAAGCGGGGATCCGGAAGACTACATCTATGCCTGCCCGGTTCAGGGAGACGCCAATTTCAGGGCGAAAACCGCCTACATCATGCGAAAAAATCTCAAACCTATTTACAACTGGAAATCTCCTGCCACGACGCCTCTCGCCGTGAAAGCCATGTTTGAACAAGAAGCGCAGGAGGGGTTCAGCGAATTTGTGCGGGACGTGAAAAAGGGAAAATTCAAAAATTATTAGCTTGTAGACTTCCGACGTCTACGGGAACGTTTACAAGGCAATAAATAAAAAAAGGCCCTGCAGAGCAGAGCCGGTGGGCGATAGCGCTACCGCGCAAATACTGGGGTGACACCTAGAGCTTCGCCACATCGGTCAAATTATTTGTTGCTTTGAAGACCGCAGCCTTAGCTTCTAGTCCGGGCTTTTACCCTCTCGTCCCTTTGTTGATTACCTCAAGAGCTTGTTTCCTTTCTCCCCCCTCAGAGAAAGCTGTCTTGGATAAAAGAGACTTTCGCGCCATCACTTAATAAAAAGTATATAACAATGAAAATAGCTGTCAATGTTGCCGATTTGGACCACCAGCGGATCGACGGCACGCGGATATATATCCAGAATATGCTGAAAAATTTTGGTTCCGTCGGTCGCGACCGACAGGATCAATTTTTGATTTATCATAAATCGGAATTCAATCCCGAGCTGGCATTCCCGATATTTGAAAATTATAAAATTAAAAAATTGCCCTTTCCCTTTTGGTGGACGCAGACGCGTTTCGCCTGGGAAATATTTCGCGAAAAACCGGATGTGCTCTGGATGCCGATGCACTCGTTGCCGTATCTTCGCTCAAAGAAAACAAAAACTGTTGTAACGATCCATGACCTCGCTTTCAAATTTTATCCCGGACATTTTCCAAAAAAAGATCTGCGCCGGCTGAACTGGTTCACGGACTACGCCGTCCGGCACGCCGACAAGCTGATTGCCGTTTCAAATTCAACAAAAAATGATTTGTTGAAAGTTTATCCCGGTCTTCGCGAAGAAAAAATAAAAGTCATTTATCACGGCTACGACAAAGATTTATTCAACGAAAATATCTCCAAAGAAGAAATAAACAAAATCAGATTGCGTTATGGGTTACGTGTTTCGCGTTACGTGATATACGTCGGCGCCATCCAGCCCCGGAAAAATATTGAAACATTGGTTGGCGCCTACAAAATGGTGAAAGAAAATTTTCCCGATCTGAAGCTGATAATCGCAGGCGACCTCGGCTGGCACTACGAGCCGATTCTCGAGAAAATGAAAGCCACTGACGGCGTAATATACTTGGGGAAGTTTAAGACGAGAAACCTTCCGGCTCTTTTTTGGGGAGCGGAAGCATTCGTTTTGCCTTCACTCTATGAGGGATTCGGTCTTCCGGCGCTCGAAGCCATGGCCTGCGGAACACCCGTTATTGCGGCGGATAACTCAAGTTTGGGCGAAATCTTGGGCAGAGCTGGGCTTTCATACAAGCCAAATAATGCCAAAGAGCTCACCAAATCCTTGCGGGAAGTTTTGGGGGAAGGCACACTCAAAAATCAGCTGAAGGAGAAGGGACTCAAAAGAGCAAAGGATTTTTCCTGGGAAAAATGCACCCGCGAAACGCTCGATTGGCTAAAATCGTAGGAACCGGATCCCTGCGCAGGGTTATGGACGAAAGCGACGAAAAAATAATCAAAGAATATTTGAGCGGAAAAAACACTTAAAATATCCAAATAAATCAGTAAATTGCACAAATTTCGGAAAAAAGGTATAATGGGTTTAAGCTTTATTTGTAACTTTTAAAATACCAATAAACCGGGAAATGCTTTTTAGTTTGCTATTTTCAAACAAGAACAAAATAAGAGACCTAAAAAAAATATTTTTAGCAGCAATTATTCTTTTTTTGATGGCTGTGCCAAACGGTTCTTTGGCGAAAACAAAGTGGCAGTCTCTTCTCGAAAGAAACAGCGTACCGGAAAATTATTGGCAGAGATATCTTCCTAAGGTGAGCAGGAGCGAATATCGGAAAGCGGTGAAAAATTATCAAAGCAGCCAGGTAGAGGAAGGTAGCAGCTCAAGCTCAAGCTCAAGCAGTGATGTTGACACTATTGAAGGCAAATACCCGCTTCCTTCCACTTCCGGAAAAATTGCCCGCGAGCAGCATCTTTGGCTCAAAAACAAACAGTCAGCTTCAAGCCATTATTCGATGGCTGACACTCCTTCTTCCTGCCGGAATGGAATGGCGGGAGGTTATGGCGCCTTTGGCCCGCTCGGGAAAAGCGATAAGAGCGCCGAAAAATACTACCTGACTATGCGTTGGGGATACGTTGACTGGGTGGAGCCGGAGTCAGAACTCAATGCTGATTTGAGCAAAGACGCCAATTCGCTCACTCTTGATGACGCAAGTGATTTTGGCAAATCCGGATATTTGAAAATCGGAAGCGAGTATATCCGCTATTCTTCGAAAAGCAAAAACAAACTGAAAGGTCTCAAGCGCGGATACAAAAGTTCGCCTTCTTCGCATGGCAAAAACGAACGCGTGAGGCAAATGTACCGCTACAAGGGCGGGCAATGGGAACGGCTGACAAGGACAACAAATGCCAACACGACCAAAAAGAAGTGGTACAAAAAGAAAAAAGTGCTTGTGACGAACGAGAGAAACGGCAAGAAAGTGGTAGTGGCAATTTTGGAGTCCGGACCGGCAATTTGGACAAACCGTGTCGGCGGCCTCTCGCCGGAGGCCTTTGAGGCGATTGACGCGAAAAACAATGAAAATTGCACGTTTGAATATGTTTCAGACAGTACAAACTTGGGCAAAGTAGACTGAGAATAATCAACTTCTAGGCAGTATGCAAAGAAAAAAGAAAAAACAAAATTTTATATTCTCTGCTCTTATTGTTTTTTTGGTATTTTCTTTTGGCTGTTCTTTTTCTGGGGCGGATATGTCTCGAGCCGAGGCTGCTTTTGTGAAGAAAAAACAAGCCGAGACCGAAGTTCCGAAAATATATCCCCGCTCCAGCTGGTCAAACGCGAAATACGACAAGAGATCGAAAAAAGTCTGGCCGGCAAAATATGAAGATCCAAAAATCATCATTGTCCACCATACAGCCACGAATTATAAAAACTCAACCTCAAAGCAGATAAAAAAAATATACAAATACCATTCCTATACGCGCAAGTGGGGCGACATTGGCTACAACTATATCATTGGGAAAGACGGGTCAATTTTTGAAGGGCGCTACGGAGGAAACGGGGTGGTTGGCGGACATTCCTATTTCAATGGTACAAATTATAACGAAGGCTCAATAGGAATTGCGATTTTGGGAAACTATGAAAATGAAAATTTGTCTTCAGCAGCCCAGAGTTCTCTCGAAAAGTTAATCGGCTGGCTGGCTGCGAACAACGGTATCTCTATCAAGTCGAGTATCAAATTCCATAGCAAGTCGCTTGATAACGCTGTCGTCGGGCATCGGAATGTGGCTGGCACGGCCTGCCCCGGAAAAAACATATACAACTTGATGTCCGAAATTCGGATCAGCGCCGAAAACTTGGCTGGCGTTTTCGGAAGCTATGCTTATCAAATTCCAGGCGACGGCGAGGTTTATGAAATGACCGGCGGAAAAAGGTACTCCGCAAGCGCCAAAAGCCCCATTGTCAAAATTTCCGAAAAGCAGCTCCAGCTTTTCTCATTGGGCGGAGCGGCGGCGGTCAGCCGGGAATACTCTTATCCTTCAGGAACCCTTTTTCTTTCAGCGGGGCGAAGAGCTTTGCTCGAGAACGGCGCATTGCGGCTTATCAGCGGGAATGCGCTCCTGAATTCGAGCTATAATCCGTCAAGCTTTGTTGAGATCGCGGATGAAAAATGGACGGGTTATGCAACAGGGACGGCGGCTGGATTCCGGAGCGGCGCTTTCGTCAAAGATTCAGGCGGGAACTATTTTATCATTTCCGGAAATCAAAAAAGAAAAATTGTTCTTTCCAGTGAAGAACTGAAATTGATTGAACTCGGATCGGCCCATGAAATTTCGCCATCGGAAAGCGCGCTTTACGCGGAAGGCGAAAACATTGCCAGCGCAGCGGCTTTCTCGGAAGGAACTCTCATGACGAAAAACAATAAAAATTATTATTACATTACAGCTGACGGGAAAAAGAAGATAGTCACAAAAAATGTTTTCCGGGCCACATTTTCGCAAGAGATGGCCGTGAAAGTTTCCATAAAACTTCTCAAAAAATATAAAACAGGCAAAAAATTGTCTTTCCAAAACGGAGCAGCGGTAAAATATGGAAAAAAATATTATTTCATTGAAAATGGAAAACGGCGCCAGTTCGCGTCGAAAAATATAGCCGCTTCGATGGGGTACCAAAACTTCCAAAAAGCCAAAAAATCAGAAATGTCTGGAATTGGAAACGGAGAAAAAATTGAATAGTCTGGCAAAAAACAGAGCCCCATGACCTGCAACCGCCAGAAGGGCTTTTTTATTCGAAAAATAGGGTAATTTGGATTAGGATGAAAACAGGGAAATGCTAAAACGAAATTATAAAAATTTTGAACAGAAGCCAAAGAAAGAATGAGTCCAGCAGGGTCTTTTCAAAGTTAAATTGTGTAAAAAGAAGAATTATGCAAAATGATGAAATAAAAAAAATCGTGCGCGAGAGTTATTCAGAAATTGCCAAATCTTCCGGATGCGGTTGCTGCGGAGCTGGTATCGGACCGGAAAAGACACATGAAAAAATTGCCGAAGAGATCGGATATTCAAAAGAGGAAATCGCAAAATTTTCCGAAGCCAATCTGGGTCTTGGCTGTGGCAATCCGACAGCCATGGCTGAAATCAAGGAGGGCGACGCGGTTCTGGATCTCGGATCGGGAGCGGGCTTTGACTGTTTTTTGGCTGTTTCCCGCACGGGTGCGAACGGAAAAGTGGTCGGGGTCGACATGACGGCTGAAATGGTGGAGAAAGCGCGGGAAAACGCCGAAAAATACGGATATAAAAATATTGAGTTCAAATTGGGGGATATTGAAGATCTTCCTGTGGCGGAAAATTCTTTTGATGTTGTGATAAGCAACTGTGTTATCAATCTGGCGCCGGACAAAGAAAAAGTTTTCCGGGAAGCATATCGCGCATTAAAGCCCGGAGGGAAAATGTTTGTGTCGGACATTGTGCTTCTTGAGCAATTGCCTGATGAGCTGAAAAAAAACAAGGCTCTTCTTTCCGGATGTGTGGCGGGAGCGCTATTGAAAGATGATTATATCAAAAAAATAAGAAAAACAGGTTTTGAAGTCGAGATTCTGTCAGAAGACAAAAGCATCAGCAAAAAACAGTATCAAGGCATGCCGCTTGAGAGCCTCAAGCTGAAAGCTATCAAGAGGTAGGGGAAAAATGGAAAAAGCGCCGGAAATAAATTTAGCCTTTTTGGTTTTTTAATAAATAAGCCAGAGCTATGAAAAAAACAAATCTAGCGATAATCATTTTATCGGCGGCGTTAATTTTGCTGCTTATCACTTTGGGAGCAGTCCTTTTTTTGCGCGGGGATGAAGACACGTGGCTTTGCGCGGGAGGAAAATGGGTGAAACACGGAAACCCATCCGGACAAATGCCAGGTGAACCTTGCGGCGCGGAAAAAAGCGAGAGCGCCAGCCAGACCGAAGCTCTCCCGGCCGAAAACAGCGAGCCGGGACTGATCGGGGGCCAAAAAGACGAACAAGGATGCCTAATCGGCGCCGGATACAGCTGGTGCGAGGCAAAACAAAAATGCCTGCGCGTCTGGGAGGAAGCTTGCCCAGCGAGCGCCCAGGAAAAAAAAGGAACTATTGAGGGGTCGCTTAGCTATCCGAGCGAATTTATCCCTGAAATGAAAATTTGTGCGGAGGATACCAAGACAAAAAAAATTGTTTGCACGACGGAGCAGATAAAAAACAACAAATATACATACGGAGCGGGCTACCAAATCGAAGTGCCGGCCGGGACATATCAGGTTTACGCGACTCTTTTGGACGCTCAAGGTCTCGGAGCCGGTTCTTTCGAGGGTTACCGGGCTTACTATTCTGAATTTGTCACTTGCGGTCTTTCCAATGGCTGTCCGTCCCATGAGCCTGTCGATGTGACAGTAAAGGCTGGCCAGACTGCTTCCAAAACAGACCCGATGGACTGGTATAACAATTGAAATATTGCGAAAAATAAAAAAACAGCCTTCCCAGGGGCGCTTGCAGCCGAAGTATAATCTTTCGGAAACTCCTTTTTTTATTTCTCTTCTTTGAGCAGCATATTTTCTGTCGCGATCATCAGTCCCAGCGAAAATGCCACTGTCACGGCTATTTCCCAGACATTCATCTTGTAAAGGCTCAAGATGAGCATTGCGGCCACAACGAATAGCATGGCGTTGAGAAGATTTCTTGATATGGCCCGGAAGCGGATATTTTCCCCGGGAGCCGGATTCTTTCTTCCCAGCCAGACTTTAAGCCAGGTCAAAGCCAGAATAAGCACCAAAAAATATTTCGGGCTGAAGAGTGAGCTGACGATGCCCGGCAGGATAATTTCCGGAATAAGCAGGAAAAAATAGGTAATAAGCAAAGAAACAAGAAGATCTTTGGTGATTTTTTGAAAAAAAATGTTCCAGGTCATTGCTTTAGGAAATAACGGTTTACGACTGAAGCAAAAATTTTCCGGAATGAATCTTTGACGGTCGCGAATGATTTCTCCGAAATCAGCAGAATACCGGCTTTCTCAAAATTGACGCCGGCGACCGGACAGGAAGCCGGATACTTCAGGGTGAAATTATAATAGCCTCCCAAGCCCGAGGTCAGTTTCTGGCGGTCGAAAAGGCAAGCTACTTTTCCATTTTCTATCCCTTGGATTCCCGGAGAGCAGGCAAGCTGATTTTTCGGGTCAATATCATCAACAGGAATTGTAAAATATTTTGGCCAGAGATCGCTCAAATCATCAGCATTTTCTATCTCGTGCTTTTCTCCATCTGCTACGAGATATAATTTATGGGAGGGATAGGCTTTAAATATTGTTCCGTCGGGATGGGGGTAGGTCCAGATAAATATCCGCTTGTCCGCATTGGAAAATTGGTCAAGGGATGATTTTTCCACATCGATGAGGTTGTCAAAGCTGTAGCCGAAAGCCCGGAAAATTTCCGGTCCAGGAAAAAGAATTTTTCTCCCGTCGCTAAGAAGAAAGACCTCATCCGTCGGCTTGAGGTGAAGAAGGCTTCCGTTGGGATATTGAGATTTGTTTTCCCGAAAGAGATATTCTCTGAGGCTGTCCTTGTCATTTATCGGTTTTCCTTCCGTATAGAGGAACGCCCGATAAGTTTTTTCGAGAGTTATCTCGGGCGGATTTTCCAGGCAATTGTTTTTGGCTTCATCAAGATCAATCTTCAAAGAGACATTCTGATGATTGAGGGTCGGAAATATCCCGAAAGAGATTTCATTAGAAGGTTCTTTTTTTTCAATTTCGAATTTGGAGATTTCTGGCTGGCTTCTGTAGTATTTGAAATTTTCAATGGGAAAAAGGATAAGATACATTCCGAGCAAAATTACAAATATCGGAATGGCGAAAACGATAATCCGAAGTATTTTATAAATTTTTTCAAGAGAATCTGGCTTCATAAGCTAATCTTAGTTGATGGGGGAGCCGGCTGTCAAAAATTTTTGCAACTCTCCGGATATTTTAGTATAATAAAGTCGAAAGCTAAATCCCTCACCACAGCTTGTTTATGCAATGTTTTTGCGTGGAAAGTTAAATAACAAAAGCTATCTGTGGCGGAGGAAAACCCAGAAAAATTTTTTATATGGGAATATTTTCCAAAATATGGAGGCGCCGGGGAGCGGGACACGCGCTGGCTTTGGATATTGGGACGGAGGTCGTAAAAGCCCTTATTTTTCAAATTGACGAAGAATCAGAAAAAGGGATTGTTACCGGTGTTGGCCGCGCCCGCCAGCGGCTGGGAGACATGCAGTCGGGAGCGGTGAGCGATATTTCCGGAGTGATCCGCTCCTGCGAGGAGGCGATTGGCCGGGCGGAAGAAATGGCCAATGTCAGGCGGGTGGAACAAACTATCGTTGGAATTGCCGGAGAGCTTGTCAAGGGATCAACGACAACTGTCCACTATGAAAGGCTGAAGCCGGAGCTCCGGATTGACCTTCCAGAACTCAAAAACATTGTCCAGAAAGTCCAGTGGAAGGCTTTTGACAAGATCCGACAGCAGCTGGCTTGGGAAACAGGACACAGCGAAATTGACGTGAAACTCATCAACGCGGCCATTGTCGACGTCCGGATAGACGGCTACCGGGTGACCAATCCTCTTGGTTTCCAGGGCCGGGACGTTTCGATCGGGATCTTCAATGCCTACGCGCCGATGGTGCATCTCGGGGCGCTCCAAAAAATCGCTGAAGAACTCGACCTTGATCTTTTGAGTATTGCAGCCGAGCCGTATGCAGTTGCCCGTTCAATGGGCCTTGAAAACACAGTTGATTTCAGCGCTATCTTTGTTGATGTTGGCGGGGGGACAACAGACATTGCTGTTGTCCGCAACGGCGGGCTCGAAGGAACGAAAATGTATGCCTTGGGAGGGCGGGCTTTCACCAAAAGACTGGCCCAGGAACTCAATATAAATTTTGCCGAAGCAGAAAATCTGAAAATAAGGTACGGCCGGGGAGAGCTGGGACAAGACGTGACGAAAAGAATTGAGAAGCTTCTTGACGAAGATTGCCAGGTTTGGCTGGATGGAGTTGAGCTTTCGCTCCAGGAGTTCTCTGAATCCGATCTTCTTCCGACAAAAATTCTTCTTTGCGGCGGTGGATCGGCTCTTCCGGGAATAAAAAAGAATCTTTCCGGATCAGGTTGGATCAGAAATTTGCCTTTTTCAAAAAAACCTTCTGTGAATTTCCTTCAGCCGAAGGATGTGGCGAATATAGTCGACAGGACCGGACTTCTTCGCGATCCGCAGGATGTTACGCCGATGGGATTGGCCAATCTGGCTCTTGATCTTGTCGGCGAGGAAAAAGTTCTCTCAAGTATGTTGCGCCGTGCCGTAAAAATGATGCAGAACTAAAATCACATAACACATAACACATAATATGGAACAATATTTTGTATGTTCCATGCTACGTGCTCCATGATTTTTGTCTCACAAAACCATCTACATTGACATAGACGAAGAAATCACCTCGATTGTTGACCGGGTGCGCAAAGCCTTGGCTGACGAGGTTATTGTTGTTGTGCCGAAAAGAGCCATTCTCATTCAAAGCCTTGTCAATTTAAAGCTGCTCAAAAAAGAAGCCAGTCGTCGCAACAAGCGGCTTATGATAGTGACGCAGGACCGAATCGGAAAAAAACTCATTGAAAAAGCCGGTATTCTGGTGCAGGGAAAAATAGACGATACTTTGGCTGAAGATGAAATTTTTGATGAAAATCCCCGAAAAGTCGAGCCGGAAATTCCCAGAGAACTTTCTGAAGGCGAAGAAGATGTTTTCGGATCCAGCGACTATTTTGACGAACCGCTTCCCGCCCCCGTTTCGAAAAAGGGGAATAATATTGGAAAAATCAGTTTTGAAAAAAAACAAGCCGAAAGCGCTTCCAAATCGGAACCGCGGGAAATCAAAAAAACGGGAAAGATCGCGAAAATCAAAGGGCTGAAAGAAGAAAAAGAAAAACAGGTGAGAATATCGGATATCGTGGCAGGGCCGATGGGCAAAAAAGAAACGAGGCCAAAACTTGAAAAACCGCTTGCAGAGAAAAAAGGGAAAAAGTCTTCAGGCGGCGGTTATTTTCAGGCAAGGGAGATGGAAAGACAGAAAGGGCTTGAAGCCGAAAAATTTTTTCAAGCCTCAAATTTCACGCCCCCTTCTTTTTCCCGCAGAGAGGAAAAAATGCTCAAAACGACAAGGGTGAAAGGACGTTCCGGAAAATATTTCGTTGTTTTTCTTGTCGCTTTTTTTGTCTTTGGGATTGCGGCTGGCGCTTATTTTTTTCTTCCCCGTGCGACAATTGTTCTTCATCTGCGAACGGAGGAAAAAAGCGTTTCCCTGGCTATTGAAGCCAGCACTCAAACGAGCGGAATAGACGAAGAAAAGAAAAATATCCCAGCCGCTCTTGAACAAATCACAAAAGAAAAAAGTGGCGAGTTCGAATCGACAGGAAGCCAGTCTGACGCCGGAAAAGCTGCCGGGAAAGTTGTGATATACAACGAATTTAGTTCCGACAGCCAGCCGCTGGTGGCTACCACCAGACTTGAAACGGACGACGGCAAGATTTTTCGGATCACAAAAGGCGTTGTGGTTCCCGGTTTCACCGATGTCGGAGGAGAGATGAAGCCTGGCGCGATCGAAGTGGATGTGGTGGCTGACAAGCCGGGCGAGGAGTATAATATTGGCCCGACCTCTTTCAAGGTTCCTGGTTTCAAGGGTGGGTCAAAATACGAAAAGTTTCATGCTGAATCCGCCAAGGCCATGGAAGGCGGATCGAAAGGGGAGGGGCTGGCCGTCACTTCCGAAGACATAGCCGGAGCAAAAGAAAAACTGGTTGCCGAAGCCAAGAAGGAAGCCCTTGCAGATCTCAAGGCAAGACTTGGAGACGGCCGGTTTTTCTTTGAGGATACTGCCTTGTTTGATGTAGTCAACGCATCGTCATCTGAAAGCATTGGTTCCCAAGCGCAGAAATTTACCTACACAGTAAGCGTCAAGGGACGAGTTCTTTCTTTCCAGCAGGAGGATGTCAAAGAGCTGGTGAGAAGAGATGAAAAAGCAAAAGGTGCCGGATTGGCCCAGATTGATTTTGGAAAAGGCATAAACTACATTCTTTCCGAATCGGACGTAGAAAAGGGATTTTTGAAATTTGAAGCCAAAGCGGATTTTGATTCCGCTGTTCCTGTTGATCTCTCGAATTTCAAAAAAGATGCGCTTGGCAAAAACAATGGAGAGCTCGAGAGCCTCATCAAGAAATTTCCCGCGGTGAAAAGCGCTGACGTGAATTTTTGGCCCTTTTTTGTGAATCGCGTGCCCATGAGCGAAAATAGGGTGAAAATCGAGGTGCAGTAAATTATCATAGAAAAAAACCAAGAAAAATGCCTTATTCGAGGCGTTTTTTTCGGTTGCTGAAAATTTAGATTGGCAATTGTGAATTTTTTAGATAATATTTAGAGTTAAAAATCAAACCAAATATAAAGGAAATTTAGGAGGTGTTCAATGAACATAAGTACCTTGATAACAGCATTTTTTATTGCTTCCGTATTTGCTGGATGGCCGATCATTGGCAAATTTTCCGGTCTAAGCGGAGAATATGTTGGAACTCTGGCATGTCTGGGCACTACGGTAGCAATGGCAGCGTTATCAGCTAAGCAACTCTTGAGCACCGACAGTCTGACGCCAAAAGCGATCACCATCATGCTAGTAGCCGGGGCAGCAAATGGTATTGGCGTTTACTTCTACGCTCGTAAAGCGGCGGACAAGTTGATTCCCACAGCTGACTTTGTCGCCACCGTTTGCATTTTTATGGTGATGATAGCGCCGGTTCAGCATTGGATTTTAAACGGTGTTATTCCTACCGGCGACAAGCCATCGGTTACGGACTGGCCGCACTCGCAGTTTACTTTCTGAAGTAATTAAAAAAATCAAAGGGAGGTGGTTATCTTGAATGTGAATTAGTGTTTTTTGTTTTCACCGAACAGGCCGCACTGATTCAAGCATGTTGTTCTTCTATGGATGTGCGGCATAACCGCACAACCATTCAGGAGGACGATATGCCCAAAAGAATCGTTGGTTTTGATCAGAAAGAGCGGAACGCAATCTGTCGCTCGGTATATCATTCATATTCCCACCGCTCCCGCGAGTTTTGGAAAATCAGGCTGGAAATGCTTGAAAGGCGGGACGCTGACCTCGAAGAGTGCGCAAACCGGCGGCAGGATATCCGGGATCAGATCCAAGACATCCAGGATATCCTTGAGGGTGAATGCGGGTTTAGTATCCTTGCGTTTTATCACGCTGGGGATCTGTATAAAACTCGCAGAATAACCCTTGATGAATACGAAGCCATCTGCAATCTGGCGGAGATTCACAAGCGCCAAGAAGAACAGGAGGAGAGATGGGAAGAATTTCTCGACTCTTATGCTCATTGGCACATTGAGAATCCGCCAAGAAAACGCAAATGGCGGAGATAGATTTCAGCCCCTGACACTTCGGTGTCGGGGGTATTTTTTACAGGCTGTTGACAAAAAAACAGGGATAAACTAGAATAAATTAAGTCAAAAAAACATTTCAGCGCTTCAAGCACTTGGATTGAATTGCCCCTTATATAAAGGCTGAAAAGCTTGGGGCATTGCCCTTGTTTTTTTATCTTTACGAATTACGAATCACTTACGAATAAACGAATGAATAATATTTCCAAGCAATAGCATGAAGCAAAATTGATTCGTATATTCGTATGAAATTAGCAATTCGTAGAGTATGGCAAAAGACAAAGAAATTATAAAAATCAACGGCGTTGTGAAAGAAACTCTTCCCAGCACGACTTTCAAAGTCGAGCTTGAGAACGGCCATGAAATTCTGGCTCATATTTCAGGAAGGATGAGAGTGAACTATATCCGGCTTTTGCCGGGAGACAAAGTTTTGGTCGAAATGAGCCCGTATGATTTGACGAAAGGGAGAATAGTGCAAAGAATGTAAATGCTAATAGTCGCGAATTGCAAAACGAATGCATGCGAATAAAATTCGGGTTCATTCGTTTTAACATTAGCGTTCATTCGTATTCCAATGAAAGTTCGAGCATCAGTCAAAAAAATTTGCCAAAAATGCAAGATCGTCCGGCGGAAAGGAAAAGTTTTCGTTATTTGTTCTAATCCGAAACATAAGCAGAGGCAAGGATAATGGCGCGAATTGCCGGGGTGAATATACCCGATGACAAAAGAATAGAAATCGCCCTTACTTATATACATGGAATCGGGCGGCCCAGAAGCAAGCAAATACTTGCCGCTTTGAGCATGAATCCCGACACGCGGACAAAAACGCTTAGCGAAAATGACATAAACAAACTAAAAGATTATATCGAAAAAAGCTTTACAATCGAGGGAGAACTCAAGCATCAAAAGCAGATGAACATCAGAAGGCTCAAGGATATTGCCTGCTACCGGGGAATTCGGCATGCCAAAGGGCTGCCGGTCCGGGGACAGAAAACCAAGACGAATACCCGGACTGTCCGGGGAAATGTCCGGAAAACAATGGGCAGCGGTCGAAAGCCGGCGGCAGAAAAAACATAATTTCGTATCTAGTATCTAGTATTTGGTATATAGTATCTTGCATTTTTTATGGCAGAAGAAAAAATTGAGAAAAAAGATATAAAGTCGCAAGAATCTGGCGAGAAGCCGGAGAAGGTCGTTAGCAATGAGAAAAAAGCAGAAAAACCGGAATTAAAAAAAACCGAAGCAGCGAAAGAAGGCAAAAAGATTGAAAAAAAAGTAGAAAAACAGGCCGTGAAGAAAAAGAAGAAAAAAATCCGCCGTCAGGTTTTGCGCGGGCAGGCTCACGTCCAATGCACCTATAACAACACCTTGGTCACTTTTTCCGACCTGGGCGGGAAGGTTTTGGCCTGGTCAAGCGCCGGTTCGCTTGGGTTCAAAGGGGCAAAGAAAGCCACGCCTTATGCAGCGACGCAAATCGTGAATGCCGCAACGGAAAAAGTTTCAAAATACGGCCTCAAGGAAATCGAAGTTTATGTCAAAGGAGTTGGATCAGGAAGAGAAGCCTCAATCCGGGCTCTGGCGAACAATGATTTTGAAATAATTCTCATAAAGGACATCACACCGATACCGCACAACGGCTGCCGTCCGCGAAAACCGAGAAGGGTATAAACTTATGGCACGAGACTTATCAAACAAATGTAAATTATGCCGAAGAGCGACAGAAAAGCTCTTTTTGAAAGGCGACCGTTGCGGTACGTCCAAGTGTGCCATGGCCAGAAAGCCCTATCCGCCGGGCGTCCACGGAAAAAAAGGTAGAAGGCCTCAAGGCGAGTTTGGCCAGCAGATGGCAACGAAACAGCGGGTAAAAAGAATATACGGGGTGATGGAAAAGCAGTTCAAGAAATATTTCCGTGAAGTGAAAGACAAGCCGGGCGTGACAGGTGACCTCCTGATGCAAAAGCTTGAAATGCGCCTTGACAACGTCATTTTCAGGGCGGGTTTTGCTCCCAGCCGCCAGACCGCTCGGCAGCTTGTGAGGCACTCCCTTTTTCTGATCAACGGGAAAAAAATCAATATTCCTTCCCGCGAAGTGAAGCTGGGAGACGTCATTTCCGTGAAACCCAGCAAGGCGAAGAAAGAATATTTCACGCGGCTCGCAGCGGCCCTTCAAGAAAAAAAAGGAGGAGCGCCCTCCGGATGGCTTGAAGTGATTCCCGGAGATCTCACCGTGAAGGTGAAATCAAAGCCAACCAGGGATGATCTTGACCTGCATGTGAACGCTCAGTCGATTGTAGAATTTTATTCGAGATAATTTAACTTTAATCGTCTTCCTTTGCCGAAGAAGGCGCCGGAAGATACAAAAAAATGCTCAAAGTAAGCCTGCCCAAAAAACCTAGATATTCAAACCTGGGTCAAAATCTGGGAAAAATTGAAATCGAGGCCTGTTATCCGGGATTCGGAACGACAATCGGCAATACGCTTCGAAGGATTCTTTTATCCTCTCTTGCTGGTGCGGCGGTGACGTCTATCAAAATAGGGGGAATTTCTCATGAATTCTCGACAATACCGGGCGTCAAAGAAGATCTTATTCAAATTATCCTGAACTTGAAGAAGGTGAGATTCAAAGTCCACAAAGACGAACCGGTCAAGCTGACTCTCAAGGAAAAAGGCGCTAAAAAAATAACCGCTGCTCAGATTCAGTGTCCGGCCGATGTTGAAGTGGTGAACAAAGATATGCCTATTGCCGAAATAACCGACAAGAAAGCTCAAATGGAGATGGAAATCGAAGTCCAAAAAGGCCTTGGCTATGTTCCCGTAGAACAACAGGAAAGAGAGAAAAAAGAAATCGGTCTTATCGCGATCGATGCAATTTTCACTCCGGTGAGAAGGGTGAATTATGTCATAGAAAATATGCGCGTGGGAAAGAGAACGGATTTTGATAAAATCACTTTCGAAATAGAGACGGACGGTTCGATTACGCCGGAAGAAGCTTTCCAGGAAGCAGTGAAGATTGCTATCGATCAGTTCGGGGCAACCAAGGAAATGGATACGGGAGAAAAAATAGAAGAAGAGAAAATTTCCGAAGAAGCTGCCCCCGAAGAAAAAAGCAAAGAAGAAGTTCCAGAAAAAGAAGAAAGCGCTTTGGCAACCGAGGTGACTTCAATTCCATTTTCAACAAGAACTCAAAATGTTCTGGAAAAGAGCAATATCAAAACCATCGCTGATTTGGTGGCTTTGCGGGAGGAAGAACTGATGAATCTTGAAGGAATGGGGGAAAAAGGAATCAAGGAAATAAGGAAAGCGATTGGCAATTTGGGTCTGACGCTCAAAGCGTAAGAACGTATGAAACATCTCAAGAAAGGAAGAAAATTAGGCCGGAAGAAAAAGCCGAGAGAAGCCCTTCTCAAGATATTGGCCGGGGAGCTCATTTCCCGTGGAAAAATTGAGACAACCGAAGCCAAAGCCAAAGAGCTCAAGATTTTTGCCGAGAGGATTTTGGGAAAAGTAAAGGGCTCTTTCTCAAGCGGAAAAAAAGACAAATCTGATTTTTTGTCTGCCGCGAGAAACCTCAAGGCGTCTCTTCCCAAAAACATCGGGTCAAAAATGCTTTCAGAAATTGCCCAAAGCTTGCCTCAAAAGAAAAGCGGATTCGTGCGGATCATAAAAACAAGAAGCCGCCGTTCGGACGGGGCTAAAATGGCACAGATTGAAATAATCAGGAAAGAAGAAGTGAAAAAACAATGAAAACCGCAAATTCAGTAAAAAGGAAATACCATCTGTTTGATTGCGAGAAAGAATATCTCGGTCGGATTGCAACCCGGGCCGCCTTTATTCTTCAGGGAAAGCAGAAGGCTGACTTTGCCTCGCATATCGACGGAGGGGATTTTGCCGTGTTTGTGAATGCTGCCAAGCTGCGCCTTTCAGGGAAAAAGATGGAAAACAAGATATACCACTCTTTTTCTGGTTATCCCGGCGGAATAAAATCAAGAAAAGCCGCGGATATCATGAAAATAAATCCGGAAAAGATAATCCGGGACGCGATCTATGGAATGCTGCCCAAAAACAAGCTGAGGCCAAGAAGAATGAAAAGGATCCTGGTATTTCCCGATGCCGACCACAAGCTTAAAGTTGATTTTGTAAATTGATATTTATGGCTAAAAAAGCTCCAGTGCGAAAAAAGAAACCTCAAGTTGAAAAAAAAGCGGAAAAGCCGGCTGCAAAGCAGAAATATTTTCATGGCTTGGGACGCAGGAAATCAGCGATTGTCAGTGCGAAAATTTTGGCTTCAAAAACGAAATTCAAGATTCCCGACAGCATCAAAATAAACAGCCGTCCGCTTGATGATTTTTTTCCCGTGCCTGAACTTCGAAATGTTGTCATTTCTCCTTTCAAGGCCGTCAGCTTTGAGGAAAATTTTGAGGTGAGCGCTTTTGCGAGAGGTGGCGGACCCCGCGGACAGGCGGAAGCTATGCGCCTCGCCGTTTCAAGGGCTCTGGTGAATTTCAGCGAAGCCAATCGGAAAGCCTTGAAGGATCTTGGGTATCTGACCCGCGACGCGCGAAAAGTCGAGCGCAAAAAAGCCGGGCTGAGAAAAGCTAGGCGCGCTCCGCAATTCTCAAAACGGTAGTTTTGATTCGATTCTTTTAATGATAAAAATGCCTCATTTTGAGGCGTTTTTTTGTGCCAAAAAGTTGTTTCCTACCCAAAAAAGCCTATTTTTTCCGGAAGAATGAAATAAAAGATTTTCTTTTCGCCGTTCGCATTTTGCATGAAATAGTAATAGCCATTCCCACTGTCGTAATAAGCCGGGAATTCATCAAGATTGTTTTCAAAAATATCGAGGCATATTCGCTGGTCGCGCGGATCGAGCTCAATGAGCTTGATTTGGTTTTTCACGGAAAAGAAAATATGTTCATAATCGCGGAACCAGAACACATTTTCAACGGGCGAGGAAAGCCTTATGACGGTTTGGATTTCATTTTCGTCGCGGTAGGGTTGGACTTCCCACTTGCGCAGGAACATCGCCGATATCTCGTTGCCGCTCCAAAAAAGAAGCTTTTTCCCGTCATCAGAAAATTGGGCGCCCAAAATGCCGCTGCCTGTTTTCCGGAAGAAATCCTCGGTGCCGCTATTGTGGACAAAAAGGTCACCGTTTTCAGCAATAAGCAGCTGCCGGTTTTCGTCGTAGGCAATGAGCCGGGCGTTTTCTTCTGCAGCCGAATCAGCAAAGGGGATGTCATTCACCTGGACGGCGCTGCTGCCATCCAGGTTGCTCCGGAAAAGGATGCTGTTTTTTTGGAGAAAATAAATCGAATTTTGGGAGAGGTCATACACGCCTATTTCCGGTGCAACCATCTCCACAGCGTCGCTGTCGAGGCTTATGGAATATAGGTTATACGCCTTGTCGTCTTCCATAGCGAGAAAAAAGACCGTACTCTTATTTTTCGGGCTCCAGCGGGCTTTTTTGATACCTTTCAGTTTTGTTTTTCCAGAAAGATAAAAAGGCTCAATGTTTCCCTCGGCGCTGACAACGAGATAATCTTTTTGGCCGTTCCTCAAAATCGGAGCAAGCAGTAAATCTTCCTTGAAATTCCATTCCAAATTATCAAATTTGTCTTCCGAAAAAATGATATCGTTAGCGGAAAAAGCAAGGCGAGCTTCGTTGTTTTTGAAATCCGTAATCCAAAGGCGGATTCCCTCTTCGGTATTTTCAAGAAAAGCCGTTTTTTTGCTGAATGGCGAAGGGAAAAATTTGACTGCACTGTGGCTCTCAAGTTCTTTCGTCTCGGGATTTTTTGGAGCAAGGACAACATTCCAAAATTCTGTCGAAAGGCCACTATGAACCTCGACGTTTTTCTCCCAACTGCTGTAGCCGTCCAGACTTGTCTCAATGTGATAGTTTCCGGGTCGGAGGCCTCCCACTGTCACGGAGCTGTTAATGATGTCAAGATTTTTTGTCGATTGCGGCTTTCCGTCCAAAAATATATTGACGCTCGTGGGCAAAGATTTCAAAGTGATAGCTCCGCTGTGAACGAAGATCATTTTATTCTGGTCAAAGCGGTATCCCTGGGAATAAAGGATGGCAATAGGTGCAGTAGCCAAAAAAAGAAGCACCAAGAGCCAAAAAAGAATCCTGCGAAGATGTTTTCTCATAGATGAATCTTATCGCGGAAATTGTATTTTGTCGAACCCCGCACCAATTCTGATCATCGACCATTGATTAGACAAAACCAAAAAGGCGAAGCCGCTTCGCTCACGCCCGCAGATATTTCCAAAAGAGTGCCTGGAATTGGTGCGGGGTAAAGCCAACCAAAAAACCGGGCATTGCCGGTCTTTTGGATATAAACCCCGCACATTGCTACGCGGTTGTATTTCGTTGCTCGCAGCTCTTGGTTTGAGTTATGGTGCGGGGTGAAAATGTACAATTTTTATTTGGGTTATGCTAGAAAGTTTTTTACTTTAGTTCAGGCACTCTTTGCGAGTATTTCTCCAAATTCTTCAGCTGTCCTTCGGTCAGAGTTTTTGACTTTTCAATCGCTTGGGCGATACTGTTTTTGCTGAATTCCCTGGATTCGCCAACTTTCAGCCTCCCGTCTTTGACTTGCCGCCGAAGATAATCTTCAATATAGATCTTGTGTTCGGCAGTGAGGCTCATGTCGGGAGTTTTTTCCAGGTAGTTAGCCAGAGCTCTTCGGGCCAACTTGGTTGTGCTGTCTCCTCTCTGGGCAGTTTCCACAAACGAACTGCCGGTTTCCTTGCTGGCTTCAGCTGGGACTGCTGTTGGCACTTCCTCAGCTGGCTGTGGCGCTTGAACAGCGGCTTCTTCACTATCAGTTGTGGTTTCTCCGGCCACTTGTTCTTCTTTGACCGTATCGCCTCCGATGACGCTAATTTTGCCCTCAGCGTCTTCAGTTGTTTCCATGGTTTCTTTTTGCGCTACTTGCGGCTGGGTTCTTTTTGAATAGGCATAAATGCCTCCAGCGATTGCAACAACAATGACAATACTTACCAGCATTCTCATGTTTTCTTGCAGCCAGGTCTTCATGCTTTCCCCTCCTTCTTCCAAAGATTCATCTATTTCTTTGGAATTTTTGGGATTCTTTTCCACTTGTTACACCTTCCTTTCTAGACTAGGATAAATTATTAATGTTCATTGTATAAAAAATATAGCAGTTATAAGCATTTTTTGTCAACAAACGCAGAAATTTCAGCTATCCGCCATTTTCTCGACAAATCTTTGAAAAACTTTATTTGAGCCGAAGGCAGTTCTTTTTTTACAATTATTGTTAGCTCGGTTTTTTGTTCTGGACTTATTTCTACGTAACACGTAACACGTAACACGCAACATATCGTGCATAATTGCTGTATTTGCCGAAAAAACTTGACATAATAGCCTAAACCATTTTTTTTGCTTATTAATGCGTTTTTTGGTTCATACTTGAGGTTATTTTTATTTTTTTTGTATAGGCTAGGGGAAACGTAGGGAAGATTAGCAGTGATTAAAATATTTCCTGCCAGATTCTTTGGGGCAAATTTCAGAAGATCAGATTGGATAAACTTTATATATTTGGCAACTTTATGCTTTCTGGCATTTTTTTTTGCTGCCAACAAAGCTTTTTTGGATATGTCAATAGCGTAATAATTTATCCTGCTTTTGGTTTTAGTAGGGATATTTTTGACAATAGAAACAATAATATTCCCGCTTCCGGCGCCAACGTCGATTATAGTATCTGGCATCTGGGATTTTGTATCTAGTAATTGATCCAGCGCTCTTTCAACTAGTAATTCCGTTTCGGGACGGGGGATGAGGACGTTTTTGTTTACTTCAAATTCCAAGCCATAGAACTCTTTTTTTCCGGTTATATAGGCGATTGGCTCACCCCGCAGCCGTTTCGAAACGTATAGTTTGTAGCTCACATTTTGTGATCTGATAAGTCTGTGTTCAGGATGGGTGAAAAGGTATTCACGGGGCACATTTACGGCCAAAGACAAAAGAATCTCCGCGTCGAGGGGAGATAGGCGAGTATTTCGAAGTATTTCTTTGATATTCATCAAATTATTTGCCAATTTTTCTCTTCAAATCCTCTTTTTCCAGCTTTTCTACAATCTTGCCCAAATTCCCGTCCAGGATATCTCCAATGTTGCTCCAGTTTTCCTTGATCCGGTGGTCAGTGATCCGGTCTTGGGGAAAATTGTAGGTTCTGATCTTTTCACTCCGGTCCCCGGTGCCGATCTGGCTGCGGCGGGCGTCTCCAAGTTCTTTGGCTTTCTTTTCCTCTTCGGCGGCCAGAATCCGGGAACGCAGCACTTTCATGGCTTTTTCCTTGTTTTTTTGCTGGGATTTTTCATCCTGGCAGGTGACAACGGTCCCAGTCGGGATATGGGTGATGCGGACCGCGCTATAGGTCGTGTTGACGCTTTGTCCTCCGGGGCCGGACGAGCAAAAAGTGTCTATGCGCAGATCAGCCGGACTTATCTCAATATCAACCTCTTTGGCCTCCGGAAGTACGGCCACGGTTGCCGTTGAAGTATGGACACGGCCGTTTTTTTCAGTTTCCGGGACTCTTTGAACCCGGTGGACTCCGGATTCATATTTCATTTTTCCGAAAGCTCCACTCCCTTCAATGCTGAAAATAATTTCCTTGAAACCGCCGATAGGGGTGCGATTTGAATTGAGCAGCGACAATTTCCAGCCGTTCTTCTCGGCATAGCGCGAATACATCCGGAGAAGCTCGGCGGCAAAGAGGGCGGATTCATCTCCGCCGGCGCCGGCTCGGATTTCAACGATGACGTTTTTCAAGTCGTTTGGGTTTTTCGGAATAAGCAGGGCCTGCAACTCTTTTTCCGTTTCTGCTTTCTTCTTCGCAAGATTCACATTTTCTTCCATAGCCATGTTCTTGAGCTCCGTGTCATGTTCTGCGTTCACAATCTGGGCGTTTTCGCGCATGTTTTTTTCAATGTTCTCAAGCTCTTTTATTTTTTTTATGATTTCCTCAAGCTCGGTCATTCTTTTGCCAATTTCTTTCATTTTCTGGCCATTGGAAACGATCTCGGGCTTTTCAAGCTCGGTTTTCAGTTTCTGGTATTCCTTTTTAACTGCGTCAATTTGGCTTTTCACTGCAATTATGTTAATATCAAACTATCCAATTTCTGATTAAAATTAGCATAAATTTGAATATTTCACAACATTAGGGAAAACAAAAAATGGACGCAATCCAACTCACGGGTTACTTAGCAGGGTTTGTTATCGCGATGTCGCTCACACCGCAAGTATGGAAAGCCTGGAGAACAAAATCAACTCGAGATATATCACTTCTTTGGAATGCAATTTATATTTCAGGACTGCTGCTTTTTCTTGCTTATGGAATAGGAATAAGGGAAATGCCAATCATTGTGATGGATATAATCGAGATATCGCTGGCGGTATCGTTGATGATTGCCAAGCTAATTTACAAATAAAACCCGCTCGAAGCGGGTTTTCGGGATATATTGCAAAAACCTATTTCTTTTTGATTACTTTCTTTGCGGCGGTTTTTTTCGCAATTTTTTTCTTGGAAATCTTTTTCTCGATAACTAGCTTGGCTTTCTTCTTTTTCCCTTTCACAGCCTGTTTTTTGGCCAGTCCAGCCTTCATTTCTGCCGTCTTTTCAAAGCGCTTCTTGAAGCGGTCGAGACGGCCGGCTGAGTCAACCAAGCGTTTTTTTCCAGTATAAAAAGGATGGCACGCGCTGCATACCTCAACTTTCATTTCGGGTCTTGTTGAGCCAGTGGTGATGATATTCCCGCAAGCGCAAATTATCTTGGCTTCGGGATAATACTTCGGATGGATGTCTTTTTTCATGGAATATAGGTGAATGATGCTAATAAATGCCAATCCGCAAATTGCGAATATAGGCATGAAAGTATCAGCAAGTTCGCAATTCGTTGATTGGCATAACATTTGCAGATTAGCATAGCATAGAGAAATTGACAAGTGCCGATGTTCTTGCTAACATCATTAATGTCATTATTCATATCTCCTACGGGAAAATCCTTGCCCCCCTCCTTCAAGAAGGAAGGGGTAAATCGGGAGATAGGTGTTTATAATTAAAGGAAAAACATGGAAAATAGTAAACAGGCTCAAGCCGAGCCCAAAAAAGAGATAACCTCTCAAAACAGCCAAATTCTGCCGGCTGGTTTTAAGTATGAGGAGCTGGGACTCTCGATCGAGCAAATGCTGAAATTCGGCGTCCATTTCGGACACAAAAAATCCCGCTGGAATCCGAAAATGAAACCTTATATTTTTTCTGAAAAAGGCAATGTCTATATCATTGATCTTGAAAAGACCATGGCTTTGCTTGAAAAATCCCTTGAATTTGCGCGCCGTGTCGCAGCCAACGGAGGAAAGATTATTTTTGTCGGAACAAAGCCGCAGGCCAAGCAGGTTGTTGAGGAATGTGCCCGGATGGCTGGAATGCCCTTTGTGAACAACAGGTGGTTGGGTGGGACATTGACGAATTTCCGGGAAGTGAAAAAAAGGATAAAATACTTGAATGACCAGGAGGAGAAAATGGCCAAAGGCGAACTTCAAAAGTATACAAAATACGAAAGGCTTCGCTTCAAGAAAGAAATAGAGCGGATGAACGAAAAGATGGGCGGAATCAAAAAGATGGATTCTCTTCCGCAAGCTATTTTTGTTGCTGATGCCAAAGAGAATGATTTGGCGGTCAAAGAAGCCAAGAAAATGAAAATTCCGGTGATTGGGATAGTGGATACAAATACTGATCCGGATCCCATAGACTACCCGATTCCGGCCAACGACGATGCTCTTTCCTCACTTCGATATGTTGTTGGCCTGGTTGCTAAAACCATAAAAGAAACGAAAAAAGAACCTAAGCCAGCTCCAGTTCAAGAAAAAAATAATTCAAAAAATAAGACGAGTTAAAAATATTCACCCCGCTAGAAATCCAACAAAAAAGAAAGAAAGCGGGGAAATTAAATGAAATTGATAAAAAGCTAATAGTATGAAAAAGATAATTTCAAACAGGGTAAAAAAGATATCAGCCGATCAAGTCAAAAAACTGAGGGAAGAAACCGGCGCGAGTGTCATGGAATGCCGGGAGGCCCTTGTGAATTCGGAGGGGGACGCAGAAAAAGCCCGGGAGTATCTCAGAAAAAAAGGCAAGGAGAAAGCTCAGAAAAAGTCAGGACGGGAGACAAGAGAGGGTGTTGTATCCGCCTATATTCATAGCAACAAAAAAATAGGCGCGCTGGTTGAAATTCGCTGCGAAACTGATTTTGTTGCTAAAAATGCAGAATTTCAAGAACTTTCTCACGATCTTGCCATGCATGTTGCGGCAATGGATCCGAAATTCATCTTGTTTGATGAGGTTTCTGAAAAAGAAAGAAAAGAATATGAAGATTTGGCAAGAGAAGAGATTACCAAAGAAAAAAAGCCCAAAGAGATCGTTGAAAAGATCGTCTCCGGGAAGACGGAAAAGCATTTTTCCGAACAGTGCCTGATGCGTCAGAAGTTTATAAAAAATCCTGATATCACAGTGGAAGACCTAGTAAAGGAAAAAATTTCAAAGATAGGGGAAAATATCAAAATTGAAAGGATTGTTCGCTTTGAAATCTGACTGAATTTGATTGATGAAAAATTTTTATGCAAAAACCAGCCGCTGGGAAAGTCCGTTTTTGATCCAAGCGCCGCAAGCTCTGGAAAGCGGAGATGTTGTGATAGCCGAAACGGAAAGCGGCATGACTTCGGCTATTATTGAAAAAGAAGCGCCGTCCCGGAGAAAAGAAGACACGGGGCAAAATCTGGCGACAGCCAAGTACATAAGAAAAGCGAATCTTGTTGATCTGAAAAATATCCGCGGACACCAAAAAAAAGAACAGGAAGCGCTCAGGCTTTGCCAGAGCGAGGTGAAAAGGTCTGGCCTTCCGATGAAAATTGTCGGCGCCAAGTACTCTTTCGAGGGGGGCGGAATCACTTTTGCTTTCACTTCTGACGGGCGCGTCGACTTTCGTGATCTTGTCAAAAATTTGTCGAAAAAACTGCAAAGATCGATCAGGCTGCACCAAATTGGAGCTCGGGATGAGAGCCGTCAAAGCGGGGGATTTGGGATTTGCGGCCGGGAGCTGTGCTGTGTTAGATTTAGAAGCAATCTTCCGAGCATAACTTCGGAAATGGCGAAAGTACAGCAAATCGCCCACCGCGGATCGGAAAGAATTTCAGGCATATGCGGCCGACTGATGTGCTGTTTGGCTTTTGAGGAAGAGCAATATAGGAAGCTAGCCGAGCAGTTCCCCAAACACGGAGAAAAAGTGACATACAAAAGCAGGCCCGCCACAGTCAAAGAGGTAAACTTAATGACCGGAAAAGTGGGGATTGAGCTCGAGGATAAGACTTTTGCATTTGTGGATAAAAATGAACTTGAATAATATGTTTTGGATTTATGTGCCACCGATAATTTTTGTCACCGCGCTGATTTTTTTGGTTGTTATGTTCGGGAAAAAAACGGCTCTTTTGAAAAAAAAGGGAGAAATCTCACGTCCCCGCGCAGAGACTTTTTCTATGGGAAAAAACAGAAGCGAAAAATGGAAAAGCATATGGGCTCTTGTTTTGAGATTTTTGGAAGGAACGATGAACTTAGTCAAAATTGGCATAAGAAAAACAGAGGCAGCCTTGTCAAAAACTCTTCACAGAATGAAGGAAAGAAGGCTGGGAAGAAAAATTCACGAGCCGCTTGCTGAAAAAAGAGACGAGAGCCTTTATTTCGAAAGCGAGGAGGCGGCACAGAATCTTGACCTCGTGAAAAGTGAAAAAAGCGAAGAGCGCAGCCGCAATATCCCTAAAAAAGATTTTTTCAGCGAAGGAGTGGTTGTAAAAAAGAAAGAAGAACCTGCGCCGCAAAGGATCGTCCCGGAACTAGCGGCGGAAGACAGGGCAAAGGAGGAAGCGCTAATCCATCGGATCGCGGAAAATCCCAAAGACAATGAAGCCTATCGCGAATTGGGTGATTATTATATGTCCATTGGCAATATAAAAGACGCGAAAGATTCTTTCAAAATGGTCTTGAAACTTCGCCCGAGAGACCTCAAAGCCAAAAGCAGCCTCAGGGAGATTGAGATGAGAATGAGGCTGGGTTCGTGAAATTAAAAACTAAAAAATAAAAGCGAAAAATTGTTGTGTCGCTCCGCGACGATTCTTTACTGATTATTTCATTGCCGCCCTAGCTCAATGGCAGAGCAACTGTTTTGTAAACAGTAGGTTGTGGGTTCGAATCCGACGGGCGGCTCATATTTGTTGTCAAGAGCGATAGTATCTAGATATCATTGCTTTTTGTGTAGTGTTCCTTTATAATCTGATTAATGGCGGCAATAAGCGAAAAAAATTTGGATAAAGTTAAAGAGCTGTATTATAAAGAGCAGCTTAGCGTTCAGGATGTCGCAAATAGGCTCAACGTTTCAATTGATGCGGTTTTTTACTGCATGAGAAAAAATAGTTTAGCAAGAAGAAAGACAAATGAGAGCAATTCCTTGAGATTCGAAAGATGCGCGCCCTCATTTAAATTAAAAAATACTAACAGCGAAAAATTACGGACATTGAAAATAATCGGCATAATGTTGTATTGGGCAGAAGGCTCCACAGCAGGTGACATGACAGTGGACTTTGCGAACAGCGACAAAGACATGATAGCGCTCTTTCTGAAATTTCTGCGAAAAGTTTGCGGCATAGATGAAGACAGGCTTCGGGTTTATTCCTATTTCTATGCTAATCAGAACATCAGCAAAAATATAAATTTCTGGAGTAAGGTTACGAAAATAGACAAAAAACAATTCACAAAGCCTTATATTCGGGAAGATTATGATAAAAACAAAACACAAAAAATGCCATATGGCCTGATTCATATCAGATATTCAGATAAAAAATTGCTCAATTTGATAAAAAATTGGATAAATGGATATAGGAATTTTTGAATTAGGGGTCGGTACCCAAGTGGTTAAAGGGGACGGTCTGTAAAACCGTTGGCTTCGGTCTACGCAGGTTCGAATCCTGCCCGGCCCAAAAATGATTCCAGTCGAGGACTGTTCTCGACTACCTGCCATATTTCGACAAGTATCTTTGAATTTCGATAGAAAATATCAATGCTTGATAAACCGGAACAAAACTCTCCTTATCAGGAAAAAGGAAAAGAGATATCCGTTGCATCTGATATTGAAACATTTGGCCGCAGGCCGCGGAAAATTATAATCAAACTGGACTCAGATGGTTTTCCCAAAGCTGTGGCTTTTTTTGATATAGACAAAACTCTAGCGGAGTGTGGTTTTATTCATGGCGAAGCGTTTAAAAAATTATTTGCGGAGATATATCCCGACCAAGATCCAGACAAATTGACAGAACTATATCTAAAAGGTCTTCATCTTGGCACAACGTTTCGTGTTTTTCATCGTATGATCGGTATTGCGAGGGATGGAAGAAAAGAATGGGAGGATCCTGAAAAATATTTAGAGTGGCTCCCGGGCCATGAAAAAGAAGTTGATAAAAAAGGGGATGATCATAACTTGGCAGCCGAGCTTTCGATCAGGCACAGCCAGATGAGCGCAAAAATGGCCGAAGATATGTTCAACCGAGACCCGCAAATATTTGAACAAACAAAGATAAAACCGGTTTTTCACCTTGCAAAAATTTACCAGCGCATGGGAATTCCCATGTGTGTAATGACAGCTAATGACGAACCTTTTGCCAAAGCTGTTTGCAAATCACTAGGCCTTGCAGACTCATTTATTGCTTTAGCGTGTCAGAAAGATTTTGTGGGACAGGGGAAAGAAGGCGCCATAGAATATTTAATCCAGAGACTAGAGGGAAAAGGAGTCCCTATTCCGAGAAAATTTATTGTAGTAGGAGATTCGTTGAATGGAGATATTGGCAGTGGAGCAAAGTTTATGGCGGAGCACGGAGGTTATTCTGTGCGGGGCGTTTTGATAAGCGAAGGCGATATTGCGGACATGAGAGAGAAAGTCGAAAAGGATCCTAATCTGAAAGACATGCAGGTCGAAGTGTTAAAGCCTAGCGCGATAGGCGATGGAAGTCTGGCCAGTTACAGACGAAATAAAAAGACGAAGCCAAGAGTATAATATCATTCCAATAATATGGAAAAGTTTTACTCAAAAAAACAATATCAAAAAATTGCAGATATATATGGCCTGGGAAAGGTGCAAAAAATATCTAAGCTTCACATAGGTTTTGGTATGTCTACTAAGGCAGCCGCGCTAACGTCTTCGGGGAAATTTATTATTTCAAAAAATATATTGTCAGAAAAAAAAGATATAGTTAGCAAGTCGAAAGAATCGTTGCAATATGAAATAGATATGCTGAATGCGGTTCGAAGATTGCCCGTGCCTGCTTATAAAACTTCCTCGCGCGGAAATTTTATCGAGAGATTTGGAGACGATTGGATAACTGTTTATGATTTTATATCTGGAAAATCACCAAAGAGAATCATGGCTCCGATGGCTCGTGAACTAGGTGAGTTTTTGGGAGAATTTCATAAACGTGCTCGAAAGTTCAAGAAAAAATTAAAATCTCGAAGAAAGTTTTATGATCTGAATCAGCGCGTTATGAAATTGATGGATCCATATGCTCATAAACAAACAAATCCTGTATTGAAATCGGTTGTCGAAAAAGTTAAACGAGGAGTGATCCATAACAGTCCGCCTGCCGTTCTTCCCGAGGGCCCCATCCATGTTGATATAGGGCATACTAACGAGCTTTTTCAAGGTGAAAAATTATCAGGAATTATTGATTTTGGCAATTTTTATATCGGTCCTTTTATGGTAGATGTGGGAAAAACCATTATGTGGAATTTCTGCCCGAATAAAAAACTTGATCGAAGACTTCTAAAGGAATTTATAAGAGGTTACAATAGCCGGAGAAACTTTAGTAAAGCCGAGCACTTATATTTGGAAAAAGCAATTCTTTTCGCCATTTACAGCCATATTTGGGTCGATCTATACCACATCCCAATAAAATATGTCCCAGAATCTTGGCCGCTGATGCTGATTAGGCGATTTTTACCGGTGGCGAATCAAATTGAAAAATCTCAAATTAAATAAATAGCCCAAGCAGAACCTTCATGTTTGAATCTCGTCTGCCTGAAAATTTTGCGCTAACTTCGCGGTAGTGCTAAAATAACGAAAAGAATAAAACGCCTTCAGGGGTGGTTTTATTATTAGAAAAATCAATGCCTAGAAAAATTCTCTCTAAAATAAAAAAATCCCTTTATGCCATTCCCTTCGAAGATGATATCCAGCACACGAGGCACAAAGCAAATGGAGGGAAAGGTAAAAAAGACATTCTGGTCCACAATGTTCCCTTTCTTTTCACCTGCGACGAAACAGACAAACTGCAATGCCTACAAAATTATTCAATTGTGATTTCAAATGGAATCATTCAAGAGGTTCTTCCGGCAAAAAAAGTCAATCCTGGAAATTATAATCTTGTTTATGAGGCCGGAATGCGGGGAGGAATTGTCGTCACGCCGGGACTTATCAATGCGCACGCCCATCCGCCAATGTATTTGATGCGCTCGGCTATGATGCTCGACGAAGGAGAATCAATCGATGAAACAATTGCCGCTATGCCAAAATGGGAACGTTCAATGACTGACGAAGACTACACCTTTTCTGCCATAGGCGACATAACGGAACAGCAAAAAGCAGGGATCACTACGACCCTTAGCCATTTTGCGGTCTATTGGCCCATTGAACTGGCAACCCGGGCGACAAAACACAATATGATCAATGCAGTGAGCGTGGCTTCAAATACCCATCCGGAAAATTCTCCCGCGCTTATCCGCAATATATTGAATATACAGGAAGCTCCGCCCGAATCACAGTTGGCCATCGCGCTCCATTATGTCCATCGGGCGAACGCCAAGATTCTCAAAGAGGTGAAAAAACTGCAATCGGAGCACAATCTTTTGTTTACCTGCCATATGGCGGAGAGTGAAAGAGTAGCCAGAAAATGCGTCGCGCTTCACGGAAAAAGGGAAGTGGAAATGCTAAAGAGCCACGGACTTCTCACAAACAAAACTATAGCGTCTCATTCAATATACGTGACAGAAAATGAAATAAAAAAACTGGTGAAGAATAGAGTCGGCATTGTTCACCTTCCGACCTCGAATGCAATTCATAAAAGCGGCACCTTCCCCCTTTGGAAATTCATTGACGTGGCTGGAAACTCATATGTCGCGCTCGGGACGGATGGCGTAGTTTCAAAAAGCCGCCTGGATCTTCTCTCTGAAGCCTACCAGACAAGAATCACCCATCTATATTCCCGGACAGTGAAATTCGGCTCCCTTTTCAAAATGATGACGATGAATGCGGCGCGGACGCTCAATATGCCTGATCGGGGAAAAATCCTGCCAGGAATGAAAGCTGATCTTGCCTTTTGGAAACTCAAAGACCGGGGCTTTATTCCGTTTGATGAAAAAAATCCAATGACGCTTCTTGGAAACCTCATCACGCACGGAGGCCGGGCAGTGAGGGATCTGATGATAAACGGAGATTTTGTCGTGAAAAGCCGCCGGCACACAAAGATCAATGAAAGCAAGCTTCTGGCCGTTCTTCAGAAAAAGCATATAGCGATGCGAAAAAGAGTAGGTAAAAAATAAGTTGCCAGCCTCATTTTCTCAAATTACATGTTTCTAAAACTAGACTTTTTCCTTTTTTTTATGTAGATTATAATTGTGGCTAAAGAGAATATAGACGGAATAAAAACCAAGTTTCTTGAAGAAATATGCAACTCTCAAACCGAGAAGGATCTTTATTTTGTCAAAGTGAAATACGTTGGCCGGAGTGGGGAGCTCACAAAAATTCTCAAAAACCTCAAGAATTTGCCGGCAGAAGAGCGAAAAAAAATTGGGCCGCCGGCCAATCAAGCTCGTCAGGAAATTGAAAAGGCTTACGAAAAAAGAAAAAAAGAATTGACCAATCAGATTGATTGGGAAAAAGAAAAAATAGATGTCACCTTGCCCGGAAAAAAAGCTGAAATTGGCAGCTTGCATCCGATAACTATCGTCTATCGGGAAATTGAAAAAATATTTTCCTCGATGGGGTTTGAAATTGTCGAAGGGCCGGAACTGGAAACCGAATGGTATAATTTTGATTCATTGAATATTCCAGCAGACCATCCTGCCCGGGACGAGTGGGACACGTTTTGGATAAAATCAAAAGAAAAATTTGTTTTGCGGACACATACATCGCCTGTTCAGATGCGTTACATGCAAAAACACAAACCGCCTTTTCAAATCATTGCTCCAGGACGATGTTTCCGACGTGAGGCTACTGATGCGGCCCACGAACACACGTTCCATCAATTTGAGGCACTTGTGGTAGGCAAAGATATAAATGTCGGTCATTTTAAGCATATTGCATCTCAATTCTTTTCCGCCTTTTTCGGACAAGATATTAATATCAGAATTCGGCCAACATTCTTTCCATTTGTTGAACCCGGCTTTGAATTTGATATAAGTTGTACTGTATGTAAAGGCAAAGGTTGTCCGTCGTGCAAAAATGGCGGTTGGCTTGAGATCGGCGGTGCGGGAATGGTCAATCAAAATGTTTTTGTGGCGGCCGGCTATCCACGGAACCGATACCAGGGTTTTGCCTGGGGATTTGGAATTGAGCGCCTGGCAATGATGAAATATAGAATCGACCATATCCATTGGTTCGAAAGCGGAGATTTGAGGTTTATAAAGCAATTCTAAATTTTTTGAATAATAAATTAATTTAAAATAATATACTGAATATTTTTGAAAAGATCCTAGGGAAAAAAGAAAAACCTGAAGAAATAATTTCAGAGCCTTCTTTAGAAAATTTAGTCAACGCTATATCATCAGAAGATCTAAAAAAGGAATTTATTAGCCTTGTAAAGGAATTAGGCGGGGAAGCGGGGTATCCAGATTTTTATAAAGGAAATTATGACAAATTAACTCCAGAACAAAGAAGATACAATGAAATCCTTCAAATAGCAAAAAAGGAATACTATGGGGTTGGGGAAGAAGGATATGGTCAATAATAAACATTGAAAAAGTTTGCAAGATAGATCATTATGAAATATTCCTACACTTGGCTGAAAGAATTGTCCAAAACCAAAAAAACGCCCAAACAACTGGCGGAGCTTTTGACCATGCGCGCTTTTGAATTTGAAGGATCTCAAACTGAAGAGAAAGAAACCCAGATGGAATTTTCAATTCTTCCTAACCGGGGTCATGATGTCCTTTCTCACATCGGGATGGCGAGGGAAATTTGCGCTTGTGAAGGTCGGAACTTTATCCTAAAGGAAACCTTTAGGCATTTTCTAAAGGTTTCCTTTAGGAAGAACTTTAGGAAGAAATTTATAGTTGAAATAAAGGACAAAAAACTTTGCCCGCGATATATAGGAGCGGTTTTGGAAAATATCAAAGTCGGTCCTTCTCCGAAATGGGTGCGGGAAAGACTGCTGGTTTGCGGAGTGAAGCCAATAAACAATATTGTTGATGTCACAAATTATGTGATGCTTGAGACGGGACAACCATTGCACGCTTTTGATGAATCGATGATCAATGATCAAGGATCAAGGATCAAGATTATTGTTAGGCGAGCGAAAAAAGGGGAGGAGATAAAATTGCTCGATGAAATGACTCATAAACTTCGCGATAACGATTTAGTCATTGCCGATTCAGGAAAAGCGCTGGCTCTCGCTGGTGTGATAGGTGGGTTTGATTCTTCGATAACCAGCAAAACGACGTCGATTATTCTTGAGTCAGCTAATTTCAATTCGACGAGCATCAGAAAAACGAGAACGGCGCATAATCTTATCACCGAATCGTCACACCGCTTCGAGCGCGAGATTGACCGGAAGCTGGCAGAGGTTGGTATAGCGCGGGCAGTTGAATTGATAAAGGAAATTTGCGGCAAAAATGTCGAGATTGCTGCTATGGCGGACGTTTATCCCAAAAAAGTGAAGCCGTGGCAGATAAAATTAAACTCGAGCCATGTATATAGTCTCTTGGGGGAAAATATTCCGGTATCAAAAATGAGAAATATTCTTAAAAATCTTGATCTCAAAGTGCTTGGAAGTTCGGCTTCCAAGTTGAATGTAGAGATTCCGACTCGCCGGATTGATCTCAAGACTCAAGAAGATCTCATCGAAGAAATTGGCCGAATTTATGGCTATGAAAATATCAAGGAGCAAGTGCCGGTCGTCGAAGTGAAGACTCTGCCTCAAAACACGAAAAGAAATTTTGAAAATAAACTGCGCGATATTTTGATTGGGCTTGGATTTTCAGAAGTTATGAATTACGCGTTTTACTCAAAAGAAGATATTGAAAAATGTAATTTGAGAATTGAAGACCACATCGAAGTGGCGAATCCCTTGAGTCTGGACCAGCAATTTCTGCGGAGAAACTTGATCTCCAATCTTCTTAAAAACGTGAAATTAAATCTGAAAAATCTTCCGAAAGTCCAAATATTTGAGATTGGCAAAAAATTCCGGAACAACAAAGGAAGGTTTTTGGAATATGACCATTTAGCGGGAGTATTCGTTGATAGTTTGTCAAAAAACACCCCCTTTTTTGAGCTTAAAGGAAAGGTTGAGGCATTATTGAGAAATTTTGGATATCAAAATGTTAAGTATGAGGCTCTGACGAATTCTGAAATGAAATTCTGGCACCAAAACCGAACAGCCAGAATGCTGATCGATAATCAGGAAATTGGAAAAGTCGGAGAGATTAACCCTCAAATTCTCGAGAATTATGGCATTAAAAAACGAGTGGCGGTTTTCGGTATCAAAATTTCTGTTTTACTGGAAATGAAATTGCCCGAAAAACACTACAAACCAATCAGCAAATTTCCGATCGTGGAACGTGATATTTCAATGTTTGTTGGTAAAAACACAAAATATGCTGACATAGTTTCAAATATTCGAAAAAACGGAAGCAGTCTCGTGAAAAATGTCAATCTTTTTGATGTTTTCAAAAATGAAGGCGAAAAAAGTCTGGCGCTGCGCCTCAAAATCGGCTCCGAGGCAAAAACTTTGACTTCCGCCGAAATTGACACCGCGATGAAAAAAATTACCTCCGCGCTGGAGAAAAATTTGAGGGTAAGAGTGAGAAAATAAAATGGAAAAATACTATCAAGCGATCGCTGATTTCCACAAAAAATATAAAATGAAAGGCACGAATAACGAAGATATGACCTTTCGACTAAACCTTTTGATTGAGGAATTAGGTGAATTGGCGCAAGCCGTAACAAAAGGGAAATTAAGAAAAGAAGTTATCGAAGAAAATATAGATCTTTTGAATTTAGTTATCGGAAATTTTGTCAGCCTTGGCGCAGGATTGGATGAGATCGATAAAGCCTTTTGGGAAAAACACGAAAAAATTATGAACCGAAAGAAAAAGAAGCTAAAAAGTGGAAAATACAGAGTTTCGGAATTTAGGAAATAGAAGTTTTTATGTCCAAAGAAATCTCCAAGCGCTACAACCCAACTGAAACCGAGCCGAAATGGCTGAAGTTTTGGGAGAAAGAAGGAATATACAAATATAATCCCCGCGCCAAAGGGGAGGTTTTTTCAATTGACACGCCGCCGCCGACAGTGAGCGGTAAAATGCACATCGGCCATGTGTATTCGTATACCCACGAAGATTTCATCGCGAGATACCAAAAAATGGCCGGACGGAACGTTTTGTTTCCTTTTGGGACGGACGACAATGGCCTGCCGACTGAAAGACTGGTAGAAAAACTGAAAAAAGTCCGAGCCAGCAAAATGAAGCGCCAGGATTTCATTGATCTTTGCAATGAAACCCTGAAAGAAATCACCCCTGATTTCGTCGCGGACTGGAAAAAAATCGGGATGTCCTGTGATTTTTCCCGTGTTTATTCGACGATCGACGACGATTGCCGCCGTACGAGCCAAAAGTTTTTTATCGATTTATACAAAAAACAAAAAGTCTACCGCCAGGACGCGCCGGTGGTCTGGTGCCCGCACTGCCAAACGGCGATAGCCCAAGCCGAACTCGAAGATAAGGAAGCGGAAACTTATTTCAATGACATCGTTTTCGAATTGCCGACTAATCTGCCTGCCGGCAGTAAGAAAAACAATCTTGTCATCGCTACAACCCGCCCGGAGCTACTTTCCAGCTGCGTGGCAATTTTTGTGCATCCGAGTGACAAAAGATACAGAAACCTTGTCGGAAAAAAAGCCCAAGTTCCGATTTTTGGAAATCGTGTCGAAATTATATCCGACAAAAAGGTGGACATGAAAAAAGGCAGCGGAGCAGTGATGTGCTGCACCTTCGGGGATAAAACGGATGTCGAATGGTTCAAAGAATACAAATTGACTCTCGCAATGTCGCTTGACAAAGCTGGAAGGATGACCGAAAAAGCGAAAAAATACGCTGGCCTTTCCGCAAAAGATGCCCGGCATGAAATCATTGAAGATCTCAAAAAGAAAAAATTACTCATCGGGCAGAAAAAAATAACCCACACGCTCAATGTTCATGAGCGCTGCAAAACAGAAGTGGAGATTCTCAACTCCGAGCAGTGGTATGTCAGAGTTTTGGATCAAAAGAAAAAGCTTATCCAGTTGGGAGAAGAGATAAAGTGGCATCCCGAATTCATGCAGACGCGTCTTGGTAACTGGATAAAAGGACTCAACTGGGACTGGTGCATTTCCCGTCAACGCTTTTTCGGGATTCCATTTCCGGTTTGGTATTGCGTGAAATGCGGAGAAGCGAAAATGGCAGATGAAAAAGACTTGCCGGTGGATCCGCTCTCCGCGAATCCAAAAGGAAAATGTGAAAAATGCGGCGGATCGAAATTTATTCCCGAGCATGATGTGATGGACACGTGGGCGACGAGCTCTCTTTCTCCCGTGCTCGCTTTACATCTGTTTTATAAAGAAAAAGACGTAGAAAAAATGATTCCGATGAATTTACGGCCGCAAGCCCACGATATTATATCTACCTGGCTATTCTATACCGTTGTCCGCTCAAATTATCACTTTGAAAAAATTCCCTGGACCGAAGTGATGATTTCCGGGCATGTTCTTGATTCCGCCGGCCGGAAAATGTCTAAAAGCCTCGGAAATGTGGTTGCGCCGCAGGAAATTCTTGAAAAATACGGAGCGGATGCTCTGCGTTTTTGGGCGGCTGGAAGAAGCCTGGGGCAAAACATCAATTTTTCCGAAGAGGAAATCCAGGCGGGGAAGAAATTTTTGACGAAACTTTGGAACGCGACAAGATTTGTGATGATGAATATTAATCCTCGCGATTTGAGAGCGAATGAAAAGCGAATTGGAACGAATAGCCTGTATCCTACAGATAAGTGGATTTTGGCGGAATTGGAGGTATTGGTCGCGACAGCCACAAAGAGTTTTGAAAATTATGATTATTCTTCTTCAAAGCTTGCAATCGAAAAATTTTTCTGGCTGAAACTTGCCGACAATTATATCGAAATTGTGAAAAATAGATTATATGACGAAAGCCCGAAAGGGAAAAAAGGGCGCGAGTCAGCCCAGTTCACGCTATATTCAGTATTGTTCACGCTTTTGCGGCTCCTGGCGCCGTTTATACCATTTGCGTCCGAAGAAATATATCAAACTTTTTTCAAAAGTGCCAAATGCGCAAAATCAATCCACCTTTGCGGTTGGCCGGAAACTGACAAGAAACTGGCTGACAAGGAAAAAATCAAAACCGGAAAAATCATCGTTGAAATCGTCGCCGCAATGCGAAAGCACAAAGCCGAACGGGGGCTTTCGATGAAAGCGGAGCTTGAAAAGGTGGAAATCTTCTGCGACGCAATGACAAAAAAAGCCATCCAGGAAATAGAAAGTGATTTGAAAGCAGTAGGGAACATTCGGAAAATAAATTTTATTGCAAAGAAAAACTCTAAACTTAGGATAGCAATCCAATAAATCGTCTAATCTCTTAGAAAGCAAGGATAAACAATGTCAATTAAATATGCTATAGCAATTTTATTTGACATTATTCATTTGCGAAAAAATGGGCAATAAAAGAAAAATCACCGTCGGAAAAAATAGCGGTTTTTGTTTCGGAGTGAAAAGGGCATATGATCTGGCAAGTATGAATTCTTTTGATTGCGAAAAATTGCATATGCTGGGAAAGATGGTTCACAACAATGATGTCTGCGCCAAACTCAAAAAAATGGGAATAAAGGAAATAAAGCGACTGTCCGATGTCAGGGACGGGGCAATAATTTTCACGGCGCATGGAGTCGGACCCGGTCTTTATGAAAAAGCCAACCGAAACGGATTGAGGATTATAGACACCACCTGTCCCAAAGTGATGAAAGCCCAGAGGTTGGCCCAAAATTTCATCGAAAAAGGTTGGTGCGTGGTTATATTCGGTGACAAGCACCATAAAGAGGTGAAGGGGATCAAAGAATGGTCAAAAAACGAGGCAATCACTGCTGGATGCTTGAAAAATATCAAGAAAATAAAACTGGATAAAAAGAAAAAATACTGCCTGATTTCGCAGACAACTCAAAACGTTGCCGAATTCAAGAAAATAAAAGAATATTTGTCAAAAAAACTGCCAAATTTTTTATCTTTTAACACTATCTGTGATTCAACCGACAACCGGCAAAACGAAATCCGGAAATTAGCGAAAAAAAACGACGCGGTGATCGTGATCGGCGGCCGCGACAGCGCGAACACCAAAAGGCTTTTTGAGATAGCAAATTCCATAAATCCAAATTCATACTTAATCGAAAACGAAAAAGGACTCAGAAAATCTTGGTTCACCGGCGCAAAGAAGATCGCCATTTCGGCCGGAGCATCGACTCCAGAGTGGGTGATTCGAGCAGTGATTGATAAAATTGCGAAAATAGATTAGTTTTATATCATGCGGCAGTCCCAACTTTTCACTAAAACTCAAAAAAACGCGCCGGCGGGAGAAGTAAGCGCCAACGCCCAGTTTTTGACGCGCGGAGGTTTTGCCGACAAATTGATGGCGGGAGTCTATACGATTCTTCCCCTTGGCTTGAGAGTAATGAAAAAAATAGAAAACATTATTCGCGAGGAAATGGACGCTATCGGCGCTCAAGAATTTGAAATGCCGGCTCTTCATCCCAAAGAAAATTGGGAAAAAACGGGACGCTGGAACAAAATGGACGACCTATATAAAGTGAAAGACTCAAGCGGACGTGAATTCGCGCTTGGGCCGACCCACGAGGAGGTGATCGCTCCGCTCATGAAAAAATTCTTGAATTCCTACAAAGACCTCCCGTTTGCCGCTTACCAGTTCCAGACCAAATTTCGGATGGAGCTTCGGGCCAAGTCCGGAATTTTGCGCGGACGGGAATTTTTGATGAAAGACTTATACTCTTTTCATATCGAAGAAAATGACCTCGACGAATATTATGAAAAAGCCAAGGCAGCGTATAAAAAAGTTTTTGACCGGTGCGGAATCGGCCGCAAAACATATGTCACTTTCGCGTCCGGCGGGTCGTTTTCAAAATATTCGCACGAGTTCCAGACCGTGACAGCGGCCGGAGAAGACACAATCTATATTTGCGAAAAGTGCCAAAACGCCGTGAATAAGGAAATAAAGTCCGAAACTCCGGTTTGCCCAATTTGCGGCGGAAAAAAATTCAAAGTGGAAAAAGCGATCGAAGTCGGAAATATTTTCAAGCTGATGGACAGGTTTACGAAGCCCTTTGACTTGAAGGTGGCGGATAAAAAAGGAAAACCACAGATGCTTATCATGGGATGTTATGGCATTGGCCTATCGCGCCTCTTGGGAACGATTGTCGAAGTCCACCACGACGAAAAAGGAATCATCTGGCCGGAAAGCGTTGCTCCGTTCAAAGTCCACTTGATCAGCCTTGGGAAAGGCAAAGAAGCGGAAGGAATATACAAAAATTTTTTGGCGAAAAATATCGAAGTTCTGTTCGACGACCGCGACGTTTCGGCGGGCGAAAAATTTGCCGATGCCGATCTTATCGGCATTCCCAGGCGTGTGGTTGTGAGCGAAAAATCCCTCGCAGGCGGGGGAGTGGAAGTGAAAAAAAGAGACGAAAAAACAGGAAAAGTTATTCCCGAAAAGGAGATCATAGGCCTAATTCATTAAAGTAAAGAATCATGGACGCAAATAAAAATTGGGAAATTCTCAATCAAACCGATCCAGAGGTATATGACGCTCTGATCGGCGAAGAAAAAAGAGAACAAAAAGGAGTAGAGCTTATCCCTTCCGAAAACTATACCTATCCCGAAGTTTTTGCTGCCAATGGGTCGATTCTCACCAATAAATACGCCGAAGGCTATCCCGGGAAACGCTATTATGGCGGGCAGACCTACACCGATATTGTCGAAAATCTGGCGAGAGACCGCGCCAAAAAACTTTTCCGGTGTGAACACGCCAATGTCCAGCCGCTTTCCGGCTCGCCCATGAACCAGGCAGTCTATTTTGCTTTTCTCAACCCGGGCGACACAGTTCTTGCCATGGAGCTTTCTCATGGGGGGCATTTGACCCACGGCGCGCCCGTTTCCCACATGGGAAAAGTTTTCAATTTTGTCCGCTACAAAACACATCCGGACGAGAAAGGGAGAATTGATTTCGAAGAACTGATGAAAGTTGCGAAGGATTGCAAACCGAAAATTGTAATGTGCGGATATACTTCTTATCCGCGGGACTATGACTACACGAATTTCAAGAAGGTGGCGGACGAAGTCGGAGCGATAACCTTCGCCGACGTCGCGCATATCGGAGGGCTGATCGCGGCCGGAGTGATGAGAAATCCATTTGATTACGGTTTTGACGTGGTTTCGACGACAACTCACAAATCGTTGCGTGGCCCGAGAGCGGGGATGATAATGTGCAAAAAAGAGCACGCGGATGCGATTGACAAATCCGTTTTTCCGGGACTGCAGGGAGGTCCGCATATGCAAACGATTGCCGCCATAGCCGTGGCCCTCGGGAAAGCGCTCGAGCCTGAATTTAAGGAATATGGGAAACAAGTGCTGGCCAATGCGAAAACTTTGGCCCAGGAACTGGTGGATAGCGGCGTGAAACTCATCACCGACGGAACTGACAACCACATGATGGTCGCGAACACGGTGCAGAGTTTCGGCATTGATGGCAAACTGGCCGAGCAAACTCTGGATAAAATATCAATTGCCGTGAACAAACAGATAATTCCGGATGATCCCAATCCGCCGCTCCGGCCCAGTGGAATCAGGCTGGGGACTCCTGCGGCAACAACGCGGGGAATGAAAGAAGATGATATGAAAAAATTGGGCGCATGGATTGTTGAAGCTTTGAAAAATCATCAAAACGAAAACAAGCTGGAAGAAATCAAAAAAGAAGTAGAGGGTTTTTGCGTTAAATTCCCGGTGCCGGGGATATAGGAAGAATATTTGCGGCAAAACGTGCCCGCTATACAAAAAATCAGGGAGAAATGGTAAAATAGGGTTTAGTAATGGACCAATTCCAAAAAGAAAATAAAACTGAAGAAATAAGGCTTGATGTAAAATCAAAAATCCTTTTTGTCATATTGGGAATTCTTATCGTTGGTTCGGTCTCGGTGACATACTGGCGCTATATGGTTCAGCGCGATTATATCATCAAGGCCCAGATTAACTGTGATCCGGAAACAGAAAACTGCTTCATTTGGGAATGCGACCTGATGTCGCTTGAAGAGGGCGAGGCTTGCACGGGCGTTCCCGACAATGATATCTGGTATTACAAGATATTCAACCGCAACGCGAAAAATATCCCCGATTGCGATCCGGCGGACGAAAATTGCACAGCTTATGTTTGCGGCGAGGGGGAAGCGGATTGCTCCGAAGAATTATGCAACGCGGAAAATGTCCCCGAAGGCGAAGAGTGCAGCAATCCCGAACAATATCTTCTCGAAAATCCTCCGATGGATGAAGAGGAGTGCGCCGAGGATGACGAAGAATGCCTGTCAGGATCGGAAGAAAGTGCAGAAGAGTGTGCTCCCGAAGATGAAGAATGTCTGGCGCAGCAAGAGGCCGCTGAATGTGAAGATGGGGATGAAAAGTGTCTAGCCGAGGAAGAAAGCCTGGAAAATAATGAAGCGCTGGACGAAATGGAAAAACAGGGAAATCCCAGTGAAGACAAGCCGGGCGAAACAGATTCCGGTGATCCGTATATTCCTCCCTTAGGCGCAGAGCCGAACTAATTCAAAACACCAGAATGTTCAAAAAACTTTTCAAAAGCAAAAAAACATGCAACTTCGGAGAGCATTTCACGCTGGACGGATATGGTGGAAGCTTCAAAAAGCTTGATGATAGAAAATTGGTTCTTCGTTGCCTTGAAGAGCTTCCCAAAAAAATTGGAATGAATATTCTTGGCGCTCCCGTTGTTTATAAGGCCGACGACAACGGGATAAAAGACGCCGGAGGCTGGAGCGGATTCGTGGTGGTGGCCGAATCTCACATAAGCATTCATACTTTTCCCCACCGGCAGTTTGTGAGCATTGACGTCTATACCTGTAAAGACGGCATGAACCGAAAATTTGTCGCCAGCTATTTCACCAAGAAATTCAACCTGAAAGATGTTGAAACCCACTTTATCCGGCGGGGAACAAAATATCCGGTTGATATGGTCTGTTAAAATTTTGCAATTTAAAAATTGGATGCAAATACTATAAAAAATAAAAGATTCATTCTCCGGAGGCTCAAAATGAGTGACGCAGAATCAATTGTAAAATATGCAAATGATAAACTTGTTGCCAAAAATTTGGCAAGGCTTCCACATCCTTACACAATAGGAGACGCTAGAGCTTGGCTGAAGAAAAAACAAAATCAATATAAGCAAAAAAATCCCACTGAATTCGTCTTTGCAATCGAAATTGAAAATGAAGCGGTGGGTTCAATAGGATTTAATAATATTACTGTTGGGCACAAAGCAGAAATGGGCTATTGGATTGGAAGAAAATATTGGGGTAAAGGATTGATGACCGAGGTTGTAAAGAACGCTTCCAGATACGCCTTCAAAGTTTTCAAGCTACGAAGACTTCAGACCTATACTTATCCGAGCAACAAAGCATCTAAGCGCGTTCTTGAGAAAAATAATTTCAAATTTGAAGGTGTGCTGAAAAAGGGCATCAGAAAAGAAGATATGTTTTTTGATGCTCATATTTTTGCGAAGGTGTCTTAACTTTAAAATATTTATTCCGATTATTAAGGCTTATATAAAGCCTTTTTTAATTGGAATGATTGTTTCCTAACTGTATTTGACATAAAATAATAATTGTGATATTATGAACCGTTGGATAATTAGGTAAAATATATGGTCTTGATATCACAAATTTTTGAATTTATTTCGAGCAATTGGCTAATTGTAGCTTTTTTAGCGCCAATGTCTTGGGCGCTGGTGAACATCATTGATGTTTATTTTGTTGAAGAAATTTATCGAGACGAAGTCGACGGTACAATAATCTCGGGTATTTTCCAGATACTTCCTTGGATTATCATATTTCCTCTTTTTAACATTAATATTTCTGATTATTTTAGTATAAATTTTGGTTATTATAGTTCTAATAAAATGCAATTTTCTTTCTTTATGCATGATTCCCTCCTTTATTCACTCATGGGTGGCCTATTATTTTCATTAGTTTTTTATTTTTATTACAGAGCGCTCTTCAGGCAAAATGACGTATCTCTTGTCGAGATATTCAATAATTTATCGGTGGTTATTATTCCTTTTGTTGCGTATATTTTTTTTAGAGAAAAATTATCCTTTATCGGTTACGTTGGAATGGGTATCACTCTTCTTGGAGCTATGATGTTGATGGGAGATTCGATAGTTAAGAAAAATATCTCATTTAGTCTTCTGAGTACGATGTTTGCCTGCGCCTTATTCTTATCCTTGAGTCTTGTTTTTGAGGAACATGCTTATTCTATATTGAACGTCCAAGGTCTCGACAATTCAGGTTTTTGGGCTGGTTTCTTTTTCTTTTCACTTGGGGTTTTTGTGGGTTCGATTATTTTTGCAGTTGTTCATTCTAGAAATATATTGCCTATATTAAGAAAATATACCTATGTTTTTATAATTGCAGAAGGTATTTCATTCTTAGGTACGCTTTTTATGCAAAGAGCTCTCGACATCGGGCCATCGGCGTCATTCGTGGTCACCATTGAAACATTTGTTCCCGCATTTGTTCTGTTGTATAGTATAATTATTGTCTGTGCCTTCCATATTTCCAAGCGTTCAGAAAAAATTGGCCAGATTTTGCCCAATCTCTATAAAATGCAGCTAAAAAAACTCGTTCCGAAGATTTTATCAATAGTTATTATGGGGATGGGCGTTTATATTTTTAATCTGTAAAATAAGATATAAATGTGTGACGAAGCATTTAGTTCGATAGATATAGTTCATCAGTGCCTCATAGATGAATCGCGAACCACAGCATTTGCCAGGGCAATAAAAAAACTAGTAAAAAAGGGAGACATTGTTATCGATGCCGGAACTGGATCGGGCATTTTGGCGTTATTTGCTGCCAGGGCTGGCGCAAAAAAGGTGATTGCGCTCGAAAACGATGATTTTGTCGCCGAAATTACAAAAAAAATAGTCGCGGATAATGGATACGAAGACATAATCGACATAAAAATCGGGGATGCAAGAAACTTCAATTTTGGAAAAATTAAATTCGACTTGGTTATTATGGAATTATTGACAACAGGAATGATAGATGAATATCAACTTGAAGCGAATAACAATCTTCATAAACAAAAAGTTATTAAGAAATCAACCATATTTATTCCAAGTCGTGTCGAAACATTTATTTCTCTTGTAAATGCACAATTTGATTTATATGGCTTTAAAATGAAAATGGTAAAACATTTGTGGAATAATTTATCAGAAAACCAAAAGTATGATATTATTAGTAATGAAAAGGCACTAAACCTGATAAAATTTAATAATAGGAATAAACAGATATTTAAATCCCTAGTCTCCCTAAAGCCAAAAAAGAATGGAAAGGTGAATGCAATACTATTAAGAAGTAAAACCTATTTATCAAAAGGGATATCTCTTAGTGATACAGAAACATTTAATGCTCCCGTCATAATTCCTTTTGAAGATGAATTTGTCGTAGAAAAAAACAAGAACGAAAAAATAAAAATACAGTATGAATTTGGCAAGGGATACCAAACATTTTCAACAAGAAAAAAATGATTCAAAAAAATTTCTCTCTATATAGCGAGAAACTTCACCTAAAAAGAATTGCGGGAGGTGGAAAAGGAATATTCACAAAGAAAAATATAAAAAAAGGGGAAACTGTGATTGTTTATGGTGGTTACGCAATGACTTCCGAACAACACGCAAAGCTTCCAAAATATATGGAGTACTTTTCTTTTCATATTGATGATAATATATTAATAGGCATTAAGAATAAAAAGCAGATATCCTTAGGGGAATATATAAATCATAGTTGCAATCCAAATTGTGGATTTAGAGACCAATTATTTTTAATCGCTATGAGAGACATAAAGAAAGGAGAAGAAATTACAACTGATTATGCCTTTTTTGTCACTTCAAACACCCTTACCTTAAATTGCCAATGCGGTTCGCCTAACTGTAGAGGAGTTATAAGACATACAGACTGGCAATTAAAAAGTTTGCAAAAGAAGTATAAAAAATATTTTCAAATTTATATTCAGGAAAAAATAAAAAATAAAAGCAAAAGATGATAACTTGTCCATGGGAACCAGCAAAGTATCTGATATTTTCTAGTAATGTGCCATCAATTCTTTTTTATGCTCTAATTCCCGGAATGATTGTCGGCGCGCTTCTGGGCTTTTTCGTTTATTTAAAAAATAGAAAATATCTTCCTGCATTAATATTGCTAGTAATTTCAATCCTTTTCTTTGCCTGGGGATTTTTCGATTTAATACTTTTTGCTACAAATAATCCTTTCGCAGTTATAGTTTTATGGGCATACACGATTTTAACTGAAGTCCTCATTTACGCTTTTAGTCTGTATCTTTCTTACGTTTTCCTATTTAAACGTGATGCTTCTTTAAAAATAAAAGCATTTATCTTTTTTCTTTTGGCCCCAGTTATCGCAGTTCTTCCAACACCACTTAATCTCAAAGGTGTTAACCTTGCGGATTGCACCGCGATTGAAAATAAATTTATTATCTTTTACAGTTACTCATTGGAAATATTTTTTGCATTGCTTATTTTAGCAATGGCTCTTAAGAAGTATCGAATTTCGCGGGATTCTTCAGAAAAAAAGCAAGCAATTCTATTTGCATTTGGGATTTCCCTGTTTCTTATTACTTTCTCATCCGGAAATATTATCGGAAGTATTACGGGAGACTGGGTTACATCGCAGTATGGTTATTTTGGCATGCCGATATTTATCGGTTTCCTGGCCTATCTCATCGTGAAATATAAGGCTTTTAATGTGAAGCTGATTGCATCGCAGGCCCTTGTTGTGGGGCTTATCATCGGAATCGGCGCGCAGTTTTTCTTTATACAGAATACGACCAACCAAATTTTAACAGCAATTACTCTTGCCATCGCGATAATTTTTGGCTATCAGCTCGTCCGTTCTGTGAAGCTTGAAGTCCAGCGGAAAGAGGAATTGGAAAAGCTCTCAACATTGCTTGCGCAGGCCAACGACAAACTGCACCAGCTTGACAGGGCCAAATCGGAATTCATTTCCATTGCATCTCACCAGCTGCGGACGCCGCTCACATCCATCAAGGGCTTCGGGTCTTTGCTTCTTGAAGGGACATACGGCCAGGTTCCCGATACCCAAAGGCATGCTCTCGAAAAGATATACGTGTCCAATGAGCGCCTGATCCAGCTCGTTGAAGATCTTTTGAACATTTCCCGGATGGAGGCAGGGAGGATGGAATTTGACTTCCAGGAGGCGCAGATTGAGGATCTGATCCAGGAAGCGGCGGATACTCTTGAGCTTTCTGCCAAAGCCAAGAGCCTTTATCTCCATTGGCAAAAACCGGCTTTGGCTTTGCCGAAAACAAAAATTGACATCACCAAAATCAAAGAAGTGATTTCAAATATGATCGACAACGCTATCAAATATTCGCAAAGGGGCGGGGTGACTGTGCGGGCGGAAAAAGGGAGTTTCTTTGACCATGAAGCGAGAGAACAAAAAAATGTCATCCGCGTCACCGTTTCTGATACGGGAATCGGCATGGACAAGGAGGAACTGGAAAGCATCTTCAACAAATTCGAGCGGGGGAAGCAGGTGAGCCACTATCACACCGACGGGACAGGGCTTGGGATGTACGTCGGCAAGAAAATAGTCGAGGCCCACCATGGGCGCATCTGGGCTGAATCAGATGGAAAAGGAAAGGGGAGCCGTTTTATTTTGGAATTGCCAATTAGTTAGTATTTTGTATCTGGTATATCGTATTTGGTATTTTCTGAGGGACTAAATACTAGCTATAAAATACTAAATACCAGCCTTGTTTTTTCGTGCCATTTGTGGTACGATTTTTTGTGTCAAGCAGAATTATTAACTTATGGAAAACAACCAAAAAGTCTGTGTCATTGGGTTGGGGTATGTCGGCTTTCCGCTGGCAGTTTTGTGTTCAGTCAAAGGCTACGAGGTGTATGGCTACGACAAAGACAAAGAGAAGCTCGCGCGGATTGAAAAAAAGGAAAATATTGTCGAGGAGAAATATCTTGACGAAATGATTCCTAAGGCGAAAATCAATATTGTCCGCGACGAAAACGAAATAAGAAATTGCGATATCAGCATCATCGCTGTTCCGACACCAGTCGATGAAAAGCATTTTCCGGATTTGAGTTTTGTCCAGTCGGCTTCCCAAACCGTTGCTAAAAATTTGAAACCTGGAGCCTTGGTAATTGTCGAATCAACCATCAATCCCGGAGTTTGCGATGAAATAGTTAGGCCTATTTTTGAAAAAGAGGGGTATACAGTTGGAAAAGATGTTTTTATTTCCCATTGCCCCGAAAGGATAAATCCCGGAGATTCGAAATGGAACGTAGCCAATATTCCCCGCGTGGTTGGGTCTTTTGAAAAAAATGGCCTCGAGAAAGCGCTGGATTTTTATCGGAGTGTGATCGATGCCGAAATAATGCCGATGGAAACAATCCAGGAAGCCGAAGCGGTAAAAATAGTCGAAAACTCTTTTCGGGACATAAACATTGCCTTCGTAAATGAGTTGGCAAAGTCTTTCAGTCTCATGGGGATTGACGTGACAAATGTCATCAGAGGGGCGGCGACAAAGCCATTCGCCTTTATGCCTCATTGGCCCAGCCGGGGAGTGGGCGGGCACTGTATTCCGGTTGACCCTTATTATCTCATTGAAAAAGCGAAGGATTATGATTTTGACCACCAATTTCTACGAATCGCCCGGGCCATAAACAACAGCATGCCTTTTTACACGATTGAGCTGCTTCAAACGGCTCTGGCTGAAATAGGAAAATCTCTCAAAAATGCAGATATTGGAATTTTGGGAGTTTCCTACAAGGCCAATGTCGGTGACCTTCGGGAAAGCCCCACGCTGAAAATAATCAAAAATCTTGAAGAAAACGGCGCCAAGCTTCACGTATATGATCCCTATATCCCCGAACATTCAAATGTTTCCGGGATCGAAGAAATTCTGGAAAAATCAGAAGCCGTAATGGTGCTTACGGATCACAGGGAATTTCTGGAAATAGCGCTCGAAGATTACAAAAAACAGGGCATAAAAGCCATCATCGACGGGATGAACTGCCTTGACAAGAAAAAAATTCTTGAGCTCGGGATGATTTACAAGGGGATCGGAAGATAAAAATACGCATACGAATAATTGGAAAAATGTTTTTTTATCTGATAAACTTGAATATATGCCCGGTAGTAGTCCCGCTCATTTTTTACGGACTATATCCGAGCCAGATATTAAAAGATGATTTATATTTTAATTCGCTTTTGTTGCTTTTTATCTAGGCAATATGAGCGGGATCACTACCGGGTATGAAGCTAATAGTAAATTTGCCTGCTTACAATGAGGAGGAAAAAATAGGCGAAACCATTGCCAGCATTGAAGAGAGCTTCAAGGCTGATTTTTATACTCAAAAGGGTTCGGCAATCAAGGAAAAATTGATACAGATTGTTGACGACGGTTCGACTGACAATACCCTCGAATATGCCAAAAAAGCCGGCGTGGACATCATTGTATCCTACAAACCCAATCGTCGCCTTGCTTACGCCTTCAAGCAAGCGGTGGAAAGCGCCCTGGACAACAAGGCGGATATAATGATAAATATCGACGCTGACGGGCAATTTGACCCCCAGGACATTCCAAAGCTTCTTGAGCCTATTATCGAGGGGAAATACGACATGGTAATTGGAAACAGATTCGGAGAAATACAGGCGAAAAATATTCCGTGGATCAGAAAATTCCTCAACCGCTTCGCCGCTTCGATGGTTGGATTTTTTCTCAACTGCAAAACTGACGATTTGACTTGCGGCTTTCGGGCGCACAACCGCGAAACTCTTCTTCGCCTGAATCTTGTGAATGAAACTTTTACTTATACCCAGGAGACTATCATTGACGCGATTGGGAAAGGACTGAAACTCAAATGGGTCCCGATAAAAGTGACCTATCATCCGGGCCGCAAAGCCAAAATCACCAAATCCATCTGGAAATTTGTCGGTAACGGATTCAAGATAATCATCAAGGCTGTGCGCGATGTGCGTCCGCTCAAATTTTTCGGGAGTCCAGGCATTTTCATGATAGCCGTTTCCTTTGTGGCGTTTGTTGTTTTTTTATACCATTATTTCCAGACTTTTCAAATTACTCCTTACAGGAATTATATTCTTCTAGCTTTTTTCCTCTTTGTTATCGGTCTTCAATTTCTGATTCTGGCGCTTATAGCGGACATGATCAAATCAAACCGAAAGCTGAGCGAAGACCAGATGTATCTCATGAAAAAAGAAAAATATAAGCGCCACCACGGCGATTGAAATTGCGTCACTGCAAGCAATTATAAAAAATATTAATAAAAAAACATGAGCAAAATCTACATTATTGAAGATGACCCGATGCTCGTTGAAATATACGAGAAAAAGCTGACAGATGCAGGATTTGAGGTAAAAGTCACGGCGAGCGGCACAACGGTCAAAGATGAGATGATCGACTGGAAGCCGGATCTGGTGCTTTTGGATGTCGTTCTTCCGGATATGGACGGCTTCGAGATTATGGAAGTTATCAAAAAAGAACCGAACATCAAAGATATTCCAGTGTTTGTTTTCAGCAATTTGTCATCTAAAGAAGATATGGACAGGGCAACAAGCCTTGGAGCGGCCGGATTTCTCACAAAATCGAGCTTCACCCCATCCCAGCTGGCTGATGAAATAAAGAAGATTCTTGGCCACGCGGTGCCGGCCTCAACTCCTCTTTCTGCTCCAAATTCCCAAGAAACCGTTCCTCATCAAATCAGTGCCGAACCGAATGGCCATAAAGTCCTCATCATTGAAGATGAAGATATTTTCATCGAAATGTTTGGCGCAAAACTGAAACAGGAAGGATTTGAAGTTGTCGCGGCCAAAAACGGGAAATGGGGGCTCAAAGAAGCGGAAAAAGGAGGTTTTGACTGCGTGCTTCTGGACATGATGATGCCGGCTATGAACGGGTTTGAGGCTATTCAGGAGCTTCGGGCGAATGAAAATACAAAAAATATTCCAATCATTATTCTTTCCAATTCGGCTCTTGACAGTGAAGTCCAGAAAGCGATGGAGCTGGGAGCCAATGCCTATCATATCAAAACTCAAATTACTCCCGGAGAAGTGGCGGAGGAAGTGAAGGAGTTGATAAAGAAATAAGTCTTTAGTAACAGGGTTATTAGCAGTGGGACAAGTCATGAGTCATTGGTCATCGGATATCCGAAGACTAAAAACCAAAGACCAAACCAACGGCCAACAACCATGTTATCCATGACCAAAATCGTTATTTTATGAAGAGAACTTTAGTTTCAGAAACAATCAACAAAACCGGTGAAACTTTAAAAATATCCGGCTGGGTTCATGTCCGCCGCGACCATGGAAAAATTATTTTCATCGACCTTCGCGACCGAAGCGGGATTTTGCAGTGCATAATCTCTCCCGGGACGAAAAATTATGAAGAATTCAAAAAAGTCCGCTCACAGTGGGTTGTGAATTTTTCCGGAGAAGTGAAAAAAAGGCCCGAGAAACTTGAAAATCCGGATCTTGAGACGGGAGAAATTGAACTTGAAGTGAGTGAATTTGAGATTTTATCCGAAGCCCAAGAGCTTCCAATTGAAATATCGCAGCTTGACATGAAGCTGCATCTCGAAACCCTTCTTGACAACAGGAATTTGACAATCCGGAACGAAAAAGTTGGCGCGATTTTCAAAGTTTATGCCCAGATTTTGAGAAGTTACGCCGATTTTTTGCGATCGCGCGGTTTTTTGGAGATAAAAACTCCCAAGATACTCGACGGGGCGACCGAAGGCGGAGCCAATTTTTTCAAAATTAAATATTTTGAACGGGAAGCATTTCTTGCCCAAAGCCCGCAATTTTTTAAGCAGGCAGGTGTGGGCGCATACGAACGAGTTTTCGAGATCGGTTCTGTCTTTCGGGCCGAGCCGCATTTTACCAGCCGGCACATCAACGAATTTGTCGGTCTGGACGCGGAAATGGGTTTTATCAGCTGTCCGGATGATGTCATGGACGAGCTTGAAGAAACGATGAAGCATGTTCTTAGCGAAGTGGAAAAAAATTGTCCAGCCGAACTCAAAATTCACGAGGCGACGGTTGAAATCCCGAAAAAAATACCGCGTCTTAAGTTGGCTGATGCGGTTGATGTGCTCAAAAAGGAATATGACAAGGAAATGGAAGGTATAGACATTGATCCCGAAGGAGAGCGCTTGATTTGCGAATGGGCGAAAAAAAAACACGGGAGCGATTTCATTTTTCTAACAAACTACCCGTGGGATATACGGCCGATGTATATTATGCCAAATCCGGAAAACCCAAAAGAAACTTTCGGGTTCGACCTGCTTTACAGAGGGGTTGAGCTGGCCTCGGGAGGCCAGAGAATCCATGACTATGACCAGCTTGTTGCAAATATGAAAAAGAAAAAACTGGATCCGGATGATTTTGAACATTATCTTCAAATTTTCAAATACGGAATGCCGCCCCACGGAGGCTGGGGGCTGGGAAGCGAACGTATCGTTCAAAAAATTCTTGGTCTCAAAAGCATAAAGGAGGCAATTTTGTTTCCGAGGGACGTGAAGAGACTGACACCATAAATTTATTCTGCCGTTTCCAGGTTGCAGTAATTAGTTTTTATGAAGCAAACACACAAAGAAAGATTCAACAAAAATCTCATAAAATATCTGTATCTCTCGACATTTCTCCTAGGCATTGCCTCGGCTTTTATTTTATATCTTGAATCAGACTATTTCAAAGTGGCTCTCCAAAGCGAAAATATCACTTCTTTCTATATTTTTGCTTACGGCCTTGCTCTTGTACTGATGCTGAACTGGCACCATCTCGTCCGTCTTTACGGAAAAGTGCGGGTATTTCAGGTGTCCCTCTCCGCGAAACTCGTCATCGCCTTTTTTTTGACGCTTTTTCCTGTTTCAGTTTGGAGCGTATGGCTTTTGGTTGTTTATATAACCTTTACAGTGATCAGCTGGCTCGATATGGATAATCTTCTCGAAGCCTGCTCCGTGGATAAAAAAACGGGGAAAATCCGTGGCTTATATCTCACTATTGAGAATGCCGGGTATCTTGTGGCTCCTTTTTTCTCCGGACTTCTAGTGAGCAGATATGGCTTTCAGGCAGCTTTCGCTGTTTCTTTTGTTATTTTATTTTTTGTTTTGATTATTTCGTTGATAAAGATAAAGAATGTTGATCATTGCCCAATCAAAAAAACCGATTTCCGTTCATTTATGAAAAAAATTTTTTTGCGCAAGAATGTGTTGAAGGCCTACTATATCTCTTTTCTTCTTGAATTTTTTTACGCTCTGATGATTATCTACACACCGCTTTATCTTCTTGACCTAGGTTTCGACTGGTTCCAAATCGGAAAAATATTCACCATCATGCTGATTCCTTTTGTGCTTTTCCAATATCCGGCAGGGTATCTAGCGGATACCAAATACGAGGAAAAAAATATGATGGCTGGAGCTCTTTTTATGCTAGCTATTTCGACGATGATTATATATTTTGTCGATTCAAAGTCAGCGCTTGCCTGGGGAGCCGTGCTGTTCACAACAAGGATCGGCGCCAGCCTTATCGAGGTATTGCGAGACTCCTATTTTTACAAGCGCATTGATCAGCGAGACGTCGATATCACTGATTTTTTTCGCACTGTCCGACCAATTGCCTATATTGCTGGCGCATTGATTGCAGCTCCAATCGTTTATATTTTCCACATCAAGTTGATTTTCGTTATAATAGGGTTAGCCGCTCTCACCGGAATTCCAGTTAGCTTATCTTTAGCTTCCAGTCGAATCCCGTCTGTTAGCAGCAAAAGCATGTATAAAGCGTGAAAAGAATCTTCCTTAATTTTCACTTTTTCATTTTTAATTTCTAATTTAACTTTTATGTCCGTCTCGAAAAAAATCCTCGATTATCTTAAGAAAAAAAAGTACAAATTTGAAATAATTGAGCACAAAACAACTTATACCGCATTTGATACGGCCCGGACCACCCAAAAATTGGAAAAGAAAATCAGACCTGAAGAATTCATAAAGACGCTTATTGTGAAAGCGGATAAGGATTATTTTTTGGCGCTTGTTCCAGCTTCCAGGAAGCTAGACAAAAATAAACTACGAAAAGTTGTTAATACTGTCCGAAAAAAGAACAAAGAAAAACTGTATAAATCCATCAACCTCGCCAAAGAAGCTTGGATGAAAAAGAATATTATCGGGAAAGTGGGCGCCACTCCGGCTTTTAAAGAGCTGACCGGGCTGGAAATATATATAGATGCGGTTCTTGCCAAGCAAATAAATATCTACGTCGGTTCAGGTGAATACGAATACTCGCTCAAGTTGCCGGCAAAACAGTATATAAATAATGAGGCGCCAATCAAAGGAAGTTTTGGGGTGAAAAAATGACTTACGAAGTAAAAATACCAAAATTTGAAGGTCCGCTTGATTTGCTCCTCGAACTTATTGAGGAGCAAAAACTTGACATAGCCCAGGTTTCAATCGCCAAGGTGGCCGATGATTATCTTCGATATGTCCGGGACGAAAAAAAAATAAGCCTTGAAAACCTGGCGGAGTTCGTGAATATCGCTTCAAAGATCATTCTCATCAAATCAAGAAACATCCTGCCGACAATCGAAGTGACTCCCGAAGAAGAAAAGGAGATCCGAGATCTCGAAGAGCAGCTCAAAGAATATAAGAAATACAAAGAAGCCTCGCTGAAATTAGCCGCCTTGTTTGGAAAGCAAGCCATGTTTTCCCGAGATTATCTCATGGGTTCGGTGGCAGTTTTTTCTCCGCCAAAAAATATCAATTCGTTTGATCTCAAAAAACAATTTCAAAAATTAATTGACCAGATTGTCCTTCCGGAAAAGATTCCCGAAGAGGCAATTCGTGATATAATAACCCTGGAAGAAAAAATCAGCGAACTTCAAAAAAGCCTTGAAACGCGAGTGGAAATGGGCTTTTCCCAGTTGAAAAGGTCCGCGAAAAACAATATTGAGGTGATTGTGAGTTTCTTGGCGCTTCTGGAGCTAGTGAAGCAAAGGATTATTTCCGTCGAACAAAGCGAATTGTTTGAAGACATAAGAATTAGGAAATCCGAAATCCTAAGGACTAAATCCTAAATAAATTAAAATCTCAAAATTCAAATATTCTAATCGTTTTGGAATTCGGTTATTGGGATTTTGATATTGTTTTGGGTTTAGATATTCGGATTTAGAATTTGAAAAGATATGGATACTCAAAAATTAAAATCTGTCATCGAAAGCCTCCTTTTTGCTTCCGGTGAACCGATGAAAGCACAAAAACTTGCCAAAATCTGCGGAATTCCTAAGAATGAAGTAGAGACTTCCTTGCAAGAGCTCGAAAAGGACTATCAGGGTAACCGGGGTCTCAGGATTCTTTCAAAAGAAGATTCCTATCAGCTGGCGAGCAGTCCGGAAAATGCCCGATTCGTGAGCCAACTTGTGAGCGGCGAGCTGAACGCCGAACTCTCGAAATCTTCCATCGAAACGCTCTCCATTGTTGCCTATCGAGGGCCGATTACAAGAATCCAGATCGAGGCTATCCGAGGCGTCAATTCAAGTTATGTCCTGCGGAGCCTTCTTATGCGCGGGCTTGTTGAAAGAAAAGAAACATCAGATATTCGAGGGTATATTTATGAGATATCTTTTGATTTTTTGAAACATCTTGGAATCCAAAAATCGAGCGAACTACCGGATTGGGAAGCGCATTCCAAAAATGAAAAAGTTTCGGAACTTGTTTCTTTAAGTGAAAAAACGGAGCAATAATATGAATTCTATTTCAATCTTGCTATTGATATTTTTTCTGCCTTTCAACTATTTTTTTCTTCCGGCAGCAAATTTTGAAAAAGATAATTCGACAAGTCAGGTCGAAGGGGTTTCTGTCCAAAAGGACGACTTTCCGCTTTCTCCCGAAGATAGCAGCCTGAAAGGGAGCTTGAAAAATGCGGACATGGCCAAAAATGAAAACTATGGCGGATCGGGGCTGGTTCCGCAACGAAAAAAGGATTACTGGAACACGAAAATATTTGCCACTTCTTCCGTCGTGATTGATGTGGACACCGGGACAATTTTGCATTATGACAACGGGCGCGAAAAAATTCCGATTGCTTCGCTGACCAAGATGATGACGGCCATAATCGTTATGGAAAAAGTGAAAAACCTCGATGAGCAAGTAACGATTGATGAAGAGGCTATTATGACGGATGGCACGAAAGTCGGCTGTCCGAGAAGCGGCTATTGCGTGAATGAAAGGCTCCATGAAGGGGAAAAAGTAACCGCGAAGGATCTCCTCATGGCGATGCTTCTCAACAGCGCCAATGACGCGGCCGTGGCGTTGGGAAACCATATTGCCGGATCCCAGAAAGGTTTTGCCAAGCTTATGAACGAAAAAGCGGAAGATCTCAACCTCGGGGATTCGAAGTTTTGCAACCCTTCGGGACTTGACGAAGACGACTGCTATTCTTCGGCCTATGATCTTGCCCGAATAGCGGCCTACTCCATGCGGTATGACCTGATTTGGAATATCATGAAAATGCCGGAAGTGGAAATAAATTCCTGCGACGGCAAGTACTCCCACCTTCTCAAAAACACGGATCTCCTGATCGGCCAAATGTCAAATTGCATCGGAGGAAAGACAGGCTTTACCTATAACGCCGGAAAATCGCTTATGATGGCGGCTGTCGATCCAGAAACAAGAAAGCATAAAATTGTGGCTGTCATACTCAACGACAACAATCGTTGGGAGGACATGGCGGGCCTCATCAGCTGGACATACGATAATTATGAATGGAAGTAGTATGCAATTTGCCGATATCACAACAATCCCTGCTGCAATGTCAGTTCTCAAAATTTGGATTTTGGGAACTCTGTCTTTTGTTCTGGCAATGGCTTGGACGCCGATTCTTTCCAATTTTCTCTATAAGTATAAAATCGGGATAAAAATAAAAGAAACTTCAGTTGACGGAAAAAAAGCTCCGATATACCACAATCTTCACAAGAATAAAAGTGGCACGCCTTCCATGGGCGGAGCGCTGGTCTGGGTAACGGTCTTGTTTCTGGCTGTTTTTATGTATCTGGTAACGCCATTTTTCAGCGCCAAGCTGATTACCCGTCTTGATTTTTTTTCCCGCTCCCAAACCTGGCTCCCTTTTTTCGTTTTGATTTCAGCGGCCGCTGTCGGGGCGTTTGATGACATATTCAGTGTCCGTGGATGGGGAACCAACAAAGGGGGAGGAATCAGGTTTCTTTACCGATTCGGCTGGCTGGTGGTCATTGCTGTCGCGGGCGCTCTCTGGTTTTACTTTAAGCTTGAACACCACTCTATCCATGTTCCGGGAGTGGGAGATTTTGGAATAAATTGGTGGTATATCCCGTTTTTCTCTTTTGTAGTCTTAGCCACTGCCTTCTCTTCGAATATCACGGACGGGCTTGACGGATTGAACGGCGGGATTCTTCTTATCGCCTTTGCTTCATTCGGCGTCATCGGTTTCACCCAGGATAAAATCAACCTGGCAGCTTTTTGCGCGGCTATCTGCGGAGCTCTTCTGGCCTTTCTTTGGTTCAATATTTATCCGGCTCGTTTTTTCATGGGCGACACCGGAGCTGTTTCATTGGGAGCGACTTTGGCGGTGATCGCCATGCTTACCAATTCGGTGTTGATTCTTCCCATTATTTGTCTGGTTTATGTGATTGAGGCCGGATCGGTTATCGTCCAGCTCACTTCCAAAAAATTTTTTGGCCGAAAGATATTTCTTTCCACGCCGATTCACCATCATTTTGAAGCTCTCGGCTGGCCGGAAACGAAAGTGACAATGCGAGCCTGGATTCTCACGGGAGTGGCTTCCGGGATAGGATTGATCATCGGGATATTAGGCATGGGGTGAATGCGAACGGTCGCAAATGGAAAAACGAATGCATACGAATAAATTTCGTGTTCATTCGCCTAAACATTCGCGATAATTTGCATGAAAAATCTGAAAGATTTAGATTTCAAAAACAAGCGTGTTCTTGTCCGGGCTGATTTCAACGTCCCTCTCGAAAATGGGGCGGTGAAAGACGATTTTCGGATCAAACTCTCTATTCCCACGCTGGAATATATTCTCAAGCAATCCCGATCAAAGATTGTAATTATTTCGCACTTGGGGCGACCTGATGGAAAAAACGTGGCCGATTTTTCGTTGAAACCGGTTGCCCAAACTTTGTCGAAGCTCATGAAAAAGGAAGTGAAATTTATTGGCGGAATAAAAAGCGGGGAAGGAGACGAATGTGTCCGCAACCTTTCCGACGGTGAAATCGCTCTTACGGAAAACATCCGTTTCTATGCCGAGGAAGAAGCGAATGACGAAAAATTCGCCATTGATGTTTGCCACCATTTTGGCGTTTATGTCAACGACGCTTTCAGCGCTTCACATCGCGCTCACGCGACTATTGCCCAAATTCCGCGGTTCAAGCCATCCTGCGCCGGTTTTTTGATGCAAAAAGAGGTAGAAGAGCTTTCAAAGGCCTTGAAACCTGCCAAGAGGCCGTCTATGGCGATTATCGGCGGGGCGAAAATCGAGACGAAACTACCGGTGATTGAAAATCTGGCGAAAATTTATGACGTTGTCATTTTGGGAGGAAGAATATCCGTTGAGGCTAAGGAAAAAAATATGAAATTTTCACCAAATGTTGTTTTGCCGGAAGATTTTGCCGAAGGCAATTTTGATATCGGCCCTAAAACAACAGAAAAATATAAAATGGCTATATCTGCCGCATCTTTCGTAATCTGGAACGGTCCGATGGGAAAATTTGAAGAAAAAGGATTCCGGCGGGGGACAGACGAAATTTATGAGGCTATAGTGGCTTCAGACGCCTACAAAATTGCCGGCGGCGGTGAATCGGTTGAATATATCAATATGAAAAATGGCGCGGAAAATTTTGATTTCATCTCCTCTGGCGGCGGAGCCATGCTTGAATTTTTGAGCGGGAAAAAACTGCCGGGAATTGATGCGCTGGAGAATAGTATTTAGCAGTTGGTATCTGGTATTTAGTATTTTGTATAAAAAATATGAATGCAATCAAAAAAATATCGGCTCTCGAGATTCTTGACTCCCGTGGCAACCCGACTGTAAAAGCAACTGTTGCACTCGAAAACGGCATTTTGGGTTCAGCAGCGGTGCCGTCCGGTGCTTCAACGGGAAAATACGAAGCTCTTGAGTTGCGGGACAGCGACACGCGCTACGGCGGGCAAGGGGTTTTGACGGCCTGTGACAATATCGAAAAAAATATTAGCAAAGAAATCAGCGGAATCGACGCTTTTGATCAGAAAAAAATTGACGAAATCCTTGTCGAAATGGACGGAACAGAAAACAAGTCGAATCTCGGGGCGAACGCGACGCTGGCAGTTTCCCTTGCCGCGGCCCGCGCTGCCGCAAAATCAGAAAATACTCCTCTTTTTGAGTATCTTGCCAAAAATTACAGCTTCCGAAAACCAAAAAATATTCCGACAGCATTCTTCAATATTTTGAACGGCGGAGCCCACGCCGATTCAGGTCTTTCTATCCAGGAATTTCAGATTATTCCGCGCGAGTTCGAAAATTTTTCTGAAAAAGTCCGGGTAGCCAGCGAAATTTTCCACAAGTTGAAAGAATTGCTGGTCGGCGCCGGATTTTCTGCCGGAGTGGGTGATGAGGGCGGATTTGCTCCAAAATTGGAAAGCAATGTCGAAGCTCTCGATTATGTCGAAAAAGCTATCGAAGAATCCGGATACAGTTTTGCCGGCACGGTTTCGATAGGAATTGATGCCGCCGCGTCAAGTTTTTTCGAAAGCAGCCAGAGTAGCTATATCCTGAAACCGGAAAATATTTCTCTCGAGCCGGAGCGCCTCATTGCGCTTTATCAGGAATGGAAGAAAAAATACAAAATATTTTCAATTGAAGACGGTCTGGCGGAAGATGATTTTGAGAGCTGGAAAATGATGAATGGAAAAATGGGGGATAATACGCTTATTGTCGGTGATGATCTGCTGGCGACAAACAAAAACCGGCTAGAGAAAGCCTTGTCATTTTCAGCGATAAACGCGGCTATCGTAAAACCGAACCAAATCGGAACCCTTTCCGAAACAATGGAATTTATAAAAAAATGCCAGAAAAATAAGATAAAAATCGTCGTATCCCACCGAAGCGGAGAAACAGAAGACGATTTCATTGCTGATCTGGCCGTCGCCGCCGGCGCGGAATTCGTCAAATTCGGCGCCCCCTGCCGGGGGGAGCGGACGGCAAAATATAACCGTCTTCTGGAAATTGAAAATGAAATCAAATAAATACCCGTACCAAATTTTTACAAAAAATGAGAAAATCGAAAACAATTTCAAAAACAGAAGTTCACGGGAATTTAGTGCGGGGTAAACCCACAATCCTTGCTATCCTCGACGGCTGGGGAATCGGCCCTAAAGACAAAACCAACGCGATCTGGCTTGCCAAGACGCCGGCTTTTGACGCGCTCACGAAAAAATATCCCTATACCCAATTGGGCGCGACCGGCTCTAATGTCGGCCTCGATAATCATCAGACAAGCGGCTCGGAAACCGGGCATATGAATATCGGCGCCGGCCGCGTTGTTCCACAGGATTCGAGAAAAATATCCGAAAGTATCAATACCGGAACATTTTTTCACAATCCGGCTTTCTTAGGGGCAATCTCGCACATCAAAAAAAATAATTCCGATTTGCATCTTATGGGGCTTCTTGGAAATGAGGACAGTCCTCATATGAATCCCTATCATCTCGAAGCCCTTCTTCTGCTCGCGAAAAGAAATAATATAAAAAATGTTTATATCCATTTTTTCACGGATGGGCGGGATTCATATCCAAAAAGCGCGCTCCAGCATCTTGCCAGTTGGGAAAAAAATATCGAACAAATCGGGGTCGGGAAAATTGCAAGCCTCATCGGCCGCTTTTGGGCGATGGATAGAGCCAAAAATTGGAACCGGTTGAAGACAGCCTATGATCTTTTGGCAAGCGGTAAGGGGAAAAAATTCAACGTGGCATCCGAGGCGGTGAGATATGCTTATCAAAAAAAACTTACCGACGAATACATAAAGCCGTCAGTGATGGCCGAAAAAGGGAAACCAATCGCCAGAATAAAAAATAATGATTCCGTGATTTTTTTCAATCTGCGCTCCGACCGCGCCCGCCAATTCACAAAACTCTTCGTCCTTGAAAAATCAAAAGAGACAAGGTTGCCCTCTCCGCGGCTCAAAAATCTGTATTTTGTCGCTATGTCCAATTTTGGCCCCGATCTTCCGGTGCACACCGCCTTTCAGGACCATCCGCTGAATGGAACTTTGCCTGTGGCGCTGGCCGAATTTTCTCAATTATATATCGCCGAAAAAGAAAAATTTGCCCATATTACCTATTTTTTAAATGGCGGCTACGCGGACTCACTCAACGGCGAGGATCGTCTGATGGTTCCGTCACCGGTTACCGACAATTATGCCAAGATTCCCCAGATGTCCGCCGGGAAAATCACGCAAACAGTTTTGGATTTTTTGAAAAAAAGAAAATATGATTTCACTGCAATCAATTTCGCCAACGCCGACATGGTCGGACATACGGGAAATATGAAGGCAACGATCAAAGCGGTCGAAGTCGTGGACAAATCTCTCGCGAGAATATACAAAGAGCTCGCGAAGTTCGACGGGAATCTTGTCATTGCGGCTGATCACGGAAACGCTGACTGCATGTGGGACGCGAAAGCCAAACTACCCATGACTTTCCACACCAAAAATCCGGTTCCGCTGGTTATTTGCGCCGACAGGTTTCGCAGAAAGAAGCTCGCGTCTGGTGGAGTGCTGGGAAACATTGCGCCGACATTGTGTGATATAATGGGAGTGAACAAATTGAGGGAAATGAAGTTAAAAAGTTTGTTATAATTCAGCTTGGCTTTGAGGAATCCCGTCTCTTGCGAGAGGCGGGATGAAAAAGCTTAGCTTTGAAAAAAATATGATATACGATTTAATCAGCATTGGCTCGACTACCAAAGATATTTTTCTTCTCACTGACCGGGGAAAAATTTTTAAAACACCAGATGATAAATTGGCGCCTGTTTGGCTCGGTTTTGAATTGGGAGAAAAAATTTCTATCCAGGAAATTGTGGAAAGCGGCGGCGGAGTAGCAACGAATTTGTCGCTGGGAACAAAAAAGTTGGGCTTGAATTCTTTTCCAATGGGGCCGGCCAAGCCGGCCATCTCCGTGATTATAGTTGACAAAAGGACGGGCGAACGGATTATTTTCTACCAAAAATCATCCGGCGCCGTGAAGCTCAAGTCGCTTCGGAGCAAAAAAACAAAATATCTCTCCGTTTCCTCCCTCACCGGAAACTGGAGCCGGCAGGCAAACGAAATTCTGGCTTATAAAAAGAAAAACAAAGCAAAGCTAATTGTTGCACCCAGCACGAGCATGATTCGGGACGGATTTAGCAATTTAAGAAAATTGCTCAAAAACACCGAAATATTATTTCTTAATAAAAATGAAGCCATTGAAATTGCTGTAAATGACAAAGTTGAAACTTCAAACGTAAATAATTTGATCAAATTTTTACATAGGCTCGGACCAAAAATCGTTTGTCTTACAGATGGAATGAAGGGCGCTTGGGCCAGTGATGGAAAAAATATTTTCCACTCGCCGATTAAAAAAGTAAAGACTATCGATGTTACCGGCGCAGGGGACGCGTTCGCCGCCGGATTTCTGGGAGTATACATCAGGGAAAAAGATATCCAAAAAAGCCTGAAAATGGGAATTTCGAACAGTGCCAGTGTCGTTCGCCATATCGGAACGACAAAGGGTTTGCTAAAAAAATGAGAAATCTCACAAAATTTTTCAATCCCAGATCCATCGCCATTGTCGGCGCATCTCCTAATAGAAAAAAATTGGGAAATATTTTGGTAAAAAATATTATTTCTTGTGGTTGGAAAGGGAAACTATATTTCGTCAATCCGAAATATACGACAAGAAAAAAAGAATATTATGCAAATCTGGGCAAAATAAGAAAGCCGGTAGATTTGGCGCTAATCGCCATACCGGCGCCGGTGGTGAACGCAGTTTTAAAAGAAGGAGCCTTATCGAAACCCAAAATTGAAAACTACGTCGTTATTTCCGCCGGATTCAAGGAAGCTGGAAAAAAAGGGGGAAAACTTGAAGAAGAACTCAAGAAAATAGCCAATGATTTTCGATTGAACATTTTGGGGCCAAATTGCCTTGGTTTTATAAATACTTTGAAAAACTTAAACGCGACCTTTACTGATGCGCGGGTAAAAAAAGGAAAAATTGCCATTGTTTCGCAATCCGGAGCGCTGGAGGTTGCCCTTCTCGATTGGGCAGAAGAATGCGAAGCTGGTTTTTCTAAGGCGATTTCAATAGGAAATAAGGCTGTTCTTGGCGAAAATGAAGTGCTGAATTATCTCAATAAAGATAAAAGTACGGGCGCCATCGCTCTCTATCTCGAAGACATAAAAGACGGTGCAGAATTTGTCCGTGCTACTTCGGACATAAATTGCAAAAAACCCATCGCGGTTATAAAGGCCGGCAAAAGCAAAGCCGGTCAAAAAGCCATTGCTTCTCATACTGGCTCGCTGGCGCAGGACGAAAGCGTAATCGAGGCTGTGTTCAAAAAACTAGGCATTATTAAGGCAGAATCCGTGGAGCAGTTCCAGGATCTTATTTCTTATCTAGAATACAATAAAATCCCCCAAAGCGATAAAATCATTGTAGTCACGAATGCGGGGGGACTGGGCGTTCTTTCTGCCGACTTTATCGGCGAGTCCAAAAAAATTGATCTGCTGCCTTTTTCAGAAAATGTTAAAAAATATTTCAAAGAAATTCTTCCTCCAGGGGCTTCCGTAGAAAATCCAATTGACATTTTAGGCGATGCATCTCCGCAGCGCTACCAGGCAGTCCTCGAGATTATTTCGAAAAAATTTAGCTCTCATCCGCTTCTAGTGGTCCTCACCCCTCAAAATCAAACCAATCCCTTGAAAGTCGCAAAAATACTCGGGTCCTTCCGCAAAAATTTTGGCTCGATTTCAGCCTCCTTTGTAGGGGGAACGAAAATAAAAGAAGCCTTGAAAGAATTGGAGAAGAAAAAAGTGCCTAATTTTGAAAGTCCCGAAAGGGCGCTCCTGACACTTCAGGAAGCCATGGAGCAAAAGACTTGCCAAAGGAATATGTCAGCCGCGGTCGAAAAGAAAAAAATTCACCTGAAAATCAAGAAAAATTTTGTACCGGAAAAGGCAAAAGCTGAAAAAAGAGATCTTCTTTCTTGGAAGGAAACGGAAGTATTTTTCAGAAAGTACAAAATCAATCTGACGAAATCCCAGTCTGTGAAAAGCTTCAAAGAAATAAACCTTAAAAAAACGAAGTTTCCCTGCGTACTCAAAACTGATGATCCCGAAATAGTGCACCGCTGGGAAAAGAAAGCCGTATTTATAAATTTAAGAAATATAAATAAACTGAAATCTGCCTGGAGCAGAATAGCGAAGAAGACAAGTGCCAAAAATTTTCTCCTTCAGCCGATGATCGATCCTGGTTTTGAAATAATAATCGGAATGAAAAGGGATCAAAACTTTGGCCCTGTTGTCATTGTTGGCGGTGGCGGAACGTTCGCGGAGATATTCAAAGACCGTGCTATTCTTGTCCCGCCTTTTTCGGAAAAAGATGTGAAAGAGAGCCTCTCCGGCTTGAAAATATTTCCAATTCTAAATGGATTTCGCGGTGAAAATGAATACAATATAGACGAAATAGCAACACTTGCCGTGGCTCTGCAGAATATCGCCATCGAAAATTCCGACATTTCGCAAATTGATATAAATCCAGTGATACTCTATAATAACGGTAGCAAGTATCAGATTGTAGACGCAAAAGTTTATCTTAAATACTAACATTATCCCAGCTTTAATGCGGGTATTTTCCTGGCATTGGGAATTGGGAGGAATTTATATGACAAAACCAAGGATTCTCATTGTTGATGACAACGATGTTGTCAGGGAAACATATGCTCAGGTTTTTAAGCAAAAAGGCTTTAACGTCATTTCGGCAGTTGATGGAGTAGAGGGAGTCGATTTTGCTACAAAAGAAATTCCAAATGTGATCCTGACCGGAATTGTTATGCCTCGCATGGACGGGTTCCAACTGATCAGAACTCTTCAGGAGAATGTACAAACCAGGGAAATTCCAATTGCCATTATTTCTCATTTGGGGCGCGAAGAAGATCGGAGAAAAGCCCAAGAACTGGGCATTAACGAATTTATTGTCCAGGGAGCAGCCTCAGTGAATGAAATAGTTGAAAGAATAAAAAATCTTGTGAAAGACGGTGAGAGTTTCAAGCTAAGCTTTGATCCCTATGCCTGGGATGCCCCGAGAATGGCAAAAACTCTTCCTGGCAAGAGTTTCAACTGCCCGAATTGCCAGGAAAAAATGATCCTGGAAGTGATTCCCAAACCAGAAGGAGCTGGATATAACGCTGCCCTAAAGTGTCAAAAATGCAATTATATTTTATAGATATGTTTTTCCGCGAGAGATTCTCAGCATTTTATGAATTGGAAGCTTAAAGAAAATCCGCAAATTCCGGCTGGACTAAAATCAGCATCCTTGAGCCAAATAACTCTCCGATTACTTCTTCAGAGAGGTTTTTTTTCAAAAGAGAAAATAGAAAAATTTTTGATGGCTCGCTATGAAGACCTCCATTCACCGGATGATCTTTCTGGTGTGAGCGAAGCAGTTGCGAGAATTGGAAAAGCAAAAGATAGAAAAGAATCCGTGACAGTTTTTGGGGATTATGACGCCGATGGCATCACCTCGACCGTGCTGCTCAAGGAATCTTTGGAAGAAATTGGCATTTCCCCGTCAACATATATTCCGGATCGCAACAAGGAAGGATACGGAATAAACAAGGAAGCAATTGATTTTTTGGAAAAAGAATATAAGACGAAACTTCTCATCACTGTTGACTGTGGTATATCGAACCGCGAGGAAATAAAATACTGCTCCCGAAAAGGGATGGAAGTTATCGTTGTCGATCACCACTCCCTGCCTAAAAAACTTCCGGAAAAATCTATTCTTATAAACCCCAAGCTGCCGAATCAGGAGTATCCTTTCAAGGATCTGGCGGGTGTTGGCGTAGCTTTCAAGCTATGCCAGGCCCTCTGGAAAAAATTTATACCTAAAAAAATCGGCCAGTTGAAATGGCTTCTTGATTTGGTGGCGATCGGAACAGTCGCTGACTGCGTACCCTTGGTTGATGAGAATAGGATTTTCACCAAATTCGGACTGGTTGTCCTCCAAAAGACAAAAAGGACAGGCGTTCAGGAAATCATAAAAACAGCTCGTCTCAACATAAGCGAAGCCAGCCCCCCAAGCGCGAAAAATATCGCTTTTCAGATTGGTCCGCGCCTCAATGCGGCCGGAAGAATGGATCATGCTGATCTCACTCTCAATCTGCTTTTAGAAAAAGATGTTGTGAAAGCCCGCGTAGCGGCACTCGAGCTTGAGGCAAAAAACAGCGAGCGGCAAAAAATGACTCAGGAAATATTTGCGGAAGTAAAGTCAACCCTGGAAGACAACGAAAAATACAAACTGATAATCCGGAAGGGTAAAAACTGGCCGCTTGGCATCTTGGGTGTGGTGGCCGGAAAAGTGGCAGAGGAATACCACTGCCCGACTTTCATTCTCCGCGAAAACAATGAAATTCTGGAGGGTTCAGGAAGAAGCATTGATGTTTTCAATCTTATCGAAGCGGTTTCGAGCCTCAGCGGACAGCTTGAAAAATATGGCGGTCATTCCCAAGCGATGGGAATCAAGATAAAACCGAAAAATTTGCCCCAGTTTGAAAAAAATTTGCTCAAAATTATCGAAAAAGGCTATGATGAAAATACCTGGGGGAAAAGGATTCAAATTGACGCGGAAATACGGCCTCAAGAAATTGACTGGGACATTCTTTCGGAAATCAGAAAATTTGAGCCTTTCGGCGAAGGCAACCGCGAGCCCGTATTTTTGACAAAAGGCTTGTTTGTTCTTGGGATTCGGCAGGTTGGAAACGGACAAAAGCATCTCAAATTTGTTTTCGGATCCGACAATTCCGGAAAAAGGTCTTTTGAAGGGATTTTTTTTAAAGGAGGGGATTTCTTTTCCAAGTTTCGGTCTGGAGACAGGGTTGCGGTTGTTTATAATCTAAGGTCGAATGAATGGAGCGGAAACCGCAAGATCGAGCTGGACATCATTGACTTGAAAAAAGACAAGTAATTTTTGTCTGCTGGCATTTTTTTATAAATCATAATTTGACCAATATGAATAAAGTTCGAATCTTTAGCGATGGAGCGGCAAGGGGAAATCCCGGGCCTTCAGGAGTTGGTGTTGTTATCGAAGTTGGAGCGAGCAAAAAAAACTATCGCGAATTTATTGGTTATGCGACAAACAATGAAGCCGAATACAAAGCGCTCATTTTCGCCCTTCAGAAAGTGAAGCTCATTTTTGGAAAAGCGAAAAGCAAAAACTTGAATGTCGAATGTTTTTTGGACAGCGAACTAATCGTGAAACAGCTGAACCACGAATACAAGGTTCTTGAAGAAAATATCCAAAAATTTTTTCTCCTCCTTTGGAATCTTTCCACCGATTTCAAGGAAGTGAAGTATTTTCATATACCAAGAGCCAAAAATTCGGAAGCAGACAGATTGGCGAATATGGCTCTGGACGAGGCAACCCGGGCCCAAAGCCGCATGTTTTGAAGATTAAAAAGGCTTATAGAAGCCTTTTTAATTTTGTTCTGGCATTGACAGAGGGAAAAATATGCTATAATATGGGTAGTTAGTTAAGGCCGGATAACCGCCTCGGTGTCTACGAATTACGAATCAAATACAAATATACGAATACTAAAAATTAGTAATTCGTATATTCGTAAAGCGAAGCGTATTAGTAATTCGTAGACATCTGGGAGGAAAGTCCGGACACCTGCTGATGCTGCGCATCAGCAAAGGGGCAATGGATAACACCCATCGGGCGCAGTGAAAACTGCGCTTAGGGAAAGTGTCCCCCTCACGGGGGATCTCCCGCAAGGGAGGCCACAGAGACTATACGACCCGCCCAAGTTTTTGACTTTTGAAGAGGTCCGACCGCGCGACCAAAAAAGAATGCGGACGGACCTCGTCAAAAACTTGGGCGGACAAAGGTGAAAAGCGGGTTGATGTTAGATATCTTGCTCACGTGAAATATTTAGCTGCAACTCGAATCGACCGGTGACGGTCGAAGTTTGGCAAACCCTGCCTGGTGCAAGCCTGAGCCTCGATTCTATATCGGGGAAGGCGCTTGATCCCGACGGTAACGCCGGGGCTAGATAAATGGTTATCTCATCCCTCACCACTTTTTGTGAATTTATTCCCAAATATTTTCTTGAGGCAGTAAGAATTTTATTCAGTGAAAGTGGTGAGGGATAAGACAGAATCCGGCTTACAGGCCTTAGCTAACATTTTTTTACGAATAACGAATTTATTTTTTTATTCGTAATTCGTATATTCGTAAAGCGAAGCGTATTCGTAATTTGTTGAGATCTTCATGAAAAAGTCCGAACTATTTTTCGCGATACTGCTTGTCCCGGTTGATTTCATCATGATAATCGCGGCTTCCGTCCTCGCTTTTTGGTTTCGTTTCACCCCCAACATAATTGAAATAAAACCCGTCCTGTTCGATTTTCCTTTTGAGTCATATCTCAAGGTCGCGATTCTTGTCGCGCCGTTTTTTTTGCTGATTTTTGCTCTTGAAGGCCTATATTCGCTCAAATCCACTCGTGTTTTTTGGAAGGAATTCATCAAAATTGTTTTTTCAGTCACCGTGGGTGTCACCTTTGTCGTTCTTTTGATCTTTCTCCAACGAGAATGGTTCTCTTCGCGTTTTGTCATTCTAACCGGCTGGCTCCTGGCGATAATTCTAATCACAATATCCCGATATGTCATAAACTTTATCCAAAAACTTCTTCTTGTTTACAAAGGCATTGGTGTCCACCGGCTGGTGCTCATCGGGGAGGGAGGTTACTGCGACACAATCTGTCATGAATTCAAAAACAAGCCCGACTTCGGATATCGGATAGTTTCGAAAGAAAAAAAAATAGATCTTGATTCTCTGAGGCTTCTTCAAAAGACGAAAGGAATTGATGAAATTCTCATCTGCGATCCCAATCTAACCATGAGGGATCTTCGCCAAGTGAGCGATTTTTGCCATCGCAAAAGGATTGAATTCAAGTTTGTTCCAGCCATTCTTCAGTCAATCAGCACAAATTTTGAAGTGAAGGTTCTTTTTGACGAGCCCCTTATACTTATAAAAAACACCCCTCTTGAAGGATGGGGAAAAATAGCCAAAAGAATTTTTGACATTTTCGGTTCGATTCTGGGGATTATCGTTACTTCGCCAATCACGATTTTCACGGCGATTGCGATCAAGCTTGATTCCAAGGGGCCGATAATTTTCAAAAATGAGCGAGTAGGCCACGAAGGAAATTTCAACGTCTATAAATTCCGTTATATGAAAATGGAATATTGCACCGGATCTCAGAATCCCAATTTCAAAAAAGCTCTTGAGCTTGAAAATGAACTCATAGAAAAGCAAAGCGTCCGCCGGGGCCCGCTCTATAAAATAAAAAACGATCCCCGAAAAACCCGGGTAGGAAGAATCATCGAAGCGCTCTCAATTGACGAGCTTCCTCAGCTCTGGAATGTTCTCAAGGGGGAGATGAGCCTCGTTGGTCCACGTCCCCATCAGCCGCGGGAAGTCGAAAAATATGAAACCTGGCAAAAAAGAGCTTTGTCCGTGAAACCCGGAATCACGGGACTGGCGCAAATATCCGGCCGCTCCGATCTTTCTTTTTCCGACGAGGCGCGCCTCGATATCTACTATATCGAGAACTGGTCGCTCTGGCTCGATATCCAAATTATCTTCAAGACATTTTTCGTACTGCTCAAAAAAAGAAAGAATCTGTAAAAAATATCCATGTTCCAACATCCTTCTCAAGAGCTGGTTCATATCCTTTCTCTTTGGGGCTATCCCACCATGCTTCTTCTTATGACGCTTGAGGGGCCGGTTGTAACCATAATCGCGGCCTTTTTGGCTTCAATTGGTTATTTCAACGTCTTCGCCGTTTTCGGATTGAGCGTGGCGGGAGATGTCATCGGGGACGTTGTACTCTACTCCATCGGATATTTCGGGGGACAAAAAATTCTTCCCAAAGTTGAAAAGCTTTTGAAAGTCAACCAGTCCACCGTTGATAAATTGAAACAGAAGTTTCACGAAAACAGCGGGAGAATAATTTTCTACGTGAAATCCACTACGGGACTTTCCTATATCACCTTTATCACGGCTGGAACGCTCAAGATGCGCCTTTCGAAATTCGTCAAATTTTCCATTCTTGGCGGGCTGGTCTGGAGCTCTATGCTGGTTGCGGTCGGTTATTTCTTCGGATACGCGGCGGACCGCATCAGTGAATATATCAAATACGCGGGGTATATCATTTTTGCCGCCGCGGTGATTTTTTTTGTCGGATTGGGGTGGTACAAAAAAAGGCAGGCGAGGGAGATTTTGGAGTAGTTTCGTGCTGATAATTTTGTGAGTTCTCACTGCAATTAGTTGCAGTGGGTATTTTTTTAAAAAATTGACAAATTTCGCGTTTTGTCGCAAGCTACAAAGAATTCCTTAAAAAATGAATAAAAATTCCCCGCGAGGAGGGTGGAAAATTGAAGATTATTGCGACTTCAGATTGGCATGAAACTCCCTTTAAAAAAGATAAATTCAAAACCCAAAAGCCGAATTGGATCGAAAAGATCATCATTTGGCTCACGAGCAGCCAGAAAAAGCTGCAGCGGATATTCGTCCGAATGACTGAAGTCATTCGGGAGGAGAAGATTGAAATCGTCATTCATAACGGGGATCTCATGGAAAATCCTCAAAATGAGCAAGGTCTCGTGACTCGAGAAGGAATACAAACTGCCAAACAAATACGCCGGTCTTTTTGCTGGGAAAATCATGTTCACATGCAAATAAATGCCGGCAATCATTGCCTGGGATACAGGTTACCGCTTTCCACTGACCCTGAAGGAGGCATAAGTCTTGCCAGTATAAAAGGATTTCAAGAATTGACGGGTACGCACGGAGAATCTCTTTGCCGCTTATTCAACTACAAAGGTCATTCATTCGTTTTTGTTCCCTTTGGGTTGGTTCAAGAATTCGCAAAAGATTTCGACATCGAGGAATTCAAGGCAATCATAATAAACGACCTTTGGAATATCTTTCAGGGTCTGGGAGAAAGAAAAATAATTCTTTTCCTTCATGATCCGGAAGCCCTTGCAAATGACGACTTATACCGGGTCATTCGGCGACATCAAAACAAAATCAGGCACGTTTTCTGCGGGCATTGGCATGCCGCTTGGAGCTTCTGGTCGAATTGGCTGCTGGCAAAAATCTTCAACAACTGGTGGCTATATCCCGATGATCTGTTTGTCCGCTTTCTTCTTCTACTGCTCTCAAAAAGTTTGAGGATATCCGGCGAAGTAAAGCGAAGCTTCAAGCGCTTTAAAGACGTTCCTGCGCGAATGCGAGAGCTGGGGGTTACAATTATACCGGCCCCGCTCGGGATGTTGGGATTTGGAGGAGGATTTCTGACCTTGGATATGGAGACTATGGAAATTCAAAAATTTTCAGCGTGAGCATTGTCGAGGTCCCACCTCGATGTCTTACAGGGCCTGTCGGTGGCGGCAGGCCTTTTTTATTGCCAAAATTCCCCAAAAAAGCTACAATTCACTTGAAATATTCGCAATTCGCTCAAAATCGTATATTCGTATAGATTCGCCCGCCTGCTTTGAAATGCTTTTCTGTAGCAGAGTATTAATCAAAAATAAGTAGTCAAATATATCGCTCGAATAAGCATTGAATAAATTCAAAGCATTTCGGGCAGGTAATTCGTTGAGAATTTCATGAAAATAGCCTTAGTCCACGATTATCTCGTCCAATACGGCGGGGCGGAAAGAGTGCTCGAATGTTTCACGGAAATTTGGCCGTATGCGCCGATTTATACGCTGATTTACGACGAGGAAAAAACGCATGGTATATTCAAAGGGAAGAGAATTTATACGTCATTTCTCCAAAAGTTTCCCTATGCGCGCGCCAACCACCGCGTTTTTCCGCCGCTGATGCCCCCGGCCATCGAGCAGTTTGATTTTTCAAAATACGACATTGTACTTTCTGACTCTTCAAGCTATGCCAAAGGCGCCATCACAAACCCACAGACGCTTCATATCTGCTACTGCCACACGCCAATGAGATATGCCTGGGACGACTGCCAGAAATATATCGAAGAATTTGGCTTTCCCCGCTTCGTCAAAAAAATGGTTCCTTTTTTCATGAACTATATCCGGATTTGGGATAGGGTCAGCGCCGATCGGCCGGATGAATACATCGCCAATTCCAAATTTGTCGCCGGTCGGATAAAAAAATATTATAAAAAAGATTCCCATGTCATAAACCCGCCCGTGGACGTCAAAAAATTTTATATCAGCGAAAAGACCGGAAATTATTTTTTGATGGTAGGGCGCCTAATGACCTACAAGCGCTTCGATATTGTCATCGAAGCCTTCAATCGGCTTGGCTGGCCTCTCAAAATAATCGGCCGGGGGCCTGACTTCAAGAGGCTTCAGAAAATGGCCAAAGAAAATATTGTTTTTATGGGAAGGCTTAGCGACGAAGAGCTGGCTAAAACATATTCCGAAGCCAAAGCTTTTATCTTTCCACAAGAAGAAGACTTCGGAATTGTTGCCATTGAAGCCATGGCCGCGGGTAAGCCGATAGTCGCTTTTCACGGCGGCGATATTGTGGAGCACGTGGCGGACAAAAAAGAGGGAATATTTTTCGAAGAGCAAACGGCTGATTCCCTGATCGGCGCTCTCAAAAAATTTGAACCCGAAAAATTCGATGCCCGGAGAATAAGAGAAAAAGCGCTTCCGTTTGACAGGGAAATATTTAAGAGTAGAATAAAACAATACATAGAAAATGGCTTGAGTAAGCATAAAAACAGATTATAAGCCGTAAAGCAATTCGTAATTGGAAATTTGTAATTTGGATATATTTTTATCCCAGTTACTGATTGCGAATTGCAAATTATAATTTTATGGAACTTCGAGAATATTATAAAATTTTAAAATCAAATATCTCAGTTGTTATGTATGCAACTCTTATCACTGTTGTGATTGTTTATGCTTGGTCAGTCCGACGATCAGAGACTTTTTCTGCCTCATTTCTTTTGAGTGTTGGCCGATTAGCCAGCCAGGACACGGCTGATTACCGGTATGACCAGTTTTATCGTTTTCAGGCTGACGAAAAATTTGCTGAAACCATAGTCCAGTGGCTTTCTTCTCCAGGAGTGTCGAAAAGCATTCTTGACAAGGCCGAAGTAAAATCCGATGGAAAAACAATCCGCCAGCTTTCAAAAAGCTTCCGGGCGGAAAAAATTTCAAGTAGCCTGGTCGGCGTCCGCTACGGGACCCAATCGGAAGATGAAGGGAAAAAACTGGCTGTTGCCATATCTTCTCTTGTGTTAGACAAGACGAAAAATATGAATTCGGAGGCGCGAGACCCAGATTGGTTTTCAGTCGATATGGCAAATCTGATTGTTGCAAAAAATACCCAGGACTTGAGGATAAATCTGGGGCTCGCGGCGCTTTTCGGAATTTTCATTGGTTCGCTCCTGGCTTTCGGGAAACATTATATTTCGGACGAAACAGAAAAATGAGAATTGGAATTGATTTGAGATGTCTTGAGGAGGAAAAAATATCCGGAGTGGGGGAATACGCGCTGGAAATTGTTCGAAATCTGCTCGAGATTGACCGGGAAAACCAGTACGTCATTTTTTCAAATTCGTTCAAAGAGAAAGGCAAAAATTTCAGTTTTCTTGAAAATTATCCCCACGTCAAGGTAAGCCGGTTTCGGTACTCCAATAAACTGCTTAATTTGCTCCTTTGGTATTTTGGCTGGCCGAAACTGGACGAACTCATTGGGGACGCAGATATTTTTTTTGCGCCGAATATCAATTTTCTCGCAGTCTCCAAAAATTGCAAACTAGTCACGACTTTTCACGACCTTTCCTTTGAAAGATTTCCGGAATTTTTCACGGCTAAAACCCGCCTTTGGCACTTTTATTTCGTCAATCCCCGCCGGATTGCCCAAAGATCAAATCGAGTCATTGCTGTTTCCCGCTCAACCAGAAATGATCTTAATGAAATCTACAAAATCGATGCCGGGAAGATAAGCGTTATCCAGCATGGAGTAAGCGAGGACTACAAGATTATCAGCCGCAATGATTCCAAAATGCTCGAAGTTCAGAAAAAATATAGCCTGCCTTACAAATTTATTTTATATCTAGGAAATATTGAGCCGAGAAAAAATATTGAATCCTTCGTGCGGGCCTTCAGCAAACTTCAAAAAGATGATCCGGCTTTGAGAAAATACAAGCTCGTTTTGGTCGGAAAAACCAGCCCGCTTTGCGAAGATATGGCGGCAAAAAATGATATTTTGGCTGTTGGATATATTGACCGTGAAGACAGGCCCTTTGTCTATAATCTGGCTTCACTTTTTGTTTACCCGTCTTTCTTCGAAGGCTTCGGGATGCCGGTTCTTGAAGCCATGGCTTGCGGAACACCAGTGATTGCTTCAAATAATTCCTCAATTCCGGAAATAGCTGGAAAATCAGCCTTGATGATAAGTCCAAACCGTTCGGATGAATTATGCAAAGCCATTCGAAATATATTAAGTAACGATAAATTGTATAACAGATTGCGCGAAAGAGGGCTAAAGCAGTCAAAAAATTTCAGCTGGAAAAAGTGTGCTGAAAAAACATTAGAAATTTTCAAAGATATCCATAACTCATAATCTCCGCTCGAGGCGAATCTCGCCGAAGGCAACCGTATTTTCTCATTTTTATGCGAATCGGCATTGACGCCCGTTTTTTCGGGTCAATTGGGAAGGGTCTTGGAAGATATACCCAAAAACTGATAGAAAATCTGGAGAAGATTTCCGCCCAAGGCGGACCAGCTTCTGGCTGGGATAATCAATACTACATTTTTTTGCGCAAGGAAAACTGGGACGAGTATCATCCCAAAAGGGCAAATTTTTTGAAAGTTCTGGCGGATATTCCCTGGTACGGCTTTCGGGAGCAATTTCAGTTTCCGAAGCTACTCGAAAAATTCGATCTTGATCTTGTTCATTTCCCTCATTTCAATGTACCCTTTTTCTACAAAGGAAAATTTGTCGTGACAATCCATGATCTCATTCTTTTTCATTATCCGACCAAACGAGCCTCTACTTTGTCTGCTTTTTTGTATTTTTTCAAAAAGATAGCTCATCGGCTGGTTATCAGGCGCGCAGTCAAAAAATCAGAAAAAATATTTGCCGTTTCCCGCTATACAAAGAATGACATAAGAAAATATTTCGGGATATCCGAAGAGAAAATCGAAGTCACTTATGAGGCTTTTGATCCTGTCCAAAAAAAAACGCATGAGCCCGTCGGGAAGATTCTCAAAAAGTATGGTATAATAAAGCCGTACATATTGTATGTGGGGAACGCCTATCCTCATAAAAATCTCGAGAGGCTTGTTTTGGTTTTTCGGGAGATTATCAAAAAACATCCCCATCTTCACTTGATCTTTGTGGGAAAGGAAGATTACTTCTACAAGCGCTTAAAAAAATACGTCTCTCAAAAATCCGCAGGGAATGTGATATTTGCCGATTATGTTTCTGACGAACATTTGGCTACGGTTTATCACGAAGCTCTCCTTTACGTCTTCCCGTCTCTTTATGAGGGGTTTGGCCTTCCGCCCCTCGAGGCTATGGCTGAAAATGTTCCGGTGGCGAGCTCGAATAGATCGTGCCTGCCGGAAATACTCGGAAAAGCAGCAATATATTTTGACCCCCAAGCAATGGCCGAAATGGAGGAAATAATCGAGCGGGCCGTCTCTGACAAAGAGCTTCGGCATGATCTTATCCGGGAAGGAAAAAAACAGATAAAACAATATAGCTGGGAAGATATGGCTAGAAAGACTTTTGATATATATTCAAGAGTTGGATCACAAAAAAATAAATGCCAATACGGAAACGGATACTAAAACAACTTTATGATGTGAAGCCGACTAGGGCAGATGGCTCTTTAGATTTGGAAAAAATTGAGGGAGCCGGGAGAATCGTGCGAATCGAAAGAAAAATTTTTCCGGAGAAAAAAAACTTGTATCGGAAAATAAGCGATGTGAGAAAATCCGCCGGTTTTTCCTATAAAAGTTCTCAACTTCCCAAAAAAATTGATCCGGAAAAGAAAAAAGAAAGCTTTCCGGAGCCAGTGGAAGCGCGGCGGGCAAACATAGTCCAGTTGGGAAAAAAAGTATCCAAAGTATCCGAGGACAACATATCCATTTCCAGAGTTTATGTTCCGACAGTTTTTCATGACAAAAAAACGGAAGACCAGAAGACTATTGAAGAAAGATTTGACCTCGAACCCAATGACTTTTTTGCTTGTGAAATTCAAAAAAAGGAAGCTGAATTCGAAAAGCCGAAAACTTCATCTGCGGCTGACATATCGAAGTCAACCGAAAATTTGCTTGGTTCTCTCGAGAACCGGAAAAAGAAAAAAAGAAAAAAACTTCGGTTCCGGAAAATTTTTTCAAAAAGCACTCTTCCGGCAAATCTTTTTTCCAACTCCTTTGCTTTTGTTGCGACAATCCTTCTTTTTTCTTTGGTAATTCCGTCTTTTGCTCTTGTCCAGAAGGGCCTTGAGACAAAAAAAATGCTCTCTGAATCAGGAGAGAATATTTTGGGAGAGCTGGCCGTCGCCCAGGAGAATCTTTCCAGCGGCCGATTTGAAAACGCCTCTTCAAATCTTGAGCAGTCTTATGAAATTTTGAAAAATGCGAACAGCGAAGTTTCAAAAATCGGAGGAGATTTCAGCCAGATTCTGAGGTTCATTCCGGGTGTTTCAAAGGTGGCCACGGCCAATTATCTTCTGGACGCGGGAGAAAATATTTCACTTGCCGGAAAAACAATCATTGACTCGGTAAAATCGTTGGCAAATATCGAAAATCCTCTGAGCGGCGAAGAAAATGTATCCCTAGCTGAGCTTTTTTTGAATTTGCGCGGAGGAATCCAGGAGGCCACGGGCAAACTCGAAACGGCAAACGAAGATATAAAAAAGGTCAACTTTGAAGACCTTCCTTCGGAAATCCAGCCAAAATTCCTTAGCCTCAAAGAAAAACTGCCCGTCGTCATTTCCAGCCTCAATTCTTTTTCTGAAAATTCGAGCATAATCCTGGATGTGCTTGGCTACAACGGGCCGAGAAAGTTTCTTTTCCTTTTCCAAAACAACCAAGAGATGAGAGCGACAGGAGGCTTCATCGGGAGCTACGGCATCCTCGATATATCAGACGGGAGGATCAAAAAGCTTTTTGTTGACGATATATATAATCCTGACGGACAGCTTACCGCCCGAGTGATTCCTCCTGAACCAATCCAGAAAATGAGCGCCGTTTGGACGATGCACGACGCCAACTGGTTTCCGGATTTTCCGACTTCGGCCGAGAAAGTAGCCTGGTTTTACGAAAAAACAGGCGGACCGACAGTAGACGGGGTGATCGCCATGACTCCCAGCGTCATTGAAAAAATGCTTTCTGTCACCGGGCCGATCGATATGCCGGAATACGGCGCTACCGTTGACAAAGATAATTTCGCTGAAATTGCCCAATACGAAGTTGAGGTTGACTATAACAAAGAACAAAACCAACCGAAGAAATTTATTGCCGATCTCACTCCAGAAATTCTTGATAAGCTGATCAATACCAAAAATCCCAAAATGATGCTCGAGACGCTCAACATTCTCAGCTCAGCCCTCAAGGAAAAACACATCCTCGTTTATTCAAAAAATTTCAATGTCCAAAAAATGATCTCGGACCAGGGCTGGTCGGGAGAGGTTTTGAATTCAAGCAAAGATTACATGAGCGTCATAAATTCAAACATCAACGGTTACAAAACCGACGCCGTGATTGAAGAAACAATCGAACACAAGGCTCAAATCGGAGAGGACGGCGGCATTGTCGACGAAGTGACCATCACCCGGCGTCACAACGGAGGAAATAAAAAATATGACTGGTGGAACAAAGTGAACGGAGATTGGGTCAGGGTCTATGTTCCGGAAGGGTCAAAGCTTCTCGAAGCCAGCGGGCAAACCCGCGAGTTTGTCAGCGCGCCGCTTGACTACCAATCTCTCCAGTTCAAAAAAGATCCCCAAGTCCAAAGCATTGAAGAGGAAACAAAAGTGGACGAGGCCAGCGGAACGAGAATATATTCCGAAAACAGGAAAACGGTATTTGCAAACTGGGTTTATGTGAGCCCCGGAGAGACAACGGTTTTGAAATACAAATACCAGCTTCCCTTCAATCTTTCATTCGACGACCTTCACCACCCGGCAGACTCGTATTCAATCCTCTATCAAAAACAATCCGGGAGTATCGGGAGCAGTTTGAGTTCTCTGATAACCTTTCCAAACGACTACAAAATCATCTGGAAGTATCCGAATTCGTCAGAAATGAACGGCAATGAAATGACGCTCAAAACAAAACTGGAAACAGACAAATTTGTCGGCTTCGCGGTTGAAAAAACACGATGATCCGGAAAATAGTATATAAATTGAAAAATTCCCAGCCATCGAATTCGATCAATTCGGCGGCTTTTATCATCGCCACAGCCGGAATCTTGAGCCGGGCTTTGGGGCTGGTCCGGGACAGGATTTTGGCGGCAAACTTTGGGGCGGGGGATACGCTTGACATATATTACGCCTCATTCCGCGTGCCGGATCTCATCTATAATCTGCTTATTCTCGGAGCCTTGAGCGCCGCTTTTATTCCGGTTTTCACGAGCCTTCTGGCCCACGAAAAAAGAGAGGAGGCCTGGAAGCTTGCCAACGGCCTTCTCTCGCTGGCTTTTCTAGTCCTGTTTTTCATCAGCCTTGTTTTTGCCATCTTCACTCCTTTTTTCATGAAATTCATTACTCCCGGATTTTCCGGAGAAAAGCTGGCTGCAGTCGTGAAACTGACCCGGATTATGTTTTTGAGCCCGATTTTTCTCGGCATCAGCGGCGTATTCGGGGGGATTCTCAATTCCTTCAAGCGGTTTCTCATCTACTCTCTGGCGCCGCTTTTTTATAACCTGGGAATAATTTTGGGAGTCGTTTTTCTTGTTCCTATTTTTGGAATATCCGGATTGGCCTGGGGCGTGGCTGGAGGAGCCCTTCTTCATATGCTGGTCCAATATCCGGCCGTGAAACTGAGCGGCTTCAAGTTTTCCCCGGCTTTGAACCTTCGCAACGGGAATCTCCGGAAAGTTTTGAAGCTTATGATACCCCGGACGATGGGACTGGCGGTGACACAGGTCAATCTCTTGGTCGTGACGATCATCGCTTCGACATTGCCGGCTGGAAGTTTGGCTATATTTAATTTCGCCAATAATTTGCAAAGTTTTCCGATCGGAGTTTTTGCTATCCCGTTTGCCCTGGCGGTTTTTCCGAGCCTTTCCTATTTTGCCGCCAAAGAGGAAAAGGGGAATTTTATTGATTCCTTTTCCCGGACATTCCGGCAAATTCTTTATTTCGCCATTCCGGCCAGCGTGCTTATCCTGGTCCTGCGTGCCCAAATCGTGCGGGTGATTCTGGGAAGCGGGAATTTTGACTGGGAAGACACGATCCTTACCTTTCAGGCTTTGGGTATTTTTGCCGTGAGCCTTTTTGCCCAGTGCCTGGTTCCGCTTCTCGCGCGGTCGTTCTATGCCCTTCAAAACACAAAAATTCCTTTTTACACCGGAATTGTGAGTGAAGTCGTCAATTTGACGCTAGCCCTTGTCCTCTCGCGCTTGTATGGTATTTTGGGGCTTGCCTGGGCATTTTCGCTTTCGAGCATGGTCAATATGTTCCTTCTTTTTTTGATTCTCCGATCAAAAACGGGTGATCTCGATGACAAAAAAATCATTTCCGTGACGGCTAAAATAAGCCTCTTTGCCCTTCTTGCCGGCGGGGTTGCCCAACTTTCAAAATATATTGTCGGGCCGTACACCGACACAGAAACTTTTCTGGGAATCTTTACCCAGCTTGCGGCGGGTGGCGCCGTCGGCTTAGCGCTCTTTTTTGTTCTGTCTTATGCTTTTCGGCTGGAAGAATTTGAAGCGGTCAAAAAACTTCTTTCCGGAAAATTTTTGCGCCAGCGCCAGTCCATTCCGGACGACCCGACCGAGGCCAGCGGGCTTTGATGGCTTCCATGTGTCCGCCTTTTTTTATTTGCAAAAAACAGGCTTTGGGTGCTAGGATATTGCAAATTCCGAAAAGAGGAGGATTGGGCAATGACCCAAAAGAGATATACGGAAAAGAATGATTTCGTCGCCATAATGGGACGGAACACCGACGGCAAAATCCAGGCAAGGCTCTGGAAACGCATATTTCCGATGGTGGAGAAGGTCAAATTCTTTGTCAACCAAATTCTGGCCCAAATGATCCACGACCGGGTCATCTGGGATCCGAACAACTCCCGTGAAGAATCCGATTGGTTTGCGGCAGAGAAGCTTTTGCTTCGGACATATAACAGCGAGGGGTTCCTGGATATCACTATCGGGTGTTTCCTTTTGGAAGCCGCCAGGGTTCTTCAGATATGGGATCCAAAGAGCTATAACCTCGATCAGGTGATTGTGAAAAAAAGCGAAAGCTTCTTCATTGTGGGCAAAAAGTTTTTCCTCTATCTCAACGAAATGGCCGTTTCTGGCAAGGGAATATGGCATATCTTTCAAACAGCCGCCGCCGACGTGGAGATAAATTTTGAAAGCGTCGAGCGCTCGATGTGGGTTGAGCTTGATGAATTGTTCCGTGATTTGGAAAACGAGGGATATCACTGGTTTAGCGGGTGAAATCCGGGAGGAGGAAAGGTTATGACGCTATACAAGTATAACTCCCAAGAGGCGGAACTGAAGGAATTGGCTCCTCTTCTGAACCTTGCGTTTGACGACAAAACTCCACTCTTCGCGCACTTTCGCAAGGGCGCAAAACCTGTGGGTTATGTCGTCCGTCCTGGTGTTATTTTTTTGCCAGACGATATCCAAATTCCGGCGGAGTTGTTTCTCCGACGCTTATAGAGAGGGGGAAACAATTGAAACAGGCGCTAAAACACAAGGTCCGGAGATGCAATCATCACTCCGGGCTTTTTTATTTGGGAAAGAAATTCAAGTATGGTCCAAAAAAAAGGCCAAGGAGCGAAATATGGCTCTTGGCCTTGCAGGGAGAGCATGACAATCATGGCTTATCTCTCCCAATCGAGTAGAACAATGCTTTGCTCGGGTATAACCCTTTTCAGCTCCTGCCGATGGAAAACCTGGGCTTCTGGCTCGTATATCCAGGCGAAATATTCATTGGTGTTGATATGGATACCGGGCATCAGATTTTTGTCAATTTTTTCCGTGCGGACAAATCCGGATTCGTCGCAAACATCCTCGCAAATTTTTTTCGGGTTGAAAAGAATCCAGTCTCCGCAATAAAGCTCCTTTTTTTTCATGTCGATACTTCCCTGAAGCGAAGGAGCCTCTTTTTTCTGGATGAGCTCGGTGATCAGTTTTGAAAGAGCCATATTGCCTAAATAAGCTTTCTTGAGTTCTTTGGCGAGCTCCTCCACGAGCATCCTGGACCCGACAAGCTCGGCGTTAGTCTCGAACAGCTCTTGAACAAGATCGTCGGCTTTCTTTTTGAGCCGGGTTATTTCTTCCTGCGCCCCCGCGGCAGTTATTTTTGCCAGATCACGAATTTTTTCATTCGGCGGATCTTGGCAAAAAGCCTTAGGAACAACCGCAACAAAAAAAACAGCAACGAATCCCAACAGCAATTTTTTACCCATTGGCATGTCCTCCCTCCCTTTCAGCGATTTTGTATAGTCTACCAACCAATTTCCGGAATTGTCAATCGTGCAAACGTCAGCATTTCTTTTTTCTTGAATAAAACGGGAGATTGAAGTAGGATAAGGATAAAAATACACCAATATGGACACTCAAAACTGGTATCAATCACTAATCAAACCACAATGGGCACCTGCGCCATCAATCTTCGGCATTGTATGGCCCATACTATACGCGATCATCGCCGTGACTTTCGGCGCGGCCGGGTATATGTTTTGGAAAGGCCGGATATCTTTCCTCGTCCTTTTGCCTTTTATACTGAATATTATTTTCAACCTGGCTTTCACGCCGATCCAGTTTAGGCTCCAGAACAATCTTCTGGCCGCGGTTGATATTTTACTTGTCCTCGGAACGCTCATCTGGGCGATGATGGCCATCTGGCCTCATGCGAAATGGATTGCGCTGGCCAACATCCCGTATCTTTTGTGGATCCTTTTTGCAACCGCGCTGCAACTCACCATCACATATCTCAATTGGAAATAGGGGATTGGATGTAGACTATAAGTAAGGCGAACATAAAAGATATTTTGAAAATCTAGTATCATGAAAAAAAGAAAACCGGAAATTAAAAAAGGAGAAATTGTGATCTACGAGTCCCAAGGTGGGCCTAGATTAGAGGTGCATTTAGAACAAGAAACTGTCTGGCTAAATCAAAAACAGATTGCTCTTTTGTTTGGAACGCAGAGGCCGGCCATAACGAAACATTTGAATAATATTTTAAAATCGGGAGAATTAAGTAAAAATTCAGTTAGTTCCATTTTGGAACATACTGCAGCAGATGGTAAAAAATACAAAACACAATTCTATAGCCTGGATGCAATTATTTCCATCGGTTATCGCGTGAATTCCAAGCGAGCGACCCAATTCCGTATTTGGGCGACGAAGACGCTCCGCAGCCACTTAATCCAAGGTTACACTATAAATGAAAAGCGGCTAATGCAGGCTCAAAACCAATTCAAAGAACTTCAAAAAACCATCTCATTTCTAAAAGAAAAATCAAGCCACAAGCTTCTCGCCGGGCAAGAAAAAGAAATTTTGAGTCTGCTGGAAAGTTACTCCAAGACTTTGAGCCTGCTTGAGCAATATGACAAGGAAAAGCTGACCCTCTCAAAAAAGGCAAAAGGGAAATTTATTCTGAAATACGAACACGCAAAAGAGGTGATCGGCAAAGTGAAGAAAAGATTGACAGTCAAAAAAGAAGCCAGCAACTTGTTTGGGCAGGAAAACAGCGAGAAGCTCAAAGCGATTTTGGGAAATATTTATCAGACGTTTGCCAAGAAAGAATTATATCCGTCGCTTGAGGAAAAAGCGGCGCATCTTTTGTATTTTGTCATCAAAGACCATCCGTTCGTGGACGGCAACAAGCGCGTCGGTTCTTTTCTGTTTGTCTATTTTTTGGATAAAAACAATTATCTCCTCAAAAAGAGCGGAGAACGGAAAATTAATGACAATGCGCTCACGGCGCTTTCGCTTTTGATTGCCATCAGCGCTCCAAGGGAAAAAGACAAGCTGATCAAAATTGTCACCAATTTATTGGCGGGATAGTATATGAGCAAGTAGCATGTTACGTAGCAAAATACGTAAAAGAATAAATCAAATATATGGACAAAAATAAAAATGTGCGGAAATTGACGAGGCAGGGTTTACCCCATCAAATAATTTCAAATAAAAAAGATGTTTTACACTTACGTTTTATTGTCAGGTAAAGACAGGAATTTTTACACAGGGTATACAAAGGATTTGAAATTAAGATTTGAGCGACACAAGAAAGGGCAGGTTGATTCAACTAAAAACAGGCGGCCGCTGAAATTGATATACTATGAAGCCTGTCTGAATCAGCAAGATGCAACCCACAGAGAAAAATACTTAAAGAGACATTACGGAAAAATGTTTTTGAAGAATCGGCTCAAATCTTATTTGACGGGGAAATGAAAAGCAGAAGGTTTGCCCCGTTAAATTGCGCAGCAATATTTAATTGGGGGATTGGAGGAGTAAGAAATAAATTTATCAAACTTATGGATAAAACTACCCGCGAGGAGATAAAAAGAAACCTCAAACTTTCGCTACGCAAATACGTATCAAATTTTGTTTATAAAAACATACAACCGCTAGACTTTCTGATTCCGAAGGAAAGAAAGATCCGTTCCGTCGTCGGTGGACTTGAAACCAGCATGGGTACGACAGTTTGGGAGCCAATAGCCAAAACACTTGCGGAAATGAACGGTTTTGAAATTATTGAACAAAAAATACTTAAGCCTAAGCCCTTCCCAGAGAAACTCGCAAATGAATTGAGCAAGTTAATTACCCTGAGAGAAAACAAGAAGACCTGGATTCCAACAAAAGAATGCGTGAAGCGCTTAAAAAGTGTTTGCAATCAAATTGATGGGTCTGATATAGAATTTGTGGCACCGGCGCCTGGGACAGGCGTTGATGTCCGAATTAAGAAACGAGGATTAGAGTATGCATTTGATATAAAAACTGTGCAACCCAATCTAGGTAGCATCAAAGCTTTTAATAAAGAAATATTAGAATGGTATGCTTACAGGCTTTGTGAAAATCCAGCAGCCAATATAAAATGCATAATTGCCTATCCATACAACCCGCACCCTAATGATTTTTGGGCATACTCACCTCACAATATAGGAATTCTTGAATGCGGCATCGACGCAGTAGTAGAAAAACAATTCTGGGACTTTCTTTCGGGGTTCAGTAATACTTTCGAAATATTAATGAAAATCTTCAAGGAACTCAATGATGAAGGCTTTGGAAAGGAATTATCCAGACGAATAAAGAAAATTCACACTATTAAAAAAGAGAAATAATCAAGACAAAAAGATTATCAAAAATAACCCTTGCATTATGCAAGGGTTATTTGTTATAATAGTATCATAAACATAAAGAATAGCTATGCAAAAACTTCTTACAATTTCTGACGCAGCTTCACAAATCGGTGTTTCGACAGATACGATACGAAGGTGGGATAAGAAAGGACTTATAAAAGTTCAGCGCTCCGAATTTAATTACCGGGTATTTAATATTGATGAAATAAAAAAGATACACAGTAAAGTCATAGGTGGCTCATCAGCCAATAACTACGAGATATTAAAATCAAATAAGGTGTCAGAGCACACAACAATTGAGCTTTTTGCTGGAGCTGGGGGAACAGCAATCGGGTTTGAAAATGCTGGACTTCAGCATGTTCTGCTAAATGAATTAGACAAAAATGCCGTTGAAACCCTTAAACAAAACCGACCAAAATGGAATGTTATTGGTGGAGATATTGCGAATATTGATTTCGGGAGGATTAAGGCCGATATTGTCCAAGGCGGATTCCCTTGCCAAACATTTAGTTACGCCGGAAAGAAAATGGGCTTTGAGGATGTGAGAGGGACTATGTTTTTTGAATTTGCGCGATGCGTAAAACAGGTTCGTCCTAAAATTGCCGTTGGCGAAAACGTCCGAGGTCTTCTGCGTCATGACAATGGAAAGACACTTGAAACGATGGTGAAAATCATGGAAGATTTGGGATACAGAGTGCAATATAGGGTTGTGCGCTCCCAATATTTAGATGTTCCGCAAAAACGGGAGCGTCTCATTATTGTCGCATTGAGAAGTGACATAAAATCTCCATTTTTATTTCCAAAGGAAAGAGATTATACTATTTCTATAAGGGAGGCTCTAAAGAGATGCCCAAAGTCTGCTGGCCAAGAATATCCTAAAAAGAAAAAGGAAATTTTATCGATTATCCCACCGGGAGGCTATTGGCGCGATCTACCGATCAAATTACAAAAAGAATATATGGGAGCGAGTTTTTATATGGGGGGAGGCAAAACTGGAATGGCGAGAAGATTATCTTGGGATGAACCAAGTCTCACACTTACATGCAGTCCGGCTCAGAAACAAACAGAGCGTTGCCATCCCGAGGAAACACGCCCACTCTCTGTCAGGGAATATGCCCGCATCCAAACATTCCCGGATAATTGGAATTTTTACGGATCTGTTGCCTCCCAGTATAGACAGATAGGAAATGCAGTTCCATGCAATCTCGGTTATCATATTGGAAAATGTTTGATTGCAATGCTTGAAAATAAACCAGACCTAGAGACGATGGACATTGCATATCCAGATAGACAAAGTAAATTATTTTAAGCCAATCCGGAAAATGGCTGATATTTTTTCAAAAAAGAAGCGGAGTCAGATAATAACCCCTCCCAACATTCAATGTTAGTAGAATAGCCGTGATTTGAAAAACAACCGCTTGCGGGGTTAACCATTCCTAAAGTCGAACTTTAGGAATAAAATGATTACGTAGCATGCTGCGTAACAACGGCGGGGGAAAATAAGAACATGCGCTATCCTTTGAAAAACTGGAAAAAAATCAAGCGGGGATACAAATTTGGAGAAAAAACCTTTTATTCCTCTTTCCATCTCGGCACCGATTATCTTGTCCCCGTTCGGACGCCTGTTTATGCTCCATACAGCTGCGAAATCACGCGAGCCGGCGATTTTTTGGAGGGCGGAAAGACAATCCACGCGGTTTTTTCGGTCCGTGGATACGGCCGGGTCGTCGCGCGCTTCATGCATCTTTCGGAATACGCCGCGATAGGAAAATACGGTGAAGGAGTGATTATCGGCTACACTGGAAATACCGGCAAACTGACAAGAGGCCCGCACCTCCACATCGACTTGAGCCGGGGAAAGGTGATGCTCAAAAATTTCTTGAATTTCATCGACCCAGAAATATTTTTCGCCTTCAAAAGAACTTCTCCTAAAGTTGGACCTTAGGAATCGGAAAATAATATGTAATCACAAAAAAGCCTATGCAAAAACAATTGACCAAACTCGGATTCTTGTGCGCCTTGGGAGAGGCGGCGTATATCGGACTCGTGGCGCTTCTTATGAGCGGCGCCGAACGATTTTTCGGCAACACCCCCGACAATAAAATTCTCGCCCCAATCACTTTTCTCCTGCTTTTCGTCCTTTCGGCGGCGGTTTCCGGCGCGCTCGTCTTGGGAAAACCGGCGCTCATGTATATGGAAGGAAAAAAGAAAGAGGCATTGGCGCTTTTCGGCTTCACCCTTCTCTGGCTGTTCGTGTTCTTCGTATTGATGGTTCTCAGCCTGATTATTTTTCGATAACTTTCCCAATTTTCAATCCCTCCCAACATTCAATGTTGGGAGAATAGTCATGGATCCGAAAAACAACCGCTTTTGAATTTCAAACCCCGGTGGGGAAATAAAAAAGCCTATGGCTGTTTGCAAAAAGCAAAATTTAGCCATAAGCTTTAGTCAGATGAATTGTCCCTAAAAAAAATCCTTATTTCCTGGCCAGCACTCTCTGGCGAGTCAGAACCATGGACCACATTTGCCGATAATTGATCCCGAGAAGCATAGTTTTTTCGGATTTCTTCATTGATCTTGCGTACTCTGGCAATTGCGTTTTTGCCTTTCAGGCGCAACGCCAGAATCGGTCCGCTTGTCATGAAGTTTATCAGATCGTTAAAGAACGGTTTGTCCCGATGTTCCTGATAGTGCTTTTCTATCAGGTCGCGGTCGAATAGCACAAATTTCACATGGACGATCTTGAGGCGATGCCTCTTGTATATCCCGGGAATTTTATGCCATATTTTTTTCTCAAACGCATCGGGCTTGATCAAAACCAGAGTTTCCTGAATGGGCAATAGCTATCCTCCTTTTCGCATTGTGGTAAAAGCACATCAGCTTACCATTTCAAGCTGGAAAGGATGGGAGCTTGCAAACTTATGATTCGTCGTTTTTCCATTACGGACATACGGAAAGTGATGCCGGAGACAACACGTCGATTATGACAATCGCATTGACAAATGCTCAGGCGCTAGAACATTTGTCCCAAACGGATATAGAAGACAATGACTATTCGCAGCTGAATTTCCCAGTACCAAGAGAAAAAATTTTTTACTGCAAGCGCGGGTGAAAGGAAAAATCCAAGATGATCCGCGTAAAACCGCCCAAATTGCGGAACAGGAAATGTTCAAATTGATCGAAAAAGAGCTGATTAGCGGATATGAGCCAGGCGGAGAGGATATAATATGAATTTATGAGGATCTTAAACTTTGCCAAACGACATCCAGTTTAAGCGAACCATAAAAAGAGGGAGCAGTCTGGACTACTCCCTTCGAAATCGTTTTGATTTCAAAAAAGAAAATTTCGGAAGTCAATTTGGAGTGACGATTGTGCGGATATCAGCTTCAGTTCCCGGGTAGTTCCTCATTATACATTCGGATGTGGCAGCGCCAGATTCAGCCGCTAGATATTCGCAAAGTTGCAAAGAGGGAAGAGAACGGCGCTTCCAGCCTATTTTGGCCACGATCTCAACGGAATTGGCTTGTTCTGCGCTTTGCATCTCAACCTCGATATTTTCTTTGGCGACCGTATCGCCGAGAACCCGAAAGATTGCCTCTTTCAGCGCGTCTCCGAGCTCTGGAAATATGCTCATGCCGATTATCTGCGGTTTCAACGAAACTATGATTGAAGGCATGATTCCTCCTCCCTGGCTCGATGAATTTAGATATTTATCGTGTAAAAACAGTAGCAAATTCACTTATCTGTGTAAAGTTTGCTATTGGCGATAAATATGGAGGCAGAAGGAGACTGCCTCGCCTTCTTTTTCATTCAGACTGGTTTTTGTTTATATATTAGGTATAATTGAAACATACAATCTTTTCGCCCAAAACCAGGCAGGGATTATAAATAATATTTAACAAAAAAACCATGGACAAAATCAAAGTCGAAAACCACAGCTTCACGGCCTTTTCCTGGTTCGCCGGCTGGCTTTTCACGATCGGATTTCTCCATCTTTCTTTTTGGAAAGGAGTTTTTGCCATTCTGCTCTGGCCCTATTATATCGGCGTTTGGGTCAGCGGGCTCATTAAATAATATCTACGTCTATTTTTATGGCAAAAGTTACGCCTATTGACCGGCCGATTGACAAGGAGATAAAGAAAATCAAAGATAAGCAGGAGCGGACCAGATATTTTATCCGTCTGCTTCAGAGAGAGCGCCAGAACCATCTTGATATAATCTCAAATTATAAAGGTTTCAGCCCCGACGAAATAGAAGAAGCAAAAAAAGAAATTTCGGAGTTTGACGATGCTATTGCGCGAGCGGAAGAGGCAATCAAAATAGGGGATATGATGATTTCAGAAAAACTTGAAAGAAAAGCGAGGTTAAGCGGGCAAAAAACAACTGAAATAAAAATCAGGTGATAAATAGCAAAATCAGCGCAATGCTATGGAAAAACTCGAAAGTGATTTGGCAAAATTTGAAAATGCCCGGAAGAAAGCATCCGAAGAAGAAGCGAAAATGATCCAAGCTGTAGATGAGTATATTGAAAGCAAAGTGAGGCAAGGAGAGAGCCGTGAAAAAATTCGCCGGTACTATATGAAAAAATACATAGATTTTCTGGAGTCTTCGGCTGTCCAGCCCCTCGACAAAAAGGAAAAACACAAACCCCTGACACCCGAACAAAAATTTTCAATTATCAAACGCCAGATATATTTGCATGAAATAAGACCCAACATGAAGAAGGGGTCTTCCGATTCTCGAAATGCGCAATAGCAAAGCAGCCTTCTTGTTTTGCGCACACCGGAAATTCTTTTGAATCCCGGTTTTTGTTTGCAAAAAAGCGAAAATAGGCTAGAATAGGCAACATGAATGGACAGAATAATATTCGAAACTTTTGTATAATTGCCCACATCGACCATGGTAAGTCCACGCTTGCCGACCGGATGCTTGAAATCACCAAAACCGTTGAGCAGCGAAAGATGAAGGAGCAGCTTCTGGACACAATGGACCTCGAACGGGAGCGCGGAATCACGATCAAATTGCAGCCGGTGAGAATGAAATATAATTTTTCCAAAGCTCGGCTTTTCCCTTCCGGCAAACAAGTTGCCGGAATTCCTCAAAGCCAAGCTTTTATTTTAAACTTAATCGATACGCCGGGCCATGTGGACTTCGGCTATGAAGTTTCCCGGTCCCTGGCCGCCGTTGAAGGGGCAGTTTTGCTTGTGGACGCGACCAAGGGCGTCCAGGCGCAAACGGTGGCAAATCTTTACCAAGCCGTTGAACAGGGATTGGAAATCATACCCGTTGTCAACAAAATAGACCTTCCCAACGCCGAAATTGAAAAAACAAAAAAAGAAATCGTCCATCTGCTCGGGTGCAAAAAAGAAGAAATTCTGGAAGCAAGCGGGAAAACAGGAAAAGGCGTTCCTGGAATCCTGGAAAAAATCGTGGAAAAAATTTCTCCGCCTGTCGGAAAGGAAGACAAACCGCTCCGGGCTCTCATTTTTGATTCAAAATACGACACTTACAAAGGGGTTCTCGCCTATGTAAGAATAATCGACGGAGAAGTTGAAGCCGAAAACAAAATAGCCGCTATGGCCACCAAGGAAGAAAGCTTGGTGATTGAAGTTGGCTATTTTTCTCCAGATCTCGTGAAAACCGGCGCGCTGTCCGCGGGAGACATCGGTTATATCGCCACCGGTTTCAAGACTGTCGAGGATTGCCGGGTGGGTGATACGATAACCGTCACAAGCGCAAAATCGCAAGTCGCGAGGCTTCCGGGCTACAAAGAAATAAAACCCGTAGTCTATGCCAGCTTTTATCCGAAAGAAGGGGACGACTACAATTTCATGCGCGACGCGCTGGGAAAGCTGAAGCTCAACGACGCCGCTTTTGTTTTCGAGCCGGAGGCAAATCTCGCGCTGGGCCGGGGATTTCGGTGCGGATTTTTGGGACTTCTCCATATGGAAATCGTCCAGGAGCGCCTGAAGCGCGAATTTGAGATTGATCCGGTCATCACGACTCCGAGTGTTGTTTACGAAATAAGCGTCAAAAGCCAAACGTCAAAAGTCAAAATTTTTTCTCCTCTTGAAATGCCTGATCCCTCGGTTATAGAGTCTATTGAAGAGCCTTACGTGAAACTCGATATAATTTCTCCCTCCTCCTATCTTGGCAGCATCATGGATCTTATGAAAAATATCCGCGCCGAATACAAAAACACAGACTATATTGACAGCGAAAGGATGATAATTTCTTTCGAAGCGCCGCTTATCGATGTCATCATTGACCTTCATGACAAGCTAAAGAGCGCTTCGTCCGGATTTGCTTCGATGAACTATGAATTTATCGAATACCGTCCCAACGACCTAGTGAAGCTTGATATTCTTGTCGCTGAAGAAAAAGTTGATGCTTTTTCCCGAATTGTCCCCCGCGAAAACGCTTTTTCAGAGGGCAAAAGAACCGTTGAAAAATTGAAGGAAAGCATCCCCAGGCAAAATTTCCAGGTCGCTCTCCAGGCGGCTGTCGGAGGAAAAATCCTTGCCCGGGAGACTATCAAGGCTTTCCGGAAAGACGTGACGGCCAAGCTATACGGCGGGGATGTCACCCGGAAAAGGAAACTTCTCGAAAAACAGAAAAAAGGCAAGAAGAAAATGACCCAGGTCGGCAAAGTCGAAATTCCAAGTTCCGCTTTCCTGGCGGTTTTGAGAAAATAGGGTTTTATGGTAATATTGGTTTATGCAAAGCAGATTCCGAAAAAAAATAAGAATTATTTGGATAGTGATAACTGTCCTAGCTGTGCTTTCAATGGTCGCTTTCACAATTGCGCCGCTAGCCAATAATTTTTAGGATGGCTCAAAAAAGAAAAAATACCGGCCAAAGCAAAAAGAGCGTCCGTTTTTTTTCCGGCTTGTTTTTCGTTGCTGGACTAGGCATACTTGTCATGATAGGCATTTCTCTCGGCAAGGAAACCTACCGGAAAAATCAAATCCAAAAAGAGATCGAAACTCTGCAAGCCGAAATAGACAAGGTCGGCCAGGAAAACAGCGATCTTGCCAACCTTATTTCATATCTTTCAAGCCAGGAGTTTCAAGAAAAAGAGGCCAGGGAAAAACTGAATCTGCAAAAGGAAGATGAAAAAATGGTCGTGCTTCGAAAGGATGCCGCATCTCAAAATTTCCAGGAACCGGACGAAAAAGGAGAAATCACCAAAGAATCGGAAGAAAGAGTTCCCAATTGGAGAAAATGGCTTGACCTGTTTTTTTCCAAAAAAGGCTAAAATCAAATAATATAAAATTATGGCAAAAAAAACTAAACAGCTCAAAATAAAAAATCTCGCTGTCTGGGTGATTCTGGCTGCTCTTGTCATCTTTTTGGCCCTGGCTGCGCTTGTTTTTGGAATTTATCGGTCCGATGGAAAAAACCGTTTTGTTGAAACCATCGAGAAAGCGGCGCCTTTTCCGGCTGTTTACGTGAAGGGGGCCGGTTTTATAAACATCAGCGAAATCAAAGAAGACAACCAGGCAATAAAGCGATTTTACGAATCTCAAGATTTTGACAAGGTCGGCATGCGTATTGACTTTGAAACCGACCAGGGCAAAAAAAGGCTCAAGGTGACGGAAAAGGGAATAATCAACAAACTGATTGAAAACAAGATTGTCATCGCTTTGGCAAAAAAAAGAGGCATCGAGATAAGCGATGCGGCCGTTGACCAGCAAGTCAGTTCAAGCATTGATGAATTCGGCAACCGCCAGAACTTGATGAGCGACTTGGCCCGGCTTTATGGCTGGAGCTTGGAGGACTTCAAACAAAAAGTGGTAAAGCCGGAGATTTATGCCGACAGGCTTGCGGAAGTTTTTTCAAATGAAGCGAATGTTTCCAAGCAGGAAGCAAAAATAAATTCCCTTTACGAAAGGGTATCCGCAAAAAAAGATAATTTCCAAAAAGTGGCCGAAGAGTCTTCAGAAGGGGAAAGTGCAAAAAATGGAGGGGACCTTGGCTGGTCAGACGAAAGCCAGCTCATTCCCGAAATATCCGAAAAAGCTTTTTCCATGCAAGTCGGGGAAATCAGTCCGGTGGTAAAAAGTTCTCTCGGGTTTCATATATTGAAGCTTGAGGAAAAAAAGACCGAGGACGGCGAAAACCTTGTCCATATCCGCCAGATATTCGTGAAAACCGCCACTTTCGGCGATTGGCTTTTGGATCAGATGAAAAAATATAACGTGGTGGTTTTTCTGAAAGATTATGGATGGAACGCGAATACCGCCCGGGTTGAATTCCGAGATAAGGGAATGCAGGATTTTGAAAACAATCTGGATATCAATTCGGAGGGCGATCCGTCGGTGTTTTTCTAGCTTGGAAAAAAGATAGCCAAAACTCGGCCTCCCGGACCGAGTTTTTTGGAGCCGATGGCCGGGATCGAACCGGCGACCTCTGCTTGGAGTTTATCCGCCACAGGCGGAAAAGCATTGCCCCACTTGCCTAAGCCTGAGCCCACAGTCGGAATCGAACCGACGACCTCTGCTTTACGAAAGCATTGCTCTACCGGCTGAGCTATGTGGGCTTAGGCTTAGGCGGGCAAGTCTACCAGCTGAGCTTTATCGGCCTATACTCAGAGCGGGATACGAGAATTTCACCCCGCACCAAAAACCTCGAGCGAGTGATGGGAATCGAACCCACGACTCAACCTTGGGAAGGTCGTGTATTACCATTATACTACACTCGCATAAATAATTTTGGTGCGGGGCAGGCTCGCATCTCAACCTTGGGAAGGTCGTGTTCTACCACTGAACTAATCCCGCGCGGATATAACATAAAAATTATACCAGCAATTTTGATTTTTGCAACGGCTTGTGAAAATTAGCTTTGATGATAGTTTTATTGTATAATAGAAAAAGATGCAGGAAATCATTTCCAAAATTGAAAATTTGAAAAATAAAATCGCTCTTCTGGGCGACCGTCTTTGACTTTGCCGCAAAAAGAAAACGAATTGAAGAATTGGAGAAACAAAGTGAAAAAGAAGATTTCTGGAAGAAACAGGAAGAGGCGCAAAAAGTCATGCAGGAGCTCGAGGGCTTGAGATCGGACATCATTGAAATCAGCAGCCTGGAAAGCGAGACGGAAAGCCTTTCTGAGATGGCAAAAATTGCCGGAAGCGACAGAAAACTGGCCCAGGAGATAGAGAAACAGCTTGCGGAACTTGAAAAAAAGGCGTCCCGGTTCGAGTTTGAGTCCCTTTTTCAGTGTGAGTATGACCAGCGAAACGCCATTCTCTCAATTCATAGTGCAGCCGGCGGGGTGGACGCCCAGGATTGGGCCCAGATGCTTCTTCGGATGTATCTTCGTTTTGCGGAAAGAAAAAATTGGAAAGCGAAGATTATTTCTGAATCGCGCGGTGAGCTCGCCGGGATCAAAAGCGCCACAGTGGAAATAATTGGCAAACCGGCATATGGGTATCTCAAAGCTGAAGCGGGAGTCCATCGGCTGGTGCGCCTTTCTCCTTTCAACGCCAAAAATTTGAGGCAGACATCCTTCGCCCTGGTTGAAGTTTTGCCTGAAATTGGTAAAATAAAAGAAGTTGAAATAAATCCCGACGATTTGAGAGTCGACACTTTTCGAGCAGGGGGCGCCGGAGGCCAGCACGTGAACAAAACTTCGAGCGCCGTGCGCCTGACTCATATTCCCACAGGACTTTCGGCCAGTTCCCAGAGCGAGCGCAGCCAGCTTCAAAACAAGGAGCAGGCCATGAAAATTTTGAAGGCCAAGCTGCACCAGAAATACCTCAAGGAAGAGGAGGAAAAAGAAAAAAAACTGAAAGGAAAGCACGCCGAAGTGCAGTGGGGAAGCCAAATCCGTTCTTATGTCATTCATCCTTACAAGCTAGTCAAGGATCACCGGACAAAATTCGAATCCAAAAACCCGGAAGAAGTTTTTGATGGAAAAATTGAAAATTTCATTGAGGCTTACCTGAAAAATGCCAATGATTGAGTTTAAAAGCGTAAAAAAAGTCTATAAAGTCGGTGTGACAAGCACCGTCGCTCTTGACAATGTCAGTTTTTCTATCGACCAGAAAGAGTTCGTTTCCTTTGTCGGCCACAGTGGAGCCGGAAAATCAACTATTTTGAAGCTTATTTACGCCGAGGAGAAACCGACATCGGGCGAGGTTATGTTCAACGGAGAAGACATCACCCATATAAAGCCAAAAGGATTGCCTCTCCACCGGCGCCGTATCGGAACCGTTTTCCAGGACTTCAAACTGCTTCAAAAAAAAACTGTTTACGAAAATGTCGCTTTTGCCTTGGAAGTCTCGGGCTATCCGAACAAAGAGATCCAGAAAAGCGTGCCTCAAATCCTCGAGATTGTAGGTTTGTCCAACAAGGCCGACAACTATCCCCACGAAATTTCAGGCGGTGAAAAGCAGCGGGTGGCCATTGCCCGGGCGCTGGTTCATCGGCCGGCTCTTATCATCGCTGATGAGCCTACCGGGAATCTCGATCCTATCAGTGCTTGGGGAATCATTCAGCTGCTCATCAAAATAAACAAGTTGGGAACAACTGTCATTCTAGCTACCCATGACAAAGAAGTTGTCAACAATATAAAAAGGCGCGTTGTCACGCTTGATCAAGGAAGAATAATAAGGGATCATAGCAAGGGAAGATACGCGATATAGTAATTTGCAATTAGCAATTGGTAATTCGGATAAAAAATCCTAATTACGGATTACAAATTACCGATTACAAAAATCAATTATGATTTTTCTAACTATTTCCCGAACCCTGAAAGCCGGCTTCAAGAATTTCTACCGAAATGGGTCTTTGACTGTGGCGGCGGTCAGCATTCTGACGCTGGCTCTTCTCATCATCAGCGTCATTCTGGTTCTTTCAATCAGCGCTAACTTGGGGCTGAAATACGTCCAGGACAAAATTGACATTCGGGTTTATTTCAAAAGCAACGTCCAGGAACAGAAAATCATGGCTTTTCGAGCCGAGGTTCAGAGATACAAAGAAGTGAAGTCAGCCGAGTATATTTCGAAAAACAAAGCCCTTGACGATTTCAAAACCGCCAATGCTTCAAAACCGGATATTTTGAAAGCTATCGAAGCGGTAGAAGAAAATCCTCTGTTGGCCTCAGTCAATATCAAGGCGACCAATCCCGAGCAGTATGATATCATTGCCAAATCGATTGAAAATTCAAACTATCGGGAAGACATCGCCAGTATCAACTACCAGCAATACAGGCTCGTCATTGACCGATTCAACACGACCATCAAGACAATCCGCAAAACCGGAGTTTTTCTCTTTGTTTTGTTCTCTCTGATTGCTATCCTGATCACATTCAATGTCATCCGGATGACGATCTTCAACCACGGAACGGAAATTGAAATAATGCGGCTCGTCGGGGCCTCCAACAATTTCATCCGCCTGCCATTTGTGTTTGAGGGAGTGATTTACGGGGTTTTTGCGGCTGTCGTCTCGATCATCCTTCTCTTTCCGATCGTGAAAATTGTCACTCCCTATGTCGTCGGGTCGGCCTATGTCCAGATTATCCAGTCTGATTTCACCCGGTATTTCATTTTGATTTTTCTTGCCCAGCTTCTGGTGGGCGTTCTTCTTGGAATCATCTCGAGCCTTTTGGCAATCCGGAGGTATTTGAAAGTATAGCCAGACAAAAAAACTGACCTTTTTTCAGTCAGTTTTTTGTTTGCTCCGAGGCAGGGATTCGAACCCCGATTACTTGGGCCAGAACCAAGCGTCCTACCATTAGACGACCTCGGAATATGCTAACCTAGATAGTCTACTGAAATTCGGCTAATTATTCAAGAGCCGTGATACATCATTTAAAAACCTAAGGATGGGCGGATCGATTTATTAAATGTAAATCTAAGGATGCTAACAGTTAAAACTATCGAAAATTATTGATTAGATCTTTGACAATTTTTTATCAATACTTCTTTTCAGTTCCGCCGGATTCAGTTTAGCATAAACGGCTTTCAATTTCTCCTTTTCGCTTTCGGGAAAATCTTTGTGTTCCAGCAATCGCTGGTATGGCGTTTTGGGCTTATCGTATTTTTTCACAATCTTTGCCCCAACTCTTCTTTTCTCAATCAGTTTTTTGTTGGGAAGAAAGAAATTCTTGTAGAAATCCCACTCGTTCCAATAAAGATCATTAATCTTTTTCATCTGATGATCTTTATCCAATCTTCTGTATCCGATCAATTTCCTCACGTGCGTATAGTTTTTCTGTTCGATATGGGCATTGTCATTTTTAGCATAAGGTCGGCCTCTCGTAAACTCGATATTATTCGCCAAGCAATGGTTGTATAGTTGCCAGTTGATAAATTCGCTGCCATTATCCGGATCGATTCCGCGGAGAGGGAAGGGCAGGCGTCTCTCAATGTTGTCCAGTCCATCTTGTATCCTTTTTTGGGACTTTCCCATAACCGCCTCTGAAATCGTCCACTGCGAGGCGATATCCGTGTAAGTAAGGGAAAAAATGAATTCTCCCGCCGCTGATCCTCCGCAATGCGCCACTGTGTCGAGTTCACCGTATCCCAGTCTCGTCTCGTTCCAACTGGAAGTTTTGATGGGAATGTTCTTCTTGAGCAGTGTGCCGGGTTTGGTGGTTGAAAAAACTTTCTTGTGTCTGAATGTCCTGAATTTCACGAGTCTCCTGTCAATCGTCGCCGATTTGATGAGCAATAATTTTTCCTTAACCGAGACAGGAGCAATCAGTTCCTTGAATTTTTCCAGAACCGCGATATATTCGGGAAGCATCGGCGCGAGCCTCTGTCCGCAGGGATAATCGAAAGTGGTCCATATTTTTTTGAGATAGTGGATAACGTTGGCGTCGTAGGTTTCCCGCCTTTTCGATTAATGGGACTCGCAAAACTCAAATCAACTTTGGCGGAAAGCATTTGAATCAGATAATTCCGATTCAATCCTGTGTTTTCAAAGAGTTCGTTTAGGATTGTTGTTTTCTCGAATCTCTCCGCTTGCAGATATCGCCCCTTGGCTTTCTTGACCAGTTCCTTCCTCGACTTTAAGCTCATTTTCATTGGAGATAACCTTAATTGTTAGCTATCTCCAAGGTTAGATTTTAAATGATAAATCGAATAGAAGGAAACTTAGGTTTTGGATGATTTACTGCGTTGTTTGACATTGTGCTTCGTATGTGCCATATTGTAATGCTAGAGTTTTTTGAAAATTAGCAATCAAATTTTCCAAGGGGGAAACATATGATACCGAAAGATCAAGCTTTTCTACAAAAGGTCAGAGCCTTTATGGCGCAGATCCAACCCTATTACTATGAGTTTGCCGCGGAGATCGAGACGTGGCATTTGGGCCCGGGCGTCTTTGCATTTATGGCTCGTTACATGGAGTCCGGCGGGATTCTCCTTAATCCGGGGATTGATGAGGCGGGGAATATCATGCTTGATATTTTCTCCGGGAGAACCGATATCACCCGCGAGTGCTTCAAGCCTGATATCCCGATAGAAAGACATCGCCTCGACGTCGGTTTCCTGCCCTTTCTCCTTGAGAGAGGATCCAAGGATTCCTGGTGGAAAAAAGATCCGCAGTGGAGCTTCGCGAATGGCCAACAAGCAATGGAAGTTGTCCGGGGAATAATCGTCCCCCCATTTGCGCTCTTCGACAAACCGCACTTCATCAATCCTTCACTGCCTCGTGTGGTATATTTTGGGCCGAACTATCAATGAGCTTCAAATAAAGGTAAGGAGAATAGAAGATGACAAGATACACGGAAATGACTGCAAAGGAAGGAAGGAAGGAAGGAAGGAAGGAAGGAAGGAAGGAAGGAAGGAAGGAAGTTCCTGCCGAATGTCTGGAACCTGTTTTTCAAACCTTTTACAGAAGCGAATTTCTTCGTCGAACCATGGGAAAACTGTGAGCTCGCCGACTGTGCCGATTTCCGAATGGATTCGGATGAAGTTTTTTTCTTCGTCACCGACGAAGGACTGATTAATTTCCTGAAAGAGGTTAAAGGAGAGCTTTGTCTCTTCGGCGCCTACAATCAGATCAATGTGTGTCAGATGAGGGCGCGGGGCCACGTCGCACTCGCAGAGGGGCATTCCGAAATCGAGCGGATCAGGAAGCGCCTACGCGACAGGATTGAATCCAGGGTGGGAGCACCGGTTCACAGGCTCAGCGAGAAGGAGGCCAAAGAGCGGTGTGTCATTCTTGAAAACGGTCTGCTGTTCCGATTCCTCGTCAGTTCCTACGCATACAGCATGTACGAACGTAGCTAAAAATTTACGCGCTAAAAGGAGGCAGAAGTCGTGATAATCTTGATGAAAACGTCGGAAGGGTTTGTTTGGATGCCGATTCGCCGTTGCACGATATGCGGCCAGGAAAACCCCGACCAACTGAAAAAATGCATCGAGCAAAAGGAAAAGGGGCTCGCAGAATTTCTGAAAAATGGGGGAGAATTGAGAGCCGCATAAATCTCAAGGAGGTGATCACATGGACTTTCGTCCACGAGTATTGGCAGTAGGGATGAACCTGCTCAAAGAGGAGGTTATGGATGAGGGACTAGTGCAAAGTCTGGAGAACATAACCATTGGTCATCTGAACGGGTGTACGCACATGGGTCTCCGAGGGGAAAATATTGTCTTCAACTTTTCGGTTGATCCTTCCGTCATGACGCCCGAGATCCCCGTCGTCTTCCGCATCAGTCTCCTGCCGTCCTGTCGGACAGACCTCACGAGGCTCGAAAGGGATGTCGTTGCGACCAAAATCGAGCGCGACTTCCATCGCATTCTTTACAAGAGGCCGAATATTCTGGTTTTAGTGGAATGTCTAGGGGCCAAGCAGGTCGGAATGTCGGTTCCTGAAGAAAAGGAATAGCAGTAATTCTGCAGGAGCTAAGAAAAAAACACTCGTCGGCTCACTCTGGGTAAATCCTAGGGTGAGCTATTTTTTATTACTCAAAAATAGACTATAATAGCTTAAGTTTTAATACTTTTCTCCATTCCCCGAAATACAAGGTTCTGACCACAATATCCTTGTATGATGGATCGGAAAAATGCCTTGTTTTGAGGTGTTTTTTTATTTGAAAATCTACTGTAAGATATATACAGTTAAACAAATATCTAAAGCCTATGGGAATTGAAGATGAATCAAAGAAAAGCGAAACACCAATAGTCAACGAAGTAAAGGAAGATGAGAAAGGAACGGTTAAAAAGAAAATCGATATTCTTGGTGTCGGCGAAATTGAATATACGGAAAAAACGGTGATGTTTCCGGAGAAAATTGTTCAGAAAACGGGCGGGGTGAAAGGGTATATTCGGAAGATGATTTCATGGGAAGAATTAATAAGATTTTGGGATCTTGATGAAAGTGAGTGGGAGAAAATAAAAGAAGGACAGGTTTATGATTCAAGAGAAGATTTAGAGGAAGAAAATAAACAAAAATTAGCAAGGGGTAGGATGGACTTATTGTGGGACGACAATACTTTAGATAAACACCCTCGAAAAAAATCACTAGAAAATTTTTTAATGACCGACGGATTCAATAAAATTATTTCTGAGTTAACTAACGAGGAATTTATCAATCAGACATTTAATCATGTTGTATTAGGTCGGCGGGAAGGACAACGAGAGTTAACAAAAGAGCGCATGCTTGAAATGTTAAATACAAAGGAGCTTAATTTGCCTTTCGATTATTACGGATTATTCTATGATCTTGAGGATGATAGACTTCTTTCCAGCTACGAATTATTTGGCAAGGCGAATTTGTCAGATGATTTATTGAAAAAATATATTCTATGTTATGAAAGTGATAGACTAATAGATCACTATTATTCTAAGGGTGACAAAATTTTGGTTTATCTTAAGTCAGATGTTTCCGAGAATGATTATATTTTATTTGAAAAAGAAATTAAATATGACGAAAAAGAAGGACCGTTGTTGAGCATAAAAACCGAGAGAAATAAACATGACGATATAATATTCCCGGACTTTGCTTTGTCAGAAGAAGAAAAGAAATTGATTATTGGTAAATTAGAAAAATGTAAGAATGTTTATTATTATTCAAGTTATGGTTTAAATCTTACAAATCAACAGGAGTTTTGGAGGGGTTATCATTTTCATGGTAAATATAATGCAAATGGGATAAGTCCTAATAATATTGTCCTTGGTTTTAAGTTTGATACCCGAAATTCCGTTTTGCGAGATTATTGCACGAAAATTCTTAATTTGGTGAAAGAACAAAAGGCGAGAAAAAGCGAAAAGGATTCATATTATTATCGAAAAAATTCAAGAGATAAAGATGCTCGAAGTCTTGCCATTAATACAGTGAAAAGTTTAGTGGAACCAATGAGAGAATGGAAAGGACAAAAGGTTTCTGCGACAGGGCGTATCGGCAACAGTCTCGAGCGAGGAGAGCATCCATACTTGCCAATAGTTGTGAATCATCCCAACCTTCCTGAACTTCGTTGGTGCCATGCAGATTATGCAGCTATTCCGACAAAAAACGGCTATAACATTATAGAAATGATAACTTAGGAGTATTTCCCGAAATACAAGGTTCTGACCCTCATATGTTGATATTATATTCCCGCAAAACGCCTGAAATACGGCGGTTTTTGTTTGGCTTTTTCTTTTTTCAAAAACATTGTATATTATAAAGCCAGGATGAAGACGCCTGATTTACGAAAAACCAGGATAATATCCACTACAACTAGTTGTAGTGGAAAAATTGATAATTTTTATGCGTTTTTATTTCAAAATATTCCTATTGGCAGTAGTTGCGGCGATACTGCTCTATTTCTTTTGGCCGTTTGGAAAGCGGAATTTTGACCGAGATATGGCTTTTGCGGTGGAATTTTCCGACAATGGAATGAATTTCGAGGCCAGCGCGGACAAAGAAACAGTCGGTGAATTTCTTGAAGAAACGGGCATCGAACTTGGAGAAAAGGATTTTGTTTTCCCCTCACCGGAAGCGAAAATTTTTCCCGGAAGCCGAATAATCATCCGCCGCGCCTTGCCAATTGCAATCGCCGTTGACAACCAAAAAATAAGTCTCGACACACTCGGAACGACAGTCCGAGACGCGATAAACGAGGCCGATGTTGTTCTTTCCCACGCTGACAAAGTCAGTCCCGAAATCAATACTTTGTTGAAACCGAATCTCGACATCGTCGTCACAAGAATAAATTTCGAAGAGGTGAAAATTGAAGAAGCTATCCCTTTCCAAACGGTTGAAAAAGAAGACAAGACAGTCCTATGGCGCAAGCGCGAAACCAAGCAAAAGGGAGAAAAAGGCATCCGGGAAAAAACTTATAAAATCACCTATACCAACGGCAAAGAAACCAACCGGCAATTGCTGGGAAGCAAAATCACGAAAACACCCGTTTCCCAAATCGAAGTCGTCGGGACAAAAATCATTGTCGGAAAAACCCAGACGGGAGCAGCAACCTGGTATGTCTTTGGCGACGACCTCACTTGCGCGAGCCTTGATTTTGCTCGCGGAAAATACCTCCGCGTCACGAACCGCGCCAACGGGAAATCAGTTATCGTCCAGGTGAATGACTCGGGACCATACGGCAAAGGCCGCATCATCGACCTCAACAAAAAAGCTTTTCAGAAAATCGGCGATATCGGCGCGGGGGTGATCAATGTGAAGGTAGAAGAGATTTTAAATTGACAGCTACGCTGTCATACCGAGCGAAGCCGAGGGATCTTTGCTAATAATCCAGTAGCTAGTTATTTGCTCATACACGCAGATTCCTCCGCTCGCTTTGCTCGGTCGGAATGACAAAAAATAATATGATTCCTAAAAAATCACTTGGTCAAAATTTTCTGATTAATGAAGAAATTGCCGAAAACATTGCGGATTCGGCTGATTTGTCAGGCAGAGACAACGTCCTTGAGATTGGTCCGGGAAAGGGAATTCTTACGAAATATCTTGCCCAGAAAGCAGAGAATGTTTTGGCGCTGGAAATTGACTTTAATCTGGCCAAGAAACTGGACGGTGAAAATTATAAAAATACAAAAATCATCAAAGGGGATATTTTGAAAATAAATCTGCCGAAATTGATCGAGGAGAATCATTTCAAAAATTACAAAGTCGTTGCCAATCTTCCATATTACATCACTTCCAAAATAATCCGCCTGTTTCTCGAGACAAAATATCCGCCGAGCGAGATGATTTTGATGGTTCAAAAGGAAGTCGGAGAGAGAATCATTGCCCTTGATAGAAAAGAAAGCATCCTGTCCATATCCGTGAAATTTTATGCCGATCCGGAAATTTTATTCTTCGTATCGAGGAAAAACTTCGACCCCGCGCCAGAGGTTGATTCAGCGGTCATAAAAATAACAAGAAAGAAAAAAATTCCAGATATTTACCCTGTTAAATCCCGCGGAGCGGGGTCCCGCCAAAGCGGGACATTTAACAGGGTGAAGTTTTTCTCTCTCGTCCGCGCCGGATTTTCTTCAAAAAGAAAAACGCTCGCGAACAATTTGTCCGCGAGTTTTTCCATTCCGAAAGTTGAGCTTTCGAAAGAATTGAAAAAGACCAACCTTGAGCCGGGAGTGCGGGCAGAGAGACTGGAAGTGGAGGATTGGGTTAGGCTGTATAATATTTTTAACAGTTGGTAATGATGATTAATGGCAGTGAGTAACAAGGCAGTGAGCAGTGAGATTGGCAGTGGGTCATTAGTAGTGAGATTTTCGCTATACCTTAATTAAAAAACTCACAGCCAAAGACCAATGACCTGTCCCACAGCCAATAACCATTTTTACCTAAGACTAAAACGAACCAAGGGCCAAAAAAGAAAGTAGGTCATTAAAGCAACGTATAAAAACAAAATGCCAAATACAAAAATATGCACCCTCCGGGCGCTTATTTTTTTGTTCTGGAGAATCCAAAAGGAAACCGCGCCCAAAATCATAGCCGGAAAAAACAAAATCTTGGCGTTGAGCCAAACGACGCTCAAAGCGTAGGCGATGAATATGCCAAGGCCAATAGAAAACCTTGCCCAGGTTTCGCCGAGCAGGACGGGAATTGTCCAAATCCCGTATTTTTTATCACTCTCGATGTCTTTGAGGTCCTTGATGGGGAGAGAAATCATGAAAGCGATGATGAGCAGCCAAAAAACCTTGGAGGGAAGCAGCGAAATGTCCTGGTTGTCAGCCAAAAGAATAAAACCGCCCGAAAACAAGAGAACGAGAGCCAGAGCCGAAAGAAAACCAGCCACAATCGGGAATCTTTTGAGTCGGAAGGGCCAGCAGGAATACACCCAGCCAATAACTTGATAGACGAGGATCAAAAGAAGAAATTTCACTCCGACCGTGAGAGACAGAACAAGGGATAAAAGAAAGCTGGCCAGAAAATAATGCTGGTATTCACCAGTTGAGACCTCGCCGGTCGCCGTCGGCCTATTTTTATTAGTGATTTTATCAATATCAAGGTCGACAATATCATTAAGGAACACTGAGGCCAGCCAAGCAAAAACCGCCGCGAGAATGAGATTGGAAAGGGCGAAAAAGGAGAAGATGTTGTCAGCCAGAGGCTGACCCCGCAAATCTGGGATATTTGCAGGGAAATAAAAAGCGCCCAGTCCCGCGCCGAAAAGCACCAGACCGGCGTGAATCAGAATTTGGATCCAGCGAATGTTTTTCAAAACTGCGAAAAATTTTTCTTTGCTGAAAAAATAGAATAATGCGATGGCAGCGAAAACAACCAGAAACGCATAAATCAAATTCATCTTGGCGTTGAGCGCGTTCAGGATTTCGGTCCCCGAATATGAGAAATAATGGATCGGGGAAAGAAAAAGTCCGGCCACATCAAGCCCTTCGATTTGAAACATGCTTTTTTGGGGCGCCAAAAAAAGAAAAGTGAGCCAGGAAGGAAACGACCCGAAAAGAAAAAGAATTGCGTAAGAAAGAAATCCTCCCAGAAACGCCTTCAGGGCGTTCCGGGTTTTGAGAAATATATATAAAATCAGAAAAATAACCGCCAGTGCCACCTCGATCCGGACGCCGTAAGTGATCCCAACCACCGGATCGCTCCCGAAAAAGGTGAGAAACCTTTTTCCGAGCCCCGCGAGGCTGTCAAAAGCGTAGAAACTCCAACAGCGCTGGGCCCCGCAAAAATATTTGTCGAGTATCGGAGGCGTGACAACCAAAAAAAATCCCCAGATCAAGAGATTCGCTATTTTTTGGAAAGATTCCCCAAGGTAAGCGCTTAAAAACAAAATCAGAAGGATTATCGAGAACAGGAAAAAGAGCCAGGCAGCCAGGAACGAACCGACAAGAAACTCGGGCGAATGGCTTTTGAGGCCGGAAATGAGATTTTCGCCCAAAACTCGCAGAGCTATGAGAGCCGAAAAAGCAAGAAGAAATTGGGGAAGAGAGAGAGGATATTCTTCAATTTTTTCCAAAATTTTTTTGGTCGTTGGTAACATGGCTGTGGGCAGCGGGACAAGTCATTAGCTGTGAGTCTTTGGATTTTGACTTTAGCAAAACTTGTCCCAGCTTTGTTTCAGCTTATAAATTTGTTTGCCGATTATTTCATATTCTTCAATTATCTTTTGCACGGAATCTTTGTTGACATAACCAGAATAAATATCCCTGACATGGCAAAGGCTAACAACCGTTTCATTGTCTTCCGCTAAAGCATCGTCCAAATATTTTTGAAAGCCTTTTTTCTGATGTTTTTTCCCGAACCCTTCCGCAATCAATCTCGGTATGGCTTTGGAAGATCTTCTTAATTGATCGACTAAATCAAATTTCTCTTCGGCTGGCAATTTAAACACTATTTTAGTGCAGACAATAACAGACAATTTATAAGACCGCTGATAAACTTCAAGATCCCGATAACTCCTTATTTTATTCATAAAATACCCATGACTAATGACCAAAGACCAAACCCACCGCCCACTGCCTTGTTACTCACAGCATATATTTAAACCTTACCAACAAAACCCCAATTTATCAACACCCTTAAAGCTTTGTTGACAGCAAAAAATTATGGTATAATTTTTGTATATTTACCCCGTCAGAAATTTGGCAAAAAATGAATCGGCGGGGGAGTTTTGCTGCAGATATAAAACTAAATTAACCAAAACAAAAATATGATTTCAAACCGTCTCAAAAGAGCGAATAAGGCAAAAATTCTCGCGACGGGAATCGCCACTCTGGCTGTGTTTTTCTGGACGCTTTTTGCCGTTGCCGAAAACAAAAACAGTAACTCTCTTTTCCTTGACTCCGACCAGGACGGGCTTACCGACCAGGAAGAGCGAATGATCGGCACCGATCCGCAAAACATTGACACGGACGGCGACGGATACTCCGACGGGAAAGAGGTTTCGAGCGGCTACAATCCCCTGAAGCCGGCTCCCGGCGACCAGGTGGTGGCTGGAGCCGATCTTTCCGTCGGACAAAGCGGGAGCGGAGAGACCGCTGCCCCCAAAAACCCGCTGACTTCCTCCGGAGCAGTTGACCTGGCCGGACTTTCCGGCTCGGGCAGTCTTCTCGGTCTCGACAGCCCCGCTCTCACCAATGACACTTTGGCTGATCTTTCTTCCGACCCCCAAAACCCGAATCTTACCAATGAGATGATCGGGCAACTTATGTCGCTCACCAAAACGAAAGCCGAGGGTTCTGAAGATTTCCTCAACAACCCGACTTTTTCCGCCGATGATCTTTCATCTGTAGCCCAAAATGCTCTCCAAACCACGAATATTACTGAAGAGCTTCCCGCTATCCGGGACGACGAAGTGAAGCTTCTCCCTCCCGTTGACGACAAGAAGCTCGATCCGGAGGAGGTAAAAGAGGAGCAAAAAAAAGAGATCGAAAAATACTTGGCGTCTCTTGCTTTTGTTTTTGCCTCCAATTCACCTTTTTCAATCGACAACCCGGAAAATCTCGCTCCAAGCCTCGAGAAAGAACAGGAAAATCTTCTCACGGCTCTCACTACCGGAGACACATCCAAGATTGACGACTATGCCCAAAAAGCCCGGACCGGAATCGAGCAGATCAAAAAAATAGAGGTGCCCTATGTTCTCGAAGACCTCCATAAGTCAGCATTGCAACTCGCGATATACACTCTTGACCTTAAAGACAAAGCTGTTGTTGACCCCAATGATCCCTTGAAAAGCCTGGCCGCTTTCAGTTCAATCCGAGCGGTGGGGGATGCGGCCATGAAACTCGGCCAGGAGATGCAATCAGTCGCTGAACAGTATGGAATCAGCTTTATAAATTTTCCCTAAAATATCTGAAACCCTAAGCACTAAGCACTAAGCACTAAATCCTAAATAATATCAAATGACCGAAATTCAAAGTTCAAGACGCGGATATGACCTCGAAGACAGAACTTTGAAATTTGCTAAAGAAGTTAGATTTTTCGTCAGAAAGCTACCCAGGACAATTTCAAATATTGAGGATGGTAAACAATTAGTCAGAGCTTCCGGATCCATAGGAGCAAATTATATAGAAGCAAACGAAGCGTTGAGTAAAAAAGATTTTGTGATGAGGATAAAAATTTGCCGGAAAGAAGCCAAAGAAAGCTGTTACTGGCTAAGCCTAATCTTCACTAATGAAAAAGTTGAATTAGACAATGAGAGAAATAGCCTTATAAAAGAAGCTTCGGAACTCACAAGAATATTTGGATCAATAGTTGAAAAATCAAAATAGTTTTGAGGATTAAAACATTTGGATTTCGAAATTATTTTGGATTTAGATATTAGAATTTAGGATTTGAAAAACAAAAATATGTTCAAAAAAATCACTGCGACAATTCTCCTCCTGGCGCTTTTAGGCCTCGCAATGCCGCGTCCGGCCCGGGCTGACGCCTGGGGAACAAATCTGGCCGCCGCCATCGAAGGCGTGACTCTCACCAAAATGCTCGACACGATTGAGAAAACAATGGTCGCCAATCTCAAGATCATGGCCATTCGGATCATCCAGGGAAGGCTTCAGGTGCTTCTCACCGGATCCTGCGGCGCCTATTGCATCGGCGGCTCGTCAGGATTCATCACCGACTGGCAGGACTATATTTTCGGCTCGGCCCAGCGCACAGCCGAAAACACCGTCAACACTTTTTTCAACGGGATGCGAAGCGGTGTCGGCTCGGGCATGGAGCGGGTCGTGAATAATGCCCAAAAGAGACTTGACGCCGAAGTCTTGAGTACAAAGAAGCCAAATCTTCAGAATTATGTCAGCGAAGGAAAAGTTGAATATATTTTCGATCCGACAAAATCAGTAAATAATCGTTGGATCGCCTTTCGTAAAAGTTTCGAGCCACAAAATGATGAAGGATATATAGCATTGGGGGGATATACAAAAATGATGGAAGCCTTTCGCCAACAAGAAGAGCTCCGAAAAACAAAGGCCACCTCCTACCAAGGCTTCACGGGAACGGAGAAAAAACCTTCCCAAGCGGGAAAATACGGTCCAATGGGATATGGCTCTGAAAACGAAGGCTACGAATCAGTTTCTGAAGAAGGACTCACCTCCCTCCCCGGATCAGTGACAAAAGATTTCACTTCGGAAATCTCTCTTATGGGAGTGAAAATGATTGAATTCGCCCGATCCATTCCGGAAGTGGTTGCCAATATGGTTGCCCAGACGATTACCAGCCTCATCAACTACGGCATACGCCAGGTGACAGATCCGATTGACAACGCCGTCATCAACGTCCGCAACAAAGTCGGAACGAGCATTAACCAAACCCAGAGCGATATCCAGTCAGGGATGAGAGAGTCCATTTATTTCAATAAGAAGCAATAAACATGCTCTGCATTTTTCTTCAAAATCCGCGCTTAAAAAACCCTTAGTGAGCAAAAATAATCTCAAAAAAAATAAAATAATTCGCTTCGCTGTCATTTTTGTCTTAGCGCTTTTTTTCTTTTGCGGTAAACTAGAAATAAACATCATAAAATATAGCGGCTCTGATCCAACTCCGACAAAATATCGTATTCAGCTCTTTCAAAGCTCCCGAGCTCAGGAGTCAGCATTGCCAACGGGGGGCAGTCCTTTAATGGATACCTACCTAGAACAAACAAAAAATTCGCCCGGCATATGGGAAAGGATGATATCCGGAGGAATCATATTGGTCCTTGGAGGCATCCAGCTTGTTTGTGCATGGCTTGTGAATATCGCCGCCTATCTTTTGAATTCGATGCTTAGTCCAAGTCTCTATAATTTTACTAGCGAACCTATTATCACGACTGGTTGGGCCGCAGTACGTGATGTTTGCAATCTTTTTTTTCTGCTCATTCTTCTTTTTATCGCTTTTTGTACTATCCTCCAAATTGAAAAATACCACGCCAAAAAAACTCTTTTAACTTTCATTCTGATGGCCCTTCTCGTCAATTTCTCAAAACCCATCGCCATCTTCATCTTCGACGGCTCCCAGCTTCTTATGAACTTTTTTCTAGCAAAAATATCATCCGCCAGTGGCGGAGACTATGCGTCAAAAATTGCCGATATATCAGAAATTACTAAGATCTTTGGTAAATATAATTATGGATTTACAAAGGCGGAGGTTAACAGTTATCAGCTGGTTGCCAAATATATTTTCGCGATTATATTTCTATTTATGTTTGGCATAGCTCTACTTGTCATGGCCCTTTATCTTCTCATTCGAATAATTGCTCTCTGGCTTTTGATTATTGTGTCTCCTTTCGCCTTTCTATTCAATGCCGTTCCGGATTTCAAGAAAATATCCTCTGATTGGTGGGATGCTCTTTTCAAATATTCCTATGTTGGTCCATCAATAGCCTTTTTCTTATGGCTTTCTACTTTTCTTGCTACCTCTAGTATGAAGTCAAGTATAGAGAAATCGAGCCCTGGATCAAGCCAGGGTGATCCTCTTTTTACTACGGTAATTGCGGCTATTCTGCCTTATCTGGTCGTTCTTGTTTTTCTCTATGCCGCCATCATCATCTCCCAAAAATTCGGCATTGCTTTTGCCGGCGCTATCACCAGCCGGGCGAACAAGGCCTTGTCCTTCTTCCCGCGTAAAGGCTGGCAGGGAACGAAATATGCAGCGAGGGGCGCAGCGAAATGGGGGGAGAGAAAATTTCTTATGCCAGGCGGAAAAGAGGGTGGCTGGAATTTGAGCCCGCGGTCTTGGGTTCAGGGGTGGAAAGAAAGAGCTGCTGAAGTTGACCGAAGAGCGCTTTCGCAAGCCACCGCAGACTCACGCGACAAGCTGGGAGGATTTTTCAAAGACGGAAAAAATCCCAATTATCACCGGGAACTGGCTTACGCCCAGCTGGAAGGGGAAAAAAGGAAAGAGCTTGAAAGTATTTCCACGGAATCTAATCGTATGATTGATGAAATCAAAAAAATAGAGGCTAAAAAAGCGCAAGGAAAGACTCTTACCAAAGAAGAACAAGCTTCTGTCACTGCGGCGCTCAAAATAATATTCGATAACAATGATCAAGATGATTTCATGTTGGATGGAAGAGGCAAAAAAGACTTTGACCCATTCGAACTAAGGGAAGAGCTCAGAAAAACGCTTACTGGCATAGGGTTATCGGAGGAAGAATCCGCCAGACACGCCTACCATATGCAAAATACCGCCCTAATGCGCGGAAATCTCGGTCATTTTGGTATGGCCTCCTTCAAGAATGGCAAATACTCTTTTAATAATGATGAACAACAACTAGCCAAAATTCTTGGAAAATACGGAACGATGGAATCCCAACAAAAAGCAAAAATTTTACACAGAAATGCGCTTATGCGAGAGGGTAGGGTATTGGCTGGTGAAACAAATCCGATCACTGGCGAGATTGCCAGTGATTATCAGCGCATATTCACTGAGATGCACAAGGTTGGAAGAGCTTTAGCCGCCGCCACAAACAAAGCCGAATTAGAACAATTGAACAGGGCCCGAGGAGATACTTTGGCCGCTGTTGGAAAATCGAAACATCTGATCGACGAGCAGGTTGATATCATAGAATCTCCGCAAGTAGCTGCGAAAATAAAAGAATTCACCAAAAGAATGGAAGATCTCCAATTTAAGGGAAATAAAAAATGAACAACCTCAATCCCCAAAATAAATTTGAAAATTTTCACGGGCTTCCGGATCCGGAATGTGCTCTTATCATTGAACGCTATCTCCTCCAGGCGATTGAAAGCGACGTTTATATAGAATGGGAAATAGTCACCAAATTTTTGGAAGCTCCCTATGAAATGCGTGAGGCAATGAGCAAGCTTTTCAACGCCTCCCTCCGAAGAAATCTCCAGTCAATTGGCAACCTTACCATAAGTAGCTGGCTCAATAAGTATCTTAACAGATTTGCAAATATCGAGCGCTCTGCAACTTCATTTTTTGAGTTTGTTATGAATGACCCGGACGCAAAAGAATTATCCGCAACCGAAAAAATAAAACTTATGCGGGTTTTGAGAATGTATGATTATCTTTTCGTCACTCCCATTTTTGATCTTGAAGATCCGCCGGCCGAAGCTCTGCTTCAATTTCCGATGTACCTAAATCAAAATATAGCTGAGATCCAAGCTGAAATATCTTCTCTCGGGTTCAGAGACTCTGCCACCCCACAAGAAATATCGGAAAAACTTCAGCTTAAAGAAGCCTTGAGGCAATATCCAAAAATCGGAGAGCAGACAATCAGTTCAGCGCCGCTCAACATCAAGATTTTTGACCGTCCCGTTCGGCCTTCGATCCGAAATTGGCTCTACGATTACACTTCCCAGCTGGGCCAGGAGCCCCACGATTCAATGCAAAGAACCAATTTCCTTTTCCGGTCAGAGAACACGAAGAATTTGAGCTCGACCGAGAGGGAAAAATTGGGTATAATACTGAAGTCATTCGATGAAAACACGCCTCTTCCGATTGACACGGAGAACAACGAAGTTGTATTTGAAAATCTCGGGGCGCAGAAACTATCTGGCGGAGGGTATGACTCAGAACATATAACTCCGGTCTCTTACCAAAATCTGGCGGAAGAGTCATTTATCCAGGCTTATCCTAGGATCGGCTCAGAGCCAACCGTCCGGCCCAGGCCTGTTCAGAATAATTTTGTCATGACTTTCCAGCCGCCAGAGACGAGGCCACCCATTTCGCCACAACCGGTCCAAACACAAAAACCAGATACAAAATACGAAATACGAGATACGAATAAAATCCAGTTCGTGAACCCATATCCAGCGCCGGAAACTCATAAAATGTCGTCAGTCAAACCAGAAATGGCCGGCGAGGCTCCCGTGAAGCTCAAGGGGTTTTCAGAGGGCGTTTTGAAACTAGCTGCTTCACCAACTGTGAAACAGACACAATTCTCAAAACCGAAGACGCCAACCCCTGCTAAACAGCCATGGTCCTATGCCCCAAGTCACCCCAAAAACATCATTTACCCTCATTACGGATCCGGCAGAGAAAGGAAACCGGATCCGAAGGTTGAGGGAAACATTGTTGATCTATCAGGAGAGAAATAATTTGAAACCCTAAGCACTAAATCCTAAACTCTAAACAATACCAAATGACCAAAATTAAAAATTCAAAAAGTTTTTGACATTTGTATTTTGAGTTTTGGATTTATTTAGGATTTAGGAATTAGAATTTAGGATTTGAAACCATGCATGCCAATGTCCCCCAATTTATAGAGATGGAAGACAAGATCGCTTTCGGACTTACCTCGAAGCAGCTTTTGTGGATGGGCGGAATGGCCGCCTGCCTCATTGTCCTTTATAGCGTCGTTGAGCGCCAGATTTTTCTTTTCGTCGCCATTCCCATCATAATCATTTTCGGAACTTTCACTTTTTACCGCCCGCAGGGAATATCCTTTTTGGCTTTTTTCGGTTTCATGATCCAGTATTTCACCCGCCCCAAAAAATATATCTGGAAAAGAGTGTACGAAAAGAACGGATCAGCTTTCGCCAAGTCCCTCCAGGAAGCCCAGAAAAGAAAATCCGCCCCCGCGGCACAGGTGAAAATATTTCCCAGCCGGAGCCAGCTCAAGAAAGTCGCCTGGGTGCTGGACACGAAGAAATAGTTATTGATTACGGTGTTTAACAGAGGTGGGCAACAGGGCAATGAGCAATGAGATTGGCAGTGGGTCATTAGTAGTGGGATTTTCGCTATACTTTAATCTAAAAAACTCACAGCCAAAGACCCAAGACTTGTCCCACAGCCCACAGCCTTGTAACCAAAGACTAAAAATATCATGGAAAGCCTACACTCCAAAAATTTAACCAAAAACGAAGCCCTTGGGAAATCGACCCAGGAGTTTGTTGATATCGCCGAAATCAAAGACGGAGTGGTTATTCTCAAAAACAACTCCCTCCGGGCAGTGCTTATGGTATCTTCTATTAATTTTGACTTGAAATCTACCCAGGAGCAGGAGGCTATCGTCGCCGCCTACCAGGGTTTTTTGAATTCTCTTGATTTCCCGCTCCAGATCATCATCAGCACCCGGAAGTTGGACATCAGCCCCTATATAGAATTGCTAACCGAACAAGAACGTATTCAGGAAAATGATCTGCTTCGCTTCCAGATCAGTGAATACCGCGGTTTCATCAAAAACCTGGTCGGCACAGCCAATATCATGACCAAAACTTTCTATATCGTTGTTCCGTTCGCCCTCACCGAAGGAAAAAAAGGAGGATTTCTAGAAAAAATGAAAATTGCTCTCAATCCCAAGCAGGCCAAAATCGAGCGGGAAATGGAATTTGAAAATTACAAAAGCCAGCTTTGGCAAAGAGTGGACCATATCACAGCCGGACTTTCCGGGACCGGAATAAAGATCGCCCCCCTGGGGACGGAAGAGCTTGTCGAGCTTTTCTACAACGCCTATAACCCGAAAGTGACCGAATCGGCAGAAAAAATAGAAACGGAGAAGCTGGAGATGGGGAGAATTTAAAATATATCCGTGGGTAACAAGGTCATTGGCAGTGAGCCTGGCTGTGGGTCATAAGTCTCTGGATATTTTCCAAGGACCCAAGACCAATGACCTGTCCCACAGCCCAAAACCTAGTTACCAATGACTTAAACATAAATGTTAGATTTTCTCAAAAACAAAAAAGGGGAGAAAAAGAAACCGGAGGAGCTTTTTACCGAAGGCGCTGACGCGGAAAAAATTTTCCGAGAAGGCCTCGCCACCGTCACCGACCTCATTGCTCCATCGGCTCTTGATATTGGATCGAATTTCATCCAGGTTGGGGAGACTTTCGCCAAGACGATCTTTGTGACCACTTATCCGCGATACCTCCACACGGCCTGGTTTTCACCGATCATCAATCTCGATGTCCCGATGGATATCGCCATGTCCATTTATCCCGTGGAAAGCGTCAACGTGATGAAAAGCCTCCGGCGCCGGATCACCCAGGTGGAGTCGGAAATCCATCTTGAAGCCGAAGCCGGAAAAGTCCGCGATCCGGCTCTCGAAACGGCGCTTCAGGACATTGAACAGCTTCGCGACCAGCTCCAGCAGGGAACGGAACGCTTTTTCCGATTCGGTCTTTATCTCACGATCTATGGCGCAAGCAAAGCCGAAGTTGAAAAATCAGCCCAGTTCATCGAATCCCTCCTGGAGTCAAGGCTGACCTACGTCAAAGAGGCCGTTTTTCGTTCCGAACAGGGATTTGTTTCCACTTTGCCGCTGGCCAACGACGAACTGAACGTGAACAACAACATGAACAGCCAGCCGCTTTCGACCACTTTCCCTTTTGTCTCTTCGGACCTTTCTTCTTCGCGGGGGGTCCTTTATGGCATCAATCGCCACAACAACAGCCTGGTCCTTTTCGACCGATTTGACATGGAAAATGCCAACATGGTTATTTTCGCCAAGTCCGGCGCGGGAAAAAGCTATGCCGTGAAGCTCGAAATTCTCCGTTCTCTCATGTTCGGAACGGATGTGATTGTCATTGATCCGGAAAATGAATACCAATTTCTTTGTGAAGCGGTTGGCGGAAGTTTCATAAATATTTCTCTCACTTCCAACTATCACCTCAATCCTTTCGACCTTCCTAATCTCGGAGAGGGCGAGGATTTGAGAGATGTTCTCCGGAGCAACATTGCGAGCCTTCTGGGACTTCTGCATATCATGCTCGGAAACATCACTCCCGAAGAAGATTCCATTCTTGACCGGGCGATCAGCGAAACCTACGCCATAAAAGACATCACTTTAGACAGCAGTATCCGCATTTTTCCGCGCGATCAGATTCCAACCATGTCCGATCTTTATGAAGTTCTCCGGAACATGGAGGGCGGGGAAGACCTGGCAACGCGCCTTGAAAAATATACCCAGGGAATTTTTTCCGGTTTTCTCAACAACCAAAGCAACATCAGCCTTGAAAATCAGATGGTCGTCTTCAATATCCGCGATATGGAAGAGGAACTGCGTCCGGTGGCGATGTATGTCGTTTTGCATTTCATTTGGAATGAAATCCGCTCCAAACTCAAAAAAAGGATGGTCGTCGTTGATGAGGCTTGGGTGATGATGCAGCACGAGGACGCCGGGTCTTTCATGTTTTCAATCGCCAAGCGCTGCCGAAAATATTTTGCCGGCCTCACGACCATCACTCAGGACATCTCTGATTTTCTTGCCTCCCGCTACGGAAAACCGATCGTTACCAACTCATCAATCCAGCTCCTTCTTAAGCAGTCTCCGGCAGCAATTGACGTCATCGGCGATACTTTCTATCTCACCGACCAGGAGAAATTCATGCTCCTTGAATGCAACGTCGGAGAAGGAATATTTTTCGCCGGCACGAAGCACGTGGCTATCCAGGTGGTGGCCTCCTATTCGGAGGATCAGCTCGTGACCACCAACCCCGAGCAAATTCTCCAGAGAAAAGAGGAAGCAAAAGAGAAAGCAAGCTGATTTCTTTCTTATCAACAAACAATTTATAAACGTCCGGTTTATGCCCTCAGAATCTTATCCCAACCAAAAACATTACTCCGGTTCTAATCAGGATGATAAATTTGAAGGACACGATCCTTCAAATAATCCGTTTTCCTTTAAACACCCTTGGGATGATGCGATGTTTTTAAATTATTCAGATAAAGAAAAACATGCAATAAAAAATGCAACAGGTCCAAATAATTTATGGAAGGCATTCGATGAAAGACTTAATTCTCCAAATGCACTTGATTTCGAAAGAAACGCAAGAAGTGAAAATTTGAGGGTGAATCATCCGCAGAGCGGAAATTATGTCTCGTCCCAACATCAATCCGATGTTGGAAATATGCTGAACCAGCAAAGACGGCAAGAAAACAGCGCAAGCGGATCCGGACAGGCGCAAAGCGTCTCTCCCAACGTACAAAATCTAGCCAAGGAAGCGGCAAAAAGTCCGCAATCAGCCGGAAAAAAAGCTGCTAAACTGGTTTTCAGCGTGTTCCGGCAAATCAGGGCCCAGGACTGGCCCTATCTCTGCCTTCTTTTACCCCTCTCTCTTTTGAAAGATATATTCGACATCGCTTTTGCGGCTATCCCGGGGGTAGGAATCGTAATTTCCTTCATCGGCACAGTTCTCCTCACAATTTTTACAGCCGTTTGCCTCATCCTCATCGGAGAAAAAGTAATGTCGCGAAAAAGCGGAAAATACATCGCCGGTCTTTCAGTCGAATTCATCACAGAAGCCCTTCCGGCCATTGGTTGGCTGCCCCTCGCTTTCATTGAAACACTCGTGATTTATGGCTTTGTCCTTTGTGACCGAGCCGCTGCGCCCCAACCGGAAGGCGCAGAAGCATCGGCTTAGTCCGAGCCCGAATACGCCGACGGCTATTCACAGCAGAAAGCAGCCTGAGAGAAAAAATTTTTATCAATAAACAAAAATGAATCCCGTACCACAGGCTTACGCATGTGGAATCAAAAAAAATTACTCTTCGGGATTTCAAATACAGTATTCTATGGATTTTCATCCATAGTCTCCTGTGGTACAGGATGAACATAAACCTCAAAACTCTATCCCCGAAAAACCATTTCCTAAAAAAGCACCAGCGCGAAATTCTGATCGGTTTTTGCGCTCTTCTGATCCTTCTTGTCAGATTCATTTTCCCAGCCAATTTGAGCGGGGAGGTTTTCTGGATGGTTTTGACACTATTTTTCATTTTCCCTTTTCTCGTTGTCCGTTTTGTCCTCAAAGAAAATTCGAAAGATTTTGGGATGAAATTTGGAAACATTCGAAACGGCATTCTTTTCGCTGCAATTCTTTTCTTTATCCTCGCTGCTGCCAGCTATTTCATCGTTTCAAAAGGAGCTTGGCGCAACCAGCTTCTTCTCCCTTCCGGAATTGCCAGAAGCTTTTGGTATTTCCTCTGGTTTGAGCTTCTCATTGCCCTTCCTATCCATTTTTTCTGGGAATTTTTCTTCCGGGGCTTCGTTCAGCTGGGGCTTGAAAAAAAATTGGGGATATTTTCTCTTTTTCTTCAGGGGCTTCTCCAAACCTTGCTCGCCGTCAGGAGCCCGCGGCCAATGATTTTTCTTGTTCTGGCATCCTCGCTCCTTGCTGGCTTTGTCGTATATAAAAGCCGGTCAATATACTATTCCGCCGCGGCTATGTGGCTCGTTTCTCTGGGCTTGGATATAATACTCATAAGATACATAAATTTTGGAGGCTTATAAGCACACTAAACATTATGAAAACGAAAAGAAACAAAAAATTATTTTCCGCCCTAACTGCATTTTTTCTTATTGTATTTAATGTTTTCTCGTTCAATCCAAAAGCCGCTCAAGCATTTTCCTGTTATCTTCCGGGTATTTGCAACGTTGATGTAGCCGAGGAAACCGACAACGCCCTGAACCAAACCCTGACTCGCACGGATGATATTTTCAGTTCCGTTGAAGAAAGGTACGGCTTTTCCAAAGACATTTGGCGAGTGGCTCAGCGCAAAGAAACTGCCCCTCGGGTGGAATTATTTTTTGATAACACCAACCCAAAGCCCGGTGAAAAAGTGACGGCCCATGCCATGCCTGAATTTTTCAAAAACGACCCGCAAAACCTTTACTACACCTGGTACCTGATTCATACCGATGATGGAACGCCCCAAGCCGCTAAAAACTCTATTGGTTCCGGAAAAAGGGAAGCCGCCAAAATTATGGCTCGGGGAGACTATGACCCCGAATTGGACGGACAAAATTATGCTGATTCCAACAATGACCCTGATCAGGATGGCTGGCCAATGATTGATGACAGCTACGACGAGGATGCGGTTGCTGCCCCGATGGGAGGCGCGGACGGAGTTGGAGGACTTGGGAACGGCAGTGAAAACACGGATCCAGGCCTTTCAGAGTATTGCGGAACGCACCCCACATCTGCCAATTGCAGCCTATACACAACGACAAGTAGCTTCGATTTATATTATCGCTTCAACGGGACTCAATCCAACATATATTGCAACAGCTGCTCGTCTCAAAGCCTTCCTTGGGGAACACTTTCTTCCAACAATGAGTGCTGTTATCTGATTTCAAATCCGGGAGACCCTACTCTTATAAGCTACGACAGCGGGATAAATTATTGCCCAAGTTTCTACAACGCGGCTTATGAAAGCTGTTTTGATTATGCCTCGCTTCAAGCGACCAACGAAGGCGTGATCAACGCTTGTCTTGACAGCGAATATGCGACCTGCGAGGACTCCTATGAAGATATTCATTCCGGCAGCGACAATGTGTCCCAAGGAGAATCAACCAGCTCATTTTCCCGCTGTTACAAACACAAATTCGGAACCAACGCTGGGGCATCCGGATTTAGAGGTTTTGAAGGTTCTAGCAACACTTATGGAAATGATGACACCGGCTTGGATTATGACGTTTCCTGCAGACATAAATGGGAAAGCGCTCCAACCACCGGTTCAAACGGATGCACTAGCGATGATTGCGCCAGCGGATCGGGAAGGTTTCCTAATGGAGAAGAAAAGTACTGGAGGACTGACCCGAATGATCCCGACACAGATGGTGACGGATTCAATGATGAAGCTGATGTTATTGGATTGGGACAGCAAGATTTTACCTGGACCTACCAAGCCGGAGATCGAGTTGGCGTAACTGTTGAAGGAACCTCGATGATTCCAACTGATGAGCAAAATGCTTATTATAAAATAATGTGGGGCTATCTTGATGTATGCGACTCGACAAAAGCTAAGCTTCTAAATGATGATTTGTGTGATGGATCCAGCGATTACGGTTTCGGCTTTTTAGCCACAATGTCCCCGAACGAGCAGGAAAACGAAAAACTGAAACTTTCTCTTTCTTATTCTCCTGATAATCCCGTGGCTGATCCAAGCGGTGAAAACAGCGAGAATATTGAGGACGACGGAAGCATTCTCAACGCCGACCAAATTTCAGTCACTTCTTCCCTCGATAATACCCAATACAATCCAAATCTTCTTTACTACACTTGGCAAATTCAGAGAGGCGACCCCGTAACTGACGATTGGGGAAGCGCCTTGGACATCGGCGACAATTTTGACACGACTTCCAGCTCCTCCGGGCTGGGGTTAACCGACTTTAGCTTCACTCCCAAAAAAGAAGCCCTGACAACCTCAGATAATGGTATTATATACTTCAAAGTCACTGCCACTGCAGCCCAAGCGTCGGGTGTTGAAATAAACCGAGGAAGGTCAAGCGTAGTTGTACCAGTCAACAAAAATGGAGTTCGGATTGATCTTTATAAGGTCAACGTGTCCGGCGGAGAAGCAACCCTGGGAGAAAAAATATGCACGGAAGGTCTCTATGCCGCTCTTTGTCCGGCTGTTAAGGGCCAGATGCTCGCCGCTAAAATTTCAGGAAGCCGTTACAACGCCACGAACAGCGAATTTTCCTGGCAAACCAATGGAAACGTTCTCAATACGCCGACAAATGTCTCTGAATATTTCGATGGGTGGTCGAGCACGACTGTCTTTTTCCCAATCACCAGGGAGCAACAACAACTCGAGGAGGTTTCGGTCACGGTGACTCCTACGGATAAGCTCGAACCAGTGAAAGCTGGCCGGCTAATCACGGTGGTTGAACCGGTCGCCCTTGTCCGTTCGTCTGATACGAACACTGCCTGGCCAAAAACCCAGATCGTGCAGAGCGGCTCAACCAAAAATTCATATCAAACGGTAAACAATCTCAACATGCTGGAAACTTTTCCCGGCTCAGATGTTTCCCTTTACCTCGATTTTGTTCCCGATTATCTTCTGGCTGATGATGAAAACACCACGGTCGACTGGCAAATCGGCGGGATAAGCATCAATGACGAAGCTTTTGATGAAACATACGGCGATCTCAATGTGCTCACGGTTGAAGGAACAGACCTTCTTTTCACCGCACCTGAAACTGTCGGCGCCTATTATGACATTTCAGTTAATCTCAAAAAATACTGGTCCCAGGAGGAAGCAGATATCATGTCCAGCGTTTGGGGCATAGTTCCACGACCGCTGGAAAGCGATAGGGGCATTACAATCACAACCGTTGAAAAACCGGCTGTTGACGCAACTTCCTTAAACAGCCCGACTCAGCTCCTGGCTGCCGTTGGAACCCACCTGCCACATTACGTAATGTATAATCTTCGCTTGGCGCTTACTCTTCTGGTCATGGTTTTCACAAGCTTCTGGTTTTATGCCCTAATCCAAAAATTTACAAATTATGAAGAAAAATAGACCTCATACCAAAAACTTGCGCCTATGCCTTTGCGATCATCCCCTGGCCAAAATCACCGGGCGCTTTGTGGTATTGGGAAAAAAAATATTTCTTTACGTAATAGTCTGTCTTTTTATCCTTGTCAATTTTGGATCACCCGCTTTAGCCCAATACAAAAACCAGGAAAAAATTCCGGGTGCCTCCCAGCAACAATCGGATTTTGTCCCGTATATTAAAGACATTATCGGTTTTGGTTATGCAACCATTGGTATTCTAGCCATGTTTATGCTCTGCATAGGAGCTTATCAATACTTGATGGCTGCCGGCAATATCGGCAAAGTAGAAAGTGCTCGGAACACAATTGGCTCGGCTATTTTTGGTCTTGTTCTTGGGCTTCTTTCCTGGATAATCCTTTCCAAAATCCACCCGGATTTGGTTTCTTTCAAGGCTATCTCGGGAGGTTGATAAAGGGGGATCTTTTTGCAAAAAAATCTAGAATGAGGGAAACAAAAAACAAAAAAACAATTCTGCTGGCGCTCGCTATTTTTTTTATGAGTATTTTCATTCTTCAGCCGGTTTTCGCTGATGTCAATCTCTATTCCAACCAGCAGATGATTCCCGGAGCGACTGAAAAAACCTGCGACATATCCACCTATATCCAGCAGATCATCGGCTTTGGCTACGCGACCATCGGAATCCTGACCATGTTCATGCTCGGCATCGGCGCTTTTCAGTATATTATGTCTATCGGAAATACAGCCAAGATGACCAGCGCCAAAAATACGGTCAACTATGCCATTCTCGGCCTCGTTCTCGGGCTTCTCTCCTGGATAATCCTCTACACCATCAACCCCAATCTCGTGAAAGTCAGCCTCGGCGAAACGGTCCCGTGCACGATTACCACCAGCACGACTACAACCACAAACGGAAAATATGATGCCATTTCTCTTAAAAAATCGGTTAAAGAGCGGATTAAAGCCTACTGCAACATCATTCAAGAAGCTGCTGGAAAATATGGAGTTCCTGAATATCTGATAATGGCTATCATTGACCAGGAAAGCCGGGGAATTTACAACGCCCAAAGTCCTGCTGGCGCCACTGGCCTGATGCAACTTATGCCTGGGACGGCAAATGATCTTGGAGTCACGGACCGGACAGACCCATACCAAAATATTATGGGAGGGACAAAGCACTTGGCTTGGTTGCACAAAACGTATGGAAACGGCAACTGGGAACGAACGCTCATCGCCTATAACTGGGGGCAAGGTAATCTGACAAAAAAATATGATAAGAACGGCTGGCTTCCAAATGAAACAAAAAACTATATACCAAGTGTTTTGGGAAAAGCCGAATCTTATAAAAACGATGGTTGTTCAACTAATTGATGGTCTACGTTTAAAAATAAAATTATGCCTGGTGTATTGAAAAAATTTTCTTTTATTGTTTTTATCTCCCTGGCGATTTTTGCCATTGCGCTGGGCTTGATTTTTTTCATGTCAAAAAAAGGTGAAAATATCCCCGATAAACAAGTTTCCAATGAAGCCGATCAACTCATTCCGCTTCCTCCTTCTTCCTATTCTTCCGAATGGGCAAAAAAGAAACAGGAAAACAAATATCAGCCTTACAAATTAGAACAATATTCCTATGATATCCTCAAAGAAAATCCGGACGTCGTCAATCAAGTAAAGGAACTGCTGAAAAGTTTTTCGACTTCTAAAATGGCAGTATCAACTCCAGCCGCGAATATGAAGTTGAGCGACGGACGGGAAGTGCTCCTTCTCTTCGGATGCGAAGAACATAATTGCGGCGGAACGGGAATTGTTATCGCCTATGACAAAACCAATTCCAAGGCTTATCTTCTCTCCGAAAACACCAGAACTGAAGAAGAATACAAAATTTTGGGGAATCCTGACGAAGAAATCCGGAACTTGCTTGTGGATTACTATTATAATGAATAAAAAAACACTTTTTTACCCGAATGACTAAAAAAATATTTGCCATATCGACTCTTCTTCTTGTGCTTGTAACCGGGTCTATTTTTGCCTACAATTTCCTTTTTAAGAAACCGGACTCTCAAGATAGCGGGGACGAAACGGCTAAAACCAGTGAAGAAGGGCAACTCAAAGAGACAAAACCAAGCCAAATAGCGGGTGGAGAAAAAGCTTCCATTCAGGCTCTTTCCGAGGAGTCGGTTTTCGGGGCAACTCTTTCGCCCGATGGCGGCTATCTATATGTTTTTCTCGCCGAAAACGGACAGCTCAACCAAATCGATCTTTCCGGAAAACTGGAAAAGGTCATCTCTACCGAAAAATTCCAAAATATCAAAAATGTCATTTGGAATAAGCCTAGAAACAAGGCCATTATCAAAACCGAGCCCAGCCCGGGCACAGTAAAATTCCTTTATTTCGACATTTCCGGAAAAAAAGTTTCCGTTCTCAAGGAAAATATTGATTCTGTCACCTGGTCAAATTTGGGTGACAAGATCATCTACACGCATTATGACCCTAAAACCCAAAAAAGAACTGTGAATATAGCCGATCCTAATGGAAGCAATTGGAAAGTTATTGCTGAAATCGGGTATCGTAGCGCTGAAGTGGCTCCCGTGCCCGGGTCATCTGACCTTTCTTTCTGGCCCATTCCTAATGCTTTCACCGCTGCTTCTCTGGTCTCCGTTTCTTTCGGGGGAGAAAACCAAAAAGAAATTCTCAAGGATCGCTATGGAGCGGATTTTCTCTGGGCGCCAAACGGCACCCGCGCCGCCATGAGCGCATCGGACCAAAAGGGCGGCCACAAAATTGATCTTCTCGTTATGAACCGGCAGGGAGGCGAAGTCCAGTCTCTTATGCTTCCGACTTTTGCTTCGAAGTGCGCCTGGTCGTCCGACTCGAAATATTTGTATTGCGCTATGCCAGGAAACATTCCTGATTCGGCGATTCTTCCCAACGACTGGCAGGAAGGCAAAATAGCTCCTTCGGATACTTTTTGGAAAGTTGACGCTTCCAACGGGAAAAGAGAGAGACTGGTTGACCCGGAAAAAATCGGCGGCACTTACGACGCGCTGAATCCCTTCCTTTCTTCAGACGAAAAATCGCTCTTCTTTGTTTCGAAAAGCGATGGAAAACTTTATAGGCTGACATTAAATTAGTTTTTTTCTAATCGTTTTTCCGCTAAAAATAAATTTACCGCCACTATCGTCCAAAAAATCACCGCCATATCGTTTCTCCAGTAGGTCGTATCAACGAGACCGTGAATGAGAAAATAAAGAATTATCGCAAGAAATATAGATCCATAAAAATCGCGGGCCCCTTCACCAAAATTATTTTTTTCAGACGGGCTTTCCTGGGTCTGTTTTTTTGTTTTATGGACCAGGGCATTATGGTGTTCACTAATTTTGGTGAGTGGGTAAATTTTTTTGTTATCTTTGAAAAACAACCAAACTACCCAAAAAAATCCAGCGAGACCCGCGAGTCCCGACTCAAGCCAAAAGGCAAGATACAAATTGTGGGGCTGGGGAACTGCCCATTCAAGATAAGGCGGAAAATATTTTTGGTATTCCAGGTATTTTTCTTGGAAATTTCCCGGACCGATCCCCAAAACAGGATTTTTCTCAATCATCAGCCCGGCTGATTTCCAGATCATTTCTCGCGACGCCAGAGACGAGCGCTCGCCAAGTTTTTTTATGTTTTCGAATTTTCCGAAGCTCGCAGCGGCTATAAAGATTATTAAAATTATAATGGTTATAGCCAGATATTTTATCGGCCATAATTTCCTATATTTAAGCCAAAATACGATCATTAGCACAAGACCAATCGCCAGCCATGCCCCATAAGATTTTGTAAGATAAAGGTTGAATGAAATTAATAGCATCCCTACGATTGCAAAATATTTTTCCCAAAGCTCGGCTTTTTTTCCAAAGCTCGGCTTTTCTCTTGCCCCGACTAAGTCGGGGCAATTCATCAAAGCCAAGCTTTCGCCGAACTTTATCAGCCCGATCAAGAACGCCGGCGCTAGGAACATCGCCAGCTGGTTAGGCGAGTCGAAAAATATTCGGAGGCGCCCGTCATAGGCCAAAAGCCCAAACAGCCAATAATATATTCCTTCAATCGCCGTGAAAGCGCCCGAGGCAAAAAGAACAACGAATACTCTGTCCAGCAGTTTTTCATCTTTTTTGAGATTATTGTATAAAATAACCGCGAAAATTATCGGAAGAACAAACCAGCCCTTGAGAATGCCGAGGCCAACGTAGTAATTCTTGTTAATTAATATAGATAATATTAACCCAGTGATAATTAGCGCTGTTGGTATTGCGTATTGCGTATAGCGTATTGCGTATTTTATTTCTTTATTCGAAAACCAAACAAGAAAGAGCGCGATTACCAAAATTTCAACCAAGCTCAAAGAAATCCAATCGTGTTTGAACTTTATAAAATAAAAAGGAAGGAAAAACAAAGTTGAGAGGATCAGAATTTGTTGTGAACGTTTTATCAATGACATATAATGCAAGAGATTTTAGTTTTACATTGTCGCTTTTCGCTTTTAGTTTTTAATTTTTAGTTTTAGCGCAAAACCGCTTTACCATTTTTGGCTCAGAGGATTGAGACACTCCTATAGCTAAAATAACCAGGAGCATCACCATCACCTGCGGCGACCAGATCGACGTGTCGAAAATTCCGTGGACGAGAAAATATACCAGCCCCGAGGCAATCCCTAGATTCAGGATATTTTTTGATGCAATGTTTCGCCAAAGACTGACCAGAATCAGCGAGAGAAAAACAAGCCCGTTCAAAATTCCCGTCTCTGCCGATATATCGAGAAATGTGTTGTGGGCGTAAATTGACGATCTCTCTCCCGAAATTGGATCCACGTATGAGGCATAGCTGCCCATACCAATTCCCAAGAGGGGATAATCCCTCACTACTCCCACCGCTTGCTCCCAATTCTTCAGCCGCTGCGCGTTGGAGCCCTCTTTCAAATTGAAAGCCGACGCCAACCGATTTCGCGCCGTCCCCGGAAAAATGACAGCCGATAAAATAATCAGCCCGGCAGCCACGGCTGCAAATTTAACAAGTTCTTTTGATCTTGAAAGATGGGCAACCAGAAAAAACAAGCTTCCTGCGGCCGCTCCGAGATAAGCCCCCCTTGAAAAGGAAAAAAATATTCCAAAAAACATAAGGACTACAGCTGCCAACGCCAGAGCTTTCCACTTTCGTTTTTTTTCCCAAGCGAAATATCCTATCCCGACGAAGAAACACAGACTAACGAAAAAAGAAAACATGTGAGGATCGGGGAAGAATCCAAAAGCTCTCATCCAGGTATTCCCGGAAATATTCACCAGCCAGCTCGGGTTTCCAGCAACTAGCTTCCCGAAAGAATTTCCCAAAAAAAACGGAGCCATTTTTTTCCAAATTGCGACCGTCGAATCGAGCCCCGCTAAAAAGGGGAACAGGAACTGCGCGATTCCAACTGCAGCTGCCAATGATCCGCTTGCCCATATTGTTTTTATCATTTTTATCCTAAATTTCGCATCCCGCGCCAGATCAGCAGCTACAAAATAAATTGGAAAAATTGAGAGCAGGTACAGAATTTTTCTTATTCCTTTATCAGGATCTAGCCCGGCCCAAAGCGAAAACGATGATAGGAACAAAAAAGAAATCAGCAGCCAAGTTTCCGATCTGTTGGCTATCCAGATTCTTTTGCGGGCGAGGCCGCTTGAGATCCAAAGTAAAAAAATAGCCGGTACCAGAATCCGGGTTGTGGCTAAATCAATGTTATCGCCGACATTGAGCGCAAACTGAAGAGGAAGAAGAAATATTATTATTATAAAAAAAATTTGAATCATCCTAGCCATACATTTTTTATATAGAATGGAAATCTTGCCGCCTTCACAATCCAGCCCCAAGGCGACCCGAAATTCTTTTTTATGTAGTAGCTTTGCGAATTATAATAATATTTTTTCTTTTTCCGTTTTCCTGAAAAGCTCT
>Ga0208375_1000072_pt1 | contig 157436 bp, 154 predicted proteins | sample RifOxyD1_FD_184038 | JGI IMG/M metagenome (GOLD analysis project Ga0208375, IMG submission 184038) | Soil microbial communities from Rifle, Colorado - Rifle Oxygen_injection D1 (SPAdes) | ecosystem: Environmental > Terrestrial > Deep subsurface > Rock core/Sediment | place: Rifle, Colorado... | reverse complement strand
AGACCTTCTTTTCCAGAAAAAGGGACTCTTTTTTCAGGAAATTCTCAAAAAAGACATTTAAGCCACTATCCCCCATAGAGTTCCAAACGAAATGGAGGTATATAAGGATAGTGGTTTTTTGGTGGTGGTGCCACCCCCTCGTTTCTTGTGGAAACTTATTTTTACTTGTTTCTTTCTCTTTTCTAAACAAAAAACAAATCAAAAAGTGCTTTATTTAATTAATTTCTATATAGAAATATTATATTATTATAATATTATAATTTATTTAAAATTAAATATTATAATTTATTTTTATAATCTATTTAAGATTAAGAATCATACTTATTCAGAATTAATTGTCTTAAAATCTTGTATTTATAATCAAACGATGTATTAAAGCAGTAAACTAACTTTCTTGATATATTATTCATACTGATTATGTTATCATTAGTTATTGCCTGTTTTTATTGATATTCTTCATTTTTATCAATCATATCGAAATCTATAAATACTTCTCCTCTTCTCCATAGGAAATCAAGGGGTTCCACAGGTAAACGGGCTTTTGAGGATAATAAACTGTCATCAGTAAAAGAGGATTATTGGCATGAAAAAGAAAATTAATGCATTTTTTGAGAATTTTATCAAAAAGGAGTCTATTTTCCTTGATAAAGAGTTTCTTCAGCCTGGTTATCTGCCTGAAGAGGTTTCCTTTAGAGAAGAGCAGATAGAAGAAGTAGCTAATATCCTTGCTCCGGCATTACGCAAGGAAAAGCCGTCTAATCTGTTCATTTTAGGTAAAACCGGCACTGGTAAAACTCTTACCATCAAGCATATTACTCAGTCTATGGAAGAGATCGCTAAGGATAATAATCTTCCTTTAAAGATTGTTTACATCAATTGTAAACTAAAAAAAGTAGCAGATACAGAATATCGTCTTATTGCTCAGCTGATTAGAGAGTTTGGAATGGAGATTCCCGCCACCGGTTTACCCACCGATGAGGTATACACTATTTTTTATAGACTGTTAAAGAAAGAAAATCGATTCTTAGTTCTTGTTTTAGATGAAATAGACCAGCTGACAGGGAAAACTGGAGATGGAATACTTTATAATCTCACTCGTATCAATGCAGAGAGCAAAGCGCAACTTTCATTAGTTGGAATTTCTAATAATTTAGTTTTTGCAGAAAATCTTGATCCTCGTATCAAAAGTTCTCTTTCCGAAGAAGAAGTGCATTTTCCTTCGTATAATGCGATACAAATCCAAACTATTTTGCGTAATCGAGCAGAAAAAGCTTTTCGCAAGGAAACTCTTAAATCAGGAGTAATTGAAAAATGCGCTGCTTTGGCCGCTCAAGAGCATGGAGATGCCAGGCGGGCGATTGATTTGCTGAGAATTGCTGGAGAAATCGCAGAAAGAAGAAACTCTTTGTCAATTGAATTAGCGCATTTAGATGAAGCAAGAGAAAAAGTAGAATATGATTCTGTAGTGAACTCTTTAATCAATTATCCCAAGCAGTTTCAAGTGACTTTGTATGCTATTTTCTTGATTGCCGCTAAAAAACGGATATTTTTTACAGGAGAAATGTACGAGGTTTACAAAAAATTATGTGCTCAGCTTAATCTTTCTCCTTTAACTCAGCGTAGGATTTCAGACATTGTCTCTGAATTGGACATGCTGGGCATTATCAATGCTAAGATTATCTCCAAAGGCAGGTACGGCCGCACCAGAGAGATTTCTATGTCATTGGCCGAAGATCTATCGCATAAAATAAAAGCTACAATGGAGAAAGAGCTGCATTTGACAGGAAAATAAAAAAAGTGATATCTGTCACGAGTACATAATTCTTACGAACCTTTATATACCAAGTGCCTTTTAAAAAGAAAATCAAGATAACGAAAACTCACGGTAGGGAGTTATCATCTCATTAAGGTCAGAGGTTTTTACTCTCCTCGCTTAAACAGCGAGTTTTCGGAATAGAAAAATCAGTATAAAAACTGAGATTTTTGACTACCGATTTTTCTAAAAGAAAAACTTGAAGTAAATAAACGCCTTAAAACAAAGCGTATAAATATAAAAACACAACTAAAGCATCCTCGTTGAAGAGAGAGCAATTGCTCAGTTCCTGATCATTTCGCTTTTTCTAGAGAAGTGCTTAATAGTAAATATAGGTGAAAATATGACTAAATTTGAAGAGTTAGGGCTAAGCGCTAGTATGCTTAGCACAATCAGTAAATTAAAGTTTGAACAGCCGACCCAGATCCAAGAGCTGTCAATCCCCCATATCATGGCCGGAGAGGATGTCATCGGCGAATCAGCCACAGGTTCAGGAAAAACATTAGCTTTTGGCTGTGGGATAGTAGAAAAAGTCTCTCCAGGCAAAGGTTTACAAGCCTTGATTCTTACTCCTACACGAGAATTAGCAGAACAGATTCGGGGAGTATTAACTCAGTTAGCTTATTCCAAAAGATTAAATGTTCTTTCAGTCTATGGGGGTGTGGCCATCGGGCCGCAGATCCACGGGCTTTCCCGAGCAGAAGTGGTAGTGGCTACGCCTGGCCGTCTTTTGGATCATGTACAGCGAAATACTATCAATATGTCTAAAATTAATCTCCTGGTTTTAGACGAGGCAGATAGAATGTTTGATATGGGATTTATAGAAGACATCAAAAAAATTATCGGAAAATGCCCGGTGAAAAGGCAGACTATCTGTTTTTCCGCCACAATATCTTCTGAAGTGGGAAATCTAGCCCATCGTTACATGAACAAACCAGTAATGGTTTCTGCTGCTAAGATGGTTGATCCCAGCAAATTAAAACAAGCGTTTTATGATGTTCCTCGTCATTTAAAGATGTCTCTGCTGATTCATCTTTTACAAAGCGAAAAGTATGGTTTAGTGATGGTTTTTTGCAACACTCGAAAAACAGTAGATTTTACAGTAAAAAATTTAAGGGCGAATAACATAGATGCGTTAGCCATCCATGGAGGTTTGTCTCAAAATCAGAGAACCAGAACTATCACCGCTTTTGGCGGCAAGGCCAGTGTTTTAGTCTGCACTGATGTCGCTTCCCGCGGCTTGCATATCGATGATGTTTCTCATGTGTATAACTATGAGATTCCTAAAGATGCGAAGGATTATGTTCATCGTATTGGTAGAACAGCTAGAGCAGGAGAAGAAGGAAAAGTAATCAATATTCTCTGCAATTTAGATTATGATAACTTTTCTCGTATTCAACGGGAATATCGTACCTTTATCATACAACAGATGGAACTGCCTGTATTGAAAGAAGTTGTTTTTGTGAAGCCAGAAGCTTCTCGAAGAGAATCCTTTGGTCGACGTCCTTTTGGACGAGGACAACCCGAACGAGGACAGTTCAGAGGAGAATACTCTGGTGGAGGGTCAGGAAGAAGAGAACAGAAAAGGACACCTTCTTTCTCGGGAAGGAGATGGAAGTAAATTAATTTAATTTTTTTTATATTCTTATTTGTTTATATTTGCATTTCTGATGCCGTTTTATCTCTTCTCTCTATCACCCAAATCTATAAAAACGGTCGAATCTCCATCTTCTTATGGCCGAAGAACAAGTCTGCAGCCCTTCGATGCGGAAATATTTTCAAGAGATTGAAACAGAAGTGACTCGTTCTTATAAATTAGCCAATCAAGCTAGAGCTCTTAATCTTGATCCGGAAGATCATGTAGATATCATCCGCACTCAGAACATGGCCGAACGGGTTGCCGGTCTAATATCTATCGTAGCTCCTCAGCTTTTGCATACTAATCTGGCGGAGCGCATTCCTGAGCTGGAAAAAGAGTATGGCAAGCTGGACTGGCGAGTGGGATTTAAAGTTGCCGAAGAGGTGGCTAAAGAAAACTTCTGTAAATTTTCTTCTAAAGAAGAAGCGATGGAAGTAGCTATCCGTGTAGGTTTTGCCTATCTTACTTTAGGAATTGTTTCTGCTCCGCTGGAAGGCTTTGTCGGCTTGAAGATAAAGAAGAGGTTGGACAACGGCCAGCCATATTTCTCTTTGAATTATGCCGGACCGGTGAGGGGAGCAGGAGGAACTGCAGCTGCCACTTCGGTTCTTTTATCTGATTATGTAAGAGTCAAAATGGGTTATGCAGAATATGATCCTACAGAAGAAGAAGTAAAACGCTTTGCCACAGAAATCCACGATTATCATGAACGGGTAACCAATCTGCAGTATCATCCTTCGACAGAAGAGATAGAATTTCTCGCCCGTCATGTGCCCGTGGAAATCAACGGCGATCCTACGGAAAAGTTTGAAGTTTCCCAGCATAAAGATATTCCCAGGATTGAAACTAATCGTATTCGAGGAGGAATCTGTTTAGTAATGGCAGAAGGTATTGCCCAGAAAGCGCCTAAGCTTTGGAAACGTCTGAGTGTCTGGGGCAAAGATATGGGTATGAACTGGGATTTTTTAGCAGAATTTTTAGAACTGCAAAAACAAATCAAGGCTAAACGGGAAGTAAAAAAAGAAGCGAAGAGCGAAGAAAAATTAACTCCTAATTTTACGTTTATCAAAGATTTGGTAGCAGGACGGCCGATTCTTACCTACCCCATGCGAGAGGGAGGTTTTAGGCTGCGCTACGGCCGCTCCCGTCTTTCCGGTTTTTCTGCTCTCGGCCTTAATCCTGCCACCATGCAGATACTAGATAAATTTATTGCTATAGGAACACAGCTGAAAATTGAGCGGCCGGGCAAAGCAGGAGTAGTTTCTTTATGTGACACGATAGACGGGCCGATAGTCAAATTAAAGAATGGTTCAGTAGTTTATCTTGCTACACCAGCAGAAGCAAAAATCGTCAATGATTCTGTTGAAGAAATAATTTTTTTGGGAGATATTCTATTTAATTATGGAGATTTTTCCGAGAATGGCCATAAACTAATTCCTGCAGGCTACTGCCCGGAATGGTGGATTCAAGAAGTAGAAAAAGCAGCCAAAGAAAAATTCTCTGAAGAGACATGGTTTAACCTTTCTTCTCAAATAGGAATTGCAGAAAATCGTCTGAACGAATTAAAAGAAAATTTTTTGACGGTTTTTCCTTCGGTAGAAGAAGCAGGAAAGCTGAGTCATTTTCTAAATGTCCCGTTACATTCAGCGTATACTTACCACTGGCGAAGGCTTTCTTTAGAGCGATTGAAACAGCTTTTTGTATGGTTGAAACAAGCCACACTTGAATATCAAGATGATCAAACTAAGATAGTTAAAAAAATTATTCTTCCTTGGAAAAAAGAAGAACACGGAGCGGTAAAGGAAAGTTTGGAATTGATTGGCATGCCGCACAAAGTTTCCATTGAATTTATCATTTTAGAGAATGAAATTGCCCAAACTCTTTCCCTGCTGTTTAATCTTAAAGAGATTGAAGATTTGAAAAGAATAATTCTGCCCGAAACAGCAGTCAATGCTTTGGAAGCAATTAATGCTATCTCTTCGGTTAAGATGAAAGATAAATCCGGCACATTTATCGGAGCAAGGATGGGCCGGCCGGAAAAGGCGAAGATGCGAAAGATGGATGGTTCTCCTCAAGCATTGTTTCCAGTGGGAGAAGAAGGAGATAGAATGCGTTCTTTCCAAGCAGCTTTGGTGGGAGGGAAAGTGACCGCTGATTTTCCCCTGCTTTATTGTCAAAAATGTAAGAAAAATACAGTTTATCTACGCTGTGAAATTTGCGGAGAAAAACCATTACAAAAATATCACTGCAAATTCTGCGGCGATCTTTCCAAAGAGCAGTGCCAACATGGGCCGACTAGAAATTTTGGCAAGATTACAATTGACATCAAGCATTATTTTGATTTAGCGATGAAACAGACGGAAACTAAGATGGCCCCAGATCTGATTAAAGGAGTACGCGGTACTTCCAATAAAAATCATTTTGTAGAAAATCTAGCTAAAGGACTGTTACGAGCCAAGCATAATCTCTATGTCAATAAAGATGGAACCATTCGTTATGACTGCACTGAAATGCCCATCACTCATTTTAAACCAGTAGAGATTAATACTTCGATGGAAAAACTAAGACAACTAGGTTATGAATTGGATATTTATAATAAACCTTTAGAAACAGCAGATCAAATTTTAGAGCTTAAACCGCAGGATGTGATTCTGCCAGGATTCAATTCTTTAGACGAATCTGCTATCCAAGTGATGTTTCGTACAGCCAAATTTGTTGATGAATTGCTGGTAAAGATTTATCATCAGCCTCCGTTTTATAACTTAAAAAATGAAGGGGATCTAATGGGGCATTTAGTGATTGGTCTGGCTCCCCATATCTCTGCAGGATTGATGGGTAGAATTATTGGTTTTTCTGAAACTCAAGGATTATTGGCGCATCCTCTTTGGCATGCAGGATTGAGGAGGGATTGTGATGGAGATGAAGCAGCAATTTTAATGCTTATGGATGGTTTGCTAAATTTTTCTCGCCAGTTCCTTCCGGATCAACGAGGAGGCAGAACCATGGATGCACCACTGGTTCTTACTTCTATCATCAATCCTTCAGAAGTAGATGATCAAGCACAAGGAATTGATGTGGTTTGGAAGTATCCTCTGGAATTTTATGAAGCAGCTTTACAGTATAAACCGACCAGTGAGGTAAAGATTGCGCAGATTAAGCATAGCATCGGCAAAGAAACACAGTTCGAAAAAATGGGTTTTATTCATCAGACTAATAATCTTAACGCTGGAATCAACTGCTCTTCGTATAAAACTATTCCATCTATGATGGAGAAACTACGAGGACAGATGGAACTGGCTAGAAGGATTAGGGCGGTAGATACTATGGATGTAGCCAATATGGTCATTCAAAAACATTTTCTTAAGGATATTAGAGGAAATCTTAGACAGTTTTCTCAACAGCAGTTTCGTTGCACTAAATGTGATACCAAGTATCGAAGGCCGCCCCTGCTCGGCCGGTGCAGCTGCGGTAATAATCTGATATTTACAGTAACTGAGGGAAGCATTATCAAATATCTTGGACCGAGCATGATGCTGGCTAAAGACTACGGCCTGTCAGATTATCTTAAGCAGAATCTGGAACTGACTCACCGCTATGTGGAGTCAATTTTTGGCAAGGACAAAGATAAGCAGGAAGGATTGGGAAAGTGGTTTGGAGGATAAGAAAAAGATAATTAAAAAAATAAAAAAATAAATTTATACCGCACAACCGCCGGCCGGAGCTGCAGCCGCGGCTGCTCCTAAAGACGTGCTGCATTCTTCTGGAGCAGTGTTAAAAGCTGCACAGATGCCGCTTTTGTAGCCTTCTGGAGTTCTTGGCCCGTTGAAGTCTTCTCCATTAATAATCAGCATGGGAGAGCCTTGCACATTATATTTTTCATTAAGTTCCACTTCCTTCTTCAACAAGTCTAAAGCTTCAGTTTTCTGGCAGGATTTTATTTTTTCTGTGTTGATACCTGCGGCTTTGGCTACTCCTTCCCAACAAGCATCTACATTCTGATAGTTGCATTGAGTATTTACAGCTTTAATAAAATCCCAGAATTTTTCTTTCTGGTATCTGTAAACACACAGCTCTCTTACATTTTCATTTAATTCTTGAATGCCATGCATTGAGCAGTATTTGTTTTCTGCATCTAAACAGAAATTTGGTCCGCCCCCGCCATAATTACTGTAAATAACGTAATGCGGTTCAATAACTGCTTTCTTGTCTAAGAGGGGAATTACTGGAATCATTGCATCTTCTGCCTGGTTTCCATACGGACAATAACTCATAGTGAAAAGCAAGACTTCAGGCTTGTCATTTTTCACTGCAGCCGGAGCAGGAGTATTTGCCGCTGCTGAAACCGGAGCTTGTTCTAAGTCAAAAGATTGGACAAATAATTTTTTCCCGTCTTTGGTAACATAGGTATCAAAATCCTTGCCATTGATAAGCAGTTTAATTTTGTACAAATCTCCTTCAGTTTCTACAGTTTTTACTGAAGCTGCGGCTTGGCCTTGCAATAAATTCTGATTAATAAAACCGACACTTTTATCAGCTACGGCTTGGCCAGTGATTCCCGAAGAAAAACTGAATTGGCGGAAACCATCAGTAACAACCGAAGCAATGAGCAGGACGCCCAGAACTACAGTTAATATCTTCCAATAATTGCTTTTTCTTTCCTTTTGAGGAAAGGGTTCTACATTTTCCATATATATCAACCTCCTTATCTAATTCTTTTTACCGGCACTTTGTTGCCGCAAACATCGCATTTAAGATATTGTACATCTTCTGTAAGTAAGAGTTTAGTGTCGGGCTTGCCGCAGGACGGACATAAGACAAATTCTGAGATATATTGTTTTACTTTCTTGTTGATAAACTCAGAAGCAATCTTAGTGCCGAAGATAGTACGTTCTCCATCGAATTTAGCCGGAGAAGCTAATTCCCGCTGCAAGTATTTTAATAAGTGTTCTGGAGGACGGCCACAGCGGTCAGAAATCTTTTTTAAGTTGGAAATGATAGTCTTATTGCCTTCTAAATGGCCGCTGACCTTTTCTACCTGAAAACGCTCTCCGGAAGAAACACTCTCGGGCAGCTCTTTTTGGGCTTTGGCCAGCATCTGTTCGTAGTCCATAGTTTTTTGTTATAAAACTACTTTTTTATAAATCTATTTGACAGAGCATCACAATCTTTAAAAGGACAGGAACGCGAGATGGACTGATGGAGATAAAAGAGGGGTTGTCTTATGATGATGTGCTGTTAGTGCCTAAATTCTCGGATATCATTTCTCGCAGGCAGGTGGATACTTCTACTCAGCTTACCAAGACTCTTCGGCTAAATATTCCTCTTATCAGCGCCAATATGGATTCTGTAACTGAAGCCAATATGGCCATTGCGGTGGCCAGGCAGGGGGGAATTGGCATTATCCATCGTTTTATGACTATCGAAGACCAAGTCAAAGAAGTATTAAAAGTAAAGCGGGCAGAAGCAATCATCATCGAGCGGCCGTATACCCTGCCGCCAGAAGCTTCTCTGCGGGAAGCTAGAAAGATGATGGAAGAGAAAGGGGTAAATGGTTTGTTGATTATAGACGAATTCGGCCGTTATATGGGAATTCTTACACATAGGGATATTATGTTCGAAGAAGATCCTTCTTTGCCTGTCCGCCAGCTGATGACTTCAAAAGAAAAATCTATCTTTGCTCCGTGGGGGATTAATTTAGAGCAAGCTAAACAGATTTTACGAGAAAAGAAAGTAGAAAAACTTCCCATCCTGGATGAGGGAGGTTATCTCAAAGGATTGATTACTTTAAAAGATATTAAGCGGAAAGAGCAGTATCCTTTAGCTTCTCAAGATAGCAAAGGCCGGCTTTTGGTAGGAGCGGCTATTGGAGTAAGAGGAGATTCATTAGAACGGGCAGAAGCTCTTTTGCAGGCAGGCTGTGATGTCTTGGTGATTGACATTGCCCACGGCCATTCAGACGCAGTAATAGAAACAATCAAAGCGTTAAAAGAGCGATTTGTTGGAGTGCAGGTGATTGCCGGTAATGTGGCAACAGCTGAAGCCACTAAAGATTTGATTATGGCCGGAGCAGATGCGATTAAGGTAGGAGTTGGAGGGGGGAGCATCTGCGTTACACGAGTAGTTACTGGAGCAGGCGTTCCTCAGCTTACTGCAGTGTTGGAATGTGCTAAAGTTGCAAAAGAGTTTAATGTGCCTTTGATTGCTGACGGAGGAATCAAAGTTTCTGGAGATATCACTAAATCTTTAGCGGCAGGAGCTTCTACTGTAATGCTGGGAAATTTATTGGCCGGAACAGAAGAAAGCCCTGGGCAGACGATAATTCGGAGCGGCCGCAAATTCAAGATTTACAGAGGCAGTGCCGGGTTTGGAGCAGTGATGGCTAGAAAGCAGAGAGAGAATGGCAAAGAAGAAGCGGATTTAAGTGAGGTAGTGCCAGAAGGAGTAGAAGGAACTTTGCTTTATAGGGGGAATGTATCTGAAGTGATTCATCAGTTGATAGGCGGTTTACGAAGCGGAATGAGCTATTGTGGAGCGCACAACTTAGCAGAACTTTGGCAGAAGGCCGAATTCGTGAAGATGAGCGGGGCAGGACTGCGAGAAAGCCATGCCCATGATATTGAGATGATGAAATAGATTTATATTATACTCTCATTTTTTTGGGTTATGTTTAAATTTGTCGTTAAGCATCAATCAGGAAAAGCTCGCACCGGCCAGCTCATCACTTCTCATGGAAAGATTGCTACTCCGGCCTTTGTGCCAGTAGCCACCCAAGCTACAGTCAAGGCCTTGACTCCTAAACAGCTGGAAGAGATTGGTTTTGAAGCGGCATTATGCAATACTTATCATCTTTATCTGCGGCCAGGGGCGGATATAGTTAAAAAGATAGGCGGCCTGCAGAAATTTATGGCATGGAACAAGCCGATTTTTACTGATTCTGGAGGATTTCAAGTATTCAGTTTGAAAGACGGTTTGTGCGCAGTGAATGATGATTGTGTCACTTTCAAATCTCATCTCGATGCTTCCAAACATATATTTACCCCAGAAAAATCTATGCAAATTCAGCGGAAATTAGGAGCAGATATAATTTTTGCATTCGACGAATGTTTGGATATCAATGCAGATTATGAAACGACAAAAAAGTCTTTGGAAAGAACTCATCGCTGGGCTTTAAGAAGTTTGAATGAATTTAAGAAATTGAATAAAGATAAAAAACAGGCTCTTTATGGGATTGTGCAAGGAGGAAGATTTTTAGACTTGCGCAAGAAAAGTGCCCAGTTTATTTCTTCGCTCGGTTTTGATGCGATTGGTATCGGAAGCATTTTTGGGGATCCTAAAACCGAAAGCAAGAAGATTGTAGAACATACGCTTAAATTCTTACCCGAGAATAAACCTAAACATCTGTTAGGTATCGGAGCAGTTGAAGATATTTTTACTTATGTGGAATTAGGGATAGATACATTTGATTGCGTTCTGCCGACAAGACTGGCTAGAGTAGGCTATGTTTTTGTGCGGCCGGAGAGCGGAGGAAGACTAAGCAATAAGTTTCGTTATAGGATTACTAATTCTAAATTTAAGTCTGATTCTAAACCTCTGGATACAAAATGTGATTGTTATATCTGCCAGAATTTTTCTCGAGCGTATATCAATCATCTCTTTAAAGCTAAAGAACTGCTGTTTAATACCTTGATGACATATCATAATCTTTATTTTTTTAATCGAATGATGAAAGAAATTAGGGAAGCGATAGAAAAGAATAAATTTTCTGGGCTGAAGAAGAAATGGCTAAAATAAATCTTAAGGAGTATGATTACTCTTTACCGAAAGAACTAATCGCTCAGACTGCCTGCCACCATAGAGATCATTGCAAACTGATGGTATTGAACGGCCGCAGAACTGAACATAAGAGATTTTACCAAATCATTGATTATCTGCAGCCAGGAGATGTTTTGGTTTTGAACGAGACCAAGGTGATGGCGGCCAAGCTGCTGGGAAAAAAAGAAACAGGAGGAAATGTGGAAGTGATCCTGACTGGTAAATTAGGAACTTCTTATCTGGCCAGGATTAAGGGCAGCAAAATACGAAAAAAAACAAAGTTAATATTTGCCCACAACAAAGCGGAAGTAGTGAAGCGGGAAGAAGATGTATTTTATCTGAAATTTTTTGGCGGCCTGAAGAAAAAAGATTTAATCATTCCTACTCCGCCTTATATCAAACAAAAAGTGCCGGAGAAAGATTATCAAACTATTTTTGCTCGGAAAGCAGGTTCTCTGGCTGCTCCCACTGCCGGCCTGCATTTCACTAAAGAATTGTTGAAAAAGATAGAACAGAACGGGGTAAAAATTGCGAAGATAAATTTAAGCATTTCCTATGAAACTTTTTTGCCGGTAAGAGATATTAATCATCACCAGACTGGTCGAGAATATTTTGAGATTGGTAAACGAAATGCTGATTTAATCAACTCTGCTAACAATCTTTTTGCTGTCGGTACTACAGTAATCAAATGCTTAGAAAGTGCGAAAAGAAAGAACGGCCGTTTATTTCCTCAAAAAGATTGTTCTACGCTGTTCATCAAACCAGGACACCAATTCAAGACAACTTGGAAGGGAATAATCACCAATTTTCATTTGCCTCAATCTTCTTTGCTTCTGTTAGTCAGCGCGTATATTGGCGGGAATAAATTAAGAATAGCTTATGCCGAAGCCGTGAAAAAGAAATATCGTTTCTTTTCTTTGGGAGATGCAATGCTGATTGTGAAGTAAACTACCCTTTAGAAAAAAAATACTTCTTTAATCTTTTTTTCTTAGCCAGCCAATTTATCGAATAAACCGCGGCTAATCCGTAGAGACTACCTAAAATAATTCCCGTTAGAACATCGCTGGGATAATGCATGCCATTATGCACTCGAGAAAAGGCCATCAAGAGCACGGCCAAAGCAGCCGGCAGCCAATATTTACGATGAAAATAGATTAAGACTGTTAAAACTGCGGCAGTGCTGGCCAAATGACTGGACGGAAAAGAAGAGTCTTTAAACGGCTGGCCGAGAGGATGGATCAGTTCGGGAAAAGCCAGATACGGCCGTTCCCGATAATATGCATTCTTGATTAAACATTCAGTGATGACAAAATGGAATACTAAAGCCAAAAGCACGGTTAAGAGAACAATCTTCAGTTTCTTTTTTTCGTAGACAAATATTAAGATTAATAAGAAAAGAAGGAAAATCAACATAAACGGGATGTTACTGATAAAGATTGTAAAATAGTCTACTACTCCCTTGCCCAATTGCTGAGCCGAATAAACAATATCTAATTCTATCATCTTTTTATTTGTTGGTTTTTTATTATTCTTTTTTAGCTTTTTCTTTAATGCTGGCTGCTTCTTCTTTCTTAAATGCAATCATCAAACTAATTCCTCCGACAATAAAAATACCGCCTAAGATAAACAGAGCCAAAGGATAGATTCGTTGGAAAACTAATGGAATCAGAATCGGTAAAAGTTTTCCTATGTCTAATCCAGAAGTTGAGTCTCCTCGGTCTCCCTGAGCATTTGTTGGTTCAGGTAAGTCTTCTGCTAAAGGACCGCCAGACAAGCCCGCAGTAACTAAATTAATCACTAAAGTGGTATCCGGCGGGTTCATATAAACATATCCTTGAATTAATAGATACGGAATGACCAAGAAGATTCCAGCTTTGAGAAGCATCTTGCCTAAATGGCGGAAGTAAAGTTTAGGCTGATGAAGAAAGAAAAGGAAAAGCAGCACAAGAAGAATGGCGACAGTGATTGGCAAAAGAACTTTGCTGGTGTTAAAAGCGTAAATCAATGGTTCGAGAGGAGTATCTTTTCCAGTTTCTTTTTCTAAGTTTGGTAACTGGCCTTCAACTGCGTTGTGAACGCTTTGGGTAAAAAACTGCTTGACCGACAATTTCTTGGCTTGGAACTGCGCACAGAGGTCTTGAATCTTAAAAATCATTTCTACATTCTGTTTTTCTTCTGATTTGGCTTGCTGTAAAAGCATCTGTTTAATCGTTTCTTTAGACTGGCCTTGCTGTTCTAACATCTTTAACTGCAGATCAAAGTAACTGCAGAGGCCAGTGAACTTTTCTGTAAGCTGGGTCTTGCTTTCTGGACTGCTGTAGTCATATAAGTCATCAACCACTCCCGGAACAATAGAATCTAATGAGATAAAACTGGTGAAAATCCATAATGACAAAAGGATAGAGAGAATAAACGTGATAGACCAGATAGAGAATCGGCGGAAGAAACGGCCAAGAGCGGAGAGGAAGGTCATGAGAATATTCCTCCACTCTTTAAAATTCCATACAAAGAGATAAATATAGAAATACTTCCACAAACCCAACCAAGACCACGAAGAATTTTTTTTGTTTGTTTAGTCATCTTAATAACCAACTTAAAGAAATGTCTTCTTATTTATATTATTTTTTGTAGAATAAACGCAGCCGCAGTACTTTTGATGATATAAATTCATCTCTTTGGTGATATGTTTGTGTTTATAGTAGGCCTGACGTCTTTCTTCTGCGGAGAGGTTAAATGCTAGATATTTTATTCCTTCTTTTTTGGCTATTTCTCGGCCGAGCTGATTGATTGCCGCTACATCTTTGAAGGCGCTGGTGGCTAAGGTAGTAGCAAAAGCAGCGAATCCTTTTTGTTTAGCTTCTTTGGCTGTCTGCTGCAGCCGTAATCCAAAGCAAAGCAAGCAGCGCTGGCTGTTTTCCGGCTCGTGTTCGTATCCTTGAATAGCTTTTTGCCAAACTTTTGGTTCATATTTTCCTTCACTAAATGACCAGCCATACTTTTTTGCTACCTGTTGCACTGTTTTTTTCCGTTTTTTATATTCTTCAGCCGGATAGACATTAGGATTATAAAAATAGATCTCTACTTGATTATTTTTTAGTAAGTCTAATGGAAAAACCGCACAAGGGCCGCAGCAGGTGTGAAGTAATATCCTCATAAAAAATCCTCTCGATGCTTGATTCTTTCCGTTTTTTCTCCCCTCCAGTTTTTCTCCCATTGTTTTTTAACTTCTTCTTTGGGAAAATTGCTTAAGAGCCAGCCCAGTTTGATAAACGCGGTTTCCGGCGTTAAATCTGAATAACTGCCTAAGATGCCGGCATGAAATAGTTCTCGGCCAGGAGAATAAACATTGAGGTTCACTCGGCCGAAAATGGCTTGCGAGGTCATCACTAGGGGCATCTTTTTTGCTAATACCAAAATTTTGTCTTTTATTCTAAAATGTTCTTTGGTTAGAGAATCCATTTCAGTAATGGGAAAATGGCCTAAACCAGTGCCGGCCAAGATTAAACCGTCAAAACAGTCATAGGAAGAAAATTCTTCTACTGACATCTGAGGATGGGCATAAAGCAGGCCGAGTTTGAGATGCTCATTAAAAAGTTTTAAAACTGTTTTTTTCTTTTTATCTTTCTTTGTATAATAAGCAGAGAGAACTTCTATTGCTCCTTCTTTTTTTACTCGAGCCCAGGGCAGAGCATTGATTGCTTTGAATGCATCTCTTCGAGAAGTGTGAAGCTTTCGGCTCTTTAACGCAGGAAGAATCAAGCAGGATTCATCTTGAGAGTTTTCGTGCATACAGAGAGCAACTTCTCCGAAATCTGAGTTTAAAATAAATTTAACTGCACACTTTAAATTAAGAAAAGCATCGCTGCTGCCTCGATCTGAGCTTCTCTGAGAGCCGACTAATATGACTGGAATTGAAAGGTTTTCTAAACTGAAAGACAAGGCTGCAGCAGTGTAATGCAAGGTGTCTGTGCCATGGGTAATAATAATTCCTTCTGTGCCGGATTCTATCTCTTCTTTGATGGCTTTGGCGATAAGGTTGTAATGACCGAAGCGCATATCATCAGACATCATGTTGGCGATAAGACGGCTGCGAAGATTTACTGCTTGGAAAATATCCGGAAACATCTCTTTTATTTCTGTAGGAGAGAATTTGGCGGAAACAGCTCCAGTGGCATAATCGATCTTGCTGGCGATGGTTCCTCCGCAATGAAGCAGAGAGATAATCGGTAGAAGGGGAGTCTTTTCTTTTTCGGCTTCTGTTTTAATTTCTACTTTCTTTATTTCCTTTTTTTCTAAAACTTTAATCTTTTTTATTTCCTCTTTTTTAAACCCCCGATTGTAGCCGTTTTTTAGCTTGATGATGAGAATTCCTTCTTCAGAGCTGGGCATGAGAATTCCATCTTCTTTACCTTTTTTAGTCTCTATTTGAATTAAATCTCCTACCTGGGCATCCATCCTTAAACAGAAAGAAAGCTGATTTATTAATCTTATTCTCTTTGAGAAAAAAGTTATTCAAAGCCGCCTAAATCTGTAAGCAGTTCTGAAGCGGATTGCTCTTGGGAAACAGTATTGCTGGTTCCGCACCAAGGGCAGCGGGGAGGAGCACTGACTGTGCCTCCTTTAGGAACAAACTTGTACTTGCATTTTCCGCAGACGTATTTGGCCATATACCAAGTGATAAACGGAGCTATTTTTAAGGATTTCGGAAGTGGATTATACAGCATTGACCCAAAAAGTATAAAAAGAACTGGCACTTATCTAAAAAATTAGGTTACTGAGGTGAAAATATGGCTGATAAAAAAGAAAAAACATCTTTAGATAAAATTGTAGAAGCGTTACATCCAGATAAAATTACTAAGCAGATTATTGTTCCTCATAGAAAGATTAAGACTAGTTGGAAAATAGATAATCCCCAGATAGAAAAATATGGTGACTTTACTAAGCATATTACCGGCTATGTGCAGCACCATTGGAAAGGATGGTATGGGGGAAAGATTGGTGATGAAGAAGCTTTCGGCGAAGCTCACACTCTTTTGAATCACATTTTTGGAGAGACTGCACAGAAGCATGGTTTAGGAAGCGGTTATGAGTATGCATTTAAATTAGCTCAAGAAGGAAAACTTGATGAAGTAATTTCCGTTCTAGCAGAGAGTCTTGAAGGGGAAGCTAAACGAAAGTACGTTACTTCCAAAATGAAGTCTCATATCGATCCGAATGATCTGCCAGCACAAACAGCCTTAGTAGCAGAGATTATGGATAAATACAAGACATTTCTTCCGGAAGGAATGAAACTGCGCAAGCCTGAATTTTATGCTAAAAATCATGAACAGTTTGTTCATACTTACTTGGGTATGATGGAGCATGCGGGAGAAACAATGGCAGAGAAACATAAAAAAGAGAAGAAGTAAACCTTTTCTTTTTTTATAGATATCTTTCAGTATACTCTTTGGCCTTTCGTAAGGTGCCGAGAAGGAGGACTTTATCGCGTATCTGCATAATCATGGTGCCGCCAGTGGCCGAGTTCTGTTTCAGCCAATCTTCGTTTTCTTGAATCTCTTCCTTGATATGGGCCAAAAGGCCGTCTTTAGTGTCGAATAATTTGGAAGAAGCTACTTCTAATAACGCCCGGAAATCTGGTTCATTTTGAATAGGGGAGGGCGCCCTCTTTTCTAACTCTGCTTTAAGATCCATTTTGTTTCAAGCCGAAGGACGATAGACTGACCGGCAGTCCCGACAAATGACTTCAGTCTTGTCTTCCCGGCAGCCGATGTTTTCTGAGCCGCATTCTGGGCAGGCTTTAATGGCCGGACAGAAGGCCTTCTGCTTGGTTTTTTTCACTACTTTTTTGACCATAAGCGAAGGATTCTTTTGATTCTTATAAAGGTTGTGAAGGGATTTAGAGAATTCCCATATGTGCATAGCTCGCTCGTATGCTTCACTCAATGCAACTCGTGATGAAGCACCGTGTAAAGTCTTACGATGAACTTTGCTTACTCACTGGTGGCATTCGCGCTATGCACATACTAATTCCCAAAAGCCTTATAAACGCTAAAAAGATGTCTCAAAGATGAAGAAATTTACTTTAAAGAACGGCATTACAGTCCTTTTTGAACATAAACCCACTGCTTCAGTAGCTATAGAACTGCTGGTGAAAACCGGAAGCAACAATGAAGCAGAATCTTTGAGGGGTGTTTCTCACGTAATTGAGCACATGCTTTTTGAGGGAACAAAGAAACGGAAAAACAGCAGGGAGATTGCCAATTTGATTGAAAAGATTGGGGGAGAACTGAATGCTTATACTTCCAGCGAACGAACTGGCTTTTATATCAAAGTTTTAAACCGCCATTTTGCTTTGGCCGTAGATGTACTGGCGGACATTTTACAAAATCCTTTATTTCGGCCTAAAGATTTAATTAAAGAAAAGAAAATCATTCTCAAGGAGATCGATGTGGTTAATGATGAGCCTCGTTACTATCAATGGATTCTTTTTCAGAAAACGCTTTACGAAAAGCATCCTGCCCGTAATCCGCCATATGGCAGTAAAGAAACTGTTTCCCGTTTAACTCGTAAAGCAGTGTTAAACTATTACCATCAGTATTATCATCCTTCTAACTTAATAATCTCGGTTGTAGGAGAAGTAACTGGAGTAAAAGCTCTTTTAGAGAAGAAGTTTATATTCAAGGGTCATGGTCTGTGTTCTCCGGTTTTTAACGAGGGGCCGAATTGCGGAGCTAAAGAGAAGCATGAAAAAAGAGAAGTGGTGAATAGTTATATTGTCTATGGATTTAAAGCAGTGCCTCGGAATCATCCAGACAGCTATGCATTAGACGTGATCAACAGCATCACCGGCCGCGGCCAGAGCGGGACATTATTTCAGGAAATCCGGGCTAAACAGGGTTTAGCTTACGAAGTAAATACTCAGTATGCAGCAGAGAAGGATTTTGGTTATTTTGCTGTTTATTTGAGTACAGATAAAAAAAATATTTCTAAAATAAAAATTCTTATTCAACAGCAGCTGAAGAAGTTATTGCAAGTGACAGAAACTGAGCTGCAAGAGGCTAAGGATTATCTAGAAGGCAGCTTCTCTTTAGATAATGAAGATACGTTAAAGCAAGCTGATTTACAAGCTTATTGGGAAATGATGGGAAGAGGAGAGCTGGCTGAAGAGTATATAAATAAAATCAAGGCGGTAAGCAGAAAAGATGTGCGGGAAGCAGTGAGGAAATACTTGTCGGCCAATCAGTGTGTGGTGGTCTTGGAAGGTAAATAGTATATTTAATGTTAAAACTAATTTAAAAATGAAAACTACGTTTAAAATTCTCTGGCCGATATATCTCAGTTGGTTTTTCGTAGGGTTCAGTTTTATAACCCCCATCTGGATTCTGTTCTTTCAGTCAAGAGGTTTAACTTTAGCAGATATAGGATTTATTGCTACCGCGGTCTACCTCGGCTCTGTGCTGTTTGAATATCCAACTGGGATTTTTGCAGATAAATATGGGCGAAAATTAAGTTTAATCATCTCATTATTGTTGCTGATTATTGCATTATTATTAAAAGTGACGGCTTACTCAAAGATTCAGTTTTTCATTGCTGCTTTTATGATTGGGGCAGCTTGGGCTTTCTCTTCTGGTGCTCTTCAGGCATTAATTTATGATAAATTGAAAGAGAATAAATTAGAAAAACTTAACAGCAAGATTACGGGATTGATGGATACAATATGTTTCATCGGAGTATTCATCTCTTCTATAACCGGGGCATGGATATTTGCATATAATATTACTTATCCGTATTGGTTATCTATGTTGTTTTGCGGGATGGCAGCGGTATCGCTTTTGTTTTTTAAAGAAGCAAAATATAAAGAAAAAAATGAAAAGATTGACGCATTTAAACAATTTAAATCAGGTTTCAAATTAATTTTTAATAAACCTACTCTTTTTTCTTTGTTATTGATATATTTTACATTATTTTTATTTGAAGAGGCGTGGTACAATTCAAATCAGAAGATACTTGTTGATATCGGTTTGCCAATCGTGTTCTTAGGCGTGTACTCTTCTGCAATAATGCTTTTAAGAATAATCGGAGGAATATACTTACCAAAACTAGTCGAAAAATTTGATTATAAAAAACTGATTGTTATTATAATAATTCTTGAAGCTGTTACCTTTATGATACTTGGCACAAACTTTTTGTATTTTGTGATAGCTTCTGCACTAATTTTGGGATTGTTACATCCCTTTTGGAATTACATAGATGCTCACGTTGTACATAAACATATTCCTTCAAACATCAGAGCAACAGCATTGTCTGCAAGACAAATGATAATAAGCTTACTTTGGATTCCAATTCCGTGGTTGATGGGATATTTAGTAAATACTTTCAACAAACAAACATTATTTTTGGTTTTTGGAGTGGTTATACTCATAAGCGGATTGTTCGTTTATGTGCTGCGAAGAGATAAGTTGTAAGTGGCGACTTCGGTGTAACTGTAATAAGTGCATTACAAAAAGATATATAAAGTTTGATTAGGTTATTCTTTTTATGAACGCAATTAAAGTTTTTAATAAAGTTAGAGATCTACCTTATCATTGTCCGGAATATTTGAAAGATAAAAATTATACCTGCTGGGGCAAACATAGAATTCTTTACGCTGAATTAAAGAAACTAGGATATAAGGTGAGATTTCGCGTTTGTTCATTTAAATGGTCAGAATTGAGACTTCCAAAAGAAGTTTCTCAATTAGCTCCCACAGATTTAGATAAACATCTGTACCTTGAAATTTTTTTAGACAATCGTTGGATAGTTTTAGATTGTTCAGATGATTATAAACTTCCGGGATATAATTTATGGAATGGTAAATCGGATTGTAAAATCGAAGTAAAAGCAATACGTATTTTTTCTCCTGCGGAAAGTATAAAACTTGAACAAGAAATAAGAACAAATTTTGATGTTATCATAAAACAGTATGGGAAGTTATACCGAGCAGTGAACTTATTTCTTTCTAAGATTAGAAAAAAGTAATACTCTTCAATGTTATCCTTACAAAACCTAAATCTATAAAAATCCCGATTTCTGGGCTATATATTATGGATGTAAAAGAGAGGTTGAATTATTTTCTGGCCCAGGGGATTCTCCCTACCCTAGAGATGCTGCAAGGAGAGATACCCGTTGCAGTTGTTCCTGTAGTATCTGATGAAGTTTCAAGCAGTGAGCCGAGCAGTGCATTAAGCGGATTAAACAGTGAAATTTCAGTTATAACATCTCCTAAACCTGTTCCGTCCTTCAGCATCGTCAAATCGTTTTCTTCTACGGCCAAGAAGTATACTCCAGCCGATTTCACCCGCTGTTTTGTAGCCAGGTACTATCAAATGGAGAAATATTTGAAGGGCCGGCCAGAAATGCAAAGCGTTCTTTCTATCAATAAGATTATCGCTAAAAAAGAAAGAGACAAAGTTTCTTTGATCGGGATGGTCTATGAAAAGACAGTTACTAAGACAGGCCATATGATTCTGACTATGGAAGATCCCACCGGCAAAGTAGCAGTGCATATCTCTAAAGATAAACGAGAGCTGATTCAGCAAGCCAAAAATTTAATTCTTGATGATGTGGTGGGGATGACTGGGGTATTCAATCAGAAAGCAATCTATGGCGATAATATTATCTGGCCGGATATTCCATTCAATACTGAGTTAAAAAAAGCAGATGAAGAAGGAAGAGCTATTTTTCTTTCAGATGTGCATATAGGCTCAAAATATTTTCTTTCAGAAGAGTTCAATAAATTTTTATCCTGGCTGCGAGGAGAACTAGGCAATGAAGTGCAAAAAGAGCTGGCGGCACAAATAAAGTATATTTTTATCATAGGAGATCTAGTTGATGGGGTGGGAGTTTATCCAGAACAGGACAAAGAATTAGTGCTGAAAGATATTAACGAACAGTATCGTGAAGCAGCCAGGCTGTTAAGCCTGATTCCTTCGCAGATAAAAATCTTTATCATTCCCGGCAATCATGACTGCGTCCATCTTTTTGAGCCTCAGCCGCCGATATATGAAGATTATGCCAAGCCTTTATACGAGATGCCCAATGTAGTGATGCTGAGCAATCCGGCAGTAGTCAGCGTGGGACAGACAGAGAACTTTTCCGGAATCAATATTTTGCTTTATCATGGGTATTCTTTTGATCACTATGTTTCGGAAGTCGATTCAATCAGGAATAATGGGGGATATTCCCGAATTGATCTGACCATGAAATTTCTCTTGAAAAGAAGGCATCTCGCTCCTACTTTTGCGTCTAATCAATTGTCGCCTGCGTTTAATTTTGACCCGTTGGTTATCGATACTGTGCCAGATATTTTTGCTACAGGGCATATCCATTATTCTTTGGCCGCTAATTTCAAGAACGTCACGCTCATTTCCGGCTCCTGCTGGCAGTCTTCCACCCCTTTCCAAGAAAAGATGGGCCACAAGCCCGAGCCGGCCAGGGTGCCGGTGATTAATTTGAAAACAAGGGAGATTAAGATATTGAAGTTTATTGATTGAGTTTTTTTGCTAAAAAAGTAGCAGAAGATTTATATATCAATTGATATATTAGACTAAAATGGAACAACTTTTAGAAAACCCGTATATTCGATCTCCTACTTTAGATACAGTATTGATGGTGGAGAGAACAATAGAAGCGCATAGCGGAGAATATAACCGAACGGGATTATGGAAAAACTTGCCAAAAAAAGTGATGTGGCAGACGTTTTTAGTAGTTTTAGAATATTTAGAAAGCATCAACAAAATTGCTTTTGATAATGAAGGAAGACTAGCTTACATTTGGAATCCTCGATTAGTTAAACTGCTTCGGCAGAGGAAGGAGATTGTTATATGATTAAAGCGTCTAAGGTGGTATTTATTTCTTCAGAATTAGAAGAAGATTTTAATCTGTTGACTGCAGAAGATCCCATTAAAAAAGGAATGATTCGAGCTATCAACGATTTAAGAGAAAATGCTTTTTCTGGAATTCAAATTCCTAAACGATTGTTTCCTAAAGAATATGTGCAGAAATATGGCATCAACAATCTGTGGAAATATGACCTGCCTCGGGGCTGGAGACTGCTTTATACAGTAACTGCAGATAACGAAGTGGAGTTAATTTCGGCCATTTTGGAATGGTTTGACCATAAGGATTATGAAAGAAAGTTTGGATACTAATGCGAAGAGTTATTCTTATTGATTAACGAGTTATTTGAAAACTCTTCACCTGCTCCAGTAGTTTCTTGGCCGCAGAATTTGTCTCAAAATGCTCTCGCACAGGTTTGATGAGTTCGTTGACATAGTAGGTTACGGCCGTTTTCAAATCCATGGGATGCAAGTCTCCTCTGGCAAAAATCTCTTCCATTTCCGAGTAAGAGGTTATGCTGAGATTGCCACCGTACTTCTCCGGCCGCTGAATCTCCATCTTTTCAAAGCGTTCAAAAAGGATATACCTACAATATTCTAAGATGGGATTATCTTTTACCTGCTTTTCCGGGCAATACGCTTTCTTGATCTTTCGTTTGATATCCTCTTCAGTATCAGTCATGAAAATGGCAGTGTCCGGCTTGGATTTTGACATCTTCATGGCAATGGCCCGTTCGACTGTGTCAGCAGATTCTGCCGGCGGCTCGCTTAAGCCCATGAGCATGTGATGAGAGATAATAACTGGTTTGTAAAAGCCCAGCTTCTCGCCGATTTCCCGACCTAACATATTGACTTTTCTTTGATCCATACCTAACTGGCAGATATCAGCTTTAAGATAAAAGATATCTGCGCACTGCATACAGGGATACATGATCTGGGCAGCAGAAAGAGATTCTGATTCGGAGCGGCCCATAATCTGCGAGCAGCGGACAATGCGCTGGACAGTGTTGGCCCGGGCTACTTGCAATACTAATTTCCAATAATCATCATCTTTAGCTAAATCTGAAGCCCAGACAAATTCTACATTCTCTAAATCCATGCCGGAAGCTTTCCAAACTTCGATGAAATATTTACCGACCACCTTGATTTTTTCTAAATCTCCGCCTAGTTTATTATTAGCCGCAGCATGCCAGTCAGCTACTAGCATCTTAAACTTGCAGCCAGTTTTAGTCATCTTATTGACATTGATGGCTCGAAGAATGGCTTGAGCAATGTGAATTTGTCCGCTAGGTTCAAACCCATCATAAGCAATTGGATTTTTCTTCTTTTGAAGAAGGTCTTTCAAATCTTCTGGAGTAATAATCTCTTCTCCTACTTCCTCAATCAAAGCCAAGCGTTTTTCTATTTCCATAAACGAGGTTTTCTTTGTCCTATTATAAACTTTTTGGCTTTGAAAGCGGAACGTTTTTATATGCTTCTTAATTACTTTGATTATGCAATACTTTGATATTTTAGGAATTATCGGTTTGTTGATTATTAGTATCGGCGTTTTGGTGAGAAAACGGAAGGATGAAGAGTATTACTTTATCACCGGCAGCGTGTTTCTTTTCTTATACAGTTTTTCTCTTAATAATTATATTTTTATGATTCTTCAAATAGTCTTCATGGCAGCATCTGGTTATGAGTTATATAGGTTAAAAAAGAAAAAACCATAAAAAGGAAGGCTGTTTCTTAGAGAAAATGGTAAAAGCAGTTCTATTTGATTTATGGGGGACGTTAGTGGAAACTGGGGTAGAAAGCCCAATCAAGCAGGTTAAGATGGCTTTAAATATTCGCATTCCTTTCCATTTTTATGTCGTCCGCTTGGAAAAGGTGATGATGATGAAGGAATTTTCTTCTTTAAACGAAGCGTTCTCTGCAGTCTGCCAAGAATTCGGCCTGCGCTGTCCGCAATGGAAGATTGAAGAATTAGTGGGTATCTGGAACAAGTCCTGGATGCTGGCTAAGCCTTATGAAGAAGTTTTGGAAGTGCTGAATGGACTGAAAGAGAGAGGAATTCAGGTTTATTTAGTCTCTAATACGGATAATTTTTCGGTAGTTAGGACTTTAGAGAAGTTTGAAATGGAAAAATGTTTTGACAAGTGTTTCTTTTCTTATAAGATGGGCAAAATAAAAAGTGATGACGATTTTTTCCCAACAATTTTAAAAGAATTAGATCTTCAACCAGAGGATTGTTTGATGGTAGGAGACAGCATCCTCAGCGATATGAATGCCCGACATAGCGGAATTAAGTCTATACTTCTGGATAGAAGAAACAGCCGGGAATTCGAGCCCAAAATAGCAAATCTTAAAGAGCTGGAGAAGTTTCTTTAGAAGATGATAGAAAAAATAAATCATTTTTCTTCTAAGACTGGCAAGTTCTATCAGCTTCTGCCTACTAAGACTATCCCTGTGCTGAAAATCAACAGCGTGCCGATGCAAAGGTATGCTACTATTGATCCTTTAACAGATACTCAACTGAAGATCCTGGCCAGCCAGCCCAAAGGAAGAGTATTAGACATCTGTACTGGTTTGGGCTACACGGCAATTGAAGCGGCTAAAAGAAAAGAAGTGACGGAAGTGATTACTCTGGAGCAGGACGAAGAGGTTTTGGAGATGGCCAAACTCAATCCGGCCAGTGAAGAATTATTCCAAAATAAAAAGATAACAATAAAAGTAGGCAATGCGGTTGAGACAATTACTGAACTTTCTTCCGAAAGTTTTGATACAATTATCCATGATCCGCCTACCTTTGTCATGGCCCCCGAGCTTTATCATAAAACTTTTTATCCTCAACTCTTTCGAGTGCTGAAGAGAGGGGGAGTGATTTGGCATTATGCTCCTCGGCCGGGCAAGGCCAAGACTCCGGCCAAAGCCGACAAGTTTGTGGCTAACATTATCCGAAGATTGAAAGAAGCAGGATTTATTCAAGTTTTCTATGAAGAGAAATCCTGCGGGATCTTGGCCAAGAAGAAATAATAACCATTTCTCAGATTAAATAAGATTTATAAAGATGATTAGGTTCTCTTTAATATGGAAGGATGGTACGAAGTAGAGCTTAAAGCCAGGGTGAAAGATTCTGATGCTTTCAGGCAGAAAATAAAGAAAATTGCTAAATTTGTGAAGAAAGTAAAAAAGATCGATGATTATTACACCTTAGAAAAAAAAGGTTATCCCACTAAAAGTCTAAGGATAAGAAATCAAGGCAGTTTTCATCTGGTCAATTTCAAAAAAAGAGTTTCTTATGTTCAGGGGATTTATACAAAAAAAGAGACCGAGTTTAATCTTCAGGATATCAAGGGTTTTCTTGCAGTTTTAAAAGAATTCGGCTTTAGATTGTGGATTACCAAACATAAAGAGAGTGAAGTTTACAAGTATAAATCGGCCAGCATAGAACTTAATCATCTTCGAGGATTGGGCTGGTTTGTGGAAGTAGAGATTTTAACAGTCGATAATGTGTCTGAAGCAAGAAAAACAATTTTAGCTATATTTAAACTGTTGGGAATTAATAAGAAGGATATAGAAAAGAAAGGTTATACCAAGCTTTTATGGGAAAAGCAGAATAAGAAGTAATTATTTTTTTTAACGCTGAATCTTTAACATAATTTTAATCTGTCGCCTACGCTAAGGATGTGGACGCTCTCTTTATGATAACCCATCTCTAAACAAAGCTCTCGCATCTTTTTGGAACTCTCCGGCAAACAGTGAGACGGAAGGATGCATTTGGGCTTGAGCATATGAATCAATTCCCGGTGATCTTCTTTAGCTCCATGGCCGGAGACGTGAATATCTCGATAGATGCGGATATGCTTGTTCATCAAGGCATTTTCAATAATTTGGCGGTTCTTAATATTTTGAGGAGAAGGAATAACTCTGCAGGCAAAGACCAGGTTATCATGCGGCCCGATTTCAAAGTTGAACTGGCCCTGAGCCAATCTTGAAAGAACAGCATTAGGCTCCCCTTGATGGCCGGTCATGACCACCATATACTTTTCTTTGCCGTCTTTAGCAATCTTCTGAAACATTTTGTGCATCTTTTCCCGTTCTTTTACCAACAGAATGTCGCTGGGCAGTTCGATTAAATCTACCCGATTGGCAGCTAGGACGTATCTGGACAATGAACGGCCCATGAAAACGATTCTTCGCTTAAGCATTCGGCCCATTTCAATGATGGCTTTTAAACGGGCAATATGGGAAGAAAACGTAGTGATAATAATCACTCCCTTACTCATATCAGAGCCCATTAAAACATCTCTGAGCATCTGTTTAGCAGTTGATTCAGACGGAGTTTTCATAGGAGTACCGGCGTAAAGAGAATCTAAAATCAATGCATTGATTCCTTCTTTGCCTAATTCTTCCAGGCGGGCATAATTTGTTTTTTGGCCCATTGTGGGAAACGCATCAAGCTTGAAATCATTGGCATACATAATCGTGCCATGAGAAGTATGTATAGCCACTAAATATGGCTGAGGAATAGAATGGGTGATATAAACAAATTCTGCAGTAATCTTATCGGAAATCTTAAATGAAGAATTTAAGTTTACAGCCTTTAAAGGATTAGGCAAGCGTAATCTTTCATCGTGAAGCATGGTTTTGATGATTTCTAATGTATACGGAGAACTGATGATGGGAGCATCAGGAAACTGTTTGGCTAGAAAAGGGACTGCTCCGCAATGATCCAGATGGCCGTGGCCGATGATGATAGCTTTTACTTTATCTTTCCAGTCTTTAATCAGATTAAGATCGGGAATGGCCTGGGCTTTGGCTAAATCCTTTGATTGGATGCCTTGAGCATCTTCTCCTTCAGTTACTTTGATATAATTTTCTAGGTGGATGCCTAGATCAATGATAACTACTTCTTCGTCTACTTTGATGGCCGTACAGTTTTTGCCGACCTCATTATAGCCGCCAACAGCACAAATTTCTAAACCCATATTGGAAAGAATATTCTTCTTATTTATTAAGGTATTCAAAGAAATTCTTTTATCTTATACCAGATTAATGTCTTTAGAATCCATAACATTCTCTCCATTTTCCTCTTTAAAGATGATGGTAGCCCTTAAACATTTTCCTTCTAAGACTAACGGCAGCCAGTATTTATCGTCATCCCACATTTGAGCGTAGGGAATTTCGTTTTTATTAAACCATTGAAACGTCATTTCCTCTGTTTCTTGAGGCTCTCCAGAAAATGTGGAAATAGTATACACATGCACGGTTTGGTTCCATTCTGGTTTATACGGAAAGTAAAAATCGATTTCCGCAACTTTATTTAAGTGTTCTAATTTTGAATAAAGCCCAGATTCTTCTTGAAATTCTCTTAAAGTCGCTTCTTCAATTGTTTCTCCAAGTTTTACTTTTCCTCCGAAACTGTTGTACTTTCCAACTCCAAACCCTCTTTTTTTCATTCCTAGAAGAATCTGAGTTCCGTTAAGGGGGATACAAAGTGTAGCTTGAAGTGTTGGTCTTTCCATCTTTTGTTTTAGGAACTTGATGTGGGAGGCAGGTATCGCCACTGCGGTGTCGGAACCTGCCCCACATCTCGATGTGTTTTTTATTTGGCGTTACTCGCCGCGTTTGTTATTCTTATTGATGTGGGAGGCAGGGTTTGAACCTGCGTAGGCACCCCGCCAATTTTTTCCCTTCGGAAAAATTGAGTAAAAAGTAACCATGTGAGGCATTCGCTTTGCTCAGCCTCACGAAAAATGACGTTGAGATGATGTGAATATGATGTGGGAGGCAGGTATCCTCATTTCATTCGGGAACCTGCTCCACATCTCGCTTATTTTTTCTTTTGAGCTTTACGCTCCAGTATGTTTCTCTTATTGATGTGGGAGGCAGGGTTTGAACCTGCGTAGGCACTAAGCCATTAGGTGTCTTTTGTCATCAGCTTGCGCTTCCACGCTCAAGACAACTTGAGCCTAACCCGTTTGGCCACTCCGGCACTCCCACATAGTTCTTAATAATTAGAAATCTGATTTATGAATCTTTGCGTTGATTAGTTGAATTTTTAGGCAAAGATTTATATTAGAAATGCGTCAATATATTGCACCAATCAACGCATTTCTCTATAAAAGATTTTGTTAAATTTTAACCGATTTAATCTCTTTGAAGCCAGTGTACGGCCACAGCACTTTAGGTATCTTGATAGAGCCGTCTTTTTGATAGTTGTTTTCTAAGAAGGCGATTAGGGCGCGGGGAGAGGCCAAAACAGTATTATTTAAAGTATGGGCAAAATACTTTCCAGTTTTTCCGTCAATCTTGATATTCAATCTTCTGGCCTGGCCTTCTTCCATATTAGTCAAAGAACCCGCTTCCCAGTATTTTTTCTGTCGAGGGCTCCAAGCTTCAATGTCGCAGGATTTGGCCTTTAAATCGGCTAAATCACCAGAGCAGCATTCTAATACTCGGATTGGAATTTCTAACGCGCGAAAAACATCGATGGTGAACTGCATCATCTTGTCGTACCATTTGTACGAATCTTTTGGTTCACAAATCACGATCATCTCTTGTTTTTCAAACTGATGCAGGCGATAAAATCCTTTTTCTTCTAAGCCGTGAGAGCCGACTTCTTTCCTGAAACAGGGAGAATAACTTGTCATGGCAATGGGCAGCTCATTTTCATCAAGAGTTTTGTCCATGAAGCGGCCGATCATGGAATGCTCAGATGTGCCGATAAGGTAAAGGTCTTCGCCTTCCACCTTGTACATCATGTTTTCTACTTCCTTGAAACTCATCACTCCTTCGACTACTTTTCTTCGGATCATAAATGGGGGGATGACAAATTCAAAGCCTTGCTTGACCATATAATCTCGGGCAAATGCCAACATAGCTACATGAACCAGGGCAATCTTGCCTCGAAGGAAATAAAATCCATTGCCGGAAATATCTCTCGCAGAGTCAAAATCTACGCCTTTCATTTTCTCGACTATTTCGGCATGATGAGGAATAGGAAAAGAAGGAACTCTTGGCTCACCGACTTTTTTTAGCTCAACGTTCTCTTCAGAGTTTCTTCCTACAGGAACAGAAGAATGAATGATATTTGGGATAGAGTACATAATCTGTTTAATCTCTTCTTCCATCCCAGTGGTTTGGCTCTCGATTTCCGCAATCTGTTCTGGAATTCGTTTGGCTTTTTTCAGCAGCTCTTGGGCTTTCTTTTCGTCTTTAGCCTTTTTGGCTTGATTGATATCCTCTGAGATTTTGTTTCTTTCTGCTCTTAGAGAATCGGCTTCAGTCTTAAGTTCGCGCCATTTTACATCCAGCTTTCGGACTTTGTCTACTAACGGCAGTTTCTCCTGCTGGAATTTTTTTTCGATATTCTTTTTTACCAGCTCTGGATGCTCGCGGATGAGTTTGATATCGATCATAAAACAACAAAACCAGTTCATTTATTTAAACGTTTCCATGTTTCGCTTCGGCCAAAACGCTTATAAATAGACTATAGAAATAAGAATAAGCTTCTAAAGTCTAAAATTAAACTGGGTGAAACAAAATGAATACTGGAACACGAAGAAATATGCAAGGAATAAGAAGATCAGAGCTGCCCTCTGCTCCTAAAGAGGAACGTTTGGTTGATATCTTAGATGAGTGTGAAGAACGAGGAGAAACACCCTCCATTGAATTATTGCATCAAGTTGGTTTAGGAAATGCAGATTGTCAAGTTCTCTCAAGATTGGAACGAAGTAAAGATTCTATAGTGACTGAAGCAGTAGATGATTTTTGCACCCGTCTGCAGGCAATAGCTTCCCCTAATTATCGAAGCAATACGGATTTTTATAACTTGCTTTCTAGAATGATGGAAAGAGAATTAGCCTTAAGGAAGAAAGAAATTCCTCATTGGAATGTCGCAGTGGCGGTTTTTCCTTGGAGCGCGCTTAAATTCTCTTCGAGAACGGCTTGTAAAAAGGTGTATTCTGGAATCTATGTTGAGTTAGATTCACAGGAAGAATTGAAACGAGAGATAGGAGAAGATGACGTACAAAGAGATCGGTATCTTCAGAAAGTCTTGGGAACATATATCTCAGAAAGAAGAACGGCCTTGGATTTTGCGTCTACTCCTTTAAATAAGTTTTCTTCAACTGTGCAGGGAAAAGTGAAAGAAGCGATTTTTCCTACATCTGAAGAATTGAAAGGAACTAAGGAATACACACAACTAAGTTATGATGTGGCAAGTCTCTTGTCCGAATAGAATCCTTTTTATAGGATTCTCTTTTTTCTTTTTCTTATGAACTTTGTAATAGAGCATCTGGAAGAGAAACTTTATCCTTGGTGTCTGCTGGAGTATAAACACATTTCTCAAATCGTGGGCCGAAAGAATTTGATATTTACTTGTATCAAATCGGCTCATAAGGTCAAACTAAAATCTTTTGGGAGAGTGGAATGCCGAAGTGTTTTAGACTTAAATTTAAAACCAGTCTGTTTTCTTGATCCTTCTTCTAAAAAAGAATTGAGTCCGGAAGATAAAAACAAATTTGATTACTTGGTTTTCGGCGGGATATTAGGAGATTATCCTCCTCGGCAGAGAACTGCAGAATGGCTGACTGGGCAGAAAGTGGAAACAAGAAACCTTGGTACAAAGCAGATGGCTACGGATACAGCGGTTTATGTGGCTAAGCGGATTATTGAAGGGAAACGATTGAATGAGCTGAAGTTTTTAGATACACTTCATCTGGCTACGGGCAAAGGAGAAGAAGTGATTTTGCCATATCGTTATGTGCTGGAAAAAGGGAAGCCGGTGCTGGCCAAGGGATTTCTGCAGTTTGTCAAGAAGAACGGATTTTGAACTTCGGCATATTTGTATGTGCATAGCTCGCTCGTATGCTTCATTTATTGTAAATAGTAATGAAGCATCGTGTGCCGTCTAACGAGGAACTTTGCTTGCTCGCTGGCGAGATTCGCGCTATGCCCCCCGTATATTCCATAGCTTTATATACTGGAAGAGATTACTTTATTAATTAACAAATGAGGTATCGGAACTAACGTTCCGGAACCGACAAGCGGTATCGGAACTAATATGTCGGAGATTAAACGTTTCCGAGACCACAAAAATCAATGATTTTTGATGTTCCGGAACCTCTTCGTAAACTCAGAGGTGAATAAATATGGCAAAAGAAAAAGTAGTAAAAAGTAAAGATGTTTGCGGGAGTAATGGTACCTGCCACCGCTGCTGGGGCGGAATGCTTTTGGTGTTAGGTGTGTTGATTGTTTTAAATGATTTGTGGGCAATGCTCAGTTGGGGTATGTTTATCGGCGTAATCGTTGCCTTGAAAGGCTTGATTAAATTGTTAATGCCCTCCTGCACACATTGCAAGTAAATTTATTTTTTTTACTTTTTTTCTTAGTTTAAGAATACATGACTGATTTTTGATAGCGACTTATTAAAAAAGAAGTTTTTATTTTCCTAACTGTTTTTCAATCTCAGCCAGCTCTTTCTCTAACTGGTCCAAGTCGTCTTGGTGAGTTTGAGGTGGAGGAGGAGCGCGGGGAGCAGATGCTTTAACTGACTGTGTTATGGGAGGAATAACTGTCTGTTTGAAAGCTTTATGACCGCAGAGAGAAGTGAGTCTGCTTTTAGGGAAAAGCCGTTTCAATTTGGCAGTAAGTGTGGTAATTTCTCCTAATTTTCTGCGAGTGGCTTCAATGGCGGCTGTTTTTTCTTCTCTGATGACCTTGAATTTTTCATACGCTTGAAGAAAGTGAATAAGATCTTTGGAACAATCAAGCATCTCTGTCCTAAGGACATCATCTAACGGAATGCCCACATAGACGGCTTCTTTCGCTTCCTTTTTTATTTTAATATGTTTGTTTTTCATCTTCACATTTCTTCAGGTTCGTTAAGATGCTGGCTGATAACTTCTATTTTCTTTTCGATCTCTTCAAGGCTCTGGCCCCAATTGGCTAATTCAGTATCTTCATCGTTCTTTAAGCTGTGGATTTTATCGATGTTCTGCTTGGCATCTCCAATCTTATCTCTTAAAGTAGAGATTAAGGTCAAAACTTCATGATAATCTTCTATTTTTACAAACAAAGGCATTCTTTCCATTTTATGTACCTCACCTGCTTTTTTGATTATGGTTATTTATCTTTTTTTGAAAATGAGATGTTCTAAATGAGCCATCTGATTGTGAACATATTCAATATCTTGATGTATTCTTTGAAAGCCGTGGCTTTTTTGGTTCTTAGTGGATTCTAACCCATTGGTAATCTCATGCAGTTTTTGATTGGTAGCATCAAGGACAGAAAGTTCATCAAGAACCTCTTTATATTTAGACGTCTTGATAAAGGTGGAATGAACAACAGGAGCAATAGTTTCTCTACGGACTGAAAGAGTAGGTAATGGAGAGAAAACTGGTTTGGGAGCAGGGAATTCCATCGGGGGGGGTAAGGGTTTCTCTATCTTTACTCTTCTTTCCTGCGGTTCTCGAGAAGGAGTGGGAAAACGCAGCATCCTGTCGTCAGCAGGCGGCCGGGGAATCTCCAGCTCTTTCTTCCTTCTGGAAAATATATTAAACAGACCCATACGTCTTTATAAATTCGAGGTTATTAAAAACTTTGTTGAGCATTTTTAGATAGTAAAACGAGGAAACGATGGAGAAATTAGGGGCGGGTGTTCTATTCTTAGTAATTTTGCTTCCGTTTATTTCTGCGGAGCTGGTTATTAATGAGATTATGATGAATCCGTCTGAAAGTGAAGATTATAACGAATGGTTGGAAGTGTTTAATAACGGAACTGAAGAGATTGATTTAAGCAAATGGAGCCTTTGCGGGAGCAAACTTTCGTCTGGGTATGTGGAGAAAAGCAGCGGGGAGACGAAGAAAACTGACGAGGAGATTTTGATTGGAGGAAGTTATGCTTTGATTACAGACGGAGGCTCAGGAACAGAGGTCTATAGCAACTTTAATGTTTCTGAGGATAGTCTGGCCTTTCATACTGCAACCGGTTCTTTATGCGGGGGGTTGAGCAATACCGGCGAGGAGATTGGTTTAGCCGGGGAAGGAAAAGAGATTAAGCTGAGTTATGATGGTACGCTGGCTGAAGAAGGGTATAGTTTGGAACGGATTGAGAACGGATCGTTTAAGGAAAGCATTTATCTTAAGGGTACGCCCGGGGGGAAGAATAGCCAGAGCATGTATGCTGAAATATTGGCTTTAAAGATATGGGAAGCACTGCCGGATCCGTGGGGTGAAGATGGAGACGATAAACCGTTTGGCGAGTGGGTGGAGATTTATAATCCTTCTAATTATCATCTGAATCTGAAAGGGATGACTGTAGAAGATAATGGCGGGAAGGTTTATATCACGGATGGAAATACAATTGGGGGGACAGTGATAAGCCCGCATGGATTTTTAGTAGTTTACCGCAATGGCGATACCGATTTTTCCTTAAACAATGATGCTTATGAAGAAGTGAGTCTGTTCATGGGAGAGCAGATAGTAGATACTTTCACCTATTCCGGCAGTATGGAGGGAATGAGCTGGGCAAAATCTGGTGGGGGGTGGTATAAGACGGTGCCTACTCCTGGCGAAGAGAATAAAGTGATATCTGGTTGTGACTGGGAGTTGAAGATTTCGCCGGAGAGTTTTATCTTCAACAGCGGGAAGGAAGTGAGTTTTAATCTTTCGATGAAACGTATTTTTGGAGAAGCGGCAGAAGCGACTGTAGTGGGGCAGTTGGCGGATATCAACGGCAAGGTAGAAGAGGTTTATATTCCGTGGACTAAACAAAAAGTGGTTTCTAAGCAGATGAAAAAGTATTCTCCTAACTTGAATAACGGAATATATCTGGCTGATTTTAAAATTATCAATCTTAGTTGTGAAGATAAAGACTTGAGCAATAATGAAGATAAGAAAATCTTGGCAGTTAATCCGTATTATACTAAGAATGAATCTATTCTTAAGATATTAGATTTTGAGCAGGATATGTCCTGGGGCGGAACAGGAGAAGCGAAAGTCCGTGTTTATGTCGGTCAGGAGACTAAGGAAAAACTGAAGCTGTATGTGGAAGATAAAAGTGGAACCCTTTTGAGTGAAGTGACGGAGTTTAATCTGGCTGATGATTATCATAATTATACTTTAACTTTGCCATATTTTTTAGAGAGAAAATGCGGAAATATGATTGATGGTTGGCTGATAGTGGAAGGATTAGGAAAGAAAGCGGAAGAATCAGTGACCATCAAAAAAAATGAAAAGTTATGTGCTTCTGTTTCTGGGACAGCGGCAGTTTCATCTATACCTTTAGAAGAGAAATCATTTGCTATTGTTTCTTATCCGCAAATTGTTGTTGGAGGAGAGGAGTTTAAAATGACCTTGAAAGTGCGGAATGAGAACAAAGAGAATGTAGCTAGTGTTTGGACGTATCTGTACAAAGGAGCAAAAAGCTATTCTGGCGAGAGGGAAGCAAATAAAGAACGGATTACTTTGAAAGCAGGGGAAGTGAAAGAAGTGAATTTTCAGATTAAACCATTAGAGATGACAGAAGGAATTTATTATATCAAGGCGAAAATGCTCAAAGATGGAAGAAAGACAGAGCAGGAAGATACGGTGGCAGTGAAAGTAGTTGTGAATAATGCTTCTTTGGCGGTTTGTAGTTTAAACGGGGAGATTTTAGCCGGGAAAGATATTGCTGTAAATGGGGGGATTACCAGAGACAAGAAACTGGCAGTGATGCAGACAATTGACACGCCGGGAATTGTTCTGTACGAATCCAGCACAGAAAAATCACGGCAGTTGGTGCCGTACTTGATAATCGGATTCTTGATAGTTTTGTGTATTGGATTGATTTGGAAGAGGATATGAGTGACAAAGAAAGAAAATTTCGATTAACTTATGGACCCCTGTTATACGAGGTCGACCGAAGGGAGAAGCGCAGCGCCCCCGAGCACCGCAGACCGCAGTCGAGGAGCGGAGGCGTATGACGCAGGCACCGACTCGTTCGTTTTTGGTTGTTTGGTTAGAAAAATTGGGCGCCCAGTAGAAAGATTTATAAATGTTGCATAATTAACAACGGTTGATGCATAAAGTGCAACACGTTACGGAAAAGGAACTTGATCTGCTTAGGTATTTCTATGAGCATCGGAAAGGTCATGTCCGGCAGGTTAAGAAGGCGGTTAAATTGTCGGAGCACACGCTGTTAAAGTATCTTAATTCTTTGGAAAAGAGAAAGATGTTAAGTTCTCGGAGTGAGGGGAATTTAAAGATTTATGAGGTTAGATTAGAAAGCGCTCTCGTGAAAGTATTTTTTTCATATTTTGATTTAGAGAGGTTAGAACTACTAGAATACAAACGGGGGAAAGCGGTAAAAATGTTTATAGAGGGAGTTAAAAATTTCAAAATTCCCTATTTTGTTCTCTTGTTCGGATCAACTGCTAAGGAAAATTATACTGCTAAAAGTGATATTGATATAATTATTGTTTTTGATGTTTTTGAAAAATATTTGAATGTGAAAACAGATTTAATAAAAAAGAACATCTTGGCGGAAATAGGACTAAAAGTCAATTATATTGTTATGAAATTAGATGAATTTTTAAAAGAGAAGGAAAATAAACAGAATTACGCTTTGCAGGATGCTATAACCTCGGGCTATCCTGTTTTTGGCAATCAACTTTATTATGAGGTGATTTTCAAATAAAAAAACAAAAGTGGGAAATTTGGGTACAGAATAGGAACGCTCTCGAAAAAGAGTTTAAGAATTACTTGAAAAGGAAGACCATCAGAGAAGGAGCTACTAAAATCGAGATTGAAGGTCACCTGAATAAAGCAAAGAGAAATTTACGCTTTTCCAGAAGTGTTCTTGATGATCTGAAAGATTTTTACGAGTGGTCAATTGTAGGGTATTACTATGCCGTTTATCAGGCAGGCTTGGCATTATGTGCTTTGAAAGGCTACAAAACAAAGAGCCATATTGCTACCATTTCCATTTTGATTAAGTTCTTTTATCCACAACATCTTTCGGAAGAGGATTTGAAAACTGTGGCAAAAACAATAATGGCTGAGGAAGATATTCGGGAATTTGTAGAATTAAAGAATTATCGGGAAGATGCTACTTACTCAATTTCTGTGGAATATGAACGTGGTTTAGCTGAAAATCTGGGAGAGAAAGCAATTGAGTTTGTGAATAAAGTGGAAAGGATAATTAGAGAAAAATAATTTTATTGTAAATCAACATTATGTGCTGCAATAAAGTGCGGAGCTTTATAATGTTGGAATACCGCTCGGTAATCTTGTTTTGCTAGATGTTCTATAATGAACAAAAATTCATCAGCAAAGATTCTATGGGAATCCCCAAAATAAGTGTCTTGCAGTAGTTCTTGTACCGTACTATCTCCTACTTTTTTTTGAGCATTGCGAGCATAAACTTCTTTCATTACTCGGTATTCTTCTGGAGGAATACTTTTTTCTGAATCTCGATTGTATGGATGAAGCGTTACTGCTGTATGAATAACCATTTCTCCTACTTTTCTACCACGACCTAAGAATGAAACAGTTTCATCATCTTGTCTTATCTCTAAAGTCCGGGGTTGATCCATAAACAGAATTTGAGCATAGGTCAATCCCTCAGTTAATAAATATGTTCTGCGTGAAAGTGTTACAGGTTCTCTGGTCCAGGCAGTTCCCCATTGTTCTGTTCTTTGTGTAGATGATTCATTTGGTTTTGGAACAAACTTCATTTGTAAAAGCATTTTTTCGAGTTCACTTGGCGAAGCAGAAAGAACAATTAACTCATTGTCGCCAGGAGCATCAATGCCAGTTCTATTAGCTAGCATTAGTAAGGGGTCTTCTTCATATACTGTTGTTTTGAGCCAAGCAGCATACTGTTCAAAAGTTTTAGGTTGAGACATAATCTTGTATAATACTGGAGCTTTCTTTTTAAATCTTTCGTCTTTCTATAATAGTAACCGATAGGTCGTCAAAGCGCCCAATTTTTCAGTATCAGTTTTCATCATAGTTTCATGTCGGTGCCGAGTAATATGTTGTACAACGTATGGAAATTCCTGTTATACGAGGTGAGTGGAGCAAACGAGAGTAAAATAAATTATCAGAATACTCGTTTGCGGAACGAAAGTGCAACGCCCCCGAGCACCGCAGACCGCAGTCGAGGAGCGGAGGCGTATGACGCAGGGTGCCTAAAAACGTCTACTAGGGGGCTGGACTTAACTCCTAGAGTCTTTCCATAGAATATCAAAGAACTGCTGGTACGACTTTGCCACTTCTTTGCTCCTGATTAATGTAACGACTGGTTGCTCTGACCAGACAATAATAGCCACTTTATCCCCGAAAACCCATGTAGTAGCTGGTGTGTCCTGAATTGTAGAATTAAATTTCATTTGTAGAAGAGGAAATTTAGCTTTTGATTTTGTTTTTCTAATCTTTTCATTATAGACTATCTTGACGGGTATTTTTAACTTCCCCCTCCTCATATGCCATTGCTCTGCATAATGTGTAAATAACTTTACAAATTTTCCCTCAGCTCCAAAAGCCAACATTTCTTTTTTCGTTTTAAGGACTTCCTCTGCCACAGATTTTAGTCCTCTTCTTCCAGAATAAATTGTTGCTTCTTGAGGTTCTTTACTGAGTTTTCTTCTTTTCTCTAAATCCGGCAGAATATCCTCCACTAATTTCTTTTTACTTTGAATATCTTCTTCTTTTTCTTCAAGATATTTTATTATTCTTTGTGGAGGAGCTGCTTCAAAGTATTTTCTATTAGCTTTAATCACAAAACTAACAAGCCCTCTTTCAATCAGACGATTTAGGGTATCATAAACATTAGTCCTGTTTACGCCAGATTTCTTAGTTATTTCACCAGCAAGAGCAGATCCCAAATTTAACAGAGTGTAATAGACTTTAACTTCATTTCCAGATAATCCTGCACTTTCTAGTACTGCTTGGGCTTCCATAATGACTAAAGATAGCTTGTTCTATTTAAATTTTGCTATTGTTGTTATATGCTATTACAACAAATATTTATAATCTCTCAAAGCAAAATATAAGTTAAAATGATGGAACTATATGATCTGGGAAGAACAACCCACAAGGCTGTGAAAGGAATGTACGAATTCATTATCAGTAATATTGATAAATATGTAAGCGATAAAGGTTTAGCAGAAAAGTTAAAAGAAGAAGCCAAAAATAGAGAAGTTAAAGGACATAGTATACCCCAAGAATATTTCTCAGCTATGTGTGGTGTTTGGACTATGGCGTATAGAACAGGAGATTTTCCAATAGATTTAGAAACAACAATATTTCCGGATACTATCCCAAGATTTAAAAGAGTTAAAGCAAATGGAAGAAGAATTGGAATATTAACATCAGCTTCAAGAGATTTCACAGATATTCTCTATGGTTTGCCAACTGGAGAAAATCAAAGGCTTTCTGATCTTGTAGATGAATACTTTCTTGGACAAGACATAGGAGATAAGGATTTTCCAGAAACATTTGCAGGATTATGGGAAAGAACAAAAGGAGGGATTTATGCTGTTTTTGATGATAAATTATCTGTTTGTAGGGCTGCTCGTGAAGGATTAAATCAAGCGGGTGGAAAATCAAAGATTTATTTAGTGGATAGGAAATGGCAATATACAGAGGAAGTTCTGGAAGAATTGGCAGAAAAGGGAATTATTAGAGTTAGAAATTTTGGTGAGGTTCAAGATTAAAATGCAATGGGAAAAATTAGTGGAGAGGGAAGGAGATTTTCTTAAGAATCACTTACTTTATGAAAATTTTGAAGCTAATTTTCCTAAAATATTCCAAACGAACCATGCTAATTTTTTGACTATGCGAAAAGGGAATACCTTTACTCATTATTGGGATAACGATGATAAACGGACTCTTTCTGGATTTATTAAAGAAAAATTAGATAAGAATCCAGATTTTATGAAAAATAATGTTGAAATTGGTAAAAAACATTTTAGGAATCTAATTGCATTTTGTGAAGGATTAGGTGATTTACAAAATAAGAGTAATGAAGAATTAGGAAAATTAGCACAGGAATATTTTAGGTTGTATAAAGAACCATACCCGCATTTTAATTTAACTGTGTTCTCGGACGAATTAGAAAAAGATGGCAATACCGAAATAATCAATTTAATGGCTGACTGGAGATTGTTTGCTCGAGATAACTTCAATAAAACTCACAAATTAGTGAATCCATTACTTGAAGAAATAGCAAAACGATTAAGTTTGAGTGTCGATGAAGTTAAATTTCTAAAGCCACAAGAAATAGTAGATTATTTGTCTATAAAGGCAAAAATCAGAAATCGCCATAATTGTTATTTTATGTTTAATGAGGGAAAATTTGAGTTAAAAGAGAATAAATCTTATGTTGTTGAAGAATCTTTCTCTAATGAAGTTAAAGGAAGTGGGACATTTTCTGCTAAGTATTCGGGGAGAGCAAGGGTAATTAAGAAGAATGAAGATTTAAATGATGTTGAGGAGGGGGAAGTTTTAGTTTTGAGAATGACAACACCAGATTTAATGTTAGAGGGGATAAAGAAAGCAGGAGCAATAATTACAGATGAAGGGGGGATTACATGTCATGCAGCAGTTCTGAGTAGAGAGTTTAATATTCCAGCATTGATGGGAACAACAAATGCAACAAGAATATTCAAGACAGGAGATTATGTTACTGTTGATACGGAATTAGGTACAGCTCATCGAGTCCAGCCCCCTAATAAAAGTTAAACATAGATTATTTCTACATCAAAGGCACCCGAGTAATATGTCGTATAACGTATGCGCTGTTAAATACCCCGACTGAAGCAAGTGAGTGTAACATTAATTATCAAATTTCTCACTTGCGTAAGGAGAGCGCAGCGTGGTCAAGGTTTAAATTCCCGCAGGAATATTAAACCGCAGAAGTCTTTTGTTACCGTAAATATATGCTATTGCTGTAGTTTTTTTAATGAACCATTTAATCAATTCCTGCATAGCAGACTAAAATTTCGTAGTAAGGGGGGAATCGGGAGTCGTTAGTCTTTAGTAGGAAAAAGCCACTACCCACTGGACAAGTGCGGACAAGCTTTATATAGCACTTTATCTATTCATACTTAAAATGAGGGCGATTGATCTTTTTGCAGGAGTAGGTGGTGTCAGATTAGGTTTTGAAAGAGCTGGTTTTACTACTGTTTTTGCCAATGACTTTGAGCCTGCCTGCAAAGAAACTTATGATTTGAATTCTACTGAAGCACGTTTAACAGTAATGGACATCAATAAATTGAGAATTAGTGATCTTCCAAAATTTGATTTACTGCTTGGAGGATTTCCATGCCAAGCATTTAGCATAGCAGGTTATAGAAAAGGCTTTAATGATGATAAGGGGAGAGGCGGTTTATTCTTTAGAGTGGCTGAGATTATTGCAGAAAGAAAACCAAAAGTAGTTTTCTTAGAGAATGTTAAAAATTTAAAGACTCATGATAACGGAAAAACATTCAGCGTAATAAAGAAAACTCTTGAAGATTTAGGATATTATGTAAAATCTGAAATTCTTAATAGTATGACTCACGGTAATATTCCACAAAATAGAGAACGTATTTTTATTGTAGGTTTTTTAGATAAAAAAAGTTTTGATAAATTTAAATTTCCTACTGAAGTGGACTTAACAACTAATTTCAGAGAATTATTAGATACTTCAGTAGATGGGAAGTATTATTACAATGGAAAGACCATGTATAATAAATTAAAATTTGAGATTAAAAGCAAGGACAAAGTGTATCAATGGAGAAGGAGATATGTAAGGGAAAACAAGAGTGGCGTTGTTCCTACTCTAACCGCAAATATGGGTACTGGAGGGCATAATGTTCCAATTATTCTTGACAATAAAGGGATCAGAAAATTAACTCCCAGAGAATGTTTTTCCTTACAAGGCTTCCCTAAAACTTTTAAGCTGCCAGAAATAACTGATTCTAAATTATATCAACAGGCAGGAAATAGTGTCACTGTAACAGTGATTGAAAGAATTGCTAATGAAATAAAGAAGGTCTTGTAAACATGAAGCAGGAATCTTCTTTGAAGTATTATCAAAAGATGCTTAAAATTATAGGATCTTTAACTGGCTTATTCTCAGAAAGTGATATTCCCTATCTGAATTATAGAGTGACTGAAAATTTATTCTGTAAAGCATTCTCTGCTAAAAATTTATCGCGATCTGACGTTTCTGTTGATGCTTGTATGGGCAAAGTAGGAATAGGAATTAAAACATTTCTCAATGGTAATGGAAAAACTTTGCAAAAAGTTGCTGAATTCAATAAACAAAACATTCATTTTCGCGGTCTAAAAGGAAAAGAAATTGTAGCAGCTGTTTCTCATCTTAGAAATGAAAGAATTGATGCAACTAAAAGAATCTATGGATTAGATGCAATGAAATACCATTGTATTGTTAGAGAAAAAGAAAAAATAATGGTGTATGAAACTGATTTTGAAACAATCGATATTAATAAAATTCATTCAATAAAAGAGAACAAAAATACAATTCAGTTTTTTGATTCTAAAAATGAATATTTATTCAACATTACTAAAAGTACTTTGTATAAGAAATTTATCACAAAAGACGTACTCTTCGAAGTAAATGTTAAAATAATTGATGATCCATTTGAGGTTTTGGAGAAAAAATTCATAGATGTAAAAAAAGTGTATTATACCCAAAATATTAAAGAGAAACCATTTGTCATTTTACCTCTATTTTCTATTAGTGCTGACGAAAAATCAGTATTTAGTAAGAGCGGTCTAAATCAATGGAATGCCGAAGGAAGAAAAAGAGATCAAAATGAGATTTATATTCCTATCCCCGCGTGGATTCACAAGAGATTTCCGGGGTTTTTCCTGCCAAGAGATCAAAACTTTAACTTAATTCTTCCTGATGGTCGTATGTTAGAGGCAAAAGTTTGTCAAGATGGTTCAAAAGCACTAATGAGCAAGCATAATGCTGATCTTGGGAAGTGGTTGTTAAGAGATGTTCTAAATTTAAAAGAGGGGCAGTTATTAACATACAAAAAGTTACAAGAAATAGGGTTAGATTCGGTAATTATTGAAAGAATTGATTCTAGAACTTATGCCATTGATTTTAGATCATCCGGAACATATGAACAGTTTATGGAAGAAAACGAATAATTTTATTGACTACTTTTTTTAAATCTTTTTTAACTTCATGTTCCCATATTTTTCTCACCACAAATCCCTGTTTTTTGAGGAGTTGTACATTTTTCCTATCTCTTTTGACATTTCTTTCAATTTTTGGTAGCCAATACTCTTTATTACTTTTTGGCTCCATGTAGCATTTAGGACACCTATGCCAAAAACAGCCATGCAGAAAAACTACTATATTCGTCTCTTTTAGCAGTAAGTCTGGAGAGCCTGAAAGTTTAGGATGCATTTTGTGTTTTATTTTGTTTGCTTTCAAGTAAGAGTGTATCTTTTTCTCTTGGTCTGTCCATTTACTTCTTATGTTGGACATACATTTACTTCTCTGTTTTTTAGTAAGATTATCAGGCATAATTCATAGAGTGGACTCCGTTTTTATAAATTTTCGTCCCGATTCCCCCCGTTTCGATTCATTAAAAAAATTTGGGAGAGCAAAGCGAACCGTTAAATCAATGTTAGAATTAGTTGCGAAGCAATTTAGTTTTTTCTCGTTTCCGTTTCACGATTTAACGAAGGCAATAGCATTAAAAATATTTACGGCGTAAGCCTCTTTAAAGGTAACAAAAGATTGTATTTAACATCGGAATTTAACGAAGTTTATTTTTCAGAGATGGGCGAGGCTGAGGCAACCCACAGCCGAGACCCTCGAAAAATAAATTTGGGTGGAGAAACCTGCAAGACTTCGGAACCGTTAAATTCCTGTTCTACGCTTTTTCTGAAAGAAAAACGAGGTTTAGTGCAACGTTCGGCGAAGCCGAAAACCGAAGAGTTAAATTTTCACTTATAATCAATTCGAGGCGTAGCCGAGTGTATAGTTTAGAGTTGGGGGGCAATCGTTCATTCGTGCGAACAAAGTGAGCTATCAAGAACAAGAAGAAGGTGGCGAGAAAAAAATATAGTGAAAAGTTAATCAGCAGCCCATCTATATTCAAAATCTTCTGGGTTAAGTGTTAATGTGTCGTTTAATTTTTTACTAAATTCTTGACCGCCAGGCATCGTAGGCAATGCCTGAAGATACATTCTTATTGCTGCATTAATCTTTGAAAGACAATCTTTTGATTTTATCCAATTCTGTGGGCTAAAAATTCTATTTTGGGAAAGTGGTTCATTTTTGGCAGTATCTAATGCGGAGTTTAATCCAAATGCACTAATCTCTATAAGTTTGTTTACCATATTAGCATTTTTCGCTTTTTCAAAACATTTTGTTGGATTGGGAACTCTATCACCCATATTATTTGAAATTGCAAAACACATAGAAATTGCATATAGCTGATGATAAGGTGCATAAGCTTTCATGGCAAGGAGAGTTTCATTTAAGCCTAATGGGTTTTTGTCAGTCCAATTTTTTAATAATTCTTTAGTCCACGAATTCAAAGCTTGAGCGTCTTCTGCACGATAATCTCTTTTAAATAATTGCTCAAAATATTTATCAAATATCTTAGTTTCACTATATGACATATTTGGTCTCTGAGAATGCCATGCCATCAGATACTTTCCCAATTCTGAAAAGTCTAAAACAAAGTTTTTGTCCTTATCAGCAGGGGCTATTTCCCCCCTCTTTATAATAAAGTACCCTGAAGGATATTTCATTTCAAACTGTTTCTTTAGATTTAATACTCGTTTATCATTACTTCTCAAATCTCTTGGTTTTACAGCACTTTGAGAGTTTGTATTGATGCTAATTTTATCAGCTCTATCTCTTTGAGGAATTTCATAAAATCTAAAGAGAATGAACGTATCTTGTAACTTTTTTACTTGTTCGCTACAACTTAAAATAGTATTTAATGATTGACAGCCATTAACAACACTTAAACCTGACAATGTTAGTTTATTATCCTCTAATTTTAGTTTATTGCATATCGCCGTTATTCCATTATGGAAAAAAAAGAAGTCTTTATGTTTATCCCCATATATTGTGTTTTTAATACCTTTATTGACTGCATTATTTAATCCAAGACTTTGTCTAACATTCTTCTGAAAAAGCGTACCATCTTTTATCCCTGGAATGGTTAGACATTCCTTTAATGGAAGTGCGGCTATAACTACTTGTGTGTTTGCTATTGGCTCAAATAAATATTTACTATTACTTAGGTCTATTATGTGCTTAATTGATGGATTCTCTTGTTCAAGTGCAATCTCATAACGTCGTAGAATCTCTTCCGAATCAATTAAATTTATTGTGGAGACAAAATCTTCATTTTCAGATAACTCGGCTAATTGTTTTTGAAAAGTCGCAAGGTCTTTTTTTGCGGAATCGGTTAAGTTAGAAGTTGTTAGTAATTCAAAAGCAATTTCATACTCATCTTCAAAGGCTTTTGCAACTTCTGATAATTTTCTTTTTAATTTTTCGTTTGCTACTTCTTGCAATCGAATTAAATCTCTAAGTTGTACCCAAGAAGAAAGAACTTCTCTAAGAGGTTCCGCATCTACATTTTCGCTACCAATAAATTTACCTTGAATAATAAAGATTGTTGATTTGTCATCATCTACTATTATTGCATCAATCTGTTTATCGTCAGCCCCATCAGTTATAGCTTCTTTGGTTTCATTCATATCTTTTAAATGAATGTTTCTTAAATACCAAGCTACAAATCTTTGACCATCATTTGAAAAGTTTTGTTTATAATAGTCTTGCTTTATCTCTTCCTTTATTTTATCATATATTTTTTGTTCCATTGTATCTATCCAAACATAATTAGAGCAGAACTTATAAATATTCCTCTTTTTTAAAGTTTTCTCGCCCCTTTCGTTTCGTCGTGCCCCCCAACTCGTCAGTTAAAGTGAAAATTTAATTGCGTAGAACGTTAGGGATATACGAAGTTTTTCTGAAACGAAGTGGAAGAAAAATTTGGGTGAAGCCCGAGCCGAGGGCTGAACCGTATATCCCTTGTTATACGCCCCGACGACTGAAAGGAGGAGAGCGCAGCGTGGCTTGAGTTCAAAAAATATTTTTCGTTCTTAACTCTCATGATAGGCTTTCTTTATTTTTTATAAATTTGATTTTTTCGTTTTTCTTTTTCCAAGAGGGGTTAGGGGTGAATTGGAAAAAGGAAAACTCCTTATTGTTTTTCTTTACATAATTCTAAATATGTCTTTTCTAATTCTTTCAAGATTTCGTTTGAAACTCCATCTATTGACGCTTTTTTTGAAAGTTCGAACATTCTTTTATGATGTTTATTATTTTTATTATACAAAGGCATTTTTATATTAAAATTAATACTATATGACCTTGTACTATATGTCGCTTTAAAATATTCACAAACAATAGGTGTGTTTAATATTCCACATAAATAATATGCTTCTTCTTCTGAAATATTTCTACCATTTTCATCTTGACTGATATAAGGACAATGTTTTGCACAAATAGGCATAACTTTTTCACCCCAAGGAGTAATTATTTCTTCAACAACAGTTGCACTTAATTTTGTGTTATCTCTAAAGGTTACTTTATAGGGGGCAAAAGTATATTTACCTACTTTTGAAAGAGAATAAAATGATTTTCCTCTTGAAATTGTCAAACTTCTTTTTGATTGTTTCCCGATAACTTTTTTACTGTTTGTTAAGTAATTGAATAATTGAGGAGATTCTTGTAAAAGTTTTTGCTCATCTATAGATACAGAAACATTATTTTCATAAGGGAAAATACAATAATTATTATTTTTATTTATACCAAAAGGAACTATCTCCGGAGCTTTAACTACTGGTTTAATAAATTTTGTTTCTAGTTGGATTGGTAAGGTAGAGATGGATTTATATTTAGAATTTTTAAATTCTGAAGGTTTGAATAAATGACTTCCTTTTTTAGAAACTTTATTTACTGGTTCTATAAAATATATTTCTGCAGGAGTAAACTCAACGCCACTTCTTGCTTTATAATCACAATTTCCAATAATTAAATTAAAATGTTTCTTTCTATTTAATTCTGATTCATCTATTGTAGTATAACCAGTTCTTTCTTGATCCATTTGAAAGGCTTTTTTGAATGAAGTTTCAAAAAATTCGTTCACTTCTGGATAAGACTGTTTTGAGTTAATTTCAAAAATGGAAATTCCTCTTTTCTTTTGAATTTTAGTAATTGGTATACCTTCTTTAAAATAGTCTACAAAATTAGGTTTGTAATAATAAGTCATAAATTTTTCGCTCGTATCAATAAATGGATTTCCTGCTCCAGTCCAATCATCTAATTTCTGTAAATACAGTCTTGTATTTAACTTAACATTAGTATAAAAATTTCTAAATCCAGCATAAGAATCTTGTGTCATTAGTGTTTGTGGCATCAAAAAAGCCAATACACCTCCTTTTGTTAGCCAAGTAGATGCAGTAACATTTGCAATAAGAGCACAAATATTCAAACTGATTGCCCCCATATATGTTTGACCAGAAAATAAATGTCTATCAACACACAAACTTTTTATTTTTTCAGCATATGCTTGAGGTAAAAATTCCCATTTAATCCAAGGTGGATTACCAACGATAATATCTATATCTTTAACTCTCGCAACAAGCATAAAATTTGCTACTATACGAATCCAAATCCCATCCCAATTTTTTTTATGCAATCTTACTAATTGCTCTGAAAGATTATTAATATTTTCATTAATTTCTTTATTTAGATTGTCATTTCCTATGCTCGTTATAAATTTTTGATAAACAAGGCTTACATCTTCAGTTTTAATTATTGCTTGAATTTGACTCATCATCGAAAGAAAATTTTTAGATTCAACAAATAATGATGGCAGGATAATCTCAATACTTTCTTGTTTAGTATTAATTGTATATTGATAACAATTTATATTTTCAATTTGTTTTTTAGTTGGTATATTTGCGGAATCGCCCAAATAAACAGGAATTTCTATGTCATCATCATTTATCAAAGGTTTAATTGATAAGTAAAAACAAACTTTTGCTGTTAAAACAGACAAAGGATTTATATCAACTCCTCTAACTCTTTTTAGAATTGATTTTAGTAAATCTCTTTTTTCCAAATCAGTTAAACTGATAACATCTTTTGAGCCAATAATATGTTTAATGATTGACATTACAAAAACACCGCTACCGCAACAAGGATCAATCGCTGTAAACTCTTTATTCTCAGTTAGTTTTATACTTTCTCTAACAACATAATCAGCTAACCAAGCAGGAGTAAAGTATTCGCCCAAACTATGCCTAACTTCTTTAGGCATTATCTCCATGTATAATGCAATAAATATATCTATGGTAGAAAAACCATGTTTGTAGAAACTATTTGAATAACCCTCTAGTAAATTTATAATGCCAATTATTATTTTTGCTTCTTCATCCGACCATATATTCTCGGAGCAATACCATGAGAAAAAATCGCCTTCTAAAAGGTTTCTTATTCCGCCAGTTTGAAAAACATATCCATCTTCAATATATTCAAGAAATTTTCTTAATGTTTTAGGTTCAATCTTTGAGAGATCTGAAAAATATTCTATATCTTTATTAAATTCTATTTTTGTAACAACTTTACAAGCAATTAGTTTTACAATTATTGCATAAGTAGTTTGAAGGGCGAAAAGGGCTTTATAATCTGTCCCGCTATCATTAATATCTATATTAAATAGTTTGTTTAATGCTTTTCTTCTTTTTTTTATGTCTTCGTTTTGGCCTTTATCACTTTCCGATAAATGAAAAAGAACTTCCCATTCTTGATAAAGCATTGCAGTTTTTCCAGTAAAGTTATTTATCAATTTATCAAATAAATACCTTGCTAAATCAGAAGTAAAATTATTTTTGGATTCAAGTTTAAAATCTTCAACGATATTTTTAGGAACAAATCTTTTATTATTAATATCTGTCAAAAACTGAACAATTTTGTCAAGGTCAGATTCATCAATATTTTTAAAAGGAGTTTGTTGTATAGCACCATCTTTAAAAAATAAATATTTTAATTTGATGCCATCGGTTAATATACCGTGAAATTCTCCGCTACCTTCATCTAATAATTGTTTTAAGTAATTATTTAATTGAGTAATCGCACTGTTTTTGTCATCTTCAGTTTTTAATTTGCTTGGTTTTTTGTATTCAATGACTAGATTATTACAAACTGCGTCCATTCTACCTGAAAATTTGTGTCTTAATGTTGATTGACTTTCTTCTTTTCTAAAATCAATATCGATATTAAAAAAATTTCTAACAAAAAGATATATTTCAGATTCAAAAGCAAAAGCAATAGAAGATTCTGTTGCGGAAGATTTAGTTCTTCTTAATAAAGAAGTTAAATGCTCACTTAATTTACATTCATACTCTTTACTATTTATTATGCTATCAAAACCTTTTTTAAGATTGTTCATATTAACCGCCATTTATAAATTAAAAGTTGTAATCATTATATAAGTTTTGTCTTTTTAAATAAATCGTTTTCGGAACGGAGTGGAGAAAACACATTATTATCCCCCGCTATAATTAAAGAAAAAATCAAATTTATTCCCCTTTGAAAGCCTATCATTCCTTATTATCCGTTAGAAAAATATTTTTTGAATTGCGTATAACATCTATTAATCGAGGTGTTTGGCCGTTAATCCATATATGTTATCAAAAAGCGAAATGTTTTTATCTTTGGCCGAGTTGTTTAGTGGATGGCCGGTTCCTTGGCAAACACCCCGATTAATCTTTCTCCAGAGGAGAAACTGAGGATGCTGAAGTGTCTGGCCGAAGAGCTGAAACTGCGGAAGCATTCTCCCCGCACCTGCAAAAACTATTCATTCATCATTAACACTTTTCTTGGTTCTTCCCAAACTCCTAGAGAATTTCTTCTTCATTATGCCGAACGAAGCCGTTCACGGGTAAGGGGAATATATTTTGCTTTGCAGTTTTTTTATGAAACTGTCCTGCATCAGAAATTTTCTGAAGATATTCCCCTGGCCAAAAATAAGCCCAAACTGCCAGTAGTCCTTAATAAAGAGGAAATCAAAGCCATCTTAGAAACGATTACCAATCTTAAGCATAAACTGGCGCTTTCTCTGCTTTATTACAGCGGCCTGCGGCTTTCTGAAGTTATTCATCTGCAATGGGAAGATTTGGATTGGGGGCGGAAGATTATCCATCTTAAAACTGCCAAAGGAGAAAAAGAAAGGATAGTATTCTTTCATGAAGCATTAATGAAGCCGCTTAGGGAATATGGAATTGATAAACGCGGGCTGATTTTGCGCTCGGAACGGGGCGGGCTTTATACGGGACGAACCATTGAGCAGATAGTAAAACAATCTTGTAAGAAAGCAGGCATCACTAAACGAGTCACTCCCCATACCTTCCGCCATAGTTTTGCTACTCATCTTTTAGAAGCAGGAGCAGACATTCGTCACATCCAGAAGCTGCTCGGTCATGCCAATCTTCAGACTACCCAGATTTATACTCACGTGGCCAATCGAGATATTAAACGTTTGGCCGAGCTGCTTTAAGCATCACTTCTCTCCAGGCTACAATAATCTTAATAAATAACGGCCGTTAAAGCGATAAAATGCCAGAACTGATTAAATGCCGGGCGATGATTGAGGTCTTAGGAAAGCCTAAAGAGCATGTAGAGCAGGCTCTCAAGGGCTATATCGAACGGATTAGGGGAGATAAGAATTATCAAGTTTTTAAATCAGAAGTTTACGATTCTGAAGAAAAAGAAGACGGTTTCTGGGTGACTTTTGGGGAGCTGGAATTCTCGGCCAAAGACATTCCTTCAGTTATCGGTTTTTGCTTTGATTATATGCCTTCAGTGATAGAGATTCTCGAACCGGCCAGCTTAGTGATGAAAGATGTAGATATTTCCGCATTTATCAATGATTTACAAGCCAAATTGCACCAAGTAGATATGATTGCCAAGCAGGAGAAGAGCGAGAAGATATATCTTAAACAGAATCTGAATAACTTGATGAAAAATTATGTTAGAGTCCTGCTCTCAAAAGGGCCGCTGACTGCAGCCCAGATGAGCAAACTGACAGGAGTGACTCAAGACAATTTAGAAGATTTTTTAGATGTCTTGACTGATGGAAAAATAATCCGGATGGAAGGAGAATATTATCACTTAGAAAGTTTGGGAGAAAAAGAAATAACTGAGAAGGAAACTCAACCAGAAACTGTTTCAGATAACAAAAAGATATAAAAAGAAGTAACAAAACTCACCAGCTCGGCGAGTTTTGGAACTAACGAAATCCGTGGATTTCGGAAGTTTCAAAACAGCAGTTTTGCAACCTCAAAAGCCCTTGCGGCATTTAAGGCAGAAAAAGAGGGAACTATGGATAATAAAAGAAAGGTGGAAGCGATTCTCTTCGCTTTGGCCAAAGAGGCGAAAGCAGAAGATTTATCTCGTTTATGTTCTATCAGTATTTTTGATGCAGAGAAAGCAGTCCAAGAGTTGATTGAAGAGTACGAACACAGCAATGGCTCTTTGAGAGTGGTGCCGAGAGAAAATGGCTGGAAGATGTCAGTAAAAGATGAATTTATGCCTCTAGTGAGCGGAATCATCAAAGAGACAGAATTAGACAAAGGACTGATGGAAACTTTGGCAGTGATTGCCTGGAAATATCCTATTACTCAAGCAGAAGTGATTAAGCTGCGGCACAGCAAGGCGTACGAACATCTCAAGCAATTGATGGAGATGGGCTTTATCGCCAAAGAGAAAAGCGGCCGCACCTACAAAATCAAGCTCGGCCAAAAATTCTTTGAATATTTTGATTTACCAAGTAAAGAAGCAAAAGAGGCTTTCAAGAAGATGATTCCGGAAGAGATGCGTAAGGATTTTGAAGAGATTGCCGCAGCAGTGAAAGAGATTCAGACTGAAGAAGAGAAGAAAATGGAGATAAAGAATGCAAATGATGTCCGCGTGGGAGAAAAAGTTTTCACAGAAACTTCAGAAACTTTAAAGAAGGAGTAGTATTTTCTTTATCTTTATGGCAGAGCAGCATACGGAACAAGTCACTCCATGGGAGGTGGAAGGAGAGGTCGATTATGACAAGCTTATCCGGCAGTTCGGCACGAAAAAAATCGATGATTCATTATACAGCCGTCTGAAGAAATACGGCGATAACCATATGCTTCGGCGGAAATATTTCTTTTCTCATAGAGATTTGGATCTAGTGCTAAATGATTACGAGCAGAAAAAAGGATTTTTTCTTTACACTGGGTTAGCAGTTTCTAAAAATATGCATCTTGGACATTTAACCTCTTTTTTAATGAGCAGATGGCTGCAGGAGACCTTTGGGGTAAATCTTTATGTGGAGATTCCTGATGAAGAAAAATTTCTGGCAAGAAAAGATATGACTATCGAAGAGATTGACCAGCAGGCAGAAGATGTTATACTAAACATTGCGGCTTTAGGTTTTGATCCAGAGAAAACATTTATCTTCAAAGACCGGGAATATGTCAAAAATATGTATACCCTGGCCTGCAAGATTGCCAAAAAAGTTAATTTTTCCAATGTCAAAGCAGTCTTTGGTTTTAATGAGCAAACAAATATCGGTCTGATGTTTTATCCGGCCATGCAGATGGTTCCTTGTTTCTTTGAAGAAAAGAGATGTTTGATTCCAGCAGGGATAGATCAAGATCCTTACTGGCGTATACAGCGAGATATCGCGGAAAGCATGGGTGGATTCAAGACCGCGGCCATTCATTCTCAGTTTCTTCCGCCTTTAAGCGGAGTAGAAGGAAAGATGTCTGCTTCTCGGCCGGAGAATGCAATCTATCTGAATGATGATGCCAAAACAGTGCGAAACAAGATTATGAAGTATGCTTTTTCCGGGGGACAGCCGACAATTGAAGAACATCGAAAAAAAGGCGGCAATCCGGCAGTGGATGTCAGCTACCAATGGCTGAAGATTTTCTTTGAGCCGAATGATGCCCGATTAAAACAGATACACGATGATTATAAATCCGGAAAGATGCTGACTGGAGAGCTGAAACAGATTCTAGCAGATAAGCTGAATCTTTTTTTGGAAAATCATCGGGCAGAGAAGGAGAAAGCGGTTAAAAAAGTGGAAAAGTTAAAATACTCAGGCAAGCTGGCCAAAAAGATGTGGGAGACGACATTTTGATGAAGAGTTTGACTGGTTTGAAGGTAGGAAAAATGGGGAACTGTGAACGAGAAAAATGATGGCTGGAGTGAGATTTTGATGGATCATAGAAATGCAATCATTCTGAACTTTTTGGTTTGGGGAGCAGGGTATCTCTATTTGAAAAGGCGGACAGTTTTTGCTTGGATCTCTTTTGCAGGATATATCTTTTCTTTCTTGTCTATTTTTTATCTTTTCTTGAATTTTGACAAGTTTGTTATTCCTAACATCTTTGTTTTTATTGGGCATCTGTTTATTTCGTTGGCCATGGCGTGGGATGTTTCTTATGAGAAGTTAAGGTAAAAAAACGCAAAAAAAAAACAATACTTTTAAAAAGAAAGAAAGAATTCTTAGTCTAAAATTGTTTTGTGTTACAAATTAGATTAGTTAACAAAAATGAGGTGCGATAAGTGAAAGGCAGTAATTCTCTTTCTCGTAGATTGCAAGCCGTAATTAATAAATCAGTTAATCATCTGCATAAAAATATTTATTTCTTATTAATAATTGTTTTGTTGGGCATAGGACTGCTGGCGTTAAATTCCTATTTTCGTAGTGGAGAAGAATTTAATTCTCTTACTGGCAGAGTGGTTTCTTTAGGTGAAGTAGGAGGGGGGGTAAGAACTGAAGGATCTATTTCTTTGACTACTAGTTCCAGTTGCTGGACTTATACTTCTGTAGCTAATGGCTGCATTTCTTCTAATGGCTGCATTTGGAAAAATGATTCTTGGAGTTCTTCTGGTTGGTGTCAGGAATTGAATTGTTGGAGTCTTTCTTCTCAAAGCGAATGTACTTCAACTCCAATTACTGGAAAAAATTGTACTTGGCAAGGGGGAGGAACAACTTATAATTGTGAAAGAGTCTCCTGCTGGAGCTATTCTGGAACCAGTGAAAGTTCCTGTGAAAGCAATCCTGCGGGCCTGAACTGTGAATGGAACGATTATTGTTACAATTCAGGTTATGGCGGTGCGACTACTGCTAATTGCGGGGCGTATAATAATCGGACTGGTTGCTTAAACACTACCGGCTGTTCTTGGGGCCAGTGTATGGAAAAAGGCTGCTGGAGTTATACTAGCTCTGCTTCTTGTAATTTAGCTAAAGATTATAACGGTAAAAATTGCACATGGAACTCAGCAAATAGTTATTGCGAACAAAATGGCTGTTGGAGGTATAACCAAAACACCACTTCTTGCGGGAATGCCACCGGAGGCGGATTGAATTGCGAATGGAAATGGAATTCCTGTCAGGATAAGGATTGTTATTCCTGGGACTTTACTAACTCTTCTACTTGTATTAATAATACAATAGATGCCAGTTGCAGCTGGAGCAATGGTTTTTGTATGAAACAGGATTGTTGGTCTCATACTTCTAATGCTAGTTGTTCTCAAACACCAGCCTGTATCTGGAAGGGTTACACTACTTCGGGCTGGTGTAATGAAATTAATTGCTGGACTTGGGATTCCTGGAATAGCGGGAATCAAACTCTTTGTCAAAATAATGCTTACGGAATGAATTGTATCTGGAACGGCAATCCTGCCGGAAATTTGACCAATGGCTGGTGTTATAAAGATTGGACCGCCAGCAGTTGTAATAATAAGACTACTGAAAGAGATTGTATGGATACTAATTATTGCTGGTGGCAGTATAATAACTGGAATAATGTTTCTGCCGGGGGAAATTGCAGTACTCCAGGTAGTTTTGGTGCAACAACTTCTGTTTCTATTTCTAATGAATGGAATCCCGGTTGTTATATCTTTGATTTAAATTCTACTGATTGTAATAGAACTTTAGGTTGTGAACATAATAATACTCATTGTGTTGCTCAGCCTAATGCCTATGGGGGGAACATCAGTTTAACGGGAATTAATTGTACCTATATTAATAGTTCTACTTTGTGTAACAGCATTCCAGTACTTTCTACTTGCTGTGCCTGGAACGGAAGCCAATGTAATAAGAACTCTATGTCGACCAGCTGTCGTGATCAGATGCAAGTACCTCCGGAAGGAGCAGCTTTCTGTGAAGATTTTAATGCCTATGCCAGTTCCAGCTTATGTAATCAGATTGCGGGGAGTCCTTGGTACATGCCATGTTCGTGGGACAATTCTTCTGGGAAATGCAGTTTTAAAGCATCCAGTGTTTTTGGCAATGGAACCCAAAATTTATTGAAAATTGATAATAAATTAAACTGTGAAGCTGCCAATGGCAAATGGGTTACAGAGAATTATTGCGAAGGCAGTATATCTGTTCCTACCGGTCATTGCGAGTATAAATTTAGTGATGAAACAAATTGTGATAGGGCATGTTATGCCTGCGAGTTAAAAGATAGTGATGGAACAACAGTCAATGCTACCAACGCTGATTCTGCCTGTAAAAACAGTAAGTTAGGTTCATGTGATTTTGTTGTCGATACTCATGCCCCTAATGGGGTAGGTTATTGCAAAGCTAAACCTCAGTTTAAGATAGGGACAGTTAGTGACTGTGATTCTAATTGCGGTGACTGCACATTTAAAGGTAATTCTAAAAGTAATGATACATTAAGAAGGCCGAGTTATTATTGTACCACTAGTAAAGCAAATTCAGCCGGTGGAGGATGTAAATGGATAAATGATAATACAACTACGTCTGGTGGATATTGCATCAAAAAAGGGGACAAAATATGTGAAGATGCTTGTGATCGCTGCACGACTCAAACTAGTTGTGCTAATCTTGGAAAAACAGCTATTGCTAATCAATCGGGAGGCTGTCAGTGGGATGGGGCAGAGACGACTGGAAGCTGCATCAGCACTGATGAAACAGAAGAAATCTGTTGGGATGGCATAGATAATACTGATGATGGATTGGTTGATTGTGCCGATCCGATTTGTTATGCAGATTCTTATTGCGGTTTTGTGGAGGGCAGTTGCTTTGGATGGACGGATAATGCTAGTTGCACTACTAATAGTTGTGAGTGGATTACCGATCGTTGGGGTAGCTTTTGTGACTTTAAGGGCGCACGCTGTTGGAAATATGACCAAAATTTTACCAATTGTAATGCTCAAACTAATTGTCAATGGAGTAATGGAACGGGAAATTCTTGGTGCGAGCAGGATTGGAGTATAGCAAATACTTGTATGGGATTAAACAGAGCATCTTGTGATTTGGCGGTTGGTTCTGGCTGTAACTGGACTATTGATACCTGGTGTCAAGGAAGTGGTAATGCCACTGATTGGTGCCGAAATAATGGGGGTTGGTGTGAATATGAAGCTTTTAAACCAAAGAATTGTTGGCAGTATACTTCGGGCTCGAGTGATTGTAATGGTCATACTGGGTGTAGTTGGCATTCGGACTCTTATTCCCAGCCACACTGTGAAGTCAATTGGAGTAATAGTTGTTGGAATAATATGAATAGTTCCAGTTGTAGTAATGCCGGGTGCTGGTGGAAATCAGATACCTGGGGAAGTTGGTGTGCTAATACAATGGATAAATGCTGGAGTTCTACTACACAAGCTAATTGTGAAGTTCAAACAGGAACTACTGGTGGGGCGATTTGTTATTGGGAATCAAGTTCATATGGGGGTTACTGTCAACCATTATGTTTTAATGGCACTAAAAATAATGCCGCTAGTTGTGGCGCAGTTTCTGGTTGTAATTGGAAAGCGGAAAGTGGTTGGTGTGAAGAATCAGGAATGGCTTCCTGTTCTAATACTACTAATATGAATACGGAAAATAATTGTCGGGCTGCGAGTGGCTGCCGCTGGAGAAATTCTGGTTGGTGTGAGCCAAAAGGAGGAGGTTTCTCGGCAGGAACCGCCACCGCTGCAGGGGGAATGGGCACAGCAATGGGTGGGGATTGTTATACATATGATGGCAATCAATCTAGTTGCACTAATAGGACCTTGATTAATATTAGTTGCAGTTGGATGGCGGAACAGACTCCTCGTTGCGAAGTTAATTGGGGCAAGAATTGCTGGCAGTATGCTTCTTATGCGACTGGCTGTAATGAAACTAATGGCTGTTGGTATAAGAATGATTCTTGGGGAGCCTCTTGTATGAATATTATGGATCAATGTTGGAGTAATACTAGCTTCCAGAGTTGGAGTAATCCCACCGCGTGGTCTGGAAATTGTACTAGCAATGGTTATTGTATAAATAACTCTTGGGGTGGATGTGAACCTAGATGCACCTCTCAAACGACTGCCGCGAATTGTGTAACCGGAAATCTTTCTGGAAATTGTCGATGGATGACTGGTTGGTGCAGTCCCGCAGCAACAGGAGCAATGTTTGATAATATGGAAGCAGGTGCTCCTACACCATTGGGCCAAGATACATGTAATGAAGGAATCCAATCTAGTGTTGATATTTGCGGTTTTGGGATGAAAGATATGAACGATGCTTTTGGCTTTGGTTTGATGGTGAATGACTTTAGTAATTCTTCCATATGTAATAAGGAAAAACTCTCTTCATTTGTGATGGGTCAGATAAGTGGCGGAGGTAGTGGTGGAATGGCTGGAGGTTCGGGAACAACTTTTGGAACTGAAAGAACAGGTTCAGGAAATGATACAGTAATAATTTTAATTTACTTAGATACAGACGGCTCTACTACAGGAAGCTGTGCGTTAGGTCATAACTCTTCGGCTGTTGGCTATGAATTCCGTTTGAAATACAGCTCAGTTTGGAATGCTACTTTGAGTAAAGCTGTAGAAACTTTTAACGCCTACAAATGTGATGATTCCAGCTGGAAAGCAACGGATATTAAACTGAGTGCTTGGAAGAAAAAAATGTGCTCTGAAATAGGGGGTCCGATGATTGCTGTTGAAAAAGCTGATTTGTCCAGATTCCCAACTTTGTATAATTCTACTGAAGATATGAGAGTTTATGTCGCTGCAATAGGTAATAGTGGGAATGTGTCCTCACCAACAGATTGGGCTGGACCGGGTTGGACCACTCCTGGCTCAGTAGACTTTGAGATTAACAATGCTTTTGCCTACGGAGCCAATACCAATTTATTTGAGGATATTTTAAGAAATGGATTTGTTAGAGGTGAAGATTGCTTTAATACTTATGATGACGATGGTGATGGTAATATTGATTGTAATGATTGGGACTGCCAGTATTCCAGTCAATGCACTAATTTAGGAGTCAATGCTGCAGGTTATATAGACACTTCTGCTCCGTTGGTTACTGGAGTATCTATCGAAGAGTATCCTGACTCGGCTTTGATAATGTATGATACCAACAAACCGGCTAACGGAACTCTGGAATTGTATAATTATGGAGATACACAGTGCCTAAACAGATCATATGTGATTTATGATGTCGGAGTTTTAAATGCCAACGTCAGAGATTATAAGTTATGGCATACGGCTCTGATATATAATGCTAACAATACTAACATTTCACTGAATTGGCCTTTGGTATCAGGTTCGACCTATAACTATAAATTGAAGGTTTGTGACTCTAACGGCAAGTGCTCAGTCAGCAGGTGTTCTAGCTTTAAGACATCCAGTTCTCTCGCGGATTGTGCTTACTGTCGGTTTGTAGCTAGAATATCAGTTTCTAGCAGCTGGAATGTCAGTTACGATGTCAATCGAGATGGAACATATGAACATTTGCAAGGTCAGGTCTGCGGCCCGAATGCTGGAATGAAAATGAATTATACAGATGGCAGAAAAGTTAATGTCAAATTGGCTAAAACTGATGGTAGTGTTTATATGGAATTTTTGAATGCCTCATTGACCAAGAGCGGACTTAATGATAAAGTTAGAACCATTAGCTCTTCTGGAGATGTGATTGGTGATACTGCCAAAGTCGGTTTGACCTCGGAGACGAGAGATAAAATTGTCAATAATCTTCATCCAGAAATCTGTCGAGTCAAGATTCCATTCAGCGGAACTTGTGATGCTTTGTACCATTGCGATGATAATGGGGCGAATTGTATTGATCGAACGACAGCTACTGGTGTTACTCTCTTGAACGCTACAACTTGTCTTTGGCAGATACCTTACTGTGAGTTTTCCACTTATTCAGAGAGTACTTCTTCTAGTAGCTCTAGTAGCTCCTCATCTAGTAGTAGTTCTGGTGGCGGTGGGGGTGGAGGAGGTGGTGGTGGCAGTAGCGTAGCCGCATGCAACGATAAAAAAGATAATGATGGAGACGGGTTAATAGATTATCCTAAAGATAAAGGATGTGATTCAGAAACAGATTTAAGCGAGCTTGATGCTTGTAAGCAAGATTGGTTATGTGATGCATGGGGTGAATGCAAAAACGGAATCAAGACAAGAAGCTGCGTAGATAAGAACGACTGCGAGGCCAAGAAAAAAGCAGGTAAGACAGATGCGCTTAAAGGAGCAGTTAAACCTGCTGCGGCAGAAAGCTGTGAAACCGGTTTAGCGATAACTACCACCCCGACTGGAGCAGAAGGAGTGAAAGAAGGAGGAACCGGAGCATTGATTCTGGAAGAAGCGCAAAAAGCAGGCAAGATACAATTTCCCTGGCTTTATGCCAAGATAGGGCTAGCAGTGCTGGCGGCCGTAGCGTTGGCCTTAATCCTGCGCAGGCTTAAAAAAGATTAATTTTTCTTTTTTCTATAATTTTTCTAAGGCTACCTTGAGTATAGTCCGCTCTATCTGAAATGTTTTTCTTTATGACACTTAGTAAAAAAATGGGATAAATTTGTATTGGACTTTTTGGCAGTAAGCTTGAAATTCCGGATCTTGGCTGAGATGTTTCTCTTCAGTCATAGCTCGGAGATAATAAATAACTGTCCAAAAGAGCATTCCTAAAGCAAACGGCCAGTTGATGACAGGAAGAAGAGTCAACCACCAGATAAGAGTTTTGCTGATATAAGCTGGATGACGAACAAGGGAGTACGGAAATTTTGTAATAATACCACGGTTAGTGAGGTTAGAAGATTTCAAGCCAAGGGCGAGCGTGGCTGAAACGAAAATTATTAAAAAGAGAAGAAGAATTACTTGGAAAAATATAGTCCACGCAGGACTCCAAAAGGGGGTGTAATCATTGGCTCCCCAGGGGATATATTTTCCTAACCACCAATTAAACGGAGGATAACAAAGAATAGCGGCTAGCCAGCCGAGAAGAGTGGAGTCAACAGATTTGACTTTATTTTTCCAAGAAGAAAATTCAAAGGTATAACCTACGGAAAAGACGAAAGTGTCGATAGTGAATAATAAGGTAAGAAAGAAAGGGTACCAATAGAACTGGGGAAGCATTTTTATTCGGGGAAGAAAACTGTTGAAATTATTGAACAGAAAATTAATCATAGTGGGAAGAAAGAAAAGTTTGACTAAAAGAAAAAGGAAAGCAGTTCTTTCTTCTTTTTGCCAGGCGAGAGAGCGGGAATAGAACGCGTTTTTTAACCAGCGAAAGAAAATATAAGGTTTACTTTCTGTATCGGAAGCGAGAAGAAAATAGTAAAACGGACTAAATAGGAGATAAGCAAAATAAAAGTAAGTTAAAGTTTGTAAAGTCACAGATTTAAGAGCAAAGAGGGATTGGTATTTAGGATAATGGGTAAGAAGAAGGCTAAAGCCGTAGACTAAAACTCCTGAGAAGTACAGCTTAAATCCTTGAGAGAGAGAAAGGCGAGTCATAAAGAAGAGAAATAAGAAGTAATTTAAGTAATTAACTGGCGAAGAAAAACTATTCGATAACTTTAAATAAAGTAAACAATTACTTTCTCTTATGATTCCCCCGTTAGTTTTTTATCTGCTGGTGATTGTGCTTAGCCTGATTATTCTAGTCAAATCTTCGGATTATCTATTGCAGGGAGTCTCGCGTTATGCTCGAGAGCTCGGTCTGAGCACGTATATCATCGGCATCTTAGTTGTTTCTTTGGCCGCCTCAGTGCCAGAAACAATCTCCTCTTTGGTGGGGGGAAGCATAGGCAGCGCAGAGATTGCCTTTGGGACATTAATCGGAACAAATGTCGCTCATATTTTTTTCGTCTTTGGAGTGCTGGCAATTTTTGGCAAGAAGCTGGATTTAAAATGCGAGATTCTGCATAAATCTAAGTTAATGATAATGCTATTGGCCGTAGCGCCTTTTGTTTTGATATTCGACGGGGAATTGAGCCGATTAGATGGATTATTGTTATTGGGTCTTTTTGGCTTTTACCTGTTTGTTCTTTGGCGTAAAGAAGGAAGTATGGGTCACCTCAAAAAAAATGTGCAGCTGAAAAATATCTGGAAAGATGGATTATTATTTTTGATGGCCTTTGTAGCTTTGACTTTGGGGGCGCGATGGCTGGTGACAGGAGTAGAAGAATTGTCTGGATTAGTTGCTTTGTCACCTCTTTTTTTGGCAGCGGTGGTTTTGGCTTGGGGAGATTCTTTATCCGACTTGTCAGTAAGCATCAAATCCGTACAGCGTAAGGAGGCAAAGATTGGGGTGGGAGATATTCTTGGAAGCACAATGGCTAATTTTCTTTTTGGTCTAGGTTTGGTGTCTCTGATTTATCCTCTGAAAATAAGTTTTATTTCTTTGCTTCCCCTGACAGTTTTTTCTTTAGGAGGATTAGGAATATTCTTGTTGTTTATCCGTAAAGGAAGCATCAATTGGAAGCATGGAGTAGCTTTGCTTTCGGGTTATCTAATCTTTGTGATTTGGCAAGCGAAGTGGTTGATAAAATAGGCGAGTAAAGTAAACAAAAAAAATGAAGCAAACAAAATTTAAGGTGATTTGTCTTGGTTCAGCGACAGTGGACTATTTTGCTACAGTGCATGAAAAACTGAAAAGCGTCAGCTACGGCCAGAAAGTCTTGGTGAAAGATTTGGAGGTTTTTACTGGCGGTGGAGGAAGTAATGCCGCGGTCGGTTTGGCACGGCTGGGGCTGAAATCATCATATCTAGGTAAACTGGGGGATGATGGGGCAGGAGAGACGATTCTTTCTGAGTTTAAACAGGAAGGGGTGGAAGTGATTCCCGTGAAACCATTTTCTGATGCTCCTACAGCCATCTCTTTTATCTTGAAAAGCGAGCAGGAGAGAGATAGAATCATCTATGCGTACAAAGGTGCGGCCGATGAGTTGCGTTTTACTGATTTTGACAAGAGAAGATTAACGGCGGATTGGCTTTATTTAGGTACCTTGATGGGAGAAGCGTTTAAAACCGCAGAGAAAATAGTAAAGACTTGTCGCAGAAAGAAAATAAAAATTTTATTCAATCCCAGCACTTATCTTGCTGGAAAAGGGAAAAAGTTTTTACAGAAGATTTTAGAGAATACGGAGATTTTGATTTTGAATAAAGAAGAAGCGCAGTTGCTTTGTAGCAGGAAAGAAGAGATAAGTCTGCTGCTGCCCGAATTAAAGCGATTGATTATAAAAAATGGGGCGGTAGTGATTACCAACGGACCGCTGGCAGTAGCAGCCTCTGATGGAAAGAAGATTTATTGGCAGAAACCGCCACAGGTAAGGGTATTGCATACCGCCGGAGCAGGAGATGCCTTTAATGCTGGATTTTTGGCGGGATATATTTATACCGGACGGATAGATAAAGCGTTGAAACTAGGGGTGATCAATGCCGGAGAAGTAGTTCAGCATTACGGAGCAAAAAATAATTTAATGCACTTGGATAAAGCAAGGAGGTATTTCAAATGATCGTTTCCACAAAAAAGATTTTATTTGAAGCGCAACGAAGGAAATATGCAGTGGGAGCATTCAACTTCAGCAATTTGGAATTCTTGCAGGCAATTGTTCTAGCGGCAGAAAAGAATAAGGCTGCGGCCATACTTTCTACCTCTGAAGGAGCCTTGAAATATGGGGGCGGGGAGAATCTTTATTGTTTGTTTCAGAACATAGCAAAAAAAGCAAAAGTGCCACTGGCTCTGCATTTGGATCACGGTAAAAATATTGAATTGATCAAACAGTGCATAGCAATCGGCTATAATTCTGTGATGTTTGACGGTTCCCATCTCTCTTTTGAAGAGAATATTAAACTGACAAAACAAGCAGTCCATCTTGCGCAGAAGCAGGGAATCTCTGTGGAAGCAGAATTGGGAACCATCGGAGGAAAGGAAGATTTAGTTTCCGGCCAGGGAATCATATATACAGATCCTTCTTTGGCCAAAGAATTTGTAGAAAGAACCGGCTGTGATTTTTTAGCAGTGGCCATTGGTACTTCTCACGGAGCGTATAAGTTTAAGGGAAAGCCGCATTTGAATCTGAAACTATTAAGCGAAATTAGAGGAATGGTGAAGGTTCCCTTGGTCCTGCATGGAGCTTCAGGAGTGCCGCAAAAGATTGTTCTGCAGGCCAATCGTTATGGCGCAAGATTTTCGGCCATGCAAGGAGTGCCGGATGAGCAGCTGAGAAAAGCAGTGGCTTTGGGCATCTGCAAGGTGAATGAAGATACGGATCTGCGTTTAGCTTTTAATCTGGGAGTAAGAGAATATCTGGCTAAGAATAGGCAGGAGTTCGATCCTCGGCCGATGCTGAATCATGCTAAGGAGAAGATTGTTGAGACCGTGAATCAGAGGATGGATGTTTTAAGGGGTAAAGGTGAATAAAATGGCGCGTAAGATTTATTTGGGAGCAGACCATGCTGGTTTTGTATTGAAAGAGAAAGTGAAGCGATGGCTGATTGAGAAAAAGATTGCTTTTGAAGATTTAGGCAATTTAGTTTACGATAAAGAGGATGATTATCCCGATTTTGCTGAAAAAGTGGCTAAACGAGTGATGCAGGACGGAAGCAAGGGAATCTTGTTTTGCGGCTCGGCCGAAGGGATTGCTATTGCAGCCAATAAGGTGAAGGGAGTACGGGCAGTGGCAGTCTGGGATAAAAAGATTGCTCAACTGAGCAGGGAAGATAATGATGCTAATATTCTTTGTTTGGCTGGAGGAGGAATGCTAAAACCGATTCCGGGATTAAGTTTGGGAAAAGCTAAAGAGATTATCTTTGTCTGGCTGAAAACGCAGTTCAGCGGAGAAGCAAGGCATAAACGAAGGATTGAAAAGATTAAGAAAATAGAAAAAAATAATTAACATGTTAATCAAAATAGTTCCATCAATCATCGGTTCTTCTCAGAAAGAGATGGACCAGATGATAAAGAAAGTTAGTCCTTATGTTTCTTTAGTTCAATTGGATATTATGGATGGAAAGTTTGTCAAGAATAAATCTCTTTGGTTTGATTTTAAGCTGAAGGACCGGAGAATAAAATACGAAGCTCATCTGATGGTCAAAGAGCCAGAGAGATGGATGCAGAGGTATGGTTCAAGAGTGAATTCGATAATTTTTCCTTACGAAAGTGTACGAGAAGAAAAAAAAGTTTTTGATTTAATCAAGAAAATAAAAACTAAAAAGAAGAAAGCAGGAATCGCTATTAATCCGGAAACCGGAGCGGAAAAGATTTTTCCTTTTTTGAAATATTTAGATCAAGTGATTATTATGACCGTGCATCCGGGAAGATATGGGGCAAAATTTCTGCCGAAAATGTTAACTAAAGTAAGAGAGATACGAGAAATGAACAAAAAAATAATCATTGAAGTGGATGGGGGGATTAATCCGCAGACGATTGGGGGGGCGGCCAAAGCCGGGGCCAATTACTCTGTTTCCGGCAGTTTTGTGACGAAAGCGGAGAAGCCGAAGGAACGGATAGCGGAATTGAAGAAAAACGTTTTCTAATTATTATTCCCTTTAAAATAAAGATAAATTTCGTGGTGCAAGGTATTCAAATCATCATAGCCGCGGCCGAAAATCATTGGATGTTCGGCTACTATTTTTCTGCTTAATGTTTCCATCTTTGTGGTGAATACTTCCTGATGCTGCTTCAGTTTGTTAATCTGTGATTTAGTCTCCACTGTAGATTTATACATGCCAGTAAGGAAAGAAGCCATGCCCACCATTTGTGCGCCAAAACCAATCTTACCTAATCCATACCAAATAGCAGTGGTAGTAAACATTACACCAATAACACTTAAAAGGTTAGAGCTAGTTACTCGTTGGATATAATCTCCTGAAGAGATGATTGCAGTATACGGCAAGAGCAGAATGGATTCCAACCTTTCAACAGCATTTATCTTTTGTTCATGGTTCTTTTTTCCATTTATTACTTGATTAATCTCTTCAAATATAGCAGTTCTTTTTTCTTGGAGGGGAATAGCAACTTCTTGATAAAAAGAAGCTAATTTTTGATATTCTTCAGGAAATCTGGAAGATTCGGTCAAGTATTGTTTTAAAACAAACGGATTAAAATTTCGAGGAAAATGCTCTAATTGAGAGATTTCCACTCCTCGTGGATAGAATATTTTTTCTTCAAATTCCAACAGCTCTTCAAGATGAGGGAAGGTCATTTATTTTTAATTTGGGAGGTAATTTAAAAACTTTATCTTTTTTCTATATTGAAAATAAATAAATAAACAATTACTTTCTCCAAAACTATAAATACTCGTATAGCATTCCTTCTTTGAAGACAGCATGTTTAAGAAACTAGAAGAGGTCAAGGAGCTGAAGCTGAAAGCCAATGAGGTGAGGCAAGAATTGATTAAAATGCTGGCCGAAGCAGGTTCTGGACACACGGCCGGCCCTTTAGGAATCGCAGATATTCTTACTGTTTTATATTTTAATGTACTGGAGCATGATTCTAAAAATCCGTTGTGGGAAGGACGAGATAGATTTATATTGTCCAATGGTCATTGTGTTCCGGCTCGTTATGCGGTCATGGCATTGGCAGGATATTTTCCTACGACTGAATTAAAAACTCTGCGTAAGTTTGGTTCGCGGCTGCAGGGGCATCCAGATAGGATAGTTTTACCTGCTTTAGAAGCGAGCACGGGTTCTTTAGGCCAGGGAATCTGCATGGCCGCAGGAATGGCCTTGGCAGCTAAACTAAACGGACAAATGCATAAAATTTATTGTATGATTTCTGATGGGGAATTGGATGAAGGAAGCACTTGGGAAGCACTTAATGCTTGCCATAGATTTAAACTGAACAATCTGATTATTTTAGTGGATAGAAATAATATTCAAATCTCTGGAAGGACAGAGGAGGTCTGGCCTTTAGAACCAATGAAAGAAAAGCTGGAAGCATTCAATCTGCAGGTTTATGAAGTGGACGGCCACAGCATTCCAGGATTGATTCACCTGTTGAACCGGGCAAGAAACCGGGAAAAGACGCAGGTGATCATCTGCAAGAATACTCCTGGCAAAGGAGTTTCTTTCTGTCAAAATTACACTTGGCATGGAAAAACCCCAACTAAAGAAGAAGCTAAGTTGGCTTTGCATGAATTAGAAGAAGAGCGGAAGAAGATTTTGAAGGAGAACTAAATGGTGAAAAAGAAGATAACTAAAAAAGTTGTAAAGAAAGCCGTAGTGAAAAAGCCAATCAAGAAGGAAACCGTACGGAAACCTGCAGCAAAAACTATTTCGATAAAGAAACCAGCAGTGAAACTATTAACAAAACATCAGACTCTGAAATCGACTCGAGAAGGTTTTGGAGAAGCGATTTTGGAATTAGGAAAGACCAATAAAAATGTAGTGGTTCTATGCGCGGATTTGACAGAAAGTGTACGAGCTAATGAATTTGCTAAACTTTATTCAGAAAGATTTTTTCAATGCGGAGTAGCAGAAGCCAATATGGTGGGAATGGCTGCGGGCATGGCTTTAGAAGGAAAGATTCCATTTGTCACATCCTTTGGTTCTTTTGTTCCTAATCGTTGTTTGGATCATATCCGCCAAAGCGTCTGTTACAATCAAGCTAACGTTAAATTTGCTTCAACCCATTGCGGTTTGATTACTGGAGAAGATGGAGCTACTCATCAGCCATTGGAAGATATTGCTATCATGCGGGCTTTGCCAGGAATGACTGTTTTAGTGCCGGCAGATTTTAATGAAGCAAAGAAAGCAACATTGGCTGCGGCTCGAGTGCATGGACCGGTTTATATCAGATTGACTCGGCCAGGAACCGAGATGATTACTTCTGAACGAAGCGAGTTTAAACTTGGGAAACTGTCTGTGTTAAAAGAAGGAAAAGATTTAGCGATTATTGGCTGCGGACCTATTCTGGAGCAAGTGTTGCTGGCTGTCAAGGAATTAGGAAAAAAGAAAATAAATGTGAAAGTAGTCAACTGTCATACTTTGAAGCCAATTGATGCTGAAGGATTGGTGGCGATTGCGAGAGAAACTGGCGCAATATTGACTGTGGAGGATCATCAAGTTTATGGGGGTTTAGGTGGAGCAGTAGCTGAAGTGCTGGGACAGAGATTTTCTGTACCTTTAGAGATTTTGGGAGTGAAAAATTCGTTTGGAGAATCAGGCAAGCCTTTAGAATTGTTGAAGAAACATGGTTTAGATTCTATTTCAATTGCTGCTGCAGCAGAGAAACTTTTAAAAAGGAAGCAGGGATTACTGCCTTAAATCCAGGGGGTGAAGGCTATGGCAAAATATATCTGTGAACTATGCGGGTACGAATCAGAGGAACAGGGAGAATGCCCTACCTGTGAGATTGCTTTAGAAGAAGTTTCTGAAGGAGAAGAAGAGGAAAAAAAGTGCAAACACGGCTTGAGCAAGGACGACTGCGAGATATGCAGTGAGATTTGATTTTCTCTTTTTTTATAAACCTTTTTAAATCGCTTTACTTTCTCTTATCAAATGGTTCCTGAAGAGGATTCAGAGAGAACCGCTAAGACTGAAGAAGCTGTGGGAGATAATAATCCAAAGAGCAAGGAAAAAGTCAAAGCTGTTCTTTCTAAAGAAAAAGTTGTCACAGAAAGTTCTGATGCTGCTAGACTACTTTATGAGCAAAGCAGATACGGCTCTTTGACGGCCAGCGGAAAAGTGCAGCTTTCTCTGACTGAAGCGGCTTATCTGTTGGAAAAAGGAAGACTAGAAGTAGTTCTGCCTTCTGGCAAGGGGGTAACGTTTGAAGCATTTTCTAAGAAGGCCCAAAAAGAAGAGCCCAACTTTTGGGTGAGATACTGCGTGTTTAAGGATATCCGCAACCGGGGGTATATTATTAAGACGGCTCTTAAGTTTGGAGCGGATTTTAGGGTTTATGATCGAGGTGTAAAACCAGGAGAAGATCATGCCAGATGGATTATCTATCCGGTGCATGAAGGAAGCACCTTGACATGGTATGAATTTTCGGCCAAGAACCGGGTGGCGCACTCTACTAAGAAACGGCTGCTGATGGGCATTGTAGATGATGAAGGAGACGTTACATACTACGAGATTAAGTGGATGCGGCCCTGAGGACAGTTTTTATAATTAAACTGAAGCGCAGAAATCATCTTCTCCTAAAATAGGAATCAATGATTCTGCTTCCAATCCGCAGTTGACACCAAAGCTATACGCAGTGGAAGAATCTGTCTTTTTAGCAACTGTTTTTACCAAGCCTAACAGAGTTTTCTTATCATCCCCGAATTTCAGCTTGGCAAACTCGCTTCCACTTCCGTGCTGGGCTAAGAATACCACATATTCAAGGCATAATCCTTCTCTTCTTTTTGTTAGCCCGCCTTCTTCTGCAGTCTCTAATGCTGATAAGATGCTTCCTGTGTTGTAATATAATTCAGAACTTTCAGCGTACATCCCCTGCCCCCTAGCCAGAGAAGCAACTGTTTCTATCATTTTCTGTGCTCCAGAAAAGAGAGCTATTTCTTCTTGAGAAGAAAGGGCAAATTTACTATGGACTTCGAGGTGATATGTTCTGCTAAGTTCCAATGCTGCGACAACCATCGGAGGCAAAATACTTTGTAGAGAAGAATTATATAAATCACTTGTTTTTTTAAGCAGGCCTTCCAATTCGTTCATAAACACAAATAACTATTCTCATTTAAAAGATTTTTGATAGTCTAAGCGATAATTTAGTTTAGCTTTCTTACTGTTTTAATGACAGCATCTTGGAACAGCCTAAATGCTTTTCGTTTTTCTTTAGCGTAGATATACGGAACACCTAATATCTCTTTGCAATGAGCACATCTAAAGGAAATAATGCGCTTTAAGTTTTTATGATGCAAATCAATAAGATTCTTTGGAGAGAATATTCTGTCAAAATATAATCTTCGAAGATTTCCTGGGCCGTCTTTTTGATAAGTACAGATGAGATGATTGCATTTTCTACAGTATATGTTGAGACGGCGGGAATATTTTCCTCGAGCCTGCCAATAGCTGTCTTTTTTGAAGATTAATCTGTTTTTCATTTTCCTACATCTTTTAAATCGTTACGGTTTTTTCTCAGTCAATAAGATTCCTGCGCCAGTTCTTTTAAATTCATAGTTGCCGATTTTGCTGATAAAGGAGAACAAGCCGAAGAAATGCCAGACCTTGCCTTTGATGCCGGAGATAGAAATCACTTCATAAAAGTCGGTGCTTTCTTCCAGGCAGACTTCCTTATTAATCTCTTCTATGAAGATACAGCTGCCTTTTTTAGGAAAAGCTAAGTAATATTGATTGCTTTTCATCTCGGGGAGATATTTAGTAGCTTCTTCATTAGGGCCTTTGAGATAATGCTTGAATTCGATTGGCATTTCTATTTCGGCCAGATTGTTGTCTTCATCAGCTTCCTTGATTTCATCATTGGGATCGACTTGATAACCGACTTTGTATGTGCCAGAATCCGGGAAAGAGAAAGTGAAATATTTAGTTAACGCTTCCAGTTTGTACGGAGGAGATTTGATTTCTACTTTTTCTCCAGGATTTAAAGTGATTAACGGAGCAACGATATTTCCCTCAGCTACTTGAATCTTTTCTTCAGCTGGTTCTTCATTTCGTATCTCTCCATTTAGATTGATGATAGGAAAAGCTCCTTTGAGATCTTGAGTTAAAGCAGACCAACCTCTTTGAGAAACTCCTGATTTGGCGTAAGGCAAACGGGTTTTAACTGCCTGGTCACCGATATTTTTTATACTGAAAGACAGAAGAATATCCTGCCGCCAGAGGTTTTCTTGAGGCAATGGTTCGGCAACCAAATCTTCGATAATTAAATCAGGCAGGGCAGAGACAGAAGAGATTGCTAAGAGAAGAAACAAACAAAAGAGGAGGATTTTCTTTTCCATATAAACTTATAAATAACCAAGGTTTATAAAATTTCTCTCGAAAATGGGAAAATATAAAATTATCCAAATAAGGAACGAATGTATCAGCTGCGGAGCCTGCGCAGCGGCTTGTCCTAAATTTTGGGAGATGGCTGAAGACGGCAAGGCCACTCTACGAGGAGGCAAGAAGAAAGGAGAGAACTTTGAATTAGAGATTGAAGAAAAAGAGCTGTCCTGCAACAAAGAAGCAGAAGATGTCTGCCCGGTGCAGGTTATTAAAATAGAGAAGAAGTGATTATTAGTTTTCTAATCTTTCTTGCAGATGAACATGCAATGGTCTTTCTCGTATGGCTCAAGAAGGCGGTAGTCAATAATCTTCAAGGATTTATCTTTTTCCAGTTCTTTTTTCACTTCTTCAAAAACCACTTTAGGTTTTTTTCGGACATCGATGCTACGGGCTTTGACTGCCAGTAAGCCGTAGCCTCCCTTCTTTAGGAAAATGGCGCAATTCTTAAGGAATATCTCTGATTGGTTGCGCTGAGCTACGTCTTGGTAGACTACATCAGCCAGACAGATTTTGTCAAGATATTCTTCCGGATGGTTGGCATCAGCAAGAAGCGGAACAATGTTCGGCCGACTCTGGCTGAGATGAATTAAATCTCGCATCACTCTGGGAGCCGGGTCTAAACCAAAAATTAAACCTTCTTTTCCTACCATATCAGAAATGAATGAAGGAGTGTAACCGTGAGCTGTTCCTAAATATAACACAACGTTTCCTTTGCGGATGCCGAGATTCAGGCTGCCTCGAGCAATGGCTGCTCCCAGCTTGCTGCGTTCAGGATTCCATTCTCGGAATTCTTCTCCGCCCCGGCGGTATAAATTCTCTTGAAAAAAGGATTGACCTGGAGTGAGATTTTTAGTGAAAATCTTGCGGTCATCAGTAAAAACTTCAAAGACTTTGTGCGGTTGAATCATGAGAATCTCGCCTCCAGCTCTTTTTTCATTTTTGGAGCTAAAAATTCTCCTTTGAAATAATCCAATTTAGCGCAAAGAGAAAGTTTATCAGCAAGTTTTCTAGCAGCATTGCCTCTCAGCTCTTTTTTAGCTTTTTGAATAAGCGGATGCTGGAAGATAAGGCCGTATTTGGGTGAGCGGGCTCCGGTTTTGATGTGGCGGAAAAGAGCTTTTTCTGCTCCATACAGCTGGATGGTGCCGGCGGGCAGAGAAGCAAGATGTTTCAAACTGCCAGCATGGCTGAGCAGACGAGCAGCAATAGTTGTGCCAGCTAGCTCTACAAAATTAGGGCAAAGCTTTTTGAGGACTTTTTCTAGATATTGTTCGTGCTGCTGGCGGAGCTGATAAAGGGAGCCAATTTTTTCTGCTACTAATAAAATTTCATTAAGATCATCTTTAGTGAGTTCCCCTCCTAAACTGTCTTCTTTTCGAAGTTTAAGAAAGCGGAGAGATTCTTCTTTGCTTTGCCTAGAAATAATTTCAGCAAATTTCTGATGATCAAAAAGCCGCCAGGAAATTTCCGGGAGATACAGTTCGTACCATTCTCTTAACCGCTTAGTAAGAATGCTAAGGATGTGATCCAACTCATCTAAATTGCTGACGGTCTGGGTAACAAGCATGTCCGGGGAAAGAGAGTTTCTGATGGCTTCAGCAGAGAAAGCCAAGTTCTGCTGGTAAAATAACGGAAAGTATTTTTTGTTCTGAAAAAATAAGAGAATGGCAGTAAGATGCTCTTTTTCTGGCGTTTGACTGTCTTTGTATTTATCCTGCAGTTTCTTTTCGATGGAGCTTCTATTTTTATAATCCTGCAGAGTCCTAAATGAATGTTCTTCTATAAGAGTGTGGCCTTTGTCAAAGACGAAGGCGCCTAAGAGATTAGTGAAAAGGAACTTCATAGCGGCTGAGAAAATGAAGATAGGTTTTAAAGATTGCGGGAGAATTATGAAGATAAACAGATTAGAGATACTTCACTAACAAAAACCATAAAAAGCCCAGCCGTTTTGCTCCTTCATGGCCTTATTTAAAGATATGCTCAGGAGCAATGAGTCAGTGTTTAAAGATACAGTGGCCTTGGATTTTGATTATCTGCCTAAAATATTACCCTTTCGCGAGATAGAGCAGAGGCAATTCGCTGCGGCCATCAAGCCGTTATTCAATAAACAGAACGGCCGTAATCTGTTTGTCTATGGAGCTCCTGGTATCGGCAAGACTACGGCCTGCCGCCATGTCTTGCGAGAACTGGAAGAGGAAACAGATGAAATTTTTCCTCTCTATGTCAACTGCTGGAAGTATAATACTACTTTTAAAGTTTTGACTGTAATCTGTGATGCTCTTAATTTCAAATTCATCCAAAATCGTAAAAGCCACGAGCTGGCGGAGATGATTAAAAGCAAATTAAACAAAGCGATGGCGGTCTTTGTTTTTGATGAAGTGGATAAAGCAGAAGAATTGGATTTTTTGTATATGCTTTCAGAAGATATTTATCGCAAGAGCATTATTCTCATCACTAATCCTAAAGGTTTTTATGAGCAGATTGATCATCGTCTGCGTTCCAGATTAACGGCAGAAATGCTTTATTTTCGGCCGTATAATAAAGAAGAGATAAAGGGTATTTTAAAACATCGTTTAGGCTATGCTTTTCAGGAAGGAGTTTGGGATGAGCCTTCTTTTGAAGCAGTGGTGGAAAAAACTGCAGAACTCAATGATCTGCGAACCGGCCTGTACATTATGAGAGAAGCCGGGCAATTAGCTGAAGACCGGGCAGAGAGAAAAATCTCTCTAGGCCAGGTAGGAGAGGCTATCCGCAAGGCAGAAGAGTTTACAATCAAAGAGAAAGACGAGCTGGAAGGAGAACTGCATGCTCTGCTAGAAATTATAAAATTGAACACCGGCCAGAAGATGGGGGAGATTTATGAAAAGTTCAAGCAGGAGCAGGGAGCAGAGATTTCTTATAAAAGTTTTCAGCGGCGGATGGAGAAATTGAAATTGGGGGGATTCATTACTACTAATGAGGTCTTAAGCAAAGACGGCCACACATCATTGGTTCATTATGCGGCTAGCGAGAAGAAGCTGACGGAGTTTTAGATTCAAGAAAGGTTTATAAAAAATTAAGAATTTATATTCTTATGAAAGAAGAAAGTAGAAGCTGGTGGGAGCAGGCAGAAAGCGATTTTGATACAGCAAAGTATCTTTTTGATGGGAAAAAGTATAAGGCATGCTCGTTTTTTTGCCAACAAGCAGCGGAAAAAAGTTTAAAGGCACTGCTAATTAACCGGGGAGAAGAATTAATAAAAATTCACGATTTGGTCAAATTATCCCGCTTGATTAAAATTGAAGATTCTTTAGAGAAAGATTGCAAAGAGCTTACTACAGTATATACTGATACACGTTATCCAGACAGCGGTTCTAGCAGTTATTCCAAAGAAGAAGCAAAAGAAGATATAAATCGTGCGGAGAGAATCTTGCAATGGGTAGAAAAAAACATTTAGTTCAATTAGAAGAATTTAAAAATAAGATTCAGGAGGTTATACCTGTCGAAAGGATGATTCTGTTCGGTTCTCGAGCAAAGGGACGGGCTAGACGATGGAGTGATTTTGACCTTCTTTTAGTAAGCTCCTCATTCAGGAAAAAAAGATTTAGAGAACGTTCCCTAAAACTTTATGATTATTGGAAACTTGATTATCCTGTTGACTTTTTATGCTACACTCCGGAAGAATTCAAAAAACTAAGCAAACAGATCACTATTGTCCGCCAAGCAGTAAAAGAAGGAATTGAGATTGCCGGTTGAATTGATTTTTTAATTTTTAATCACAGTCTGTAGTTTCCTTTTCATTTGGATATTGCTCTGCCAGAACTCTTTGGCCTTTTCGAACGGAGTAAGCTCGTTTTCCAGCTTCTTGAAGAGGTTAAGGCCTTTCAAGGTGAGGGAAAGCTGGCGGCCGTCATAACTGAGAAGTTTCTTTCTTTCTAAAGTTTCTAAGTTTTTGTATAAGGCTCTTTCTTTTTTACTGACTAACGGAGATTCTTCCAGCACTTCAATAAAAGCAATTTTAGGCACGGCCATTTCTAAAGGTTTATCTTGAAAGCGGAGATTGAGCTGCCGCAGGCAGAGGCCTACAGAATAAAGAATGACCTTATGATTATTGGTCAGTTTGACCATAAGAGAAGAAATGCGGTTTTCTATAAATAGTTTATGAAGGAAATCAGCTGTATCCTGCATTATATAAAAGCATATAAATCTCTATCTTTGTTTTTCGTCTATGGTTGAAAAGCACTTTATCCAGCCGCAAGAACTTTATATTGATTCCTGCCGATTGGCTAGAAAAGTTTTGGATTCTGATTTTCGGCCTACCTTTATAGTGGCTCTTTGGCGAGGAGGAACCCCTGTTGGTTGTGCAGTGCAGGAATTTTTGGAGTACAAGGGAGTTAGAACCAATCATATTTCTATCCGCACTTCTGCTTATGAAGGAATAGGAAAGATTAGCCGCCAGATTCGAGTACATGAATTGAGTTATCTGATCGGAGAAGCAAATGCCGAAGATAAATTGCTATTGGTGGATGATGTTTTTGACTCCGGCCAAAGCTTGGAAGCAGTCATCCGCGATTTGAGAAAAAAATCCCGTTTAAATGCTCCTCGAGAAATAAAAATTGCTACAATTTACTACAAGCCGAACAATAATAAAGCAGAGTTAACGCCGGATTTTTATCTTTACTCTACAGATCGGTGGTTAGTATTTCCGCACGAATTAGTGGACTTGAGCCAAGAGGAGATCATGGTGCATAAAGGAAAAGAAGTGGCAGATTTACTGAACAAATAGGATTTTTCTTCCAAAAGTTTTTTAAACTAAACCGTAGTTCACTATAGTTAATTCACTATGGTTAAGACAATGGCAAAACAGCTTTTTCCCCAAGAGATTGAAGTGTGGTACATCCTTCCGGCCGTGCGCAAGGCTTTGGCAGAAGAGATGATGGCCCAGGGCGTACCTCAAACTGAGATTGCCCTGCTTTTAGGCACTTCGGAAGCGACAATCTCCCACTATCGTCAAGAGAAAAGGGCTAAAAAAGAGATATTCAATCAGGCAATAAAGAAAGAAGTGAAAAAAGCAGTGGGACGGATACAAAAGAATAGTGCTTTACTTTTTGACGAAGTAATCAAACTTTGCAGACTGGCCAGAAAAGAAAGAATCATCTGCCTAGTGCATCATCAAAAAAACAAGCTGCCTAAAAACTGCTCTTGTGAGTGGATTAAATAAGAAGGAGTAATAAACTAAGCAAATAAAAAAACTAAGAATAAACAAAAATGAAGAAGGAAATATATCTGGATCATGCGGCTACTACTCCCCTAGATAAAGAAGTGTTAAAAGAGATGATGCCTTATTTGTCTGAGGAATACGGCAATCCTGGAAGTTTTCACCAAAAAGGGCTGGCCGCTAAAAAAGCAGTGGATCAGGCAAGAGAAAAGATTGCAGGCATCTTGAATTGTTCTTCTGAAGAAATAATTTTTACTTCCGGAGGAACAGAAGGAGATAATCTAGTAGTCAAGGGAACTGCGTTTGCTCGAATGGGAGAAGGAAAACATCTAATTACAACTAAGATTGAACATAAAGCGATTCTTGAGCCGTGCCGCTATTTAGAAAAAGAATTTGGTTTTAAAACCAGTTATCTGTCGGTAGATAAATACGGACTGGTGACTGCCGAGCAGGTGAAAAAGGCGCTTACCGCTGAAACGGCATTAGTTTCTGTAATGTATGCTAATAATGAAATAGGAACAATTGAGCCGATTGCAGAAATTGGGGAAATGATTGAACAAGAGAATCATCAACGAGAGAAGAAAGGATGGCCGAAGGTTTATTTCCACACTGATGCCTGCCAGGCAGCTGATCATCTAACTTTAGATGTCAAGAAACTAAAAGTAGATATGATGACGTTAAACGGAGGGAAGATTTATGGTCCCAAAGGAATAGGACTACTTTACGTGCGCAAAGGAATAAAACTGCATCCTCTCCTGCATGGCGGAGGGCAGGAAAGAGGCCTGCGTTCTGGCACAGAAGATGTGGGGGGAATTGTAGGTTTGGCTAAAGCATTGGACTTGGCAGAACAAATGAAAATTAAAGAGAATGCTCGACTGGTTAGACTACGGGAGAAACTGATCTCTGGAATAAAAAAGAAAATACCTCATGCGTTACTGAGCGGCCATGCTACTAAGAGATTATCCAATAATATTCATTTTTGCTTTCCTGGAATTGAAGGAGAATCATTGATATTGCATCTTAATGAAAAAGGAATCTATGCGGCTACTGGAAGTGCCTGTAACTCTCGAGAGTTGAAACCATCTTATGTGTTATTAGCTCTTGGCATTTCTAAAGAAATAGTGCACAGCAGTTTAAGGCTGACTTTAGGCAGGGAGACGACTGAAAAAGATATTGACTATGTTCTAAAAGTTCTGCCGCCGATTGTAGAAATGCTGCGGAAAATATCTCCCGTGAAGGTGAAACAATGAAACAAAAACAGTCTATTAAAAAAGCAGAGACCAACTGGTTTTATTCAGAAACTGTGAAAGAGCATTTTTTTAATCCGCGTAACATCTGCAAGACTGAGAAAGAGCTGGCAGAATTCAAGAAAGAAGCCAATGGCTACGGCATCACTGGTTCACCAGTCTGCGGAGACCAGATGGAGTTTCTGATTAAAGTGGATCTGGCTACGGATCGGATTAAGGAGTGCCGTTGGCGGACATTCGGATGTGCATCGGCTCTGGCTTCTACATCTGTACTGTCTGAGATGATCACTGAAAAAGGGGGGATGAAGATTTCTGAAGCAGTGAAACTGACTCCTCAAGATATCATTAAAAGACTGCACGGCCTGCCGGCGATTAAGGTGCATTGTTCAGTCTTGGGAGATCAAGCTTTACGAGCGGCCATTAAGGATTATCTCAAACGGCAAGGTAAAGAGAGCCAATAATCTTATAAATAACTGCCCTATTTTTCTTCTCATGGGTTTTTATGAAACAGTTTTCAGCCCGGTTTTGGGGCCGCTGCTGAGATTAGGGCCGTTTTGGGCGATTTTTATTATTTCTCTGTTTTTGGCGTTTCTCACTACTATTATCCATAAATATGCTACCGATCAGAAACGGATGAAGGAACTAAAAGAGGAAATGAAAGAGCATCAGCGTTTGATGAAAGAAAATAAGCATGATATAAGCAAAGTCTCTGAATTACAGAAAGAGACCATGAAACGGAGCATGGAGCAGATGAAGCATAGTTTCAAGGCGATGATTTATACTTTTATTCCGTTGATACTTATTTTTGGCTGGATGAATGTATATCTCAGCTATGAACCAGTAATGGTAGGAGAAGAAATTACCCTAACGGCTAATTTTTTGGAAGGAATAACTGGGGAGACAGAGTTAGTTTCTGTACCCGCAGGATTGACTTTTGAGAAAACAGCTAAGATTGAAGCGGGGAAAGCAATTTGGCGGATAAAAGCAGAGAAAGAAGGGAATTATCTATTGAACGTAGGGTATAAAGATAAAACATTTAGTAGGGAACTGTTAATCACTTCGGAATTTAAGTATTTTCCCCAACTGCAAGAGTTCAAAGAGAAAGGAAGCGAGGTTAAATCTTTGGCTTTAGGGTATAATAAGCTACGGCCGTTAAACGGAATACCATGGATCGGCGGCCTGAGCTGGTTCTGGCTTTATGTACTGTTATCAATAGGTTTTTCTATGTTACTAAGAAAAGCGATGAAAGTTTATTGAGCAGCTTTAGAAATAATCTTCTTAGCATAATCGGCTTTTTTGATACAGCTTCCGCTGGCAAAGCAACTAATAGCACCAGTTACATCTCCACATTGACTTAGACATGCGGAAAGAATTTCTGTTCCTCTTTTGATGTTATTCTCCTGATTAAAACGTTCATCGTTGGATGGTGCACATTTAAACGGGTTTGGGGAGAGAGACTCTTTCCAACTATGTCCAAATTTGGCGGTTTCTTTAGTACAACTTTGTTTTATTTTTCCTTCTTCATCATCCATGGTGCAACAGGTTGTTACTTTTAAACTACCTGCAGACTTACTGCAAATCTGCATTAAACCAATACAACCTGCAGTAGAAATAGCATATGTATTAAATCCAGATTCGTGAGAGATTAAAGAACGAACTACCGGAAGAGTTACTCCGGCTTCAATCATTTCTGAAGTAAGATGTTGTTTTATAAGAACATCATACTCGGAAGGAGCGAGTTTTGTGATAGCTGTAGGTGCTGTTTTAGGCTCACAAATATCTTTATAATTAAGCCAGTTACCGCCTAAAGTATAAATTAAATTTTTGATTGCGTTTTGAATGTTCAAAAGAATCCCATTTTCTATCCAAATCTTATCGATGACACAGCAATCCGGGCAGTTAGAAACTTGCGAAAGCTGATCAGTCATAGCAATCTCTTTTTCTGCAGTTACTTCAGTTCCGATTCCTTCTCCGGGATGTGTTTCGGGGTTTTCTTCGGATATTTCTGCAGGCTTGAGCTGATTTATTTTATCAATACAGTCTTCTTTCAACTTAGGTTCAATCTTTTCCCCGTAAGCGAATAAAACACTGTCTGAATTGCTGTAATGATTACAGATTTTTTCTACTCCATATTGAAATGTTTGATCGTCTGGAGAAGAAGTTCCTAAAAAACCGATTAAGAAAGCACGCAATTTACTTGGATCATCAGCAAGATCACAATCTAATAAATTTGAACCGATTTGATATTCTTCATCTGTGCAAAATTCGTTAGAAAAACGCCATCCTTCAGGTTCATATCGAATGTTGATCGTGTTCTCTTCGATAACAAGAATAAATTCTGGAACAAGTTCTCCTTGAATACTTGCGCCTTTACTGGGTGTGGATGCAGCCGCCCCAGTCGTACCAGTCAGAGAGAACGGCTCGAAATCTGATCCTAACGTGGCTTTTAAATCTCTATCCGCCCAACCTTGTTTGTCAAACTGGCTATCGAAATTTCCGTTGGATTTTTGATAGGCATTAACCTGAACGTTATTTGGACCGTTTACATCTACCACTACAAATGTTGGTTTTTGTTCAATGCCCGTAGATTTAGGGATATATTGATAGTTTGCCAAATAACCGCTGGTGACAAGATTAATCCCTTGGTATTTTACTTTCTCAAAGAAGTGCTGGTGACCGTTGAAGAAGATAGTCACGCCCGCATTTTTAAATAGAGTTACCAGTTCGTCATTTGGTTTTAACTGACCAGTACATGCTCCAGGTTTACAGAGATCCGCCAACGGCTCATGAGAAAAGACAAAGAGGTTTTTATAATTCTTTGCTGGTGAGTTTAATTCACTTTTCAACCAATTCATCTGTTCTTCTTCAATATTAAAACCGGTGCCATCTAAAAACAAGAATAAATCGTTGTTATTATTCATGGAATCAATACCATTAGAATATGCATAATAATATTTGGGTATATCTCCTGTGTCTATAAACCTCTCTTTAAATCCCGCATCATGGTTTCCTCGAACTGGGAAAAACATAATATTCTTTTCTTTTAAAGGGGATATAATCTCATCGTTGACTTGCTGCCAAGCATTCTCATTTACTGGAGACTTAACATTGTCAGCCTTAATCATATCTCCTGTATGTATAACAAACTCCGGTTTTGGGTCTAAGTTGATAATTTTTTCAATAGCTGGTTCAATATTTTTTGTTGCAAGATGGGTATCGGAGATGACGACAAAGCGGTATGCTGCTGCGCTGGGAAGACTGAGTAGAAGAATTATCCAGATTATCGCTAAAATCAGATTCCGTTTTTTCATTTTTTATTACTATTCCACCTTAAACTTTATCGTCTTGCTTGTCTTGGCCATCATCAGGGGATTCTCCACGCTCATCTCCAGCCAGTATTCTCCTGGTTCGAAGCTGTTTTCCAGGAAAACATAATCTTTAAAGTCTAATGTTTCGACGGCCTTTTTGCTGGCCTGTTCAAAATTGATGAGATTGTCTGAACGAGCGACAATTTTTCCTTCTCGATAGAGGATATAATCCTCAGTGAGCTTAACTTTCTCGCCTAGAACAGAACTTTTTACTCGGAAGCGGAAAGTGACATAATCTCCTCGGTTGAAAGTATCTTTCTCGCCAAGGCATTGGTATTTTTCTGTGACTGAAGTGCATGTTTTTATCTCTTTAATCTCTAAAACTGGCTGGTCATAATACGGAACAAAAGCGCTTAAAGGAACAGTAAGCTCTTCATTCTGGCTTTTGACAGGGATTATTCCAGAATAAGTAAGGGCAAAGATAGTGCCGGTGAGGGCCACCACTATCACTAAGCTAATCAAAAATTCTGTTCCGGAAAAGGCGCGGCGGTTCATGGTATTCCTGCACCAGCTTGAGTTGTATGTCCTTTACCTGTCGAATCAGTGTAGTATGTTTCTGAATTGATATTAATAGTTTGATGGACTAACGGAGTGATGCATGCCGCATCAGCACACCAAATTCCTCCGGAGGTTAACTTTTTGAAAAACGCCTGTTTATTAGAATTATACTTGCCAATAGCACATATCTGATTTACACTCAGGGTGGTAGTAGAACTACAAGCAACAAGTTTAGCCTCCGCATCAGTAATCACCCCAGCAGCAGGAAGGCTACTGCTTGTTCCGCCCAATGCAGCATTAATCTCTTGTAGATACGTATCAATCTTCTTGTAAAGCAAATCCGATGGCATATTCGTCTTTTCTTTGTTAAAAATTTCTATCCAGTATCCGATTTTTTCTTTGTGTTTCTTAGCATCGGGTTGGTTCTTATCTTTAGCACCCCATTGAACATAAGAAGCTACGATATAAAAAATGCTAAGCTGGCGATTGCATTTACCAGTGTTGATTCCCTGAATCAAAGAATTGGTGGCAGACTCATATTTTCCACTTTTGTATAATTTCTTGCCGTTTTCAAGTTCTGGACACTGGGCAGCAGCCGCTTCTCCCGGAGCAATGTTAATTCCCACTGTGCATTCAGAAGCTCCCTGGGGAGTTTGAGTAGGATTCATAGCATCCATACAACCATTAGGGCCAGGTTGTAATATCATCATCTTGACGTTCCACTGCATCTGAGACAAGCCAGTGGAGCTGGAAGAATAGATATTAGGATTAGCGGAGGTCGTATACTGACATTGACCTCCGGCACTAACCGAGCCGCCCAAAACATTTCGTACAGTAAAGCCGCCGATTTCAAATGGAATAGTATTAATCTGCTGGAGATTAAACTCTTGAGCGTTATTTGGTCCCATCAAGCTGCCGTCCGGAGCAAGATAATATCCTCCTTCTGTACCTGAAGCCAGTTTTGTGCCGATGGCTTTCAGTTTATAGCTGCCGGAAGCACTGGCTTGCTCGAAAGTAAATGTGGCAGTCTCTTCAGTAATCAACTTTTGGTTGATAACTTGGACACTGCAGTCTGCTCCATTTTTATTTGTAACATAAATAGTTTTTCCTGAGCCATACTGGCTGACGGAAACTTCGTCCAAATTAATTTCCGGGCTCCAAGTGCCTAAAGTGAATTTAGGAATATCTAAACTATTCTCTTGGGAGCTGCTGCCAGTAAATAATTGGTAACGCAAGCAATGCGGCTCTCCGTCAGTAAAGATATTTGGTTTGATACGGATAGTATCTCCTAATTTGAAAGTGTTAGGAGATTGACAGTCTAACACTTGACCGTTGCTGTTGACGCAGGAAGCGCAGGGAGATTGGAAATAAGCATTGCCAAAAGATTGGAACATGTCAGACAAACCAGCGCAGTAGAATTTGCCGCTTTGAGGATCAATATCACAGACACCGATTGGAACAGAAGTAACATCTTTGATAGGGAAATAAAAGATTCCATCTTTATTCTGTTCATCAAAACAGTCTTCCATCTTTTGATTTGGATCGGGTCTTAAAGTAACAACTACATGATCATAGCGGTAACCGCTTTCAGCAACAAAGGGGGAAGTGATGGGTAGCGCAGTATAACTCCCTGCTTCGATGGGGCCGCTGGCATAAACTGGATAGGTTCGATCCAGACCAATGGCTTGGGGATTAAGGGCTTGGATGCAGTCACAGCCCTGGCCTGAGCAGTCTACATTAGTCTTGCCTAAATCTTCTGGGCCAATGCATTTCAAATCTACGGAGGAAGTAATCATACGGCAGCCAGGGAAAATATTGACGGCCATGCGATAGTTGAATACGGGTTTATTTTGGGCTGGGTTGTATGACTGTAATTCTCTTTCCGCAGGGAAAACCAAAGCACTGCTTTTGAAAGGCACTTCAAAGGCGGCATCCTGCAAGAAATCTATATCAAACAGCCAATCATAGCCAAACGCAGCCAAGCAGATGCTGCGGCTGAATCCTTCTGCACCAGTGCCAAAATATTGGGCAGTAGCGGCATTGCCATAATCATTCTGAAAATCAGAAGCGCTTGTCTGCATAGTATCGTAGATGGCAGCTACTCCAGATTTGAAGGCTCCGGCGATTCCTGCATCTTCAGTAACATCACTTTCTGCCAGAGGGCTGCAGCCTTTAGCTAAATAAGAAATGCCTTTGTAAATTAAACCGCAGGCATACTGGGTAAATAATTCTTTGCACATGCCGGCATTCTGTACTCCGTTTACTTTAGCTTCTTGGATGCAGGCAACCATACCAGAAAGAATGCTACGAAGCATTTTCAGGTTGCCGCGGATAGTGCTTAAACATAAAGTCTGAACTGCTCCAGTATACTGATTTTTAGGATTGATAGTAGTAACTGAACCAGTTCCGGAGGTACCGGCCGGGCCGACAGTGAACCAATCTAAAACACTGTTCAAGCCGAAGGCCGCAGTAAAGTCTCGGCCAGAGTAATAACGCCATTCTGGATAATAAACTCCAACTTTCTTTCCGGATTCCTTAAAGGCGGTGTCAAGATGGTAGAACCATTCTGTATTTTGTTTGGCTTGGCCGGTGGGGATTTTAACATCTACTGTTTTTTTAGCACAAATACATTGAGTAATCTTTCCGTTAGCTTTCAATCCATTTTCAAAACAGTCTTTGGTATAACCTTGGCTGAATTCTTCAGAAGAAACTTTTACTTTTCCCTGTTCATCTTCTTCAGCGCACTCTTTTTTAGTATAGCCAGGAGTTTTTTCACATAAAGTCTTGCAGCCATAAGCAGAGCCAACAATAAACTGCTCTGTTTCAGGAATCTTATATGCAAAGAGATGTTCGGCGGGAAGAGAGCCTAATGAACCGACTAAATCTCCCACCGAAGTGAGTTCCTGAATGTGATCTGCGTTGTCTGTTCCTTCTTCCTGATTTTCAGGCAGACTGGTGTCAATGTAATAGATGCGGTTATCACGCGGATCAAGATAGCAGACACCGTTCTCGTCTGTGGGAATAATTTTGCCGGGGAAATTGGCCGGATTAAGTTTTAGTTTATACTCTTTAAAGCAGTTTTCTATAGGCTTGAGGGCAACTCCCTTAGCGCCCAAGCCGCTGCATTGGGCTTCTGTCTGTTTAACTGCGTAAACTTCGTTGTAATTCTTGTTTTCAGTCCATTTGGAAGGAGATTTGCGGCAGAAAACTCTGTCACAAGTAATGGTGTATGCTTTATGCATCACTGCTTCAAATTTCCAGAAGAAAGAAGTAGTGGGACATAAATCTTCTATGTTCTTTTCCGGAAGATCCGTAATCGAATTTTCTACTCCTTCGGTCATAATCTTTCTTTCATTAGCATTAAGCGGATATTTTCTTTGGTCTTTTGCAGATGGACATTTATCTTCTTTTTTCGAGAGGCTAGACCACGCTTCCAGATAAGAAGCAAAATTTCTCATGGCCTTGACAGCAGTCTTGCCGACAAACGAACCCATACAGGCAATACCGGTGAAGAGCAGAGCCTTTTCGATATACGGCATAACGATGTCAATAGCATGAACTGTAGCGTTTAAAGCCGTTACGCCTTCGTCCGCAATGAAATCCGGAACCATATCGCTGCTTTCAATCGGCAAATCCACAAAATAGCCAATTTCCTGACAGGACATCTGAGTTTTAGTTGGACCAAGATTGCCTATAGCATCTCTTTCTTTGTAAGTGATGGTTAATTTTAACGGCACTAAGAACTGCCTTTTCTTGAACTCTTCCCAGAAATCATCGCCTACTTTGGCAAGAGATTCGTCTTTTTGCAAAGTGTATCTGATATACCATGCATTTTTCCAAGCATTAGGCATGGCCTGAGGACTGGCTTTAGGCACTAAGCGGCAGCTAAGATTATAGCTGGGATCAGTGTCCATCCCTTCGATGCAGGCCTTTTCAAATTTTACATTATCAATTTTGAAAGCCGGTTCAATCACTTGACCAGTACCGGAATCATACTTCGGCACACCAGTGCCACGATAACTCATATTAAAAACAGCAGAAATAGTCTGAGTGCCCTGCTTAATCGCTCCTGGATCCAATCTTCGCGGCAATTGGAATTGAATAATCTGCTGGATATTAAAATCCAAATTAGAGGAATAGCAGTTAACTATCTGCACTACCTGTTGAGTGTAAGCAGTCAAACCTGCTTTGTCTTGAGCGATAAAGTAAACATGAATGTTCTGCTGAGCAGCATCTTTAGTCTCTGTCGGATAAAGAACTTCTTGTTTTAAGCCAGCCGGCACTTCTTTAGGAGCTAGTTTTTCCAGATTAATCGGTTTATGCTCTAAGTCTGATTCATCGAATCTAAAATTTCCCTCTTCGTCAGCAGTAGTTTCATAAGAAGCACCATCAGTTTCAAAATCAGGAGTATACTGCATGGGCTGAGGCTGGAACGTGTAAAGATAGACTTTTGCTCCGGGTTCGGTTTTACCGACGATATCTGCTTCTGCTCTTCCCTGGAAATAAGTGTTGCCGGTAGCAAAAGTTACTTGGATAGTGGGGGGAGTAGAATCCATAGAGATGGACTGAGAAAATTCATCAGAGAGACCAGCTTTGTCAGTGGCTTTGATAGAAAGGTTGTTGTCTCCTTCGATTAAGGTGTACGGCAAGCTGAACGAAGTGGTTTGATTATCAAATAAATTTTGGCTGTTGGCGCTAATTTCTACTCGAGAAAGTTCGCTGACAGTACCCTTTATAGTAATTTCCGGTTTAGTAACAAATTCTGGCAGTTCTTCCAAAATTAATTTCGGTTTAATAATGTCGACGAAGATTGGATAAACCACAGAAGCCTTGCTGCCTGCAGCATCTTCTGCTTCAATGGAGATAGTGTTATCGCCAATCTTTAGTTCAATGTTTGTAAAGAAAAATTGGCCGCCTTTGGTATCAGCAATGCGGCTGAGCTGATTGTTGACAAAAACTTTGACTTTAGTTTCAACTCCGGTGGAACCAGAAAGATCAATAATATTCTCTGTGGAGAACGGAGGAACATCTGCAGAGATGTTTAAGACCGCATCGGGGGAGATTTCTCCTGCAGCTGCGGTGTTGCTTCCTTCGCTAACAGTTTCTCCTGAAGCGGAAGAATCAGAGGGTGCAGAAGATTTTTCTAGGGTATTAAAAGAGAAATATTCTCCCTGCTTGTTTTCAGTGGCAGTTTCTGTCGAGCTAGCAGATTCTACCTGGTAAAAATAAGTAGTGTTGCTGGCTAAACCAGTAAGATAAACAAATGCATTGGTCGAAGCAGTATTATTGCCTTGCACTAGGTTGAGTGTACCTTTTTCTAATCCGTAAGAAACTTTATGTGAGCTTTCTAGGTCTGTCTGCCAGGTGATGATGGCCGAAGTATCTGCCGGAGAAGAGCCGACATTGGAAATAGAAAGAGCATAGGAAACTGGTAGAAGAGCGAAAAGCAAGCTAACAAAAACAGCTAAACTCTGCATAATTCTTTTTTTATTTATCATCTCTTTTTCTCTCTCACTCTTTGTTTATTCCTTTCTTGTTTTACTTGTGTTTGTTTTATACTTCATCTGTTCTCATTTCACTTTAATCTCCGGAGCGCCTATCTTTTGGCTTTGCTCTTCTAAGTTAAGGATTAAATCGAAATAATCTTCTTCACTGCCGCTTTCTTTGTAAACGAGATTGAAATCAATCTCTTTCATCTCTTTCAGCTGCTGCCAATTGACAGTCCAGTTGCCTTTGTAGCCGCCTAAAATCTTCTGGTCGTCTCCTTCTCCGCCTTTCATCAAATAGGATTCAATCTGGTAAACGTAAGTGGTGCCGGCTAAGAAAGCTAATTTATTTTCATTCATGATGTTGTTTCCATTTTTATCTTCTAAATCTAAACCAGAAGAATAAGTTGTAGAGCTTTCATGAAGAATCTGGTTATCTTCTATCCGTTTAATCGTAAGAAGGATCACATCTTCTTGATCAAGGGCTTCTTTTTCTTTTACCGTTCCAGCAGCATCGAGTCTCTGTTTGCTGAACTTAAACTTATTTGCCGGCACTTCGAACAAAGGCACTAAATTTAATTCAACTTCTTTATTAGTAACTGTAGCAAACACAGTTTTTCCTTCTTTGTAACTGGACTTGCTGCCTTTAAGCAGGGTTTGGGGACAATAAGGCACCAATGGTTTGGCAATAGCCGCATCACCATAAAGTTCATAGTTATATTCCGTAGTTCCTAGTGGACAGGCGTATTTTAAACAGATGAAGCTGAGATTGACATTGCCTAACGGAGTGCGTTCGTAGATACCAGTTTCTTTGTTCTCTACCACGCGGAAAGTTTTGATGTTAATGGGAAGTTTCTTCTCTGCGCAGAATTTATCCTCTTCTCCGATAGTAGGAGTTTGAACTAAAGGAGGAAGAGCAGCGATCTGGCGGTGAGGATAATTTCTGATGATGTGAACGGTGAAGGCAGTCTGGAAAAGATAATGGCCGGCTTCGTCCTGCACTTCCACTAAGACGGGGTAAGTGATATCATAAGTGAATTTCCACATCTGAACGCAGAGTTCGGAAATCATCTTTTGGCCTTGGCTCATACCGCTCTGCATAGTGTTGCCATCTCGAGGAGTGACGGCCATAGAGAACGGAAAAGTTGGTTCATACTTGAAGGTAACGGCGATATCTTTCTTTTTGATACCGGTCTGCCAAAGATAATGATTTTGATAATAAGGCAAGCTATTCGGGAAATTAACATAATCCGTTCCTTCAATTTTTAATTGGCGAAGATTATAACTAAGAAGTTCTTGAAGCGTTTCCTGTACTTTATTGACTTTCCATTTCTTTTTATCGCATGAAAGCTCTACTCCAGCTAAAGGAAGATTGGAATGTTCTAATGAAATTAAATCTATAGTTAATTTTTCTATTTTTAAGTCTCTTAATTCTGCTTCTACTAAAGATTTTGCAGTTTCGTAAGTTTTCTTTACTCTGGCCGGAGAGATTACTTGGTAACTGTCCAGTTGGGTAATAGGCTGGCCGCTTAAGCTTTGCAGTTCAATAGGATAATTTATTTTGAAAATTGTAGCTTCTTCGCCGAAGAGGACATCAGAATTGACCGGCCCTTTTTCTGTAATCACCCATGCAGGAGGAGAAGTTTGCTGGAGCTCTTTTAAGCAGAGAGGCAGTTCTTTGTTGATATAATTATCTACTCTATATTTGATTTCGTCTAAAGTAGGAATATTAGTCTTGTCAGCGTAAGCCCAATAAGGAACGACCATCCCTTCGATAGGAGCAAGGCGGAGAGAAGCGAAGGAGTTTTCTTCTAATTCTTTAGGTACTTCAATGTATCCCCCAGTAGTACCGATTTGAGTAAGGGCATCATTACCGATTTTTTCAATACACGTAGTGAGATAGCTTTCTACACTTCCTTTTTGCAGAGGGACAACTTCTTTAGGAGTAAAGATAGTGGTATATTTGATTGCTAAGATGATTAAAGCGATAGCTAAAACTAAGACAATGCCTAGAATGATAAATAATGTTATCTGGCCTGATCTGTTCCTCTTTTTTAGCATTTTGTCTATCTAATAGAACGATTTTTCTGAGGTTTATAAAGGTTGCCTGAGAGAAAGAATTGAAAATAAGGCAGACCTAGTTCTTGAAGAAATTAATTCCTCTTTCTGATCTTGATGACATCTCCTAAGGTCAGCTCTCCGGATTTGGCCGTTTCTTGGGGGGCGGCCTTGTTTTCGGAAAGAACGACCAGCTTTAATCCAAGCATTCGTTCCAGCTTTTTGGCATTATCTAAGCTGGGCAGGAAGAGGCCGGCCTCCATCTTTTGGAGGATGCTCAACTTTTCATTGATTTTCTTGGCAAAATCTTCTTGGATTAAACCGGAGTTTTCTCTGGCCTTTCTGATTAATTGAGAAAAGTTTTCTATAACAGTCTCTTCAGGTTTTTCTTCTTTTGGCTGGGTGAGGGAGAATTTTTTTGTTTTTTCATCTCTTTGTTTTATAGAAGAAAAAACTTTGCCGTATTTAGTGCAGGGACGGCAGACGGCCATCTCTGTGCCTTCAATTCTAGCTTTGAACAAATCTTCAGTCTCTTTACCGCACATCTCGCAGGAGGGCATAAGAGAAGGAAACGTGAGAAGTTTATTTAGATTTTGGTTTTTCTGTAGGCAGTATCAGACCATAAAAACCTTTATATACTATAGGAAGTTATCTCCCTTAAGTCTTTAAAGATATAAAAGAGGAAGAATGAAGCGAAAAGCCCAGATTACAATAATCATTATTATAGGGATTGTTCTATTGTTCATTTTTGCCGGTGTGCTGTATATTATCAATAAGACCACTGAAGATAACTATGGTCAACAGAAAGAAGTGATTATTTCTAAAGTGTCGCAAGAATTTAATCCGGTAAAAAAATTTACTGATGATTGCCTGCAGGCAGTAGCAGAAAAAGGATTAACTTTGTTAGGTCAGCAAGGGGGGTATATTTATCCGGATTTAGCCGGCGAATTCAAGAAAGATGCGCCTACGGAAAGCGCAGGCATCGCTTTTGAACCAGCAAAGATTCCATACTGGTGGTATGTCTCCAGCAAAAATCCCGATCCCAAGATAACTTATTCTTCTCTGCAGCCAAGCTTAAAAAAACCGATTCAAAGAGCAGAAGATGAGATGACTGTAGAGAAACAATTGGCAAGGTATATCAAAGAGAAATTAAATGATGAATGTCTGAAAGATTATGCTTTGTTTAAAGACGAGGGATTTATTGTGAAAACCGGAAAGATGGAAACGGCGGTTTCAGTCAATCCTACTGATGTGGGCATTTATTTGGATTATCCGCTTGAGATAAGCAAGGGAGAAGCGAAATCTAACCCGGAAAAGTTTTACGTGAGCGTGCCTTTGGAATTAAAGAAGATGTATGAACTAGCTTCTTTGATTACAGAAATGGAAAAGAATTATACCTATCTGGAGCGACACATCGCAGCAGTTTATACTCTTTTCTCGGCAGTAGACTATAATAAACTGCCCCCCGTTATGACTAAAGAATTCAAGTTAGAAACTGTAACCTGGTCAAAAACAGATTTAAAAGAAACGATGAAGGGAGTGTTATCGTCATATACTCCTGTATTAAGGATACAAGGAAGCGAAAATTTTTATCGGTATGAGTACGGCGATTTGATTAAATATCCGGAAGTGCTGCAAAGAGTTTATGATAATGCGGGATTGGGTATTCCTGGAGCAGAAGGATTAGAAATAAGATTTGATTATCTTAATTGGGAACCCTATTATGAGATTACTGGTCATGGGGAAACAATTGGGCCGGTATTTTCCAGCAGTAATATTCCTGATTTTGCTAAGGCGGGAGCGGCATTTACATTAGTAACTGGGGGATTGATGATTCCTCTTCAAGATTATCATAACACTTATGATTTAAGTTGGCCGGTGATGATTACTATTACAGATTCCAAAGCGTTTGGAGGAAAAGGATACTCTTTCTCTTTTGCATTAGAAGGAAACATAAGAAATAATTGGCCAGCTAAACCGGAGCAGATTGTTCCTCCGGCCATTGCTTCATTTTCTAAGAGCATGGCTTGCGATAAAGAAAAAATGAAAGCAGGACCTTTAGTTTTCAACGTGGTAGATGGGGAAACTAAAAAGCCGTTGGAGAAAGTACAATTGGCTTTTTCTCTGCCTCCTACGGACACTTGCATCTTGGGATTGACTGATAGCGAAGGAACTTTAGAAAGCAAAGCTCCAGCAGCTTATGGGGGGGTAGTTAACTTTATCAAAGCGGATTATTTGAATAACTATTACCCCATCGATACTTATAAATTAAAAGATAAACAAACACTTGTGGGGTATAGTGCGGCAGGTACAAATGCACTAAATGATAATGCGGTAGCGCCGATAGAGATGTATAGAATTAAAACGCTTAATGCAAGTATTAAAAAAATTAATTTAAATAAATGCGTAAGCGGCTCATGTTATCCTTCCGGTATACCGTTTAAAGGAGAGCCAGTTTATTCTTTCAATCCAGAGATGCTGGATAATGGCAAACATAGTTATTATTTGGCAGCTGGAGGACAACCATTAAAAGAAACAGAACAGGCAATAATTACTTTGCGAAAAGTAAGAGACTTAAAAAAAGGAATCATCAATCAGGATTTTGCAGCAGCGGTTACTGTGATTGGTCCGACAATGACGGAGATAAGACTAGTTCCGGGGATATATGAAGTAACCGGTAATCTGGTTTTAAATGAACCCGTGATTATCCCTAAAGAAGAAAGATGTAGTCCAGACGTTTTCCTTTGGTGGGGCAGCGAATGCTTCTCTCTCAAAGAAGTAGAATTGAATAAATTTTCAGAGGGAATATTGCGATGGAACGAAGAAAAAAATTATATTACCATCACACCAGAAGATTTGTATTCGTCTAATCTAATCACTTTTTATCTGCCGAGTCAGAATATTCAAGCTGTGCCAGAGAAAGCGCATTTACGAGTGATTGAAGATTTAAGATTGATGGGAGAAATAGAAAATGTTTCCCGGTTGCCTAATGTAAGGGCGGCTTTGGAGCCGAGGTGGAGCTGAGATGAGGAAAAATTCAATCTGCGGAATTGCATTTTTTATGATATATCTAGTAGTTTCTCTGACTTTTATCTCGGCCAATGCCTTTGCCGTCAATGTGAAAATCACCAAGAACGAAGGAAAGAATGCTATTCCGGGAGTGCTTGATGCCCAGGGAGACATCTGGAGTCTGGAAGCAGTAGTAGAAGGAGCTGCTGCTGAAGTGAAAGCAGAAGATATGAGTTTAACTGTGGAAGGAGCAGACTTGGGCAAGTTTGACAGCTGTTCTTCGGAATTTAACAATTATAAATGCGTTTTGCAGAAAGGTTTGACAGAAATTCAGGAAGGAGATTATAATTTTGTAGCAGTGTTATCATATCTTGATCCGTTTGGGGTAGGGCAAACGACCAAAGGTTCTGGGCTGGTGATTTTTGACGGCTCTGGTCCTTCTGTGGAATTGCTTAGTTTATCGCAGGAAGAAGGGAAGATGAAGATTAAGTTTACTGCCAAAGACAAGCCGGCCAGCAACTGCGCAGGACTGGAAAAAGTGGAATTGCTGGATAGTACGGGAGCGGTGCTGCATACTTTTGAATCCGGCTTTACTGAAAGCCAAAAATGCAATGAATTAAGCAAAGAAGAATCAATTGGTTTATCTTTTATTGATGCGGGAACAAAAGTGTTTAAGCTGAAAGCGTATGATAAGTTAGGACATACTGCATATAGTTCAGCTAAATCTTTTACTTATGACAAAGCCGCTCCGCAGATTGGAGACGGCCTTTGGCTGAATGTCGGCACCTATGCCGGAGTGAAGCCATTGAAATTAGAAGCGGCAGTAAATGTAACAGAGGAAGGAACCTTATTATCTTCTGACGTGAAAATGACTACTTCTTTTTGGACAGACAAAGCGGCAGACAGCTGTACGGAATTAGAAGAGCACCATTATTATTGTAAATGGAGCGGGACTGAGGTGATATTAAGCGATTCAGTTACTTTTACAGTTACTGCCAAAGATAAATGGAGCAATACCGCGAGCAAAGCGTTTACTCAATCCTTTACGATAGATACAGAAGCTCCAAAAGTAGTGTTTTTTGGCAGCGATACTAAATGGGATTCGGCTAACGGAGGAAATGATAAGAATTATATTTCTTCTGAAGGAAGCAAATTGATTGCTAAGATTGAAGATGCTGGTTCTGGTCTGGATACGAGTTCTGTGTTTGCTGATTTGCAGGAGCTGGGCAAAGGCGGCTATGAAAAACCAACTTGTGCACAAGATGGCAGTTTGTGGACTTGTGTTTGGGAATTAGGAACAGTTTCAAGCAAGACTTATTTCAATGCAGTGTTACGATTAGGAGTAAAAGATAATGCCGGCAATGAGATTTTGGAAGCGCAGACATTGGCTTTGTATTATGATGATTTAGCTCCTCTTGTAGAAGAATTTACTGTGACTGGTTTAGGCGGAGAAGGGGGAGCAAAAGAGTTTTTTAAATCCGGTGATGCAATTTTAATTGAAGGTGAAGTGAAGGAAGAAACTGGTGTTAGATTGCTGGTAGATGTGAATGATATTCTTACTAATGCTGCGGATTGGCCGCAGATAACCGGTGAAGAGATTGGAGTGATTGAAGTAGCTGGCAACTGCTTGCAAAATATTACTGATTTCCTTTGGAATTGCCAATGGACGATTGAGAATATCAAAACCGGGCCGGATACAGCGGCCATAAAGTTTAAGGTTGCGGATACGGCCGGCAATGCGGCTGAAGATTTCACTTCGGTTGTTTCTGAGAATTTGAATAATCCGGAAGACGGGAAACAATGCACGTATAGTACTTCGACTGGCTTTGAAACCTGTCATTTAGAATTGTTGGGCTTGGATACTTCAATGGTGCCGGATTTCTGGACTGTTAATCCCACCATACAAAATGGATTTGTGGATTTGGATACGACTCAACTGTTTTATACTCAAGCAGAGTTTGGTCTTAGTTTACAAAGTTCTACTCCCGGAGTGGAACCAAAATTAGTGGAAATTGTAGACGGCAGCTGTAAGGAAAAAGCAAGCGGTGAAGGAAATGCAACTTCTAGTTTAGCTTTAAACAAACCGCGATTAATGAACAATTTGGAGAGCCGTAATCCAGTTATCTTATTGGAGTTCCAGCCGTTTGATGGCAAAGAGACGTTTAAAGATAAGATAGATGCTGAAGGAGAAAAGAAAGGTACGTTTACAGCTTTAGAAATACCGATTACCTGCGATTTGCGAATTTATTCCACCCAAAGCAAAAACGTTTTTGAGCAGCCGGAAATAAAAACTGCGGAATTGATTGCAAAATTCGGCTATACTAAGTTGGGTGCATTGGATGCAAATCTTGACAAGAAAATAAAAGATGCAAAAGACGAGATAGATACCGGTTTCTGGGGAACATTAGGAACTTTGAATAAGATCATGAAATGGGTGGGATATGTCATCGCGATTTTTGATATCATCCTTAGTATAGTGGGTCTTTTTGAGGGGGTAGGCAAACCTGCTTTAGAACCAGCTTCGAAAGTTCCTGCCACTAAACCCGCGGCAGATGCGACTTGTACGACATTTGGGGTAACTTCCAATGTTCTAAGCGAGTCTTTAGATTACTTGGAAATTCCTCTGGCGGTTTTGACCTGCCGAGCAAGCGGTTATGCAGAAAAAACTCTTCCTGGCGGGGGGAATTGGTATAGCAAATGGCAGGAGTATATTGTTTCATATTACAAGTTTGCGATGGAAGGAGCATTGATGAAAAACTTTGGTAATGTGTGGACACCAGGAAAGGGACTTGAAAAGAATTCTAATGTTCTTTCTCAATCTTCCCTTTTCCAACCGGCAGCGGGCATTCAAGATAATCTCTTTCTTTCTTTTGCGGGCTTGTGTATTCCTGGAATCATCAAAAATATGAATCAGTTCCGGGAAATCAAATGCCGGTATGTGGTCTGTCTGGAAACGGATGTCAAACAGGGACTAGCTACAGTGGATATGTGTGAAGATTTAAAGGATATATTAGAATGTAAATATGTTTGGGGAGAAGTATGGGATATATTACCCTTTGTTTCATTTTACGATAAGGTAATCCAGAAATTATGGGAACTGTTGGGAGATCCCATCACATTTTTCACTTCCGCAATTGTTATTACCTGTACTCTAACCTGCCCGGCTTCACCTACTGCATCAGGTTTCTGCAGTATCAGCAGTTATATTATCAAAGTAATGGATATTTTATCTAATACAATTATGTTGGGTTACCAGCTTTATCAAGAATTTCAAGACAAAGGGACGAGTTATTGCCAAATGGTGGGGCTGTAGATAGTTTCTACTTTTAAGAAGTTAAAGAAGAAAGATTTAAAAAGTAAACCCGATTTTTGAAGTAGATGGCGTTAAAAGAATTATTACCCGTAGTGGCTTTTTTAGGTTTAGGATGCAGGTCACATTTTCAAGCCCATGATGATTATGAATCTTATCCTGAAAGTAAGAAAGAGATTGCATTGTATAATATCAATCATCTTTTAAAAGAAGTTTGTTCCGATGGTTACGCAAATGGAGCAGAAATACATTGTGAACAGAGTTTTTGCTGTGAGTTTCGACAAGTGCAGCGTACTGAACGAATAGGTAATTATACTCGACAAATTTATGTTCAAGAATGCAGTCATACGGCAGAATCTAACACTCATAGCTCGTGGAGCAGTTTGACTGCTCAAAATGTTGTTGTGGGGGGAGATAATGCATGGGTGGATCTGCGGGGCGGACAAGACTATACCCAATCTCCGGCATGTAATGGTTTTACTGACATTATCTTAGTTTCTAGAAATCGAGCTTCAAGTTTAGCCCAAGCAATTCAGGTTTATCTAGAGTGATTAGTTTAAGAAACCGGTTACGGGGGTGACTTCTCCAGAAGAAACAGTGGAAGAAGAGCTGCCTTCTCCGCCGGAAGCTTCATAGTTGATTGATCCAGCAGTAGAAATGATTACATCATTACAGACATCGCCTATTTCATCAATGCCTCCCCCAAAATCAGTACTTAAAGTTTTGGGAGGTGCATCCCAAAGGATGCATGCTTCAGAAATAGAGGGATTAAGAGAGTAATAAACCATAGCATCGCCGTCATGCCCCCCCCTCTGCAGCTTGATGGTGTCTTTTTTGGAGATGCCGTCCTTCTCATACAGCCAATTATCTCCGACTTTAATATTAAAACTGACCGCATTACCTTTTTCATCAATGCTGGTGGTGAAAGCTTCATCGGAAGGAGCAGTTACTCCCCAGGTGATTTTGTAAAAATACGCTTTTAATGTTTCTTTTTCTTTTTGGCAGAAACCTTCATTACTGCAGGAATATCCTTCTTCAGTACAGGGTCTGGTTTCATCGCATAAGACATAAATCTCTTGAAGGGAGCGTTCCATCTCAATATGGGCAACAGCTTGATGACTGCCCGATGAGGTTTCTATATAAGCCGTGCCTTTGGGAGCCACATCCTGAGGGGTATCGCAAATAGCAGATACAAAATATTTCTCCAACATGATGGAAGCAAAAGCTTGGTCACTTAATCCTAACCAGTTCATGGGGCGGGCAGAATCAGGAATGCCTATTAAATCAGAGAAGCCGCGGTAATTTTTAATTGAACCAAGAACTTGTTCGGTGACAGAAAGGGCCTTGCCCCAACCGGCCACCCCCATCCAAGAGAGTTCACTCTGCCGGGCATCAGCTGCTATTTTGGCTTTTTTCTGGAGATCATCTGATTGGTAACCGTCTATGTTCCCTTTTATAATGCTATCAATACTGTAAAAGTTTTTTTCTATTGGGTCTCCATCGTCATTAAAACAAGTTCCAACACAAACTTTTTCCCCATCTGAAGAAACATGGACACGGACATAGACATTGTCAGCTTCTTTTTTCTTAAATTCATAAGAAACTGCTCCACTCTTCTGGTCAGTGTACTTAGTGTATTGCTTTTCTCCGTTTTCAAAGATAGCAGTGCCGGTTTCTTTGACTGTTGATTTTGCGTCTTTTATTTCGAAATTAGTAACGGTCTCTGTTTCTAGTTTTCCATCTTTTTCTACTTTGGTTGTTTGGGAAGCGACCTGTCCATCTTTTAGTTGGTATTGAAGTGTAGTAGTCGTTTTTCCTTTTTCTTCAGTAACGGTTAAAGTGCTTTGAGTGGTATCAGATACAATAGAAACAGTTTCTTCTGCTGACGGTGTTCCCTTCTTTCCAGCAAGTTTGATTGTTGTACCACTAGCTTCACTTACTGTGTATTCCTTGCCCTCTAAACTTAAAATTTTATCTTTTAATCCGGCAATATCAGTTACTGCATCCGTTCCTTCCAGCGTCTGCCCGTTTGGCAGAGTAAGGGTGGTAGCAGTAGTTTCTGCTTTGCCTTCTGAGGCAGGAGTTTTTTGAGAAATAAGAGTCATTCCTGATTTTTCTTCCCAGGTAATCGTTCCTCCGCCGATTGTACCTATTGCTAAAGGTGTGACTTGAGTCACATCGATAAAATCTGCTCCGCCGGCTTGCTTGACAATTGCGGAAGGAATGACTTGAGCATCAACAGATGCCGAACCGTCTGCATATTCCACTACTGTTTTGCCATTAACGTTTTTTACTTTTACTTTGGCAAAATCTTCAGCAGTAAACTGGGAGGTAGAGGAAATATACACAAGATCCCAACTATTCTGGTTATTCAAAGTATAATATCCAATCTTATTATTCGTACTATCGAAATTGAGTATACGCTGTCCGTCGGGAGAATATTTTAATTGTTTTCCATTCGAATTGTCAGTGGATTTAATTGTCCATGTATCCGTCTGTAAATCATATGCTCCCTGTTTCAGTTGCCATTTATTTTTTTTATATTCAAAATGATAAGGGACATTAGATTTGTAAATTTTTACTTGTTTGCCGTTATCAAGATTAATAGTAACTGTATCTAGCGAAGTTGATGTTGTGGCAGGTGCAGCATCAGTCGCATCGTTCTTAATGCTTAAAGTATCTGGTATCGGAGTCTCTGTACTCCACGCAGAAAACAAGCTTGTTAAACCAAGGACTAATACCAACGCAGTTAAGATAAGCCCTTTTTTCATTTTTTAGGATAAACTCGGTCGAGTTTAATAAACTTTTTGTAAAGGTAAGGACTAAACAGCCAGCTTCTTTTGAATTTTGGTTGCCACTGTATAGAAGTTATCACAGAAAAGCTTAAAAATGGTTTCCATTTTAGATAAAAAATGCTTCAAAAACTATTACATTCACGAAAAGCAAACACGGCCGCATTAACAGCACTTTTAAGTTTTATTCCCTCCACAGCGGAAGCAAAAAAACCGCAATATCCGATTTTACCTATTCCGACAGTAAGTTATTCTGTAGAAAATCCAGAAGGGAAGAACTATTTTGGTTTGCAGGCATGGGACGAACCAGCTCCTAGCTTAGGCAATTTAGAACATCTTCTTATTATGGCTTCTCCTACGCCTAAACGACCGTGTTATTTGGATTATGGCGAGGAATGCTTAAATGGAGAAAAGAGAACGCAAACCGTTTATCCAGAATCTAATCCTTCTCCTGGAAGTTCACATGAAAGTACGGCTCGAAATACGGAAAAGATCTGGGGGGGAGTGTTATTGGGGGCAGGAGTATTGATTATAGGATATGTGGGTATTGCTGCTTATGCACAAAGTAAACACGAAGGACCTACAGGTTACTATTGTTCGCCAAGCAACCTTAATTGTGAAACAAAGGTTCCGATAAACGAATCAAAAACAGTTATGGGTCCAACTGAATGGATTAGTTTGGGAGTAGGTTCAATAGCAATCGGTGGGGGAATATATCTGCTTGTTAAGGATTAAGTAAAAACTAATCCTCTGAGTTACTTCTTTAACTTTTTATTTGGTGTAATAAAATAAACCAACCAGTCGAGAAGCAGAAACTATTTTATAGGAGAAGCTTCTTTGGGATAGGGATGATAGAAATTATTTTCCTTTTGCTTCTTGTCGGTCTAGTAGCGGCATCCTACTGCGACATCAAAACAAGAGAAGTACCAGATTGGCTGAATTTCTCGCTGATCTTTGCCGGTTTTGGGCTACGAATCATTCAATCGCTGGCCGAAGCAAGCTGGCATCCGTTATTGGTAGGGATCACCGGGTTTCTGCCGTTTCTCGCTTTAAGTTTAATCTTGTATTACACCCGCCAATGGGGCGGAGGAGACAGCAAACTGCTGATGGCCGCCGGTGTTCTAATCGGCTATGATTATGCTCTGCCTTTGATGAAGAATCAGATGTTCTGGTTCTTGCTCAGCTTATTGTTAGCAGGAGCAGTCTATGGATTGCTATTCATCTTTTATTTTGCTGTCCGGGACAGAAAAAAAGTAATCCTCCGAGCTAAAGAATTGTTTCGGCAAGGAAAAACTTGGCGATGGCTTTTCTTATCACTGGAAGCACTTTTCTTATCTTTTTCATTTACCGCATATTTTTATCTGGCAAAGAATCTTATTTTTTTCTCGTTGATCCTTCTCCCGCCGATTTTTTATTTTTTATTCCTGCTTACCAAAGCAGTGGAAGAAGTCTCTTTCATAAGAGAGGTTAAGCCAGAGCAGTTAACAGAAGGAGACTGGCTGGCGGAAGAGATTCCAGGCCACAAATTCTCCCGTTTAGGATTAGAAAAAGAAGAGATTAGGAAATTACGGAATCTAGGCTTACACTCAGTTAAGATAAAGACCGGAATTCCTTTCGTGCCTAGTTTCTTTTTGGCATATCTTTTAGCCTATTATGTACCTCTCATTTTTTCTCAATTAATCTTATAAATAACGGGGTAAATTTAACTACATCCTTTGTAGGGAGAGCTAGGCTGGGTGGTTAGCCGTCACTTGTTACTTCAAATCGGCTTCATGGAAGAGCTGAAGCCCGAAGAAGGGTTAGTCCTGTTAGGCTAGTCTTAGCAACTTCCGTCGATGGTTTGTCTTGCGGGATTGGCCCAAGAGGAACCGGGTCAGGCACGGAAGTGAGCAGCCCTAACTGTTGGCACCAATGTTCGCAAGGTTGCAGGCCGGAGGAACTGCTGAGGTCAAACTAGTTTGGCAAGATTATCTCGACCGAGGGCGTGCCCCTAAAATTAATAAAACTGGTGAGTAATATGAAACATTACTGGAACACATTTTTATCTTCATTCAAGTTAGATAAGAGATTTGGTTATGTTATCTTGGCAGATGTTTTATTTTGGCTGTTAATGACAGCGTTGTTTCTTTCCTTTGCTTCTTTGTTAGAAAGCCAAGGACAAGCTCTGAAGGGAGGAGTGACCAGCACTGAACAATTGCAGCAGATGCTTCTTTCCTCGCCAGAGAAAGCCGGCCAGTTCTTAGGAGAACTGAAATGGTTTATGGGCATTCTGGTCGGAGGAATGATAATTTTAGCCTTAGCTTTCCTTTTCCTGTATTCTTTAAAACAGAAGTTTATCTGGAGCCAGATACTGCATAAAGAGTTTACCCGTCATAGATACTGGCGCTGGAACCTATTGCATCTGGTGGTGCCTTTTTTAATAGCGGTTTTTGTTTTGCTTGGATTAATAGTACGAATGATTTTTTCTCTGACCAAGAATCAAGTGATTGGAGGAGCAGGAATTTTGATAGTAGTTACATTATACTATCTGGTCTATTCTTTATGGGCCAAGAATTTTACCCATCATTACAAAGTCTTTGAAAGTTTAGGCCATACGTTCAGCGAATGGAAAGAGAAAGGAAAATCCGTGTTGGCAGTTTGGTTCTTTGCCAGCGCAGTGATCTTCCTTCTTTTTTGCTTAACTTATCTGCTTAATTGGCAGTTTATTGTCGGCAAAAATACTAATTTAATTATCAATATGATAATTTGGGTGCTTTTCCTTAACTGGCTTTCTTTCTATACAGCTAAGGCGACAGGGCATGAGCACGAACACCACAATGGGTTTGTCTGATGGAAAATTTTAGAGAGGCATTAAAACGACTGGAAAAGAGCAAAGAGTTTAAGGAGTGGCAGAAGAAGCATCATCATGCGGCATTAGCTCATTTTTTTACTTTGGTTACAGGAGAAAACAAGCACAGCCCATGGGACATTGGATTTTATCATGCAGAGGAAGACAAGCTGACTGTCTTTTCCATGAAAGAGATAATTGAGGTGCGGCCTTCGCTGGAAGTCTTTAAGAACGAGGGAGAAGTACCAATTTTAGATTTGGAAAACGTAAAGCTCACTTTGAAAGATGGAGAGCAGAAGCTGACAGAATATCTTGCCGAGGAAAATTTCGGGGGAAAAATTCTGCACGGAATGGCCATCCTTCAAAAATTGGACGGCCGGAATATTTGGAACATCTCAAAATTCTCTTCTACTCTGCTGGTCTTTAATGTGAAAGTGAATGCAGAGAACGGAGAAGTCATTTCCAAAGAGAAAGAGAGTTTTATGGGATAAAATTAAAAAAAATAAAATTCTTTTTTATCATTGTTTTCCATTGGATTAATCTTTTTAAGATAGCGGCGGTACGGCCAAATAGGCTAAACCATCTGAAACAGATGATTCCTCTTTTTTCTCCTAAGCTGATAACTAAAATCCGTTTTCTGGACAGATATTCTTTTAGAGATTTCTCTCTCTCTAAACAGATAATATTTTGAACCACTATCTTGGCCTGAGCTTCAGCATTTTGAGCAGTTTTTTCTTCTGCGAGGTTGTTGACATCTCCAGCAGAAAAAATTGAGGGGTGGTTAAGAACCTGTAAATGAGAATTAACTTTTACCCGCCCGTTTTCTAAAAAGGAAGGGGGGAGAAATTGGGAATGGGGGAATATGCCGGTGCAGGAAAAGACAAGGCTAGGAGTATCTTTAAATTCTTCAGTAAAATCTTTAATCCTTCGGTTAAGAATAATCTTTACTCCTTTTGCTTCGAGAAATCTCTTTGCTTTTTCTCCTGCTCCGGGATGCAGCCGGTCCATCAGCTGGGGGCGGGAGTGGATTACGGTGATATCTTTGTGAGGATAATTTTCAATAATCTCCGCAGCTAATTCTACCCCCACTATCCCTCCACCAAGAACAACAACAGAAGGAGCTTGAACTAGTCGTTGAGCGTATTGGCGCAGTTCTACGGCCCGATTAATGACAATAGAACTACTTTTTATAGGGGCCGCATAGCCCGAACCAGAAGAGATAATAAGATAATCGAACGGATAAATATGATTAGCAGTATGAACTTCTTGGGAAGTAAGACGTTTAACTTTCTCAATTACTATCTTTGTTTGAGATAAATATTGGTGATGCTTTATTTGAATATGAAAAAGATAACCAGGTTCAATAAGAGTGCGAATGATGGAAGGAGTAAATTCAAAATAATCTTTTTCATCAATCAATGTAACTGCAAATCTTTTTTCCAAATGCTGAGCGCAATAAGAACCGGCAAAACCACCACCGATAATCACTATCTTTTTCATGCAGTTAAATTAAAAAATAAAAAAAAAGATTAAAAAATCTCTTTTTTGAACAAAGCACGTTCTAAACTGAATTTTCCTGCTCCATAGATGATTAATATCAAGAAGGCAGCAAAATAGAGTACAGCTAATTCTCCTTTGTTCATAATAGGAACCCAACCATTAGGGAAATGAGCAATAAAATACGCGCTGATCATAGTTGCTAAGCCACCTAAAGCTGCCAATCGAGTGAAGAGTCCTACTGCAAGAGCTAGACCTCCGAAGAATTCAATCACTCCGGCAAGACCCATCAGGCTAAACCACGAGGAAACCGCAGTACCTCCGAACCAGCCAAATAATTTTTGGGCTCCATGCTGCAAAAAGAGCAGTCCAATAAAAAGGCGAGAAATAAAAAAGATGGCTTCCCTGCCCTTTTCGATATATTTTTTTAAAACTTCTTCCATATTACACCTCCGTTAAAATGTTTTTAATAAGGAAAAATTCCCCACTATATAAATTGAAGAGTTCTTATTGAACGTAAAATTGATTAAAATACGCTAAAAAAAGAATTACCAGAAAAATAAGGAGGACAGCTGTCTGGCAAACTTTAAAAAAGTTTGATTAAAAGGTGCTCTTCGTTCCTTCGACAGAAATTATTTAATAAATGTCTTTGCTTTCGCAAAGCATATTAACTACGTTTCTGTCTCAGTCACGATATCGCACAATAACGCTTTGCTTGTTTTATAAAATCATAAGAAAAATAAGGAGGACAGCTGTCTGGCAATTTTTTATCTTCATAAAAAATTGAGTAAAAAACAATCAAGTGAGGTTTCGTCATACTCAACCTCACGAATAAGTTAGATAAAATAAGGAGGACAGCTTTCTGGAGTTCCCGCCGCAAAGGGTAGTACAGTCCAAAACGGAGGCTCGCTTAACGGCTGTGTTCGAATGGGAACAGGTGAACCAAGCCCCTATGGCCGTCCATTATTCTCAAACAGCAAATTATTTATAAAGATTTCGGCTTCTTTAAGGCAAATGGATGAGGAACAGGAGATACTGCGAAACTGGGCTAAAGCGGGAAAGATTGCCGCTGAAGCATTGGAATACGGCCGCAGCCTGATTAAAGAAGGAGCAGAAGTAAGCGAGATTTTGACTAAGATCGAAGCTAAGATCGTTTCTTTAGAAGGAGGACTAGCTTTTCCTGCCCAAATCTCCTTGAATGAAACCGCTGCTCATGGCTGTCCGGATTTTGGAGCGAAAATAGTCTTGGCCGGCCAGCTGGTGAAACTTGATGTAGGAGCGCATGTCGATGGCTGGGTAGCAGATACGGCTTTGACTGTGAATCTGTCGAAAGAACATAAAGACATAGTCAAGGCCAGCGAAGAATCTTTGAAAAGAGCCTTGAAAATAATTAAACCAGGAGTGAAACTTTACGAAATTGGAGCAGTAGTGGAGGAAACTATACTTGGATACGGATACAAACCAGTAAGGAACTTGTCCGGCCATGGTCTGGGGCAGTTCATCGTTCATGATGCTCCCACTATTCCTAATTTTGATAATGGCAGCCAGGAAGAGCTGGAAGACGGACAAATAGTGGCGATTGAAACCTTTGCTTCAGCTGGTTCGGGAGTGGTGCAAGAGAAAGGAAAAGCCGGAGTGCTGATGCTTTTAGAAGAAAAGCCAGTGCGAGATGCTTTTACTCGGCAGATTTTACAGCGCATCAATTCTTATCAAGGTCTGCCTTTTGCCAAGCGCTGGCTGGCGAACGAGTTTGGAGTAAATAAAGTGAACTTTGCTTTTGCTCAGTTGAACAGATTGGAATGCTTGCGGGAATTTCCCCCATTGGTAGATACGGCTAACGGTTGGGTGAGCCAGGCAGAGCATACTATTATGGTTGGCGATAAACTAAAAGTTTTAACAGAGAGGAACTGATGGATTCTGATCTTGATGAAGAAACAGAAAGACTTTTCAAGATAGTTTTAGATAATGCAGATAAATTTCAAACAGCTAATCCTTATTTATTCCAAGATCTGGCTCAAGGTTTACCTTATGCTGTTTTAGGCAGTGGAATTAAAGACGAAGGATTAGCAAGAACCTTTGATTACATCTTTGAAGGTTTAGGTCTTAAAGATCGGAATTTCCTCGGCCAGTTAAAAGATCGAGCAGGAGAAGGCACTGCGGCCCGAGCTCTTTTAGATAGTTTGATTCATCATCAATTAAGTTTGTATTTACGCGACTAGCTCTTTTTTAGCAGAACGATATTGCTGGTTCTTACTTGACCGGCGGTTTTGTAGCAGGATAACTTGGTCAACTTTTTGGCAAAGGTTTGAATCTCTTCAAAATAGGGCATGTTTTCCTGCTTTAATCTTTGGCGGGAATAGCCGACAAACATATAGCCTTTGCATTCGATGAAATCGGGCTGTATTTCTTTGATAAACGGCAAGAGGGCTTCTGGTTTTTCCATGTTGATATATTTTAGTAGAGTAAGACGAATGACTGTACGCATCTTGGGATTTTTCTTTTTTAGTTTTTTTATCTCTTTCATGCTCTGCCAAAGTTTTTCCCAATTGTCTTTTTCTAAAGGCAGGCAGAATTTTTGATAGGATGGTTTGTCAAATACTTCTAAGGAAAGATAGAGATTTGTAGGAGCAGCTTTGCCAGTAAGGCGTTTAAGCATTTCCGGAACAGTGCCGTTAGTGACGAGAAAGATGGTTTTAAAACCAGACTTCCTGAATTCTTTGATTAGTTCTGGCAGTTTGGGATAGAGGCAGGGTTCGCCAGTCAAAGAGATGGCTACATGATTTGGCTTGAGACAGAGAGCAAAGCGTTTTTGGTCCATCCCTTCATTGCCCTTGAAGCCGATAAGCAGTTTTTCTCTTTCTTTTAAACAGTTTTGAATGATATCTTTCGGCTCATCTACGGGGTGAGGTAAATCGCGGGAAAAAAGAGAATTATCCCGCCAGCAATGGCGGCAGCGCTGGTTGCAGGTGATGGCCGGAGTCATTTCCAGACAGCGGGATGAATCAATGCCGTAGAAATCGTATTTATAGCAGGGGGAGCGGCCGCGGATGCATTCTTTGCACCAATGGCAGATTTTGACGGCACTATGGCGGCCGACCAAGCGATACTGCTGAGTGAGGAAGCGTTCAGCTTTGCGGGAAGGTTCTGGTGCGGCCATTTTAAATTTGGTTGCTAGTTCTACTGATTGTCTTCTTTAACACAAACTATTATAAATAATCTTTGGAATTTATACAATCTATTATCTGATTAATGGATTACACCAATGGCCAAAATAAACGTTCAGAACGCAGAGAAAAAAGCCAATGAAGAGCTGCAGCAGAAGTACATGTACTTCCAGATGCTCCAGCAGCAGATCAGCAAGCTTTCCCAGCAGATGGAAGCTTTTTATCAGCAGATGGCCGAGCTGCAGGATTCTCAGCAAAGTGTCAAGGCAATGGAAACGCCGTCTGAAGCAGAGACTTATGTTCCTTTGTCCGGAGGAATCTTTGTCAAAGCGGCCTTAAAGAATGACGGCAATCTTTTAGTCAATGTCGGCTCCAGTGTAGTGGTGGAAAAAAGCTGTCAAGAGGTATGGGATTTACTGCAGGATAAACTTTTACAAGTGGAAGCCAATTTGACTGAAGCCAATCGAGTGATGGAAGCATTAAACTCTCAAGCTATGGCCGTGCTCCAAGACTTACAAGCCCATCAGGCAGTGCAATAAATATTATAAATAAAGTAATCCTTCTTCCCCAAATGTTCAGCAAACTAAAAGATAAGTTAAGATCGGCTATTTCTATCTTTTCCAAGAAAAAAGAAGATGAAATCATCGAAGAGGCTTATGCCAAGGAAAAGCCGGAAGAGATTTCTTTAGAAGAGGTTAAAGAGAAGGCCGAAGAGCTTAAAGAGGAGATTCGAGAGGAAATCAAAGAAGAAAAGAAAGAAGAATCAAAAAAAGAAAAAGAAGAGATTAAGAAAGAATCAAGAGAAGAAACAAAAGAGAAATTAAACGGAGAAGTTAAAGAAGAAAAGAACGAATCGATTAAAGAAGAATTTCCTGAAAAATGGAAAAAAGAGATAACCGAACTTTTTGAAAAAAAAGAAGAGCCGGTTAGAAAAGTCCCTAAACATGTTCCTAAACCCCTAGAAAAGAAAGTTGATATTAAACCGGAAATAACGCCGGAGATTATTCCTCCAACGATAGAAGTGAAAAGGGAAGCCAAAGAAGAAGAATTCAAAGAAGAAGCTGTTGAGAAAGGCTTCTTTGCCCGACTGAAAGAGAAGCTGACAGTCACCAAGATTTCGGCCAGAGAGTTTGAAGAATTGTTCGGAGAATTAGAATTAATCCTTTTGGAGAACAATGTTTCTTTAGAAGTAGTGGAAAAAATAAAATTCGGATTAAAACGAGACTTAGTAGACAAGCCTCTGCAGGGAAAAGTAGATGATATTGTCCAAGAAAGCTTGAAAAAAACAGTGGAAGAAGTTTTGAATACAGAACAGATAGATTTGATACATAAAGTAAGGCAGAAAAAACCGTTCGTTATAGCTTTCTTTGGCATCAATGGAGCAGGAAAAACCACCACTCTGGCCAAAGTGGCTTATAAATTGAAAAAACAGGGATTGTCAACAGTTTTTGCTGCTTCAGATACGTTCAGAGCAGCGGCCATTCAGCAGCTGGAAGAACAAGGGGAACTGGTGGGAGCACGAGTAATCAAGCATGATTACGGTTCTGATGCCGCAGCAGTAGCCTTTGATGCAGTCAAATACGCAGAAAAAAATGATATTGACGTGGTGCTGGTGGATACAGCCGGCCGGCTGCATTCTAATACTAATCTTTTGGCAGAACTGAAGAAGATTGTTAAGGTTATAAAGCCGGATTTTAAGATATTTATCGGAGAAAGTATCACCGGCAATGACTGTTTGGAGCAGATTAAAGAGTTTAATGAGCAGATTGGCATTGACGGAGTAATTTTGACTAAAGCAGACGTGGATGAAAAAGGGGGTACAGCATTATCTGTAGCGTATACTACTAAAAAACCGATTCTCTACTTGGGCATCGGCCAAGGGCTGGATGATTTAGAAGAATTTAACAAAGAGAAGATGGTAAAAAGATTAGGGCTTTAAAAAGAAAATTAACTAAAAAACTACTTCATCTTCTTGGCCCGTTTCTTCTTCTTCATCTTCTTACGCTGCCACTTCCAGCGCATCTGGCCCTTTTTCTTCCATCGGCGTGAACTTCTTTTCATGTGTGAGGAAAATCTGCCCCTGTTTTATAAAGATTTCTACAAATTCATCTCGTCGATAAAAAAGAAGACAGACTTCGAGAAATAAAAATATTTAATTTCTCCGTCGAGAAAGAGAAGAAAATAAAAAAAGAAATCTTTTTAAATGGGGGAAGAATAGTCTTTTTTGAACGGACCCGTAGCGTAGCTTGGATAGCGCATCAGCCTTCTATCAAAAGGTGGAGAGCTGAGGGTCGAGGGTTCAAAAAGCCAGCAATTAAAGTGATTGTGGCATGGGTGTCCCTCCGGGTCCAGACAATAATGAACGGAATCATATTAAACGAGGCAGAATTTGAAGAAGAACCCCCGTCTATGGGGGAGTTTTCTTTAGAGCAAGTGTTAAGCATTTTTCTTAATACGTCTAAACAGAGTCCTACTGGGTTTGAAGCTTCTTCTGAATTAGAGGGTCCTAAACAAGAGTCTTTAGAATCTCCCGCTGAAGAAAGAAGATACTTTGTTTTAGTAGACGAAGAAACGGACTATTTTTTACCAGAAGTGACGAAAACGGAGTCGGTTAAGCTTATTCAATTTGTCGGGGCGGATTATTCCTTTTTAGAAGAAAGAAACGCAGCAGAAATCGTTATTTCTTTGAAAGAGAACAGCGATTCTCCCTACTCTTTACTTTATCGATGTAGAGTGCCGGAAGGAGAACAAGATTTGCTAAAGGTTTAAAAGTACTCTACTCTTTTTCTGATTATGCTCAGCAAAAAGGAAGTTTCTCAGATTAAAGAAGAATTAGAAAACTGCCAAAATCCTCTCTTCTTTTTTGATGATGATGCTGACGGTCTTTGTTCATTTCTCTTGCTGTATCGTTTGGTCAAAGAAGGTCATGGAGTGATGGTCAAGAGCGTGCCTAATCTTGATGCTCGATTTCTGCGGAAAGTAGAAGAATATAACCCAGATAAGATCTTTGTAACTGATGTGCCTATCGTAGAGCAAGAGTTCATTGATGGAGCTAAGCGAAAAATAATTTGGATAGATCATCATCCTCCGGTGGAAAGGCAGGGCATATCTTATTTTAATCCCCGTAAACAAAAGAAAGACGTTTATATTCCGGCTACACGTTTGTGTTACGAAGTAGTAAAGCAGGACGAGTGGATTGCGGCTGTTGGTTGTGTGGGAGACGGCTATCTGCCAGATTTTCCAGTTGAAGAGTGGACGGATTTGGGGGGTAAAAATGTTTGGGAAGTGATGTATACCCATCCTTTAGGAAAATTAGTGCAGATTTTTTCTTTTATTCTTAAAGGCAAAACTACCGATATAAACCAAAGTATCCGAGTGCTTACTCGTATCAAATCTCCTAGCGAAATCATAAACGGAGAAACGGCTCAAGGCAAATTTATTCTTAAGCGCTATGAAAAAATTGCTCAGGAGTACGAATCTTTACGAGATCGAGCTATGAAGAAAGCAGGTAAGGATAAAATTTTCCTTTTTGTTTATCAAGAGCAGGAGAATTCATTCACCAGCGATTTGGCCGGAGAACTGCTATATCGTCATCCAGATAAAATTGTAGTGGTGGCAAGGGAAAAAGGAGGAGAATTGAAGACCAGTTTCCGAGCCAAGATAGCGGTCGAGCCGGCCATGCAGCGAGCACTGGTAGGAGTAGAAGGCCGTGGCGGAGGGCATGAGAACGCTTGTGCGGCAGTGGTGAAGAAAGAAGATTTTGAGCGGTTTATGGAGAATTTCAAGCGGGAGCTGGAAAAAGATGCTTAGAGAAATTTTGGTGTTAATTGCCGGGCTTTCTGGCTGCTTAGGGGGCTATATCCTTTCTTTGATTTCACCGGAAGAGATGGAATCAGGGAAAAAGTATTTTTTATTGTTAAAGCGGATATTTTTTGTTTTGATTGGTTTGACATCTTATTATTTTTATCAAGCAGAGCAAGTAGCACTTTTTGTTTTGATGGCTGTTTTCTTAGTCTTGTTCTATTTTAATTTCTTGAACAAGAAAACAAAAAAGAGAAGATACTTAGAGGCATTTAACTACGGCCTGTTTATAGTTTTGTTCTTTTTCTCTGCGGAGAAGACCTTGCTAGCTTCGATGATGTTTCTTTATGGGTTGCCAGTAGGAAGTTTGTGGAGAAGTTAGTAAAGCGGGAAGAGCAATAAAAAATAAGGATATACTCCGTAGCGAAAAGTTTGTATATTTACTATCGCAATAGACAAGAAAAGATTCCTTTTCAAATAATCTCGTTTTGGATAAGAACGGGGACGATTGTTACTAAATAGAGGTAAAACTATCAAAACATTTTTAAATAAACCTTCTTTTTGATATAATATGACCGAAGTTCAAACTACTTTAGAAGAAATTGGAACAAAGATTAAAACTCCCACCTTCCTCGCCCAGGTGGAACGATTAGCCACTACTATAGATGATTTTCTCATCCCTTCTTTACGTTTAGAAATTCATCCCGACAGCTGGTCTCCAGTGGATTTCCTTCAGGAAATCCCTGAAACGCAGGGTGTAGACCTGTTTCAAGAAACCATCGCCAAAATAGTAGAACAGTACCTCGGCGAAACGGATACTAAAGAAAGAGTGACCGGAATAAAGAAAGACCGTTTCAGTTATACAGTCAATCCTTTGGATGATAACGCTTCTCGATTCTCACATACTGTAGACTGTTGGAGAAACCGACATTATTCTCTTAAACATCGCATTGATGGATGGGTAGAGACCATGCAGCAGAATGCGAAAAACTCGTTTTTGCGAGATGCTTCAATGATTGCATCTTCTTTAGGGGTGTTAAATATGTTGGGTCCATCCTTAAACGGCACTCTTGCCCATAGCATGGCTCAGTATACGCAAGAGCTTTACCAGCAGACTGGAGTCCAAGGCGAAGAGCCAGTCAGATTATACCAACTATGTTTTCAAGCATTAGCTCAAGCCAAAGGCTGGGATAAACTAAAAGATAAAGATTTGTGTAAAGTCTTGGATGCCGAAGGCATCCCGGTGAAAGAGTTTGCCGAGCTGACCGGCAGAGAGATAGAACATTCTGCTGAGCCAGTGATTGAAGTGGGAGAGAATAATGCTGCCAAAATACATTCTTCTTCGGCAGCAATCGGCAGATGCAACTTAGTCTCCGCCAGTTCATGGTTCTCTGCACTTGAGGAGCTGCGAAGGCAGGGCAGCGGAAAGACAATCGCAATCAACGGACAAACTTATGTCCGCCCTTTCACCATGAAAGAAAACCTGCAGGCAAGAATTGAAGATTACAGCACTTTAATCAATCCAGACGGCGCCCAGCGGACAGAAGAAGAGCGCAAGCGTTCCTTCAATACCTGGCTGGATTCCTGCTCTGGCATCCATTACCTTGCCGGAACCACGAGATTTAAGATCATTCCTCGCTCAAATGAGCTGATAACTTTGACTCAAGCTCCGGTTGATGATTATCTGTCTGTCCCTTACGATCAAACTTCGGGAACTGAGTTCGACAGCTCCCGCGGAAAATACAATCAAGCCCTAAGCCGGGCAGAAGTCTTAGAACAGCCGGCTTGGCTGGCAGTCGTAGAAGAAGACAGAGCTCTTTTAGGTGAAGCCTTTGATGTTATGCGCACTGTCAAAAAAGCTCCTGCGGATTGGAAAGGCATGGGTTTTTACGTCTATCCGAACCAGGCGCAGGACGAGTTAAGGCCGCCGTTCACCAGCAGCCAGGGCAGGGGCGGTGATGCCGATGGCAGGTACCTGCTTGGTAATGATGGCCGCTTCCTGCGCAGGTAGTCCTCGTAGTCGTAGGCGCGCAAAATTTTTAGGCTTGCGAAAGCTTTTTATTCTTAAATGATTTTGAAGAAAAGTTTTCTCAGGAAATTTCAACGAAAAAAATTAATCAATAATCATAACCCTATTCTTTCTTCTTCGCCGGAGCTTTCTTAGCCTTTGGCTTTTCTGCCTTTTCTTCGACAGGATGTTCTGCGTTTTTCTCCTCGGTCTTTAGTTCTTCTTTGGCCGAAGCAGTCTCTTTTTTGACTTTTGCTTCTTTCTTGGCTTTCTTTGGCTCTTCGGTTTTTCCTCCGTACGGAAAGCCGAATAGTTCTGCCCGAACGGTACCATCATCATCCTTGATGGCCGTTACCTTGACGTGATGGGGAGGTTTTCTTATTCCGTTTTCCCACAGCTTGAGATTTAATTGTTCGCCTAAAAGAATCTTATCGCTTTTCATGTGCTTTACCAAGAATTCCCGCGCAGCTTTGACGGCCTTGCCAGTTCGTTTCCAGTTAGCTACCTTCAAAAATTCTTTTCTTAAAGGAATATTATAAACTCGTTCTAGTTTTGCCATTTTAAGGATTAATCTTAGTTCTGCGCCAAGAGCGTTTAACATGAGTGATGCGGGAAGGATGGACTCGGCGTCCTTTCCCGAATTTTTTCATTACCGCCCAAAAAGGAGCCCACTTAGTCTGTGAGGCAGCCTTTCCTAGGCGTTTCTTTTTTCCTGGATTCTTGTAACGGGCCATTTTATGCGCTTTTAGACGGTTTCATCAATTCTTTAGCAGCTTTATCAAGAAGAGATTTGCCTTTGGGGGTAATAATACGACCTTTGTGCACTCCTTTTTCCACCTGCTTCAATAAACCGGATTTTTCCAATTGTTTGAGAATATTGCGGATAACTGCTCCGGAAGCAGTAAAGAAATGCTCGGGCTTGTAGCCGCGGTTCTTGCGGCCGCCGTATTTCTTCTGTAATTTGCTTGTTCCGATAGGGCCAAGCTTGTAGACGCTTCTTAAGATGGAAGCAGAGCGGGCATACCACCAGTCTTTTCTTACTGGAGGCCGTTCCTTACTTACTCCAGTCTTGACAAACGCTGCCCAAACCGGAGGCTGGACTAAAGCATCTTTTTCTAATTTTTTGGCCACAGCTTCAATCAGCTTGTTGGCGTTGACTTCAAAAGTAAGAGCCATTTGCTCTTAATTTTAGGGCTGATTTATAAACATTACTTTTCTCAGTATTTTATTAAGCAGGAGGATATAACTAATTAATCTACGCAGAAGACTATTCTGTACGTTTGCTATATTGGGATAACGAAAGGTTTATATAGTAAAATACTTCTCGAACAGCTTAAACTGATGCGAAATAAATTATAATAAAACGAGGGTGAAGAGCATGGAAGACAAAAAGAAAACATTTTCTATCCGGAATATTCTGAGTAAGGTGGTCGTTTCCAAGACTGGAAAGCGATTCGGAGAAGTAGGGGATCTGGTATTTGAAGTCAATTCGGGGGAATTGATTCATGTTACTCTAAAAAATACTACCTCTTATACTGAGAAATTGGAGTTAGAAAAAGGAAAGGAAGGAGAAATCATGATTCCTTTTTCGGCAGTAATCGCCATCGGTGATTACGTAGTGGTCTCAGAAGAAGATATTATTTAATTTTTTTTATAATTTATTTTCTTAAAATAACTTTTAGAATAGCTTGATTTACTTTTGAAATAGAATTGTTACCATCAACTTGATAAATAATTTTTGGATCATAACCGGACAATAGAGGTAATGTATCTTTGATATAAATTCTCATCCTCTTTAAAATTTTTTCTTCATTAGCATCATCTTCTCTCCCTTCCTGTTTAGCCCGCAGGTTTAGTCTTGCTAATAAAGTATCCTCATCTGCACAAAGATGGAGCAATTGTTTTACTTCGATAAATTTACTAATCATTCCCACTTGGGGTGCGGTTCGCGGAACTCCATCAAATAAGAGATAACTAATATCCGGGTTGTATCTTCTTTCGGAAATATATTTTTCTAATGTTTCCTGTACTACTTCTATCGTTTCTTTGTCGGGTACATAATTTCCCCCATCAATAAGTGTCTTTACTCTTCTCCCCAATTCAGTTGAACTATCTAAATTGCGAAACATCTTCCCCGAAGAAAAATGGAAATAATTACCAACTTCTTCAAGAATCTTTCCTTGGGTACCTTTTCCCACCCCTGGCGGCCCAAAAAGAATAATTGCTCCATACCTTTTATCCATTTCCCAATTAAAAAAGAACTAGTTTTTAATCTTTTATTCTCTTGAATGTAGATATCATCTAATCCTGTTTTACTTAAACTCTTCATCGACTTTCTGGGTGTATTCTTTTACTCTTGCCAATAAGGACTGTAGATAGAAGCTCTCGATTTTTTCCTGAAAAATTTCGCTAACAGAAGAGAATTCGCTGATGCGGTAATAGTTGGCCTCGCTTTCAATCAGGAAAAGGTCTTTCAAGCGTTTTAATTGTCTTCGGATGTTGGAAGAAGCAATGCCGGATAATGGAAGATTGCTATTTTTTCTTAGTTCAATCACTTTATCTTTAATGGCTTCAGAATAAAGCATCTCTTTTCTTTGGCGAGCCTGCAGAAGAACAAGCAAAACATCGACAATGACATCGCGGGAATCTCCTGGCTGAAGCAGACCCAAGCTGAGGCAGAGCTTTTTGACTAAATCTCGGCCAGCCATGCCTGGTTTTTCATATCTGCGTAAAGTCAATTCGCCTAGAGGAATCTCTTTGGAAACAGTTTGGGGCATTTTAAAATTTCTCTCCAATGAGGAGCCGGTAGATAGTATTTTTTAAATCCTTAATTTTTACTCGTTTTTGTTCAACAGAATCTCTTTCTCGGATGGTAACTGCATGATCATTCAAACTGTCGAAGTCTACAGTTAGGCAAAAGGGAATACCCACTTCATCGGCTCGAGCATAACGTTTACCAATAGATCCCGCTTCATCGTAAAAAACAGAATAACATTGACGCAGTTCCTGGTAAATCTCTCTGGCTTTTTTCGGCAGGCCTTCTTTAGAAACCAATGGGAAAATGCAAAAATCGGTCGGAGCAAGCTGAGGCTTAAGAGAGAGGAAGACCCTCTTTTTCTCTCCTTCACCTTCTTCGCGATAAGCATGTTCTAAAATCGCATAAAAAGTGCGGTCCACTCCAATGGAGATTTCCCAAACATGAGGAATAAATCGTTTATTGTTTTCATCTAAGACAGATAAATCTTTTTTGCTAGCTTGGCCGTGGCCTTTCAAATCATAATCAGTGCGGTAATTGTTGGCAATCAGTTCCAGCCAGCCGAGAGAGGTTTCCACTTCAAAATCCCACGTTTCTTTAGAGTAAAAGGCGCGGTCATTGGCAGCTACTTCTCGGAAACGCAACGCTTTAGTTGGCAGTCCGTATTTTTCATACAACTGCTGGACCCGAGCCAGATAGTAAGCAACTAATTTACCTGAAACGATCTTCTTGGAGACCAATTCTTTAGCCGAGATTTCTCTTATCTCTTTTTCTTTTTGAAGAAGGACACGAACTTTATAGTTTTCCACATCTTCAAAATTTTCAATCTCATTGATTTTTTCTGGATTGAAAAAGACTTCAGTTTCCATCTGAGAAAATTCTACTGCCCGGAGGATGCCTTGGCGAGGAGAAATCTCGTTGCGGAAGGAGCGGCCGACTTGGGAAATGCCTTGGGGCATCTTAATGCGCATGGTTTTCATCAGCTGGTCAAAATCAACAAAAATGGTCTGGCAGGTCTCTGGCCGCAGGTAGCATTCCTGCTGCTTGCCGATGCCGAGCGGAGAAGAAACCATCATATTGAACTTTTTTACCGGAGTAAGATAACTTTTGCATTTCTGGCAGACAATCTTGTTCTTCTTTATCAGTTCATCAAACTCTTTTTCTTCCATTGCTTCAGGAACATGTTTTTTGGTTGCCTCAGCAATAAGTTTGTCAGCTCGATAGATAGCCTGGCATTTCTGGCAGAGAGTGATAGGATCAACTAATGAGGTGAGATGGCCGGAGGCTTGAAAGACGGCGGCCGGCATGATCTGGGAGCCGTAAATTTCTAAAAAGTTTTCTTTTTGTACTAACTCCTTTCGCCAAAGATCAATCACTTTTCTTCTGATAGCTGCTCCGTAAGGGCCGTAATCCCAGAGGCCGGCGGGAGCATTGTAAATGGGAGAAGACGGAAAGAATAAGCTTCGGCGCTGGGCCAAGTTCATTATCGCTTCGTATTTGCTATTGGTTTCTGCTTTTTGCATGGCCATAAGAGGAAAAGAAAGAGGAGATTTATATACTTATCTTTCCTTAACCCATTCAATCTCTTCTTTTCCTAAATGAAACTCTTTGGCTAATCGGTCTTCCGGAGTATTTTGTAGGATGATTTCCAGGTACGGCCAGTTGGCTTTCATCAATTTGGCAGAGCTGCAATGAAGCTTTCCAGCAATTTTTTCGCACAAAGCTTTTCTTTTGGCTAACCTCTGCTTGGCCATCCACATCTTGAGAAAACGTTTGGTTTCTTTGTATTCTCCGGAAAAAGTGCTTTTCTGTGATTTGCTCAAAGCAATGCCTGCGGAAAGCAGCTGGTTGATGTAAACAAGAAAGCCCCAGTGCTGGCGGTTGTGGATGCGGCCGAGAAACATATCTGTCCGGCTGAGAGTCTGGTAAGCATTAAATAAATCTTCTCGAGCCGGATATTCCTGTGGAAGATTCTCTTCCATCCACCAGTAAACATCTTTTAATTCTAGGTCTAAGTTATCAAACGCACGGAGAGCCAGCTGAGGATCAGTGGTCTTGAAGACTAGTCTTAAAGCATTTTGCACGGTTTCTTTCCTTTGGCGCTCGTACAAATTTTTTAAGTCATCATAAGAAATATTTTTTTTAGTAGCTAAAGTTTGCAAATCAATTAATCCCGCTCTCAAGTCTGAGCCAGAACGGCGGGCTAAACTTTTCACGGCTTTTTCTTCTGAAGGAAGAGTTTCTTTGCGGCAGATTTCCTGAAGAAAAGACGAGAATTTTTCTGTTTCAATCGGAGGAAGAGAAAGAATTTGACAAACTTTTTTCAACGGCTTGAGCTTGTTTTCATCTATCTCATTGGCAGTAAGAATAATGGGAAAATGCGAATCTTCTATCAATTCGCCGATAGTAGAAATAGCGCCCCGGTCTTCCCGGCCGGAAACATTGTCTATTTCATCTACTAAGATTATTTTGCTTCGGGAAAACAGGCTTTGCTGTTTTAAGGAAGGACCAAGCAGCTCTTGAAGAGATTTTTCATTTCTGGTATCTGAAGCATTGACTTCAATAATTTCATAATCTAACTCTTTGGCTAAGGCGTGGACAAGAGAAGTCTTGCCGCAGCCTACTGGGCCGTGCATAAGAAGGGCTTTTTTCTTTTGTTTTTTGTAGTTGAGAACGAAATCTTTGAGGAGTTGGGCAGCGGCTTCCTGGCCTTGGATGTCGGCCAACGTTTTTGGCTGGTATTTTTGAGTGAAGAGTTGAGAATGCATTTTAGCTTAATACTGATGATTGTTTAAAATTATTGTGGCGAGGATTGTGGAATATCAACCTTTGCTTGATTATTCCATTACCATCATAAGATTCATAAATAGATTTATAAATTAAACGGAAGTCATTAAATTAATGAAAGAATCAACTAAAGAATTAATCGGTTACGTCATCGGAATTTTGGCTATACTTTTTACCGTAGGAGCAATTATCTACCAGCTTTTGAAGTAAGATGAAAAAAGAAGCACTTCAATTCCTGTCATTAATAATCAGCAGCATCTTATTGCTTTATCTTTTGTTTTCTAATATCTACAATGAAACTTTTATTTTTCAAGATTGGGTGGTTGTTTCGGTCGATTTGATTTCTAAACTGATTATCGAGATAATCATCTTGTCTAAAAAATAAGGGGGAATATGATTGTTAAGTGAATTCCTGTAGATAAGGGTCTTCCATTTCCATAAAGCTTATATCTATAATCAAACTCTTCCTTATAACTAGGGGGTATATTGAACATGGATTATCACCAAAAATTTTTGCTTGGCTTAATTACGGCCGGTGTTATTGGCGCTTCTGGGGGATACACAGGTATCAGACATTATGAAACTGAGGCTAAAGAATGGACGAAACGCTCTGATGTTGGGGCGTATCTCATAGTACACTCAGATGTAAAACAGATAAGCACTGAACTAACCAATCTGGAACAGAAGATAAAAAATATGGAAAACTTGAGCTTAGATTCCAGTGCGGAACATTTGAAGTATTTTAATATTCGCGGAACGCAATCGCGTCTTTTGGAAGAGAAGGATGGATTGTCAAATTTACCTGCAGTTGAAGAATATCGAGGGCTTCGAGATTGGGTGGGTTATTCCCTAGCTGGAATGACTTTCTTTGGCGCAATGGCCGCATTTGGAACAATGGTTTTTTTTAGATATTCTATTTTTCATCCGATTAGGAGCCGAAGAAAAGAACGACCAGTTCCGGTATAAGGGACGTCTTAATTTTAAATTTTTTCTTCTCGTAGGAATCTATTTCAATTCTCTAAAAATCTTTTTAAACTATAGCAGAAATAACCTCTTTATGAACATACCTGGCCAATACAATCCCAAAGAACGAGAGCCTTACTGGCAGAAGTTCTGGGAGAAAGAAAAAGTCTTTTCTTTTGATCCTGCGGCCAAAGGAAAAGTTTATTCGGTGGATACACCACCCCCTACAGTTTCAGGTAAAATGCATATCGGCCATGCGTTTTCCTACTCTCAACAGGATTTTATTGTCAGATATCATCGGATGAAAGGAGAAACTATTTTTTATCCTTTTGGCACGGATGACAATGGCCTGCCTACAGAACGGTTGGTAGAAAAGCTGAAAAATGTCAAGTCTACACGGATGGAGCGGCAGGATTTTGTAACTCTCTGCAACCAAACGATCAAGGAGATTAAACCGGCTTTTATACAAGACTGGAAAAATATAGGAATGAGCTGTGATTGGGAAACAACATATTCCACTATTGACCCGCACTGCATCAAAACTTCACAGAAATCTTTTCTTGATCTGCATAAAAAGGGATTAGTCTATCAGCAAGAAGCACCGACTATGTGGTGTGTACAGTGTCAAACTGCTATTGCTCAAGCAGAATTAGATGATGCGGAATTTGATTCTTTTTTCAGTGATATCTCTTTTGATTTAGGGGGTGGAAAGAAGATTACTATTGCTACTACCCGACCAGAGCTTTTGGGAGCCTGCGTCTGTATCTATGTTCATCCACAGGATAAACGGTATACTAAACTGGTAGGTAAGAACGCGATTGTCCCTCTGTTCGGTCAAGTGGTGCCGATTTTTGCAGATGAGTCCGCTAATCCAGAGAAAGGCACAGGCATTTTGATGATCTGCAGTTATGGGGATAAATTTGATGTGGAAGCGATTAAGAAACGAAAATTAACGCCCCGAATTGTGATTACTAAAGATGGCAAGATGAATGAGATAACTGGTAAATACAAAGGATTGCCGATTAAAGAAGCGAGGAAGGAGATAATCAAAGATTTGGAAGAAAGAGGACTTTTAACTGCTAAGAAGCAGATTAGACACGCGGTCAATGTCCATGAGCGCTGTGGAATAGAAATAGAATTCCTTTCGACTAAACAATGGTTTATCAAAATTTTGCAGAACAAAAAGAAATTTTTAGAGGCGGGTAAAAAATTGAAATGGTATCCGGCCAGTATGCAGAAACGCTATGAAAATTGGGTGAATGGAGTGCAATGGGACTGGTGCATCTCCCGCCAGAGGCATTTTGGAGTGCCATTTCCGGTCTGGGAGTGCGCCAAATGCGGGGCAGTGAAAACAGCAGAAGAAGAACAGCTGCCTTTAGATCCTTTACAAATCAAACTGAAAGAGAAATGCTCCTGCGGAGGAGAATGGCAAGGGGAAAAAGATGTGATGGATACATGGGCCACTTCCTCTGTTTCTCCGCAGATTATTTTCAATTGGGCGAAAGATAAGGGATTTAAGACAACGATAGAGATGTATCCCGCTTCTCTGCGGCCGCAGGCCCATGATATTATCCGTACTTGGGCGTTTTATACTATTATCAAAGGGATTTATCACCAGGAAAAAGTTCCTTGGAAAGAGATTGCAGTCTCAGGCTGGGTGCTCGATCCTAAAGGAGAGAAGATGAGCAAGAGCAAAGGCAATGTGATTGAGCCTCAAGTGATGATTGATAAATATTCGGCTGATGCTTTGCGTTTCTGGGCAGGCAGCTCTAAACTAGGGGAGGATATCCCGTTCCAAGAAAAAGAATTAGTAAGCGGCAACCGTTTTGTCCAGAAATTATGGAACGCTTCTAAATTCAGCTTACCTCATTTGGAAGATTTTGACGGCAAGAAACCAAAGAAACTGGAATTGATGGATAAATGGATTCTGACTAAGCTGAATAAGCTGGTTGAGATTTGTACAAAAACGTTTGAAGAATACGATTATTCTAAAACTAAGACTGAAACGGAAAAATTTTTTTGGCATGATCTATGTGATAACTATCTGGAATTAGCCAAAGAACGATTGTATAATCCGGAACTAAGAGGAGTAGAAGCAAGAAAGAGCGGACAATATGCTCTTTATCAAAGTTTGCTGACGGTCTTGAAATTGATGGCTCCTATCACTCCGTATATCACTGAAGAAGTCTACTGGCTTTATTTTGCAGGGAAAGAGAAGCAGAAAAGCATTCATCTCACTAAATGGCCGAAAGTGGAACGAATAGAATTAGATGAAGAAGCAGAGAAGTTAGGAGATGAAATCGTAGCAGTGATTTCAGCAGTGCGGAAATACAAATCTTCTAAACAGATGTCTTTAAGACTGGAAATCTCAGAATTGACTGTAGAAGCTCCTGCTTGGAAGGAAAAACTGGCTTTATTTGAGAAAGATTTAAAAGCAATTACTAATAGTAAAGAGATTAAGATAGGAAAAGGGGAGATTCCATGCGAGAATTTTCCCTTGAAGATTAGTGTTAAAATAGCGTAAAAAAAGAAAGGAGGCGGGAGAAATGGTTGAAGCATACTGTGTTAAGTGCAAAAAGAAGCAAGAGATGACTAATGCCAAGGAAGTTTCCATGAATGGCAAAGGTGGAGTAAAGCGAAGAGCGATGAAGGGCCAGTGCCCTAAGTGTGGAACTACCATGTTCAGAATCATGGGCGCGAAGAAATAAGTTTTTCTATTTCTTATTTTTTCTTTCTTATTCTCGTTCCTTCGGCAGTATCATCTATCAAGTAACCGGCCGTTTCAATCTTTTTTCTTAGAATATCAGATTGGGTCCAGTCTTTGTTCTTTCTAGCTGTTTCCCGTTGTTTGGCCAGTTCTCTTATCTTTGAAGGAATCTCTTCTGCTTGAGTGAATTGCAGGCCGAGGATTTCTACCAATACTTGGAAGGAGGATAAACTTTCGGTTAATGTTTTCTTTTCCGGAGAATTGTTAAGATAAAGATTTAATTCTTTGGCCAACTCAAACAGCTGGGCAGCAGCAGCGGGAGTGTTGAAATCTTTCTCCATCTCTTTGATGAATTGTTGATAATGAAGTGATACCTTCTTTAGTAGTTTGCTGTCTTTCCTTCCTTCTTCAGCAGTTTTTATCTTTTCTGTGAGATTAAAGTAAAGATTGTTCAATCGCTCATAGCCGTTTTTGGCTGAGAGCACAGCGTCTTCAGTAAAATTAATCTGCTCGCGGTAATGGTTAGCAGCAAAGAAAAAGCGAACAGCCATGGGACCCCATCTGCTTAAAGCATCTTTAATGGTGATAAAATTACCTAATGATTTAGACATCTTTTCGTTGTTTACCTGCAGGAAGCCGTTGTGCAGCCAATATTTGACCAGAGGTTTGCCGGATAAAGATTCCATCTGGCAGATTTCTGCTTCATGATGAGGAAATATTAAGTCGATGCCTCCGCCATGGATATCATACTGCTGGCCGAATTCTTTTTCCGTGATGGCCGTGTCTTCGATATGCCAGCCGGGGCGGCCTTGGCCGAAAGGAGAATCCCAGAAGGGTTCTCCTGGCTTTGCTTTTTTCCAGAGGGAAAAATCGCCGGGAGTTTTCTTTTGAGAATTTGGTTCGATACGATGCTGATTCAACTGCTTTAAATCTTGGTGAGAGAGCTTGCCGTAGCCTTTGAATTTAGAAATATTAAAATAAACGCCGTCTGAAAGTTCGTAAGCTAATCCTTGTTTGAGCATGCGCTGGATCTGACTGATGATTTCCGGCATATATTTTGTAGCCGGAGCATATTTGTTGACTGAAGTGACGTTTAATATCTGCATATCTTCTAGGTACGATTTAGTAAAAGTGTCAGCCACTTCTTTTGAAGAACTTTTTGTTTCTTGAGCTCGTTTTATGATTTTATCATCAATGTCGGTGATATTCTGAAGATAGAAAACTCGATAGCCCCGATGTTTGAGGAAGCGGACAATGACATCAAACTGGATATAGCTTTTGGCGTGGCCGAGATGAGCATGGTCGTAAACAGTGGGGCCGCAGACGAACAAGTTGACTGTTTTTTCTTTTAACGGCTTGAAGACTTCTATCTTTCTGCTGAGAGTGTTATGAAGTTTGAGCATATCCTGAGAAGTTTATGATGTTTTATTAATCTTTTTGGAAAATGCTGTGAAGCTCAGCGTTTTTAAGACAGCCCGAGATTAGTTTATTCAGTAATATCTTTTTTTCTTCATATTCTATTTCTCTTAAACTGGTTTTTGTAGCCGGGTGCTTCGGCCCTAGCAAGCAGCAGATCTCCGGGCCTTTGGAAGTTTCGTAAGTGTCAATCTTTTTGGCTAAATTCATAATTTCAGATTTGTCGTAGCAAAGCAAAGGCCGGAGAATGGGCATCTTTACTGCTTTGGTGGTATTAGTCATGTTGCTTAATGTTTGAGAAGCTACTTGGCCGAGGTTTTCTCCAGTGATTAAATAAATGCATTTCTCTTTTTTGGCCAGCTGTTCAGCTATTCTCAGCATTAATCTGCGCATCAAAACAAAGTACAGGCGATGTTCGCATTTTCGGACTAACTCGGCCTGCTCTTCATCAAAGGGAATAAGGAACAGCTTTTTTATTTTTAATTTTTGGCAGAGAATTTTACATTTTTCTATTGTATTGATATCTGAAAGATGCTTGTTATAAAAATGCAAAGCGGTTAACTGCAGGCCTTTCTGCTGCATCAGATGGGCGGCTACGGCCGAATCAAAGCCGCCGGAAAGGAGAAGGAGGGCTTTGGGGGAGTGGGAGGTTAACCCCTTAGTTTTAAGCATTTTAAAGCGAAAAATTACGATATATATATACCTTGATATTTTTATAGGAAAGATAAGTTAAAAAGGAGGCAACTAGAATGAATAAGAAAAATAATCTCTGGGTTTTTGTGGCGGTAAGTCTAGTTGTGGGTATTATTGCTTCTTTGGCTACTGCGAGTATTACTGGTGATGCAGTGCGAGTGCAAAAAGATCCCACGGGACCTGCGGTCTACACTACCGCCGATGGTCAAGTTTTGATGGATAAATACACCAAACAAAACTTTGATACAGATAGTACTTTAATTAAAGATACTTGCAAAAAAGCTTTTGGTTATGCTCCTAAAGCTATTGTAACGAGAATAGAGAAACAGTTTTGTCTAGGCGAAGGATGCCAGCAACTTAATCCAGACGGATCCGTAAAAGTAGTTGCCGGAGGCATTATCGTCAATGAATACTTATGGAAAGCATATTCTTCTGAACTCTTATCTAAGGGAGGCGGTGGCGGAGGGTCAAAAATTGTTAGCACAGATATTCCGTACAGTTATTCAGAAAACGAAATGGGGGTGCAGGGAATCCTTTGCTGCAAGTAATTTTTTATTTTAATTTTTTCTTTAAATCTTCTAAATCAAAGAGATAAACTCCTTTTTCTTTTGTTTTTTCTTTGAAGCTCTTGGCCAAACCAGCATCAGGTCTTTTCTGAATTTTTATTTCTTTTGAAATAACAGTCTTCCAGGGTTTTTTTATGGATGCGGTGGCGAAACTTTCCGATTTTGTTGTACAACGTTTTTCCCCTATACTAACGAAAGATATATAAATATATAACTTTTGTGGATAATATAAACAGAAATAACAAACACAAATGGAACGAATACCCCTGCAAGTAAGATTGAAAAGAGAAATTCACCGAAAGATAGCTTTAGCTCAAGACTTAATCATTAAAGAGGTGTACTCAATCTTTAATAACGCTGTTTTACATGGGGGAACTGCTATCTGGCGATGTTACTCCGGAAAAAGGTTCTCGGAGGATTTAGATTTTTATCTCTCTAAAGACAGAGAGAGTATAGAACGATTATTTGAACGTCTAAAACTACGCGGTTTTGAGATAAAAAAGAAGAAAATTTCCGAAAACAGCATTTATTCCGAATTAGAGCTGGATAGAACCTCTGTTAGACTAGAAGCAACTTTCCAAAATATTTCGGGAATAATCTGCGATTATGAGATGTCTGACGGTAATTTTATTTCGATTTATAGTTTAACGCCAGAAGCGTTTTTGGCCGAAAAGATTAATACATATCTGAAACGATTAAAAGTCAGAGATTTATGGGATGTTTTCTTCTTATTAAAGAGCGTGGATAGCCCCAAAAAGATTAAAGAAATCTCATCATTGATTAAATGTTATAAAAAACCTGTTGATGAAGAAAATCTGAAAACAATTCTGCTGGAAGGAATTGTGCCTTCAGCCGAGGAGATGATAGATTATATCAAACGAAAATGGGAACAAGAATACACTTAGATAAGATTGAACGTCTATTTGAGAAAAGTCCAGTAGTAGACTTTAAATCCGTGGAAAAGATAGTCAGAGTTAGCAACAGCAAGAGTAACTATGCTAAACTATTAGTTTATAATCTGCTGAAAAAAGGCAGAATCCATAAAGTTGGAAAAGGATACTACTCCAAGCATGATGAAAGCTCTCTGGCGGTTTTTACATTCAAACCGGCTTATCTGGGTCTGCAGAGCGCTTTGAGTTATTTTGGATTATGGGAGCAGGAGACTATACCAGTAATTTTAACCACACAAAAAGTAAGACCAGGAATCAGAACAATTTTAGGAACAAATATTTTAGTGAGAAATATTAATCGAAAGTATTTCTTTGGTGTGGAGTTAGTCAAAGAAGGAAATTTTTATCTGCCCTACTCCGATTTAGAAAAAACGTTTATCGATTTTATAGTCTTTAATGAAAACATTGACCGTCATATTTTGAAAGCGCTTATTAAAAAGGTTAATCGAAAAAAAGTAGAAAATTATCTCCAGAAATATCCTAAAAAAATAAAAGAGAAAGTTAAAAAATATTTAAACGAGAATTATGGGTATACTCATCTTTAAAGATTCCGTCTTTGTTTTAATTTCTCGTTAGTTCTGAGTTATCACTTTTGATAACCTCAATAAACAAAAAGTTTCTTAAAGATTGGACGTAAGGGGGGAGTATGGTCAAAGGTTTATTCACTATCTGCACGTTTTTTCTTTTTTTAGTTCTCTTGGCTGGTTTCGTCTCTGCCGAGAATCTCTATCGGGCCGAGAGCCTGAAAACTGAGCTGAGCATCAATTCAGATTTTAAGCTGGTGCCTTCGGCCAGCAGTTATACGGTCAACTATCTTAAAGCCAAGCTCCTGCTTTATCCGGAGAACAGTTTTCAGCAGACTTTGTTAAATACTAATCTGTATCCTTCAGGAGAAATTGAAGAGAATGATGTTCTCTACCAATGGAATAAGCCGGAAGAGCTGTCCTTTCAGCTGCAGACTAAGTATCAAGTAGCTACTACTAATGCCAAAGTTAAGATCAAGAATAAAATCACTTACCCGTTTTTAGTGCCGGCGGAATTAGTGAAATATACTCAGCCTTCTGAAAAGATCGATTCCGATGATTCTGCAGTTATCAAAAAAGCCAATGAACTGGCCGAAGGAGAAGATGATTTATTTAAGCTGGTTTTTAAATTGGCTAGCTGGACAGAAAGCAATGTCAAATATGATTTAAGCACTTTGACGGTCTCTTCTACCCAAAAAGCGAGTTGGGTATTAGCCAATAAAGAAGGGGTCTGCGATGAAATTTCTACGTTATTTATTGCGATGGCCAGGTCTTTAGGTATTCCGGCTAGATTTGTCACAGGCATTGCTTATACCGAATCTAAACAATTTACTGAAAATTGGATACCTCATGGCTGGGCAGAGGTTTATTTTCCTGGCTATGGCTGGGTGCCGTATGATGTCACTTTTGGTGAATATGGTTTTATTGATCCCACCCATATAGAACTGCAGAAGTCTCTGGATCCGGAAACTTCTTCTATCAAATATGAATGGTTAGGCAAGAATATTAATCTAAAAAGCGGAGAAACTAAATTTGCGGTAAAAGTTTTGGAAAAAGGAGCGACTGAGAAATCTGAGATTGCTATTACCGCACAGCCCTTTGCTCCACGCGTTGGTATCGGTTCGTATAATCTAATCTTGGCAGAAGTGGAAAATCTTAATGGGTATTATACTACGGCCACTTTAAATTTAGCGGCTCCAGGAGAAGTGAAAATATTAGAAAGAAAAAAAGCGATTGTTTTAGAGCCAGGAGAGAAAAAAGTAGTGGCTTGGCGGGTGAAGTTAACCGAAGACTTGCCTTCGAACTATATCTTTACTTTTCCTTTAGCAGTTTACTCTGAGAAGAATGTGAGCGGAGAAACATCTTTCATCGCAAAGAAGGCGGCAGAGGTGTATAGCTATGAAGAGATAAGCAAGATTATTCCTGCGGAAAAAGAAGAGAAAAAAGCTCTGCCCCAATTGGAAACCAATTGTAAAGCAAAAGAAGAAGAACTGTTGGTGGGAGAAACAACTGCGGTGGTTTGTACCTTGAGGAATAAAGGGACAACTACTTTTTCTGATTTGATGGTTTGTTTGGAAAGCAACTGTCAAAAGACGAGCTTAATGCTGAATGAAGAAAAAGAGTTTGGCTATGATTTTACAGCAAAAGCTTTAGGGGGAAGCATCCTTCTGTTTAAAGTGAGCAGTGCGCAGCTGGAGAAGAAAACTCCAGTGAAAATTGCAGTGATGGATCTGCCGGCAGTAAAAATCAAAGAAGTTGAATATCCTAAATCAGTAAAATATAAAGACGATTTCAAAGTCTCTTTTCTTCTAGATAAAATCTCTGCTTCTGAGCCGGAAGAAGTGGAATTAGTTCTTTCCGGGCCGAGAGGTAAAAAGTGGACAATGGACAAACTGTCGGACAGCCGGAAATTTGTCTTGGAGATGGAAAGCAGCGGCTTGCAGAAGAAGAATGATTTTTTTGTCAAAGTGAAATGGAAAGACCAGCGAGGAAAAGAATACTCGGAGAAAGAGAGTTTCTCTATCTTGGTTGAATCTGGGTCAATAGGAGATTCTTTGGTGATGATTTTTAACGGACTAATAATTTGGTTGGAGAATTTGTTTTAAGTGAGGGCTATATCTCTTAATACAAATAACTTATTAAATAAAATCCCATTTATCCGGCCGATGGGAAAAAGAGGCTGGTTTTTGCTTGTATTGCTTGCACTTTTGGTATTGCTCGTGCCAGCGGCTTCGGCCCTGACTAAAGAAGAAGCGGAAAGCTACTGGACAGATTTTACTGCTGGTCTGAGCGATGTCGTTTCTATGATTGGAATTACAGAAGAGGCGGGAGTGAGTGTTTTGCGTTTGGTTCTCTCTTTGGTTGTTTTTATTGGAATTACTGGTCTGCTGAAGAAAGCGATTATTTTGACCAGAGGATTACGGGTAGTAATTGCATTATTCCCTGCAGTTTCAGTTTTTCTTTTTATTCCTATATTTATCTTAGCCATGGTCTATTCGTTTATTTCTGTAGCCGGTCCGTTATTAGCGGCAGCGGTTCTTTTAGCTCCGCTGTTCTATTTAATTTGGGGCGTGATTCCTTCTAGTAAAGTAGGATACTTTTTTCGTACTTTGATTTTAGCATTAGTTTTTGCTTTGGCTTTTTATGTTTATATTAATCTGGCTGCAGTGCGGGAGTATAACCTTTCTTTGATGGTTTTGATTGGTTTGGGAGCGGTTTTTATCTGGGAATTAGTGAAATTCTTTAATGCGGTTTTTGGAGGAGAAAGCTGGAAAGAAGTCGGAGGTAAAGCAGCAGAGAAAGCCAAAGGGCTGTTCAACAAGAGCAAGAAAGCAGAGACCTTTGCTTTGGATGAATTGATATGGCTGCAGAGACTGCAGAAGGCAGTAATCGAAAGTGTGGATGAAGCGGCTTTGAAAAAGAATGTTGACAAGATTATTTCTAAGGAAGAACGAGAGGAAAGCGAGTTCACTTCTCGGTTGGATTCGGCTTTGAATGAAGCAATTAATCTGCAAGCATTAGCTCCAGCGGAAAGAGGGATTATTGAAAATTATGTGGAAGCTATTAAGGAGAAGAATAGAGAACTGATAGCTTTAATGGCCAAAGGAGGAAGATTTGATCAACAGTATAATGCGGCATATGGCGATTTTAACACTAAGAAAAAAGAATTGCTGGCAATGATCAATCAGGCCATAGCAGAAGATCAGGCGATTATCACCGGTTTGGAGCGGCTGGAAGCGGTTTCTAAAGGAGCATAGGATTTACTCATTTTTTTAATTTCTTTCGTCTTCAAGCAGATTTAACTAAAAATTAAACGTGCCTTCAAATTGTTAAGGCAATCACTTAAAAGTAGCGAAAAGCTTATAAATAATGACTAAAATGTATGGTTAATGACACAAGACGAAACTAGTACACCTCCAGAAAACGCTTCCTTTTCATCTCCACATAATGGGTGGACGCATAGATTTGGACATTATCTTTTACCGGGAATACTGGGAATCGCGGTTATTAGTAGTGTTTCTTTTGTGGGCTCGATGATTCTTTCTCATTCCGAATGGTATCAAAATATTGACGCCTCTTCTTTCGATTACTCTTCGCAATCTTCGTATCAAACTACTCTCAAGAAAAGAATCGAGGATAGTAAGAAAACCGTTACATTAGAATTTGAACGAAAAAGAAATCTGGAAGGTTTAATTACTACAGACCAATCGTCTTTAAGGCCAGACTCCTCTCCTTCTTCACCTCTTGATTCAGTGGACTTCAAAAATTCTAAACTTAAGGGCTCTAATTTTTATCTAGAAAAACCTTCCTCAGACTTTGTACACAGAGTTAGCAATTGGTTAGATTATTTGGGCATAGCTGCTCTTCTTCCAGATCCTTCGAAGGTTTCTGCTACACAAATTAGCAATAATCTTCAAAAAATAGGAAATAATAGACTTTACGGATTAGCATCTAATAAGTCTACTTCCCTGCTTTTCCGGCCAGGAGATTACTCTACTTTTATCCACGAGATGAAGCATCTTGTAAGAGAAGATGAGTTTAATGCTCTAGGGGGGGAAGCAGGATCATACGCATTGCAAGTATTCGCAGGAGGAGACTATAAACTAGCAGTTGATTCTTTGGATATGCTTTATGCAGATAGTAAAACCGAAGGAATCCTTACTCGCTGGCTTACAGAAGCTTTATTTGTAGCAGGGGATGAGACTTTCTCTTGGCTTAAAGAATATAATCATGCTAAAGTGCAGTATGGAGATAAGATTGTAGATCTTGTAGGCTTAGTCGAACACCTCCAGAAAAGAGTAGGACAATTTGAAAAAGAAGTTATTCGTTCAGGAATTACACCTGAACAATATCTGGTTGAGTTTCACAAAGTTAGTCCTTTAGTTGCTAGAAAGATTATGGAAGCCACAGGTGAAGACAGCTTAGATGGTATTTTACGAGGAACAAATGAAACTAAGAAAAAAATGATTTCCGCATTTAAATCTCTTACCTCGTTTTATTATGTTAATTTGGGATACACGCTGCAAGAAGCAGCAGCTAAAGCCGAGCAGCATTTTGAGAGAGAAGATGCGTTGACTATTGCCAGTACCCTCTATAGCGGTGCTAAAGAGGTATTCGCGCGTTTTGAAGAGCATAATGTACCTTTTGAGATGCAGAAACAAATTGTAGAGATGTTAATCTCAAATGGGCCGGATTTTGCTCGCCTTTATGCTGAAACATTTCCTCGCCTTCTGGATTTTACCGCAAACTTCGGAAAACGTGGGTGGGTTATTATGGAACGGTTTTTTTCAGATGAAGATTTTCATCACTTTTTGTTACAATCTAAAGGTTTAGATTCATTGGAACGTCTTTACAAAGACGATCCGTCTATCTCTTCTCGAGTACTAGACGAATTGCTTCAGTATAGGTTCGATTATGAAAAAGATAATGTACTGCTGGATATGGACGGTTTTGCTTATCCTACTAATAACGGTAGGTTTACTTCTCCACAAAAAGCTGAAATTATTGCAACTACTTTGGTCTTAAGTTCTGTTCCTTATGGTTCACCAGCTTTAGAGAAAAAAGAGAGTTGGGATAAAAACTCAAGGGATGGAGAGTTAGTATCCTGTCGAGAATTTCATGGCTATAAGGTTGCGCCATTTGTAACTAATTATTCTGATGGACAACAATGTATTGCCACTCTTAAAAAACTTTTGGTTAGAAAGGGTAGAATCAATCCTTAATGATTGTCTATTTTCAAATCACATTAAACGTTATCTGAAAATTACCTGTATTTGCTCAAGTTATACATTTTTTGGTATACTCTTTTAAATCAGGAAGATTATTTTTTATTTTATGAAATTATCTTTGGAAAAATATTTTGACAGCCGCACCATGTCTGTGCATCTGCGGGAAGGAGTAGTGCCGGTGGCCAAGAAGGGAAAACCAGGAGAATGGCAGTTTGAAGAGCTGAGCCAAGAGAAGTTGACCACCGAAGAAATCGAAGAGCTGTCTGGAGAGATTACTGAAGAAGCCAAATCTCGAAAGGACAGTTTTATCGAGGCCGAAACTGCCGGAACAATTATCATCCAGCTCGGTCCTTATCGCATTGTCATTACTGAACCGCCATTTTCTGATGGCTGGGAGATTACTGCAGTAAAAGCAGTGAAACAATTAAATTTTGAAGAATATGAGTTGACAGAGAAACTGCGGCAAAGGTTGACTCAGGAAGGAGCAGGGATTCTTATCGCCGGCAGACCGGGAGAAGGAAAGTCTACTTTTGCTAGAGCCCTAGCTGAGTTTTATGCAGCATCAGAAAAAATTGTCAAAACTGTAGAAAGTCCGAGAGATATGCTTTTGTCTGATAAGATTACCCAGTATTCTGTTTCTTTAGGCACTCCGGAGCAGATACGCAATGTTCTGCTTTTGACCAGACCGGATAATTCTATTTTTGATGAAATGAGAAACACTTCTGATTTTTTGTTGTATGCTGATCTGCGATTAGCTGGAATCGGAATGGTGGGGGTAGTACATGCCACTGACCCGATTGATGCCATTCAGAGATTTATCGGCAGGTTGGAATTAGGAGTAATTCCTCATGTGATTGATACAGTAGTGTTCATCAAGCACGGCCGGGTAGGAACGGTATTAGCTTTGGAATTGACTGTGAAAGTGCCTTCGGGAATGCAGGAGGCGGATCTGGCTCGGCCGATCGTGACGGTAAGCGATTTTGAGACAGGCAAACTGGAATATGAGATATATTCATATGGGGAGCAAACTGTGGTTGTACCAGTAGATACACGAAAAGAAAAAAGCAAAGCTTCCTGGCGGCTGGCAGAAGAGCAGGTAAAACTAAAATTTAAAAAATACTGCCAAGACTGCGAGGTAGAGATGGTCTCTGAAGATAAAGCAAAAATTTCTGTTCCGGAAAATGAGATTGCCCGGCTGATTGGATCCGGAGGAAAAAATATCGAAAAGATTGAGCGAGAAATCGGAGTAAGCATTGACCTGGAAGAGATGAAACAGACTGAAGGGGTTTCCTTTGAAGGAGAGGTAGCTAATCATAATCTGGTGATATATCTGCATAAAAAGATGGCCAACAAGGAATTGGGGGTATATGCAGGTGATGATTTTCTGATGACTGTTTTTAGCGGAAAAAAGGCGATGGTACGAATAGGTTTGGAAGGAGCTTTAGGAAAGAATGCCCAGAGGGCTTGGGAAGCAGGAGAACTGAGATTGGAAGCAGTGAAGAGATAAATATTAAAAGAATTCTATTTTAACATTAAAAAGCAAAGAGCGCGAGGATTTAGTGAACACCCGCAGAGGCAACAATGATGAAGGAAAGTAACTGATGAGCGCTTGCAAATATTTTGGTAGTACTAATTAATAGTTACATAATAGAAAGATTTATAAATCTGTTTTGTTTTGACGAATAAAATGGTTTCCCAACGAGAAAAAAAGCAGGCGGTGCAGTTTATCTGCAATTTGCTGGAGAATTCTGACTGTTATCAAGTACTTTCTAAAACCGAGCAGAGTATTGATGTGCAAGAAACGCCGGAAGTACGAGCTGAGCCCCACAGGATTGAAGTAATCGTTCCTAATTTTTTAGAAAATGTTCTGCAGTATTCCCTCGGGTATGCATCTAATGCTTCTCAAGAGGTTTATACCGCTCCGATTTTTTATAAAGACGGAAAAACCGCTTTTGTACGAATGGTAGATCGAAATAGCTCATGGCGGACAGACAAAAGCCTGAAACAATATACTCTCCAGCAGATCAATCAGATGCTGCACCTGAGAGGAATGGAAAAAGAAGTGCTGCACGGTTTTAAAGATAGTCTGAGTTATTATCAGCCGCCTAGCGAAAGATTAGATGAAGCAGTGGTGGACTTTTCTTTGGAAGCGGTGCTTTTTGATTACAGCCATATCCCGTTGTGCGATGAGCGGAGAGATTTTATTTTGAGAGATTGTTTTTTGCAGTCTAATGGTTCTCGAAAAGTTCCCGTGAAATATTCCGAAGATTACCGTTTGCCAGAAAAAATCAGCCAAGCTACAGAAGCGGCTGGTTTCATTTATGATGACCAGGCTCTTTTGGCGAAATTGGCTCCGGCGGATAAAGCCACTCATCTGGCTGCAGGAGAACTGGATGAAGACGAACCGGAACTTACAGAAGAAGAATTAATGGCTAAGAACTATTATCCTGAACTTCTGCCGGCAGAGGCCGTAAAAGCGTTGAGAGGAGAAGAGTTTTAGATTTTTATTTCACTAAAATATCAAAGCAGATTCTGAAGACTCTTGGTTTGTATTCTCCGCACTTGACGGCCGAAATATTTTTCACGGCCCGTTTTTCTTTCTTAATTAATTCTTTCAATTCTTTCTTTCTTTTTTCCAGCTCGTCTTCCCGCCAAAATTCGTATAAATGGATGATGCCTGGCTGTTTTAGATGTTTTAAGGCCAAATCCAAGAAATTAACACTATCTTTTGGCAGAGGCATAAGAATGCGGTGGAAAGTGTCTTTGGTTTGAGAGAGGACTTTGCGTACATCTCCTTGATAAATTTCTATCTTTTCTGAAAAAAAGTTGTTGAGGTGAAGATTCTCTTTCTGGCATCTAATCGCTTCGGGATTAATCTCAATGGAAACAATTTTTTCTACTTTTGGCTGCTGCTTTGCGATATTAAAAACATACGGCCCGCAGCCGGAAAACATCACCAGAACTTTTTCTTTCGGTTTAACCTGCTGAGCCACCCTGGAACGTTCTTGAGAAGTGCGGGGGGAAAAATAAACTTTTTCCACATCTAGCTTTAATTTGATGCCGTTTTCTGTGTGGATAGTCTCTTTGCGTTTTTCTCCGGCCAAAAGAGCAATCTTTCTGGTGCGGTAGACTCCAGAATGGATATCCGCTTTTTTAGCTACTACTTTGATATTATGATACAGATGAAGTAAAGAAGAAGCAATCAATCTTTCTTTTTTTTCTAATGCTTTTGGCATTTCAATGATAAGAATATCTCCAATGACATCAAAAGAAGAAGGAAGAAGAGCTCTTTCTTGGGGAGTAAGTTCTTTTTCCAGCAAACCAGACAGAGTTTGGGGGACAATAGTTTTCAAACTTTTTTCTGTAATCTCGCCTTTGAGGAAGGGGGGCAGTTTGAAAATCCTGGCGAGAGGAAAGTAAAGATGCTCTTTTTCTCTTAACAGAAGATGTTCCTTATCGTATAAGTTATTTTTTAGAAGATACTGTTTAGCCTTTTCTGCTTCTCTTAATGGAACTTTCAAAGTTTTCATATTTATTCCGGCAGAGGATCAGTATGACCTGTGGCGTAAAAACGGATAGTGTATTCCAGTAAAGGAAGATATTTTTCTTCTCGAGGCAGGGAAAAACCAGTTTTTTTATGAAAGATTTTATTGACTTTAGTTTTCACGATTTTTTCATTCTCTCCTAAGTCTACAGAAACCACTTTAGTGCTTTCATGGTTTTCTCGGCCGTCTTCTCGGTATAAACCAAAAGAGAGCGTGGTATATTCAACTTTTTCTTCTAAATCTAAACAAGGTTTGGCGCGAGGAGGACTTTTGATATCTCCGGCTACAGAGAAAAAAAAAGCTAAGCCGTCTTCTCGTCTCTTGTGATTGGTGTAATATTCTCGCTGGAAAGAAGCGCAATTGGGACGATTGCCGCGATACTGGTCTTGAAACGTATCTTTAATTTCAGAGTGGGGGGATAAAGAACATTTTCCGACTTTGTAGTCCCTCATAAAAGAAAGGACATTTTCAGTAAACTGTTCTATCCAAAGTATGTCAATTGTCATTAAAACCACTTGTTTAATCCCGACTGCTTTTTTTCTTCCTGTTTCTCTAAGAGGTCCTTTATCTTCTTTTCGGTTCTTTCGACAGAGAAGTTATGTTTTTCTATTAATAACTGTTTAAGTTCTTTTTCATTAACCGGATGCCAGTTCAATTTGTAGTCATCGGTAACAGGCATCTCTTTGAAGAGTTTGATCAGTTCCCGCCAGTCTGTCTGGCAGTGTTTTTCCCATTCTACTTTTTTGAAAAGAATCTCCGGCTCTTTAATTTCTTTGACTAATTTTAAGGCAGTCTTGGGGCCGATTTTGTGAACTCCTCCGTAATTGTAGTCGGTACCAACCAACAAAGCGAGAAGGATGAGTTGATCCTGATTGATATCAAGATTTTCTAAATTCTCTTTCAGTTCAATCATCTCCGGTTCTACACTGATGAACTGCATCTTGCCAGGAACTTTCTTTTTTCCCTCTACCGAAAGATTTCTTATGGTGCGAGGGCAGCCAAAAACCATATTATCATAATCTTGAGAAACGCAGGCAAAAGCCTGATGTTTTTTTACTAAGTAAGCGGCTTGGGCTTCTCCTTCAGAGGGAGCCTGGACAACTGGCAGACCTAAGGCATGTAATAAAGTTTTGCTTTCTTCAATCATTTCGGGAGTAAGATAAGAAGTTCGAGCAGCATATTTATGCATCTCGTCGGTTTCTCCGGCTTTTTTTGCGTCTTCGTATAATCTTAAAGCTTCTTCTTTTAGTTCCCGTCTTCTGGCAGTCTCTTCTTTTTTTAAAGCAGGCGGTTTGCCGTCAAAGACAAAAGCAAGTTTTAATCCTTGTTCCATCAGTTTGGTGGTGCGATTGAAAAGGCCGATGAGATGGGAGGTGGTGCGGCCTTGAGCATCAGTAAAAACACTGCCGTCAGGAGAACGGATAGTAGTAATAAATTGGTAAAGAGTGTTGTGAGCATCGACTGCTAAAGTTTTGCCTTTGAGTTCTTCCAACTTAATCGGTTTACGGATAAGCAGTTCTTTGAGATTGACGCCCATTTTAAGGAAAAAAGATAAGATAGTTTATATGTTTTTCACCGAGATATTGTTGAACTCCGGGCTTTTCAGCAGCTCTTCGGCTTTTTTGCTTAAGTCTCCGCTATGCAGGAAAAGCAAAGGCAGCTTTTTCATCTGGGCTTCTAATATGGCCGCAGATAAATCTTTCTCATCGCAGCGTTTCTTGTTCTTGGCTTTGCAATAATATTTTACTTCTCCTACTGGGGTAGGCAGGGAAAGAGTGAAATTTATCTCCGCATTTTTGCGGAGAATTTGCTGCTCTAACGCTTTGATTTTGTTTTCGTCAAAGAAATTTAATAGAAGAGCGAGGAAATCGCCTTCTGTTTTTTTGTGAATTTTCTTTTTTTCTATTGCTGGAGTTTCTTTCTGCAAAGTTTTTTGTTCCTCTTCGTTTTTTATTCTTTTTTCTATCTTATGTTTCTCTTCAGTTTTTTCTTCGCTCTTTGAGTGTTCTTCTGTTCTTAACTTTTCTTCTTTGGAAGGCTCTGTTTTAACTTCAATTTTTGGTTCGAGAGGAATAATCTTTGGCTCTTCTTTGATTAGCGGTTTTATTTCCGGCAACAGTTCTTTTACTGGCGCAGGCGGCTCGGAAATACCCATCTCTTTTTTAAGCAGTTTTTCTGTTTCTTCTGGCGGAAGAGTATGCCAGCGGAAAAAATATTCTTTCTGGCCGTTGACTTCTACTTCCATGGGTTTGGCAAAATCCGGCAGGTTGCGTAAAGAGACTCTTGTTAGTAGATCTGAACCGCGGTCTCGGAGAACTCCTTTTTCTTTAAGCATTTCAGCAGTACGGCGGTCTTTTTCATTAAGACAGTTAAGGTAATTGTAAAGCATGGCTTCCTGGCCAGGGATATAATACAGAGGGGTGCTGTCTAGCTTCATATGAGAAACTACCAATTTTCCCTGCGAAACAAGATCTGAAAGATGAGCAGAAGAAAAAAGCAGATCAGAGCCGATGGCCTGAGCAATCTGGCGGGGAATAGAAGGGCCTTTAAGGCGAATAAGATTGATGATTTTATCTTGGTCGGCCATAGCTTAAGCAGAGAGAAGTAAGTTTATATAGTTTTCTTGTGTCCGGTGCTATAAAACAAAAAAGTAATTTTATTTTTTGATGGGGGGATTAAATGTATTTTGGAGTGGGATTCAATGATTCTTTTATTTCGCGTTCAGTATAAAACATTGGTCCAAGGGGATGAGCGGCATAGCATCCTGGAAAGAGCCCCTGTTTTTCTAAAGCTGCTTGAAAACGATCGTAAGCAGAGCGGCTAAAAACGCGGGGATTGATATAAAACGATTCGAAGGTTAAAGTTGAGTAATCGGGACGTCTTAAATATCCTATGTCCTGTCTAATCCGGAGCGAAGAAGCAGTATCGTCATCTTTTCTCTCTCGTGCTACTCCAAAAGTTGATTCATTTTCTAACGGATTTGGTTTCCATTCTTTCAGAATTACTCCCTGAATTCCTATCTCTTCGCAAGCTCGAATAACTCGGTCTGCTAATTCTTCAAATCTCAGTTTCTTTGATGAAATGTTTTTCTTAGATAAATAAAGCACTATTTTAAATCGTCTGCTGGCCGGACAGGGTCAGAACGTTTTTTTCCTGCTTGGCCGAGATGCTTTTTAAGTCGTTGATGACCAGGTCTCCGCCAGTAGTGTAAAAAGAAACATTGACTAAGTCTTTTAATCTTACTTTTTCTACACCTTTGAATTCTAAAACTTTGATGGGCACTCTGTCTTCGATGTTGGGATTATTCTGATTAAATAAAGCGAGAAGGATATTCCATTGGTTAGTTTCTTTCTTGCCCTTACGGCTGAGGATAACGCTTTTAGTTTTGAATTCAGTTTTGTTTTCCATGGTTCCTCTTTCTGAAGATACTTGTTTAATGGTATATAAAGTTGATGAAGTTTCTTTCTGGTTTATACTAGTATATATAATCTGTTTAATTTATATGCTTTGCTTATATGTTATATAGTTAACGAATAAACCCTTCTGTCTGAAAAACACTGAGTAATTTCTGTTTGTGGGCAAAGTAAGAGATTAGATAAAAGAGAATGAATAAGAAGACTACTGCTCTGCGGCTGGCCTCGAAAGAGCCGAGAGTGAAACCCATGATGAATCCGAAGGAGAGAAGCAGCGTAGGCATGAGAAACCTTTTTTCAATGAATTTCTGAACGTAAAAGTATCGGCCGGCGAGGAAGCCAGTCAAACTGGCAAGGATATAAATCATCCAGTTTTTTTCTAAAGAGATGGCCAAAGCCAGGCCAATCAAGGCGATGGTGCCCATACCGGTTTCCAGCCAGTATTCATTAATCTTGTTGAATCGGCCAGTCAATGGATCAATAAACGTAATGCGCAGTTCTTTTAATTCTTTGGTAATATCGGAGAGTTTCACTTTTCCACCTTTTGGAAATAAACCAGCCAGGCAAGAAAGCCGGCAATAGCTGCGAATAAAAGTGCGGGAAAAAGACTAAGACTGAGAAGAAGGAAACCAGTGACAATGATTAGCATTGCAGAGAAAATGTAAAATCCTCGTGAGCCAAAGAAAGCGGAGAAACCGTCTAAAGTCGGCAAGGGAAGAAGTGTGCAGATAGCTAAGGTGAGGTTAAGAACGAAACCTTTTTGAAAGAAATAGTTTTCCGGCGAGATGGTTAAACCCCATTGGAAAAGAGCAGCTAAAAGAAGATTTATTGCTGGACCGACAAGGGCGACCAGTGCCATCTCTTTGTAGTTTAAGCCGTAGCGGAATTCTCCTAAACGATAGCGGATATGGTGGGCAAGGAACAATCCTCCCGGAAGAATGATTGCGAGATTGCCGCCGGAAACAAATGCAAGAATTAAACTGGCGGTTAATCCTAGCCAGCTAATCTTGAATTCGGATTTATAGCCCCATTTCAAAGCAATCAGCTTGTGGGCAGTTTCATGGAAGAAAAAAGCAAGAAGGGCAATCAAGAATACTTCGAAGAGATGGAAGAAGCCGGTGCTAAGAGCAAACGGTTCACCCCAATCTTTAAAAGAGAAAATAACGGCGGCAAAAATAATGCAGACCAGCAAACTAGTAAGCTCTTCTCTGCCAAAGCGGTAATCCTTTTTTATTCTGGCCAGTAATTCATTCATCTTGAGAGGAGAAATCTTTTGGGGTTTTTAAAGTGTTTGGTGAGTAATTTTAATCCTCGCTCAGAAAGACTATTCTTAAGGATGGAAATCTTTTTAATAACCAACCATTTCGTTTAATGATTCACAAATAAATCCTTATGGTAAAAACAATTAAAGAAGTAATCGAAGGATTAACTGGAATAGTCATTCGAGAAGGAGATAGATTTAATCTCGAAGAGGAAGTGAAAGGAATTCCCTCTTTGCATCCGAGATTCCAAGATTATCTTCAGTCTAAATGCAGTACTCTTCCTCAAGAGGATGTGAAACGCCTGATTTCTATTATCAATGAAGGTTATCTGGTAGTCAAAGCTTTGATTAAAGATGCTGATTCTGACCATACCTGTGTGAGGTATCCCGATGCCGATGAGGATGTTGGTTTTCTTGATGAAGATAGCAGAGCGTATGCTGGATATCGGCTGGTTCTTTGGGGAGATATGTTCGCGGCTCAGCATCTTGGAGGAATACCTGATTTTAGATTAATACGAGAGAAAAACATCAGGCCGCCAGTAATTCGTTATCTAAAGCCAGAAAGATAAATCATTTGCAAGATTTTCCCTGAGCTTTTATGGAAGGTGTATTAAAAAATAAATCATCTTTTTCTTCTAAAATCTTATAAATAATCCCTCAAAAAGAAAGTTATGCTTTATCACCGCACTGGATTCCCGGAAGAAGACGAAATTGTCTTTTGTAAAGTGACCAAGATAGTGAACAACGCGGTTTTCGTTGAGATTCAGGAATACAGCCGCCAGGGAATGGTCTCTATTACGGAAGTAGCTCCGGGAAGGATCAGAAATCTTCGGGATTATGTAGAAGAGGGGCGGATGATTGTCTGCAAGGTTCTTCAAGTTGATACTGAGCGCGGTTATATTGATTTAAGCCTGCGTAGAGTGACCAGTATGGAAAAGCAGGAGAAGCTTAATGACCTGAAGCAAGAGACACGAGCGGAAAAAGTGATTGAAAGCCTGGCCGAACAGCTGAAAAAACCAGTGAAGGAGATTTACGATTTAATTGCCGGCAAAGTGCTGAAACAGTATATCTATCTTTATCAGTTCTTTAAAGAATTGGCTGCAGGTACTCTTAGTTTAGACAAATATCAATTTGAAGAAAGTTTTAAGGTAAAATTAAAAGCAGTGGCCGAAGAGAAATTCCAGCCATCTGAGGTAACTTTGAAAGGAACTTTGACTTTGGAGACGTATGCCTCTGACGGCATCGAATTGATTAAAGAAGCTTTGATCAAAGGGAAAAAATCCAGCAGAAAAACAGAGATTCGTTATCTGGGCGGAGGCAAGTACAGTTTGTCTACTAATGCATTTGATTTTAAATCAGCAGAAAAAATCATCACCCGGGTAGTAGAAATGATTGAAGAAGAGCTTAAATCAAAAAAAGTAACGGTTTCTTTCGAAAGAACGCAATGAAACACATCTTAAAGTGTCCGCAATGCAAGGAATATACTCTCAAGGATAAATGCAAGACTTGCGGCAGTGTGACTATACGGCCTCAGCCCCCTAAGTGGGATCCGGAAGACAAGTACGGAAAGTACCGCAGGGAGGAGAAGAAGCGGTTAGGCGTGATTTGATGTGGTTGATATAGGCACATATTGTGATATGGTGGAAATCAGTAGGGATGTTTTTTGTTTAAATAAAGATTCTAGTTTCCTTATCGACAATAAGATAGTCAATCCTTTAAACAATGATTTATGCACCCAATCAGTTTTTGATAGCGCCTCGGGTCTTTATTCTTTGTTTAATTCTAGAGTTAGATTAGAAACAGACTTTTTTATGCGAGATAGTGGAATTCTTCCTTCATTTACTCTTTCTGACGTTTTTTGCGCTTCTATTTGTAATGCTGAAAAGCATGGGAATAAGTTTGATTCAAAAAAGAAAACTACTGTTTCTTATTCGCTGAAAAAAACAACAAAAGCCGGGTTATTGGAACTTTGCGTGCGTGATGAAGGGGAAGGTTTTGATTATAATCATCTATTGCAAGCAGAAGAGGAAGCAAGAGGAACCAAGCGAAGTTATAATGAGTTTCGGGATAATGCGCCGGAATATTCGGTGGGATATGGTCTTTTTGGAATCCTTCGGCATTGCGAAAGAGTAATCTGGAATGAAGCCGGAAATGAGATTACAATGTTTAAAATTTTAATGAGAAGATGAGGCTATTTTGCATTAAAAACTAAAGCCATCTTTTTAATATTACCTGGGTAAACTATATTAATAAAAGCTATTTCTACCGAAAAGAATATAAATAAACTGCGGGGCTATGGGGTAGCTTGGTCTAGCCTCTGAGGTTTGGGACCTTAGGACCCCGGTTCAAATCCGGGTAGCCCCAAGTATTAATAAAGCACCATCGTGCTGAATCCGTTAACAGATAACGGATTTGAACATAATCAAAAACTGCGGTTTTTGGAACCCCTCGTTGGCAAGCCAACTTCAGGGAATCCGGGTAGCCCCAAGTATTAATATTGAGTTATTATCTAAAAATAAAAATGACAAACATCACCAGCCGATATGGCAGCCGATACGGCCGAAAATTGAAGAATATTGCGGCCAATATCGAAAAGGTATATCGCGGAGTAAAGCAAAAGTGCCCTTACTGTAATAAGCAGGGTGTAAAAAGATTAAGCATGGGCGTCTGGCACTGCCGCAAATGCAATAAAAAATTTACCGGAAAAGCATATTCTGTTTAAAATGGCAATCTACTACAAATGTTTCAATTGCGAAAAGCGCGTAGATCAAGAGTATCTTAAAGGAAAAATCCGCTGCCCTTATTGCAGCAGCAAGATATTATACAAAGACCGTAAAGTGACCACCAAGATAAAAGCACGCTGAGTTTTACATACCTGCTTAAAAAATCATTAGACTAAAAATGAAAAAGAATTCTGAAAAAGTAGCTCAATTGCAAGTGATGCAGCAGAATCTGCAAAACCTGATGGGACAAAAACAGCAGTTCCAACAGCAGACGGAAGAAAATGATTCGGCATTAACCGAGTTAAGCAAATCTTCTAAAGCCTATAAGATTGTAGGCAATCTGATGGTAGCGGGAAAGAAAGAAGATTTGGAAAAAGAACTGAAAGAGAAAAAAGAGATGTGGGAGCTGCGCCTGAAAAGCATTGATAAGCAGGAAGAGCTTTTGAAAAAAAGAATGGCTGAACTGCAGAAAGAAGCGATGGCCGAGATGAGTGGAGTAAAAGATGAGTGAATTAGATGAAGTTTTTCAATTTTTTGAAGGTTTGAAAGAAGACGGTATGGTCAACCGTAGGGTAAAAGAGAAAATTGACGGAGTAACTTCTATTTTAAAACAAGATACCGAGCTGGGAGTGGAGAAGGCCATAGGAGAACTGAGCGCGATGAATTCTTCGGATATTTCTTCTTATGAACGAACTCAGTTATGGAGTGCGATTTCTTTGCTGGAAGGATGTACAAGGAAGTAATTATACGAAATTTATTTAGATATATTGTGTTGTATTTCCTTAATCTTTTGAAATTTTCTTCGCCCTTTTTCAGGAAGCCGCAATAATTCTTCGATAGTTCTTTGTTTTTGATCTCGGTCTATCCAATTTGCCAGATTTTGATTGTCGCCAAATCTTAAATGATGAGGATGATGTTCCAGTAACGGACGAATTAATTCGCGAGAATGAGTAACAATTACCATCCCCTTAGTCAAGGGAGGCATATTTGTTACAAACCTAGCAAAATACTCGCCTAACGCATAGTGATAGCTTTCTGCCAACCCTAAATTTGGCTCATCAAAGATAACGTAATGCTCTTGTCCTCTTTTTTGACAAGTCTCTAAGCCTTTGATGACACTACTGATTGAACAATCTCCAGTAGAAAAGGCGCTTTCATCCTTGTAAACACAACTTCTTGCCCAGTGTTTTTCGGTTCTTAGCGACATTCCTAAGCGTAGACATTCGTTTTTTATTTTTTCATTACAATATTCATCAAATAGTTTTACAAAGAAGCTCTTACCTTCAGCATTGTCGCCGGTAATAATCAATAATCTAGAATACTTAATCTCATTAGGTTCATAATTGCACCGAATTAAGTTTCTTCGAGAATCTTTGTTAAAGTAATCCTGTTGCAAAATAAAATTTATTATTCCATAAACCGATTTTACCGCCATTATTTATTTAGGAACATAAAAACTTATAAACATTTATATGCTGAAAAACAATGCAAGATTAAAAAATTATAGCCAATTACTTCATGAAAGAGTCATAATCATGCATCTTTAAATTGTTATTTTTTTCTTAGCAAGGAATAAGGGATAAACATCAAGTCTCTATCGGATGTGCTCAAGAAGAGGCCGTCCAATGTATATCGCTGGATATGGCCGGAGATATTGTCAAAAGAGAATTCTTTGTTGAGGCGGAACTGGCGTTTATCAATAAATAGGCCGTGGTAAGAATTGACTAGCAAATCCCTTGTGCCGAAAAGGAAAGAGAGAACGAGAAGCAGCAGGACCAAGCCGCTTACTCCAAGCAAGACATAGACAGTGATGCCTAAGCGATTGAGGAAAACGATTACTGTGATGATATAAACAAGATAAGAGATGATAGCACTGAGCCATTCCTCCGGCGGCCGGTTAAAGCCTACTTTTTGGGTGGCCCAAGAAAGATTAATCTCTTTGAGAAGGAAATGAGTGACTCTTTTAGCAATGGTGCCGAGGATAAATCCTCCCAAAAGGATAGAGATTAAGACAGCGGCCTGATTAAGGAGACTGCCGGCTTTTTCAGCTAAAGGTGAAAAGGAAACGGCCATAATCCAGAGAATATCTTTCTATTTTTAAAACTAATGTATTGCTGAGTTGTAAAGTTAACGTCACTTTTTCTTCTAAAAATCTAAAGTTTTTTGGCTAAATAATTCCCGCCAGCAAAAAGGGTGTTCCATGCTATTTCCATCGCACTATAAAATGGTCGCAACCACTTTTGTGTCTTAGGTTGACTAAATTTCTTAATTGCCACATAATCGACTGCAAGATAAGGAATAATGGCAATTCCAATAATACTAGCTCCTAATAAATTATCTTCTAAAGTAATAGGAGCCTGATTTTTAATTGTTAAATAATTCCAATAAGCCATATTAACTGGGAAATACATGACTGTTAATAAAGAGGTATTGAACAAAGTATGAGTTGTTTCATTGCTCTTTAATGCCTTCCATGATTCACTAATCTTGTTTGTTGCTTTAGTTGACCACGCAATCATTTTTGGAGCTAAGTAACTGTAGGCTATTGCTGCAGTAGCTGTAAATGCCACATCTCTCGGCGTTACATCCGGATTATCAGTAAATTGTTTAGCTATTGCGTCTCCTCCGACAGTTCCAACTGTAGATGATAGATAATTAGTGACAGGTGGATGTGCAGAGTGCATTCTTTCATAGCCACGCAAAACAGAATCTGCCCCGTATTCAAGACCTTTCCAAGTAGTTTGGGAAATTCTTTTTCCAACTTGCTTTAATTTGTCTTCTAGTCCCATTTTATTCAAAAATTTTTATAATAAAGATTATATTTTTTTGTCTATATTTTCATCTGTGATAAATATTTTTTATGAGCGACTAATGCTATCTTTCTCATTTCTTTAATCTCTGAAGTGGGATCATGATAATGGTAATCTGACTTAATTTTTCCTTCTTTCAAACCAGAAATACCATGTAGAGATTCATCACGGAAACCTTTCCAACCTTCAAATCTTCCAACCGATAACCAATCAATAACTACCGTATTGCCCCCATACTCCGCTTTCAAACTCTCGATTGATAATTCTCCCAATCTTGTTTCCGTCGTATGGAACCTATCTAATTTAAATTCTGGTGCATTGCGTACAATCTCTCCTAAATCTTTAAAACTTGTTACTTCTTGTTCCATTATATTTACCTCCCGTTATATTTAATTTTTGAGCTGTAACTAAATTACTGATTCTTACACGGTGTCCTAAAAATCAGCCAAAGTAGAAGTGCTCGATCAAGCCACGCACTTTAGTGCGTGGTAGGGCGCTTCTGGCTGATTTTTATGACTTTTTGATTTTTTCATAATAAATTAATTATTTGCTATAATGATAAACCTTCCTATTAAATTTTTTAACATAATGACAAAATTTATATAGTATAAGATATTATGTAACAAAACTCGCCTACTCGGAGCTATCCCCGACCTAAAGGTCGGGGCTTTACGCTCCTCGCATATCGGCGAGTTTTGGAACACGACATTGTGCGCTAAAGCGCGGGGCTTTAAACCCAGCAATGTCTTTGTAAAACTATGGATATAGACAAACTAGACTCAAAGATTTTGGCTGTTCTAGATGAAGATGCAAGGTTGCCAGAAGCTGCCATTGGTAAAACGGTTGGAACAAGCAAACAAGTAGTAAGATACAGATTAAATAGATTTAAGGAAAGAGAAATAATCGATAATTATTATACTATGTTAGATGTAGGAAAGCTAGGGTTTGATTCTTACTATATATTTGTTCAATTAACTGGACTAAATTCGGAAGAAGAAAATAAGATTTATCAAAAAATACTAAAACTTCCTCAGATTGCGTGGTTAGTTACAGGTGTTGGAAGATGGGATGCGGTACTTTTGTTTTGTGCTAAAACTATAGCCGATTTTAATAGGCAATTAGAAGATTTGAAAAGACTTCTAGGATCACATCTTCACGAGTACACTTTTACAACACTTATTCAAGCAGAGCATATCAGCTATAAGTTTCTAAGACCCTCTGCCAGCGAATCATTAAAAACAACACCCAAAGGTAAAATTTATTCCCTTGATAAAACTGATAAAAAAATTCTTCAAATAATAAACCAAAATGGGAGGATGGCCATAACTGAACTTTCAGAACAAACAAAATTACCCGTACATACAGTTCATCATAGAATAAAAAAATTAAAAAAAGAAAAACTGATTCAAGGATTTAGACCAAAAGTAAATATTCACAAATTAGGAATGCAGTGGCATCTTCTTTTAATAAAATTCAATTCTGTTTCTGAAGAAAGAATTAAAGTTTTTATAGAATATTGTAAAAGACATGAACACGTTTATTACGTTACTAATACAGTTGGAATATATAATGTAATGTTAGATATTCATGTGAAAGACACAGAAGAATTTAGAAAATTTCTCTTTGATATTAAAAATTCTTATGAAGATGTAATTCTTCTTTATGAATCTATGTTAGTATTTGAGGAATTAGCTCTAACTTATGTTCCGCCAGTTATTCTTAATGATTAAATTTTTTATTTGGCACTTAGTTTAATCAAATCCAATCATCTATTTTCTTCTAATTGTAAGCTAACTCCTGCTCTTTCAGATGGAACTTCATCAGTTGTTGAATGATTTTCTATAAAATTATGCTGAATGACTATCGCAGTCATTAAGATTGGAGCAGACCATAAAGTCTTTAGCCCCCTAAAATCTATAACTCTGTCTTTAATTTTCATAAATACAGTTTCAATTCTGTAATTATGAATTTTTGTCTTTTGATAGTTTTGTATCTTGTGTTCAACTGTTAATCCACCTAGCTTGTTAGAGTAAAAGAGTTTTCTAAATGCTCTTGGATAGAAAACTCCTGCGTCGGTTTGAATGTATTTTGGTTTTCCTTTGGTAATAGACTTCTTCAAAAATTCTTGGGCTTCAATAGGATTAGCAGATAAACTATAATGAAAACCTGTGATTAACCTTGTATCCCAGTCAAGACAGCACCAAAATCTATCTAATCTTCCTTCTCTGTTTATCATTGTTTCATCAGCATAAAAACTATTGCCAAGATTATAACCTTGTTTTTCTATAAACTTGTGGACTTTCAAAGTGTATCTTCTCACCAAATCCAAAATAGAAACATGACTTATTTTATGGCTAAGATGTCTTTTTAATTGATTTCTCATTTTTCTAGATGAAAGATTAGAAACATATATATCAATTGACATCGTGATAATTTCTGGTTTATTTCTCATTCTGTAAAATCCGTCATCATTAGTGAAATATCTATGACAATCTTTACAGAAATATTTTTGAATTTTCCCTCGGTGTTCTGTCTTTCTAAAACCTTTCCTTAGAAAATCCTTGCCTGAGCAATGTTTACACTTAATCATACACCTATTCAGGTACATGAATTATATAAACCTTTCGGTACATGAAAGACTTATACTTCTTCAAGTATGATCTTTCCTTTTTCGGCTCTCGCTTTTAGCTCTTTACCAAGCAACTTTGAATCTTTAACAACATCCTTTGGTAATGTGGTTATGTACCTTGTATATTCAGTATTTCCAACTTTTTTATCTAAGACCTCTCTTATTTTCATAATTTAATTCAGGAACATGAAGTATATAAATTTGTCTGTACCTGAAAGAAAAATACACCAATTTATGTGACTTTAACTTAACAGCTCATGTATTGCATAAGTTTATAAAAATCACCTGCATTTCTGAAGCAGGATGGTTGATTATGAAGACAGAATTAAAGAACTAGAGAAAGAGCTGTCTACGACTAAGTATAACAAAGCTACTCAGGGTCATATTGGTTTAGTAAAAGCAAAATTAGCTCTTATTAAAGAAAAGCAAGTGGCCAGAAGCAAAGTAGGAAAATCGGATTACGGATATTCAGTAAAAAAATCTGGTGATGCTACTGTGCTTTTGTTAGGTTTTCCTTCTACTGGTAAATCTACTATTCTGAATAGACTTACCGGAGCGAAATCAGAAGTAGCAGCATACGAATTTACCACTCGTAAAGTTATTCCAGGGGTGATGGAATACAAACAAGCGAAGATTCAGATTTTAGATGTTCCGGGAATTGTGGCCGGAGCAGCTTCAGGACGAGGAAGAGGAAAAGAAGTTTTAGCAGTTATCAGAAATGCGGATTTGGTGCTGATGGTGGTAGATCTGATGCATCCGGAGCATTATTCTTCAATCCTAAAAGAAGTATTCGATTCAGGGATTAGAATGAACAAGGCTCGGCCGGAAGTTCATATCAAGAAAACTGCTCGAGGAGGAATCCGCATTGGTAAGACGGTTAATCTGGAAGTAAGTGATGATACCTTGGCGCAGATACTGCGGGAGTTTAGAATCAATAATGCGGATGTGCTGATCAGAAGCGTAATCGGAGTAGATGATTTTATTGACTGCATCGAGGGGCATAAAAAGTATCTTCCGGCGATTACTTGTATAAACAAGATGGATTTGGTAAGTGCTGAACAAGCAGCCAAAGTGAAAAAAGAGTTGAATGCAGACATAACTGTTTCTGCTGAGAAAGGAATCAATATCGATCTGCTGAAAGAGATGATCTTTGAAAAGCTGAATTTTATGCGCATTTATCTGAAAGAGCCGCGGAAAGAAGCAGATATGAATGAACCGATGATCATCACCTGCGGCTCGACTATCGAAGACGCCTGCAACAAGCTGCATCGGGACATGGCGGGAAGATTCAAATTTGCCAGAGTTTGGGGAAAATCTACCAAGTTCCCGGGCCAAAAACTGATGCTCAACCATAAGCTGGCAGACGGAGATATTTTGGAATTGCATTTGAAGTAAATTCTTAGAACAAAATCATCAATAAAACACTGATTCCCAAAATAATCCCTAAAATGGCCGCAAACTGAGCAGCGAACTTCTTTGCTCCGAAAATATAGCCATAGACTCCCTTGATGGCCGTGTTGGTGATAAATGCAGTCATGATGGCTGCGGCCGCTACGGTAGAGGCAATCTCTCCGCTTTTGGATAAGCCGCTGATGGTTAAGGTGATAGCATCAATGTCTACAAAGCCGGAGAACAAGGCGGTTAAGTAAAGGCCTTTTGATTGCAAATAGAGATTGCCTAGTTTGGACGCAGCAGTGATGGCTAAGTAAAGCACGCCAAACTTTAATGCGGGAGCCAGAGTGAATGGAGAAGATAAATCCACCTGTGTTTTGGCAGGCTGCTTTTCTCTTTTATGATAAAGGAAAAGAGAAAACAAAGCAGCAGTAACTGCCACGGAAAGAATAGGCAGCCAAAGTTCGTTCAACAGAAACGGAGCAATCAAAAAAATCCAAAGCAAGACTCTTAATGACATCACTCCGATAGCTGCAAGGATGCCAATGATTAACGGACAATAATCATTTGTTTGCTTGCTTTTCTCAGAGAAAGAAGTAGTGACTGCGGTGCTGGAAACTAAACCGCCCACCAATCCGGTAAGAGCTAATCCCCGGTTGCCTAACCATCGATATAAAACATAACCGGTAAAGGAAACAGCAGAGACCAAAACTACAGTCAGCCAGATTTTATATGGATTGAAGATACCTAGCGGGCCGTAAGCCTGATTAGGTAAAAGAGGCAGAACTACTAATGTGACTACGGCAAATTTCAAAGCGCTTTGCAGTTCTTCTGGAGAAAGACTTTTGGCAAAACGATGGAGAAATGATTTTAAGGTAAGAAGCATGACCATGAGCACAGCCACAATCAAAGCAAAAACTATATACTGATAATAAACTAACACTCCCAAAAGAAAAGTGAGGAACGCAGCCATCTCGGTGGTTAAACCAAGCTGGTTCTTTGAAGCAGTAACATAATAGGAGATGCCTATAAGGATAATGATACAAAGAAAAGCTAGAAGAAGAAACCACAAGGAAACTAATTCTCCCAGCAAGGCGGAAAGGAAACCGAAAGCAGCAAAAAAGGGAAAAGTGCGGATGCCGGCCAAAGAATCTCCTTTGCCGGTCGAGCGTTCTCTTTCTAGGCCGATGAACAGGCCTAGAGCCATAGCAACGGCCAGATTTAAGAGTAAGGTTAAGTCGAGCATAGTACTTCTTTTGAAAGGAGGAAGAAATCAGTCTTTTTAAATTATTCCTAAAAATCTTTATAAATAACTGGCCGAATTGAAGTAAAATACCCATTAAGACTACCTTTGCGTAGGAGGGAAGATGGAAAAACAAGAAATATTCAAAGCTTTAGCGGAACTGAAGAAACCAGAGAATAAAAAGAATTTCTCACAGACTTACGATTTGATTATCATCCTTCAAGGATTAGATGTTAATACCACCCCGTTAGATTTCTTTGTCAATCTGCCCCATATGAAGAAGCAAGTGAAAATCGGAGCTTTTGTCGGCCAGGAATTAGCCGAACAGGCAGCTAAATTCTGTGATGTAGTAATCAAAGAGAATGAATTTGACCAGTATAAAGATAATAAGAAAGCAGTAAAACAATTGGCCGCGAAGACTGACTTTTTCATCGGCCAAGCTAATCTCATGCCCAAGATTGCCGGAGCAGTAGGTAGAATCTTAGGTTCTCGAGGAAAAATGCCTAATCCAAAAATGGGTGGTATTGTTCCCCCTAATGCTAACTTAGAAATTTTAGTTAAAAAATTTAAGACTATGGTGCGTTTAAATGCAAAAAAAAATCTGGCGTTACAATGTGCAGTGGGCTCAGAAAACCAGCCTGACGAGGAAGTGGCGGAAAATCTGTTGGCGGTGTATAATACTGTCATGAAAGCCCTGCCTCAAGAAAAGAATAATATCAAGAATGTGATGCTTAAATTAACCATGTCTAAACCAGTAAAGGTCGCTTAAGATGGTCAACCCTAAAAAGATCAAATCCGTGGACCGAATTGCCAAGGAGCTGGCGAACTATCCTGTTGTGGGGGTAGTCAACATGGAGAATCTGCCTGCCATGCAGCTGCAGAAGATGAAGCGTTCCTTGTGGGGTAAGGCAGAATTAACCATGGCCAGAAAGAAACTGTTGGCCAGAGCTTTGGAAAAGACCAAGAATCAAACTCTAATAAGCTTGACTGAGAGATTCCGAGGAATGCCTGCATTAATTCTTACTAAGGAGAATCCGTTCAAATTGCAAGCTTTGCTTCAAAAGAGCAAAAGTGCAGCTTCGGCTAAACCGGGACAGACTGCTCCCCAAGATATCTGGATAAAAGCAGGACCGACAGGATTTACACCAGGCCCAATTATCAGTGAATTATCTGGAGCAGGCTTGAAGACCGGGGTAGAAGCAGGAAAGATTGTGATCAAAGAAGACAAATTGCTGGTTCAGGAAGGACAGGCAATTAATCAGAAGCAATCAGACTTATTAAAAAAGATGGATATCAAGCCCATGGAAATCGGTTTGAATCTGGTGGCAGTATGGGAAAATGGTTTTATCTTTGAAGCTAAGCATTTAGCTGTTGATGAAAAAGCCGTTTCTGCTCAATTCACTCAAGCTCACAGCGAGGCCTTTAACCTGGCTGTTGAGATGGCTTATCTTAGCAAAGAGACTGTAGATACCTTGTTGGCTAAGGCTTTCCGAGAAGCTAAAGCCGTGGCTTTGGAAGGAAATGTCCTGGCCGATGCAGTGTTAGGAGAAGTCTTGGCTAAAGCTGAAGCTCAAGCCGCTGCTTTGAAAGAAAAAACAGAGTAAGATTAATATAAAATTCAAAAAATTAAATAAAAAAATAATATAGGAGGTTATGAAAATGGAATACGTTTATGCCGCCATGTTGCTTCATAAAGCAGGTAAAGAGATTACTGAACATTCAGTAAAGAAGGTTTTGGAAGCAGCAGGCGCAAAGGTGGACGAAGCCAGAGTGAAAGCTTTAGTAGCTGCTTTGGAAGGAGTGAACATAGAAGAAGCTATCAAGAAAGCAGCAATTGCTCCAGTAGCAGCCGCAGCTTCTCATGCAGCTCCTGCAGAAAAGAAAGAAGAGAAAAAGAAAGAGGAAGAGAAGAAATCTGAAGAGGCGGCGGCCGCAGGTTTAGGCGCTCTGTTCGGATAAATCTCTTTTTTATTTTTTTTATTTTTTTAAACTCTCTTATGTTTTAATATGTCGGGAATATATCCTCAGTTTGTAACCGGAACGCATGCATGGGATAGGGCAACATCAAAGAGCATATTTCCGAGCATGCTCAAAAACCACGTTCCGTGTATGATCAGATATAAAGACGATAGCTTATCATGCCACCCATCCTAGATGCGTGGTTTTTGACATGGAAGACGAAAAAGAAATCTATCAGGAATTCCAGCGGAAGAAAAGAGAGGTCAATGTACTACGTTCTCAATTGAACAGGACTAGCGAGAAGAAAAAAGAGATTTTTGACAAGAAGCGGGAATTCTTTGATAAGCTTAACTCTTTAATCGGCCAGATCCGTTCTTTGCGCAAGGAACGAGATGAGATGACGGCAGAAGTTAAAAAACTGAAAGAAGAGAAAGCTAAACTGCAGGAAGAGCTGAAAAACAAAGAAGCCAAGAAAGAAGAGATGCAGAAAAAGCGGAAAGAGATAATGCAGGAATTCCATCTACGATATGGGCCAGAAGAAATAAAATCCCAGATGGAGCGTCTGGAAAGTAAGATTGAAACAGAAGCCATCCCCTTTGAGAAAGAGAAAGAATTGATGAAGAAAATCAATGAGCTGAAGAAAAGATATGTTCAAGCTTCTAAGTTAACTGAAGAGATTAAAGGATACAAAGATTTGACACACGATATCGGAGAGTTACGAACGAAAGTTCAAGAAACTTTTCTTCATGTGCAAGCTAAAGCTTCCCAAGGCCAGCAGAGGCATGAGAAGATGATGGCTTTGATTAAAGAACTGGATGCGATGAAAACGCAGGGGCAGTTCACTCCAGAGATTGAAGCGGCTAACAAAGAAATGGATGAATTGAGGAAAAAGCTGGAAGAAGAGTTGGGAGAGCTGCAAGAGATTAGCAAAGAGGCCGGAGTGCAGGAAGAGATAAGCAGGCAGAACAAATCACGGAAGATGGACGAGATGGCTGAAAAGGTAGAAGAGAAGCTGCGGACGAAGAAGAAGCTGACGACTGAAGATTTGCTGATGTATCAAGCTGGGAGACGGTAGTTTTTTTTAGAAAGGATTTTTTACGGAGTAATCGTCTTTTGATCGGAATATACAATTGTTACTAATAAGAAGTAAACTGGCGAAAGATTTATAAATACCTCTCTTTAGAAACTAAGTATGGGCGACCTTATTGATTTTGAAGATCATAAAAAGATAGAATTTGAAGCGATTAGATCCGGCTTAAGCTATTCTAATTACCGTAGAAAATTAAGACTATATAATATTCCTGTGGATACGGCTATTAAAAATATCAGTAAAGGTATTTCTATCGAAGAATACCTACATCAAAGAGCAATAGAGGAAGCTCGAGATATACGAAGAACAAAAATCGGTTTTGCTAGTGTGATTACTGCTACTGTTGCCAGTTTACTTTATTCAATTGTAAATCCCACACCCAGCAGATATGAAACCACTCGTCAAGAACATAATGTAGCAGTAGCAGAACATAATCTTCCTTTAGTCAAAGAACTTTCAGGACGATTAAAAGAAGTAGAATGGTCTACTTTTGGAACAGAATTCTCTCCAAATTTGGGTTACGATAAATATCATTTTCCATAATTTATAAATTCTTTTAATCTGATTCGAGTATTCTTATTGGCTAGAGGTATTATTAATTTCTAAATTATTCTAAGTTTACAAATTCACTTTTAACTTGTTTTAATGAGGTGACCGAAGTAGTTTTCTTAAAACCAAATCTCTTAACCCATCCTTTAACAGTTAAATAATATTCATCACTATCTTTAGTTCTCAATTTTACTAACAGTTCGTAATCTCCGGTACAAATGTCTATACTTTCTACTTTAGAATTTCTTGCAAGCTCTTTTGCTACTTTTTCCGGATCAGCATAGTTTTCTTGAGCGAGATTAATGAAAACATAAGTGCAATAACCCTCATTTATCTTCTTGTAATCAAAAACGGCTTTGTAAGCTTTTATTGCTCCTTCTTTTTCTAATTTCTTGATATTGTAATGTATGGTAGTGGAAGGTTCCTTCAGTTTTTTTGCGATGACTGAAATCTGGGGCGTACAGTTTCCTTCTTTGAATAGTTCTATAAGTTTGGGCTGGATGTCTTTCATTTTGGTATAAACTGTATAATATTCAACTATTTATATATTTTTTGCTTAATTTTCGTATAATCTCCAGTTAAGTATATCAAGATAAGGATTTATTTGGAGTAGATGGCAAATTTAAAATTAATATCAGAATGTTTGGAAGAGAAGCGTGGGGCAGCTGAAGCTATAGAAAAAATGAAGCCTGCAAATCAAATATTAAAGATTATGAAAATGCAAAATTGTAGACAAATAGTTTTCAGTAGAGATCCAAAAACAAAGATGTTTGCTATTCTTGTAGTAGACAGCATTCCTGAAAAAAGAGACAAATGTGGAAAATTAAAAACCGAAACTTCTTCTTCAGGAGGCACAAGATTAGCTCATACAGATGCAGATGCAGCTTTAAAAGATGCTTTACAGCTAGCAAGAGCGATGACGTTGAAAGCAAAAGTTTTAGGAATAAATGAAGGCGGAGCAAAAGCAGTAGTCCTTAAAAATCAAGATAAGTCAAAGAGATTTTTACATTCTGTTGGAGATTTTATACAAATGCAGAAAGGATCATTTAGAACCGCCATAGATATGGGATTTACATTGAAAGATGCAAAGGTCATTTTTTCAAAAACTGATTTTATCGATTCTCTTTCCCACAATGCAGGAGGATTGGGAAGTACTGGAGAGAATACCGCCGAAGGCATGATTAATGGTTTTCAGGTGATCAGTAATGAAATTTTAAAGAAACCTTTGAAAGACTGTTTTGTTAGCATTCAAGGTTTAGGAAGCGTGGGAATGGCGTTAGCAAGAAGATTGATTAAGCATAAATGCAGAGTCCTAGCAACAGATGCTGATATCAAGAGATGTACACAAGCTAAAAAAATAGGGGTAAAGATTGTTAAACCGACCAAAATCTTTTCTCAAAAAGTAGATATCTTTGCTCCCTGTGCCTTTGGTGGAATATTAAATACTCAGAATATCTCTAAATTAAAATGTAAAGTTGTAGCAGGAGGAGCGAATAATCAATTAGAAGACGAGATGAATGGAGAAAAAATGTTATTTGATAAGGGGATTACCTTTATTCCGGATTTTGTAATAAATTGTTCGGGCTTTCTTCAGGCTTTAATCGAACGGGACGGTGGCGATGTAAAAGAAGCAAGAGAAAAATCAAAAATTGTTGGTCGTAAGGTTAAACAAATAATCGATTTTTCCAGAAAAAATAATTGCACTTTATGTGAATCATCGATTAGACTATTTGGTGAAGAAAATGACACATTAAATACTAAAAAATGCGAAAGCAGGAGGAACTAAAAAATGTCAATGTACAAAACATCGGAAGAGGGACTAAGAAAAATAGACCAGGATACATTCAGACGTATGTCTCTCAAAGAATTAGAATCCTGGGCTAGAAGCAATCCTTGCAATGAAAACTTATTGTTTGTTGTTGAGGAAACTAACCAGAGGCTGAAAAAAATGTATTCCTCTTCTTTAGAGGAAAAAGCAGAATCAGCTGACGAGAATTTAAAGTAAAAGACTGAAGACGAACGTCTTTAGCTTTTATTTAAAAGAGGTGTTTTATTAATCCTGCTGCGATGAAACGTAAAAACCTCTTTCATCAATGTACGTTAACCGTTTAACTTAAACTCTTCTAATTGAGTGTAAATCGGCCCGGTCTTTCTTAATTCGCTTTGAAAGAGGACAACCGTGTTTATAGTCATCTGGCCGAAGAAGTCCTTCCCGTGCTTCTTGATAATTTCGTTAATCTGTTCTCGGCCGTTTTCTTCAAGATGCTTGACTCTGGCCAGGGTAAGATGAGCCAGGGATTCCCTACTTTCTTGGTGGTACGGAAGAGAAAGATTGAAGAGCTGGGCGATTTCAGTTAATTCCTGGCTTACTCCGGCCCAGATGACTGCAGGACGATTTGAGTTGGGGAAAGCATCTAAGCCAGAGACTTTTATTTCGAAGGGTTTGATAGTTTTGGTTAAAGAAAGGATTCTCTTCCTTATTTTTTCCTGCTCGTTTTCGTTCACCCAGCCGATAAATTTTAAGGTGAAGTGAAGATTTTCCGGGGGAACGATGCTTAGGAGGCCGGCTACGGCAGAAAGAGCGGTGCTGATAGACTGTACATTCTTTTTGATATCTTCAGATAATGGCACGGCGATAAAAAGACGGATCTTGGATTTCGTTTCCTCCATCAGACAAAAAATTTTCTTCTCTTTTAAATTTCTTGCGGAGTTTTTTCAAAGCTTTTGCTTCTACTTGACGAATACGCTCTCTGGTTACACCCAAGCAATCTCCTATAAACTCCAAAGTCTGCTCTTCGGGATAACCTATACCCTTATGACGCAGAAGTATCTCTGCTTCTCGCGAAGAAAGGCACTGCTTGATTTTTTTTAACATATCTTTGAAAACAGTATTCTTTTCAGCTAAATCTTCTGCTACTGCTTCTTCTCGGAATAAATAGCTGCCACGGGTAAGATCTCCATCCTCGCCTATCGGAGCATCGGCCTCTAAATAATTTTTTACTAGCATAGCAATCTTATCAACGCTTTTTATCGAAAGATTCATCCTTTCGGCAATCTCTTCCCGTAACGGAGGGCGGCTCAATTCTCTGACTAGATGCTCGGAAGTTTTCCAGTAACCATAAATAATCTCCTGCATATGGGTGGGAATCCGTACCAGCGGTCCTTTTTCCATAATCGCTCGGCCGAGCGACTGTCTAATCCACCATGAAGCGTAGGTACTGAATTTATAGCCCCGAGTTTCATCGAACTTTTCCATGGCTCGCATCAAGCCAAGATTTCCTTCCTGAATAAGATCGGCCAAGTCCAAGCCTCGACCGCAGTATCTTTTTGCCCAGTCGATTACCAAGCGCAGATTGGCCAAGGTAAATTTGTGATGGGCAGTTTCGTAAGATTTAAGTCTAGTTTCTAATCTTTCAAACTGTTTTTTCCTTTTTTTCTGCGCTGGTTCTTGTTTTGATGGAGCAGCATAATCTGCTAAAATGCGATAGTAATAACTGTTTTTGAAGTGAATCTCTTCCACTAATCCGGCCAGTAAGGCGTATCTTTTTGGAGGAGAAGAACCGTTTCTTTTCTGGTAAGTACTATTTATTTCATTAGATATCTGGCTGAGCAGTTTTTGAGCCTCTTGGGGATGGTCGATAGGTAAACTAAAGTAAAATTCTTCCGGCTCTTGAACAAGGCGCTGTAGCTCTTTCCTTAATTCTTTTCCGGCAAAACGGCAGAGGTCTTCCAAGAAAAGCTGTTTTTTTTGTTTTATCTGCTGAAAACTGGAGAATTCTTCCTCCCGGCTGAGCAGTGGATCTTTAGGGAGATCTCTAAAGTAATAAGAAATACATGGTGAGGAGTCTTCTTCAGCGTAAACCATTATAGCAAAAGACCTACCTTTTTTATAATCCTTTATGTTTTTTTTTGAATAAAATAAATAAAAAAAGAACTTTAAATATTTTTAGAAGTTTTCGCTATCTTCGTACTTCTCTTCCTCGGCTTCAGGCTGAGGCTGAACCGAAGACGTTTCTTCAGATGCTTCTGCAGCCGGACCTTCAGATTTGCCGGCAACTTCAGCGAAACCGACATTACGGAAAACCTTGGTAACCCGGATTTTCACAGTTTCTCCCTTTTTGGCACCAGCAATAAAAAGGACGAATCCTTTAATCTTGGCAATACCATCTCCCTTGCCACCAACGCCTTCGATAGTGACATCATACTCTTCTCCCACTTTCACGGGAGCAAAACTTTTTTCTTGATACTCGTCTTGATACATTTGTGTTTCACCTTTCTACATTAATTTCTTTAAATCTATACTCTCGGTATAAACTATTGGGAATAAAAACAAGAATATTTAAAAACTTTCTTGAAATATTGGGGAGAATGAAGGAAGAAGTGATTAAACTGCTGAATTCTGCAGGAGTGGAACGGCAGATGGCAGAGTCTTTGCTGGAGATTCCTCCGGATTCTGCAATGGGGGATTTTGCTTTTCCCTGCTTTAAATTGGCGGGAGTGCTGCGAAAAAGTCCGGCTCAGATTGCCAAAGAACTAGAAGGAAAATTGAAGCTTTCTAAAGGAATTGAGAAAGTTGTGGCGGTGGGGCCGTATCTAAACTTTTTTGTCAATAAAGGGAAACGGGTAGCTGAAGTTTTGGAAAGAATTTCGAAGGAGAAGGAAAAATTTGGTTCGGGAGTAAGAGGAAAGGGCAAAACGATTACAATCGATTTCTCTCAGCCGAATATCATGAAACCATTTAATATAGCTCATTTACGTTCAACGATGATCGGAAACGCGCTTTCTCGAATATTAAATTATGATAGCTATAAAGTTATACGAATAAATCATTTAGGAGACTGGGGAACACAGTTTGGAAAAATGATGTATGCTTATGAAGCGTGGGGAAACAAAACCGAGCTTTTAAAAGACCCGATGCATTATATGACTAATCTTTACGTGAGGTTTCATAAAGAAGCGGAAATGGATCCTTCTTTAGAAGACAGAGGAAGAGAATGGTTTGCAAAATTAGAGCAGGGAGATAAGACCGCTCGGGCATATTGGGAGCTGTTTAGTAAACTTTCTTTAAAGTATTACAACAAAACATATACTAGGCTTGGCATCACGTTTGATTCTTGGGCAGGAGAAGCATTTTACGAGCCGATGCTGAAAGATACAATCGCATTTTTGCAAAAAAAAAGGATAGTAAAAAAGAGCGAGGGGGCTTTGATAGTCGATTTAGAGCAGTATGGGATAACCCCCTGCATTATTCAAAAATCAGATGGTTCTACCATTTATGCCACAAGAGACCTTGCTGCTGCGATGTATCGAGCAAAAACATATAATTTTTATAAAAATCTCTATGTGGTGGATGTTCGTCAATCTCTGCATTTCCAGCAGGTATTCAAGACATTGGACTTAGCGGGTTTTCCTTGGGCAAAGGATTGCATACATCTTCCTTTTGGCACTATGAAATTTGAAGAAGGAGTGATGTCCACACGAAAAGGCATAATCATTTTCTTGGAAGATGTGTTGGATAAGGTAGTGGATATGGTAAAAGAAATTATCAAAGAAAAAAATCCTAAACTAAAAAATAAAGATAAGATTGCAGAACAGATAGGGCTAGGAGCAGTAGTCTTTTGGGATCTAAGTAATGATAGAGTTAATGATATAATTTTTGATTGGAAGAGGGTGCTTGATTTTGAAGGAGATACTGCTCCTTATGTGCAGTATACTCATGCCCGAGCTTGCGCCATTCTTAGGAAAGCTAAAGCAGGGAAAGCGGATTACAGTCTATTAAAAGAAGCAGAAGAGATAGCTTTAGTGAAAGCCTTGGGAAGATTGCCAGACGTGGTGCAGAAATCTGCGGAAGAGTATAAGCCGCATCATATTGCCAAGTATTTACTGGACGTCTGTCATCTCTTCAACGAGTTCTATCATAAACATCAAGTATTGGTGGAAGACGAGGAATTGAAGATGGCCAGATTGAGTTTGGTTTTAGCTACGAAACAAGTGCTGGCCAATGGGCTTTATCTTTTAGGGATTAAGGCTCCGGAAGAGATGTGATAGAAATAAATTTAACGGCGTCAAGCATTGAACTAACCATTATTTCTTACTAAAAGATTTATTCCATGCCAAAGAAACGATTATCGGCCCTAGTATTGCACCTACGAAAATCCCCAGCCAAAAGCCAAATATGCCACAGGATTCATATCCAGACAAATTAAACATTTGGCAACAGAAACAATCGCAGGAACCTACAGGAATCAAACTATTTGGACTGTTTGGTTCGTTAATGTAGTACATATTGCAGACATTTCCCCCATAGCCCGCAAAAAATAAAAAACTGATTGTTGCTCCAACCACAGCTCCGATAATCCCGGCAAGAATTAAATAAACAATTTTCTTCATTTCTTTCGACCAAACAATCTAAATCTCTTTAGTATATATCCAGCCCAAGCGATTTCAGCCACTGAACTGGCCAAACTATAGAAGACCACGCTCCAATAGAAGCCGGGAGTGATAGTGAGCAGTTTCTGGCCGTTGGCAAAGTTGATAGCCAATAAGATGGAGAAGAGGATAATATGATACGCTGGCAAA